>Ga0308169_10004406_pt1 | contig 13217 bp, 8 predicted proteins | sample PhyBR1_2_FD_202139 | JGI IMG/M metagenome (GOLD analysis project Ga0308169, IMG submission 202139) | Phyllosphere microbial communities from UC Gill Tract Community Farm, Albany, California, United States - DLSLSB.R1 | ecosystem: Host-associated > Plants > Phyllosphere > Unclassified | place...
AACCCTGCACCTGGTCTGTTGTCTGTTGCCCCATGCGTAAACTTCTAGCGTTCACCGTCACCATGGCCCTGGTTGCCGCTCTCGCCGCGTATCTGGTCTGGACTCAGGAGCGCCCCGTGGCGCATTACCTGTCGGACCTGCGTATCACCCTCGCCGTCAACGAGGGCGAACCAGCCGACCGTGGCAACCTGCTCGGCATCCAGCCAGAGCTGTTCCCTGCCGACTACCAAAGCCTGGAACGCCTGCATTTGAAGCTGTCGAGCTACCTGCAAAAAGCGCGCGACCAAGGCCTGATCAACGCCAAGACCATCGTGGTGCTGCCCGAACATATCGGCACCTGGCTGATGCTCAAGGGCGAAAAAAACGAGCTGTACCAGGCCACGCACTTGAAGGACGCGATGAACTGGCTGTCGATCAGCAACCCATTACAGTTTGCCAAAGCCTGGATCAGCGCCACCGGCGACAACCGCATGGATGACGCCTACCTGCGCATGAAGGCCCCTGCCATGGCGCGCGACTATCAAGTAGTGTTCGGCGGCCTGGCAAAAGAATTTGGCGTAACCCTGGTGGCCGGCTCCATCGCCCTGCCCAACCCGAGCGTGATCCAGGGGCAGTTGGAAGTCGGCCATGGCGCGCTGTACAACGCCAGCGTGGTGTTTGCCGCCGACGGTTTGCCACTGGGCCAACCGCAGCGCCAGCTCTACCCGATCTATGATGAACGTGGCTTTATCGAGCCAGGCGATGAGAATGTCGTCAGTGTGGTGGATACGCCTGCCGGGCGCCTGGGCACCCTGGTCGGCAGCGACAGCTGGTACCCGGACAACTATCGCAAGCTTAACGAGCAAGGTGCGCAACTGATCGCAGTACCGGCCTTCGTCACTGGCCGCGACACCTGGGACCGTCCATGGCGCGGCTTCAAGAGCGTGTCGACGCCTTCCGAGGTCAGCCTCAAACCCGAAGAAACCAGCGAAGGCGCCGCCTGGCGCCGCCTTACCCTGATCAGCCAGCAGCCCGTCAGCCAGGCCATGGCGGGCATGAGCGTGTTTTTACGTGGGCAATTCTGGGACCTGGGCAGCGCCGGCCAGAGTTTTCTGAGCAGCAACGGGCAAGTGTTCGCCGACGGCGATGCCCGTGGCGCGCGCCTGCTGAATATCTGGCTGTAGCCCTTGAAGCCGGTGCGCCTGGGGGATCTGTCGGTGGGCTTCGTGCACACCCTGGCCGATGCCATCCACAGCCACGGCCTGGACCCTCAACCGCTGTTGCTGCAATACGGCCTGGACCCGGCACGCCTGGCTGAAGCCGGCGCACGCCTGTCGATCCCGCGCTATATGCGCCTGGGCCACGCGGCCATCCAACTGACCGATGACCCGGCCCTGGGCCTGCGCATGGGCCAACTCAGCCGCTTGAGCCAGGCCGGGCTGGCCGGTGTCACCGCCGCCCAGGCCCCCAATGTGCGCGAAGCGGCGCGCACGCTCACACGCTTTGAAGCGCTGTACGGCTCCAACTATCGCGGGCAATCGAGCTTTCATGAAGATGCCGAAGGCGCCTGGCTGCGGTTCTACTCCATCAGCCCCTACAACGCCTATAACCGCTTTGTGGTGGATTCGATCATCGCCGGTTGGCTGCAACAATTATCCAGCCTGGCGCAACAGCCGGTGCAGGCACAACGGGTGGAAATCGAATTCGACGCGCCGGACTACCACGAACACTACAACGTGCTGGGAAGCGGCCTGGTGCAGTTCGGCGCCGATGTCAATCAACTGCGCCTGAGCCAACCCACCTTGGCGCTGCGCAACCCACAGCACTGCCCAAGCACCTGGCACCTGCTGCTGCAGCTGTGTGAAAGGGAGTTGGAGCAGCTAACTCGCACCCGCAGCCTGCGCGAGCGCATCACGCGGTTGCTCGGGCCTATGCTCAATGGCGGCCGGGAGCCCGACCTGGAAGAGGTGGCGGCACGCTTGAAACTGCCGACATGGACACTGCGGCGCAAACTGGCCGAGGAAGGCACACAGTTTCGCGCAATTCTCAACGACACCCGCCGCGACCTGGCCATGACCTATATTCGCGATACCGAGCTGGCATTTGGCGAGATCGCCTACTTGCTTGGTTTTGCTTCAGCCCAAGCCTTCCAGCGGGCCTTCAGGCGCTGGAATAACCAGACCCCAGGGGAATTTCGCCGCAGTCAGCGGCATTCCGCCTGAAGTCGGGTTACAGCTCGGTGGCATCGTCGGCCGGATCCAGCGGGTCCAACTCGAATGCCTGGTACTCCAGCAGTTCTTCCTGGTAATCGTCCATGGTGGACTCCTTCTTCAAATGAAAGCGGTGGCAGGTAAATGACCTGCCAACCCAGCCTAAAGTGCCGTCATGACGAAAAAATGTCGACGTTGTGACATTCCTGCACTTGAAAAGTTAAACGCGACAGGCGCCGGATAATTTAATCCCATGACTTGAGGTGCGATTGCAATCATTGCAAATGCAACCATATGTCCAGTAGGGTACATGTATCCGTTGAAAGGAGCCTGGACCCATGCCTGCCTCTATCGCGCATTCTGCGCAGAGCTGCATCGACGCACTCAGCACCGCCGCCTGCCCGGGCAACTCGCCGCTGTATACGGTGATGAGCATGGCCAATACCCTGGAATCCAGCCGGCACGCCTGGGTGATCCGTGGCCAGTCATGCAGCCGCCGCGTGGGCAACTGGCCTATCTGGTTTGCGCGCAATCGCGGCGAAAAACCCCTGCTCTATCTGCACAGCGCAGTATCGTCCGCACAGTTGTGCGCACTGTCGGAGCAGACCGCCCAACGTGGCATCTTGTGCAATGACATCGAGAACCAGCCTTCCCCGTGGCCCAAGGGCACGCACCCGTCATTGCCAGTATGGCTGGCGACCCATCCAGGCTGCACGCCCTACGATCCCGCCTCGGGAGACGAAGCTCGGGCGATTGTGCTGGCAGGACTACGCACGCTGTACGTCGACGGCCAGCCAGGTTTTTATTATCTGGCGCTGCATGACCAGGATGCCCACACGACACTGACTGTCCAGGACCGAGAGGATGCCCACAAAGGCATGTATCCGATCCGGCGTGATCAAGCGGCCGATGTGCGCCTGCTCGGGGCTGGCCGGGCATTGCAAGAGGTCATGCATGCCGCAAGGTTGCTGGAACAGGACTGGAATATTACCGCGCAGGTGTGGAGCAGCCCCAGCTACACACGGTTGGCCCGTGAGGCGGCGACCGCGGAGCGCTGGAACCGCTTGCACCCCTTGGCCCCCAGGCGCAGCTGCCATTTACGTGATTGCCTGACAGGCAGCAGCGCGCCCGTCATTGCCGTCACCGGTTATCCGCAGGTGATTGTCGATCAATTAGCCGCGCATGTGGATGCACGATTTATCGCCTTGGGCGCAGGCTCGGTGCAGGCCCATGCGCCGAGCCGCTATTGGATTGTGGCGTCAGCGTTAAGAGCGCTGGCCGATGAAGGGCGTACCGAGGTGCAGCAGGTGGAAAACGCACTGCAGCGCTATCACCTGAAGTGAGGGGGAATGCAATTGCGCAAGCACGGTCCCCCCGCACTGGGTCTGTTGTCGAACCTACGATTTACGTCGGCTGCGCACTTGCACACCCGCATCCATCGCCAAGCCCGCCGTGCGCTCCAGCGCATCGGCAAATGCCTGGCGCTGCTCGGGTTCGATTTGTGAAAGGAACAGCTCGTCCACGGTGCTTTCGTAGATTTTCCACATGCTCTTGCGCAACGCTCGACCCGTGTCCGTGATCGAGGCAAACGCCGCACGCCCGTCGCCATCGGAGCGGGAACGCACTACCAGGCCGTCCTTTTCCAGGCGGTCCACCAGGCGCGTGAGGTTATAGCGCTCAATGGCCAGCACATCGGCCAGTTCGTGCATACGCCGGGTGCCGCCGGGCCCGCTTTCCAGGCCCCACAACGCATCGTACCAAGCGTACGGCGGCAGGCCCGCCGCAGCCAGGCGCCGCTCGATTTCACGGATGACGGTCCTGTGAGCCCTGACAAAACGGAACCATACATCCGGCTCTTTCGACGACATGCAACACCATCCGGGGAATTTCAAGAAGGTTGCAATAGTAGCTCATCCCGCGCTAGATTCCGGCATGTCGTTGCAATTGCAACTACATTCGCATCACTCCCACGAGGAGCTCGCTGCTTGAATCCGCCTACCCTGGAGCCTCACATGACCCCGAATGACGCAGTAAGACTCGACGATGATCCGCAGGAGACCCGCGAATGGCTGGACTCCATCGAATCGGTGCTGTCCACCGAGGGCCGCCCCCGCGCTCATTACCTGATCGATCAGTTGCTGGATTTCGACGTTGCACGGCATGGCGACTTCTACGGGCGGGTGACCACCCCCTACGTCAATACCATCCCGGTTGAGCGCCAGTTGCCCTACCCCGGTAACCAGGCCATCGAGCGGCGCACCAATGCGTTCATCCGCTGGAATGCCATGGCGATGGTATTGCGCGCAGGCAAACACTCAGGCGTAGGTGGGCATATCGCCACCTATGCGTCAGCCGCCGTGCTGTATGACGTAGGCTTCGATCATTTTTTCCGTGGCCGAACCGACGCATTCGACGGCGACCTGGTGTACATCCAGGGCCATTCCTCACCAGGCATTTATGGCCGTGCCTACCTGGAGGGCCGTATCAGCGAAGCGCAGCTGGATAACTTTCGTCGCGAGGCCGGTGGCGAGGGCTTGTCTTCCTATCCTCACCCACGGTTGATGCCGGACTTCTGGCAATTCCCTACGGTCTCCATGGGCCTGGGGCCGATCACCGCCGCGTACCAGGCGCGTTTTATGCGGTACCTGGAGTTTCGAGACCTCAAGCAGCATCAGGGCCGCAAGGTTTGGGCATTCCTCGGCGATGGCGAAATGGACCAGCCCGAATCCCTGGCGGCCATCTCCCTGGCGGGCCGCGAAAAACTCGACAACCTGATCTTCGTGGTCAACTGCAACCTGCAACGCCTGGATGGTCCGGTGCGCGGCAATGCCAAGGTGATCCAGGAATTCGAGAGCCTGTACCGCGCCGCCGGCTGGAATGTGATCAAGGTGATCTGGGGCGGCGGCTGGGACGCGCTGCTGGAAAAGGACCAGAGCGGCCTGCTGCGCCAACGCATGATGGAATGCGTGGATGGCGACTACCAGAATTACAAATCCCAGAATGGCGCTTATGTGCGTGAACACTTCTTTGGCAAATACCCGCAGTTGCTCGCGCTGGTTGCGGACATGTCCGACGACGACATCTGGAAACTCTCACGGGGCGGGCATGACCCGGACAAGGTCTACAACGCCTACGCCGCCGCCGTGCGCCACAAGGGCCAGCCCACGGTGATACTGGCCAAGACGGTCAAGGGCTTCGGCATGGGTGAAGCTGGCGAAGGGCAAAACATCAACCATCAACTGAAGAAGATGGGGGCCGAAGCGGTAAAAGCTTTCCGCGACCGCTTCGGCCTGGAGGTCGACGATGACCGGCTCGAAGAAATCCCCTACCTCAAACCCGCCGTCGACAGTGAAGAGGCCCGCTACTTTGCCGCACGACGGCAGGCACTGGGAGGCTATGTGCCAGCGCGCCACACGAGCGTTGCGCCGCTGCAAATCCCCGAGCTGAGCGCCTTCGCCACCCAACTCAAAGACACCGGTGAGCGCGCCATCTCCACCACTATGGCCTTTGTGCGCATCCTCGGCACGCTGCTCAAGGACACGCATTTGGGCAAGCTGATCGTGCCTATTGTGCCGGATGAGTCGCGCACCTTTGGCATGGAAAGCCTGTTCCGCCAGATCGGTATCCACTCAGCCGTCGGCCAGCTCTATACCCCACAGGACGCCGGGCAATTGAGCTACTACAAAGAAAGCAAAGACGGACAGATCATGCAGGAAGGGCTGAATGAATCCGGCGCCATTTCTTCCTGGATCGCGGCAAGTACGTCCTATAGCAACCATGGCCTTATGACCGTGCCGTTCTATATTTTCTACTCGATGTTCGGCTTCCAGCGCGTCGGCGACCTGGCCTGGGCGGCGGGCGATGCGCGAGCGCGGGGCTTCCTGCTGGGCGCCACGGCCGGGCGCACCACGCTGATGGGTGAAGGCTTGCAGCACGACGACGGGCACAGCCATATCCTGGCGTCGGTGATTCCCTGCTGCGTGGCCTATGACCCGACTTTTGCCTACGAACTGGCGGTGATTATTCGTGAGGGTATGCGGCGCATGTATGTCGAACAGGAGGACATCTATTACTACATCACCCTGCTCAACGAAAACTATCCGCACCCGGCGATGCCGGAAGGCGTTGAAGAAGGCATTCTCAAGGGCATGTATCCGCTGAGCAGCCACCCGCAGGCAAAGGTGCAGCTCATGGGCAGCGGTTCAATCCTGCGCGAAGTGATCGCCGCAGCCGAATTGCTCGCCAAGGATTTCGCCGTGCACAGCGATGTCTGGAGCGTCACCAGCCTGACCGAATTGCGCCGTGATGGGCACGCCGCCGAGCGCTGGAACCTCCTGCACCCGCAAAGCGAGCCGCGCCAAAGTTACGTCGAAACCTGCCTTGCCGGGAGAACCGGCGCTGTGGTGGTGGCCACGGACTACATGAAGTTGTTCGCCGACCAGATTCGCCCCTTCGTGCATAACCGCCGTTTTGTCGCACTGGGTACCGACGGTTTCGGGCAATCGGACACCCGCGAGACATTGCGCGAGTTCTTCGAGGTAGACCGGCACTTTATCGCTTTAGCAGCCTTGAAGGCGTTGGCTGATGACGGTGTGATTGGTCGTGACAACGTCGCCCTGGCCATCAGCCGCTACGGGATCAACGTCGACAAGGCCGATCCCGTAGCCATCTGAGTTACTGCGCAGGCGCTGGCAAGGGCGGGATTGCCTCTGTCGGCGCAGGCAGGCTGGGATTGGTCGGCGCCGGCGCGGGCTCGGTTGCTGGCGCCGAGGCAGGCGCAGGTTCCGGGGTCGGTGCGATCGGCGCAGCCTCAGGTGGTGGTGCCAGGGGTTGCGAAGCGGCAGGCGCTACAGGTGCCTCCTTCGGCGCCTCGACCTTCTCGGCTACCGGAGCGGCCTTGGGTTCAGGCACGCCCAGGTCAGCCTTGGGCTGCTCGGGTATATGCTCGGCCTGCTTGACCTCCTGCGGCAGGAACACATCCACCAGCGCAAAGTAACGCTCGTAGAACTTCGGCGCCGAGACGGTCTCGCTCGCGACTTTCACCATCGAGTCGTCAGTGGAGCCGATCGGCATCGACACCGAACCCAACACACCCACGCCGAGGCTGGCGGAGTTGTTGACCTTCTTCAGCGCATAGCGATCCTGCAAGGCGTTGGCAAACATCGTCGAGTGATTGCTGCCTTTGCCATCAGCGGCACACACCACGTTGAAGCTGATCTGCAGATGGGTCTCGCCGGTCTGCTGGAAACTCTTGTTGCCCGCCACCAGCTTTGGATCGCTGCTGGTAATGATGTAACCCTGGCTCAGCAGGGCACGACGCGCCGCTTCACACGCCGCTACATCGCTGACCGGGTAATCGCGGGAAAACGTACCGGAATCGTCGAAATTCTCATGTTCATAGATAGCGGTCTTGGGTGAGGAGCAGCCCGCGGCGCCCGCCAGCACCAGCGCCAACCCGAGGCTACGCAAGTGAAATGATGTCGACATTGAAAATCCTGTGGAAAACGGTCCGGACGGTATTGTGCAACAGAACGCGGCCTTGAAGCGCGCATTCCTGTCGGTTAAACATCTCAGCCTTGTGAAGCCGCGTCAGTAGGAAAAAGCCCGGCACACATATGGTCGATAAACACGCGCAGTTTGGCCGAGGCATGGCGACTGGCCGGCCACAGCAACCAGAAACTGCCACGGTGTTCGAGGTGATCATCCAGTACGCGCTGCAAAGTCCCTTGCGCAACCGCCTCGTTGACCATGTAGTCCGGCAGGCACGCAATACCGAGACCTTCCTGGGCCACATGCTTGAGAGACTCAATGGTGCTGCTGACCAGCGGCGCACGCAAGCTCGGCTCCACCGCCCCCGGCACCAGTCGCAGCGGCCAGGACTCGAGTTTGCCGGAGGCGCAGAATTTATGCCGCAGGCAGGCGTGATGACTCAAGTCCTGGGGCAGATGTGGCGTGCCGTATTGCTCGAAATAGCCGGGCGTACCGACAAGTACCAATTGGTAATGCCCCAGATGGCGCGCCATCAAGCGCGAGTCTTCCGGCTTGCCGGTGCGGATCACCGCGTCGAAGCCTTCATCGATGACATCCACCATACGGTCGGAAAAATCCACGTCCAACTCGATATCCGGATAGGCGCGCATAAAGCCACTGATCACCGGCACCAACAACCCGCGCACTTGGGGCACGCTGATACGCAGTTTGCCTCGCGGGGTAGCACTGGCCTCGCTCAACTCCAGCTCAGCCGCTTCCACTTCCGCCAGGATGCGCCGCGAGCGCTCCAGCAACAGCGCGCCCTCACTGGTCAGGGTGATACTGCGGGTACTTCGATGAAACAGCCTGACACCCAGGCGCTCCTCCATGCGTGCGATGCTTTTGCCTACCGCTGAGGATGACACGCCCAATACCCGCCCGGCGGCGGTGAAGCTACGGGTTTGCGCGACCTGTACGAATACCGAGAGTCCGCTCAGACTGTCCATGCTGATGCCTTAATCGATTGCGGACAAAAATGTCCGATAAGTTCGGCACCTTAGCCTGTTTTTCCGCGCATCGCAGCCCCCTACTCTGCCTCCTTGCCCCTTCAAGGAGACTCCCATGAACAACAACGCTTCAGTGACCGCTACGGCGCCCGTGCATGAACCCTTGCCATTGGCAGGGTTGCTGGCCCTGGCCTCGGCCGGCTTTATCACCATCCTCACCGAGGCCATGCCCGCCGGGCTGCTGCCGCAAATGAGCACCGGGCTGGAAGTGTCACAGGCGCTGGTCGGGCAGTTGGTGACGCTCTACGCCCTGGGCTCATTGCTCGCGGCCATCCCGCTGACCTTGCTGACTCGTGGCTGGCGTCGCAGGCCTCTGCTGTTGATCGCCATAGGCGGCTTTGCCTTGGTCAACAGTGTCACCGCGTTTTCCAGCCACTACGGCGTGACCTTGATCGCTCGCTTCTTTGCGGGTGTATTCGCCGGGCTGCTGTGGGCGCTGTTGGCAGGCTACGCCAGCCGCATGGTTGCCCCTCATCTGCAGGGTCGCGCGATCGCCGTGGCCATGCTCGGTGTGCCGCTGGCCTTGTCCCTCGGCGTACCTGCTGGCACCCTGCTTGGCACGCTGGTCGGTTGGCGCAGCAGCTTTGCCATCATGACCGGCCTGACCCTGTTACTGCTGGTGTGGGCGCGCTGGCAATTGCCGGATTTTGCCGGTGAAGCAGCCAGCAAACGTCTGAGCTTGAATCGCGTGCTGGCCCTGCCGGGAATCCGCCCCGTGCTGTGGGTGACCTTCACCTATGTGTTGGCTCATAACATCCTCTACACCTACATCGCTCCCTTGCTGGTGCCCGCCGGCATCGGCAGCGAGATCGACCAGGTGTTACTGGTGTTCGGCTTGATGGCGTTGGCAAGCATCTGGTTGGTGGGGATATGGATTGATCAACACCTGCGGTTGCTGACCCTCATCAGTTGCGCGACGTTCGCCGCAGCTGCCCTGCTCCTGGGTTTCTGGATCAGCTCTGCGATCTGCATCTACATCAGCGTGGCGGCCTGGGGCCTGGCTTTCGGAGGCCTGCCGGCGCTGCTGCAAACCGCACTCGCCAAGTCGGCCGGCAACTCGGCCGATGCCGCGCAATCCATGCTGGTCACCGCGTGGAACCTTGGCATTGCTGGAGGTGGGCTGGCTGGCGGCTTGATGCTCCAGCACTGGGGCGTCATCGCATTTCCATGGGCAGTGCTGGGTTTGATAGCGCTGGCGCTGGGTGCAATGACGGGCAAGGCCTGGCACGGCCGATGACAAGTTTGTTTACAACTTATTCCTCTACTTCCTATCATCGCCTCTGGGTGCGTTGCTGCATAAGGCGCGGCGCAGGTTAAAAGCCAAGCATTGGTCGGGCCGCCAATGGAGATTTGTCGTGCCTGATAAACACCCTGCCATCCCCCGCCCTCAGCGCCTGACTGAGGGCGCGCTGTCTGCCCTTGAGCGTTTTTCCCATATCGAAGCCGTGAGCGGTATCGTCCTGCTGTTGGCAGCGATCGTGGCGCTGATCTGGGCCAACAGCCCCGCCGCAGCGACCTACGAGCACTTCTGGAACACGCCTGTTACCTTGGGACTTGGCGATTACAGCGTGTCGCGCTCCCTGCACTTTCTGGTCAATGACGGGCTGATGACGATCTTCTTTCTGGTAGTCGGCGCCGAGATCCGTCAGGAAATCAAAGATGGCGCCCTGGCCAATCTGAAACTGGCCACGCTGCCCTTGGGCGCTGCGCTGGGCGGTGTGCTGATGCCTGCACTCATCTACACCCTGCTCAACCACGGCACCGTCGCCGCCAGTGGCTGGGCGGTCCCCACCGCGACCGACATCGCCTTTGCCGTGGGCGTACTGGCGCTGCTGGGCAAGTCGATTCCCAGTGGCGTGCGTATCCTGTTGCTGGCCCTGGCGATCATCGATGACATCGTGGCGATCCTGATCATCGCGATCTTCTTCACTGCCAGCCTCGACTACATGGGCTTGGTGATTGCCGCAGGCGGGCTGGCGCTGGTGCTGGTGTTCCAACGCATGGGCATCGGCAAGGCCGCGATCTATCTGTTACCGGGCGCGATTGTATGGTTCGGGCTGCTCAAGACCGGCGTGCACCCGACCCTCGCCGGGGTGATCCTGGGCTTGATGACGCCGGTCAACTCCAAGCCCACCACAGAACGCCCGCTGGAGACCATTGAACGCACGTTCAACGAGCTGATGGAGCGCTTCTCGCATTCGGCAGAAGGCCCCCAACAGGTCGCCCAGCCCCTCAAGCAACTGCGCCAAGCCCAACGGGAGATGTTGCCGCCGGTGCAACGGGTGCAATCGGCACTGCATCCGTGGGTGGCATTCGGCGTGATGCCGCTTTTCGCCCTGGCCAATGCCGGCGTGAGCCTGGACGGCTTCAACCTGAATGATCCGATGGCTCACGGGGTGTTCATGGGGGTTATCTTCGCGCTGGTACTCGGCAAACCCCTGGGCGTGATGCTGGCGAGCCTGATGCTGGTCAAGCTCAACATCTGCAAGTTGCCGGACGGTGTGACCTGGACAGGAGTCGGCCTGGTTGGCCTGTTGGCCGGGATCGGGTTCACCATGTCGATCTTTATCTCCTCCCTGGCCTTCTCGGACCCGGCCTTGCTCTCGGCCGCCAAGCTCAGTGTATTGGCCGCTTCCACCCTGGCGGCGGTGATCGGGCTGACCTGGGGCAAGCTCAAGTTTTCAGGCAAGCACCCATAAGGCGAGTTAAGCACCCACTTTATCAAGGGCAAAAAAAGACCCCGGCCTTTTCAGGACGGGGTCTTTTTTATTCAAGCCGGCATCAGTACTTCTTGATGTCTGCCTGGGTTTCCAGCTGTTTGCGGAACGCCGCGAAGTCCTGCTGGCCAATACGGGAAGCGAGGAAGCGGCGGTATTGCGCCTTTTCTTCGTCCGTAGGGGCTGCCGCTTCGTTGACGCCGTTCAAGCGCACAATCACCAGGCTGCCATCGCGCAGCGTCACGGTGGTGAAGGTCGGCTTGTCCTTGGCCGCAGGCTTGGGCATGCGGAACAGGGCTTGCAGCACAGCCGGGTCGATGGATTCCTGACCGCGGGTCGCCGCTTCAGTCACCTTCCAGGCCTGACCGTCAATCGGCTGGTCCAGCGCGGTTTTGCCGTCACGCAGGCTGGCGATCAACTCGTCGGCATGGGCTTTGGCGGCAGCGCTCGCACGCTCCTTGGTCATCTGGGTGCGAATCGCCGCAGCGACGCTCTCAAGCGGCAGTTGAGCCGGCTTGAGATGCTCTTTGGCACGCAACACGATGATGGTTTCCGGGTCCAGCTCGATGGCGCTGCTGTTGGCACCCTCATCCAGCACTTCCGGGCTGAATGCCGCAGTCACCACAGCACGGTTGGCTGCAACGCCTTCGCCACCTTCACGGCCAAACGGCGCCGAGGTGTGGACGGTCAGCTTCAGGTCAGATGCCGGCTGAGCCAGGTCGGACGCTTCGAATGCCGCATCCTCCAATTGCTTGGTCGCTTCGACAAACCGCTGTTCAACCTGTTGGGTCTTGAGCTCGCGGGTCAGCTTGTCTTTCAGGCTGGCAAACGATGGCACCTCAGGTGCTTCAACGCCCAGCAACTTGATCAAGTGCCAACCGAAGGCACTGCGCACCGGCGCCGATACCTGGTCTTGCTTCAAACCGTACAGGGCCGTTTCGAAGTCCGGATCGTAGACGCCAGGGCCGGCAAAGCCCAGATCACCGCCATTGTTGGCCGAACCTGGATCCTGGGAGAACTCCTTGGCCAGGGCTTCGAACTTCTCGCCTTTGGCCAGGCGTGCCTGGACTTCTTCGATCTTGGCCTTGGCTTGCGCCTCGGTGACCTTATCGTTGACTTCGATCAGGATGTGCGCGGCACGACGCTGTTCAGCGAGGTTGGCGGTTTCCTTCTCGTAGGCAGCCTGCAGTTCATCGTCCTTGACGGTGACCTGGTCGAAGAAGGACGACTTCTTCAATTCCAGATAGTCGATGACCACCTGGTCCGGGGTCATGAACTCTTTGGCGTGCTGATCGTAGTAAGCCTTGACCTCATCATCGGTGAGCTTCACCGCTGCCGGGTCTGCCTTGATGTTGACGGTGGCGAAATCGCGGGTCTGTTTTTCCAGACGGGCGAATGCCAGTACCTCGGCATCGGTGACGAAACCGCTGCCGGCGATACCTGCGCGAACCTGGCCGATCAGCATTTCCTGGGTCAGCATCTGACGAAATTGCATACGGCTATAGCCCAGTTGACGGATCACCTGGTCAAAACGTTCGGCATTGAACTTGCCATCCACCTGGAATTCCGGCGTCTGCAGGATCACCTGGTCCAAAGCGGCTTCCGAGAAACCGAACTTGGCATCAGCAGCGCCTTGCAGCAGCAGCTTGCGGTCGATCAGGCCCTTGAGGGCCGCGTCGCGCAGCAGTTTTTCGTCCAGCAGCGAAGCATCGAAATCCTTGCCCAGCTGTTGCATCAGCTGGCGACGTTGCATGTCGACGGCCTGGCTCATTTCG
>Ga0308169_10004407_pt1 | contig 13217 bp, 7 predicted proteins | sample PhyBR1_2_FD_202139 | JGI IMG/M metagenome (GOLD analysis project Ga0308169, IMG submission 202139) | Phyllosphere microbial communities from UC Gill Tract Community Farm, Albany, California, United States - DLSLSB.R1 | ecosystem: Host-associated > Plants > Phyllosphere > Unclassified | place...
GCAGGAAGGCGCGCGGGAGGGGGAGCGAGGGGTGCAGGCGCAGGGCGGCGAGCGCGGCGGCGAGGACCTCGCGCGCGGGTATGGGCGTCTCGGCGTCGGTGCGGGGTGAGGGCGTGTCGAGGTTTGAGGGAGTGGGCCGCAGGGATGACGAGGCGGCGAGGATGCGTGCCGAGGTGAGCGAGTGCGAGGGGAGGTTGGGCTGCGAGCGGTGTGCGCGTGCGCCCTTCGGGTCAGTCTCGCCGCTCGTACATCCTGTAGCTGTGTCTCGAAGCAGAGAGAACACGCACGAATTCCCTCCACCGCCGCGCGAGCTCGACGACCCGCCCGTCCGTCTCGCGGCCGCACCGCAGCGCCGAGCGCATGGCGAGGTCGAGCACCTCGGCCTCCTCCTTGACGCCTACGCGGAGGAGCTCGAGCCCATCGTCGACGGCGGTGCTGAAGCGCGCCTCGAAGTAGGCTTGGTGCAACGCAAAGAGGACGGGACGAGCGGCGCCTTTGGAGCGCGTGGCTTGCGCCGGGTCGTTGAACCACTGCGGGCGGGCGAGGGGTCAGCTGGGGCCATGCAGGGGGTACTAGAGAGCAGGGGCGCACCCCTGGCTCGTCGAACTTGGCCTCGTAGCCCTTGCCCGCCTGGCGAGCGGCGGCGATGCGCTCGGCGCGAGCGATGGCGGCAGAGTCGTCGACCTCGACCTCGAGCGCGCCGAGCTCGTCGGTCCACGGGTCCTGCGAGTCTTCCATGCTCGGTCTGGGCAGCAGCCGGTGCGCGGTGACGAGGTGGGCGTGAGAGCGGGAGGGAGAGCGAGGGCTGCACCGCCCACCTCGGCCCGACCTCGAGCTCACGGCCAAGTCGCTCTCGACGAGCACAGAAGTCGCTCAAAGGGATTCAAGTTGCGAGTGTGGAGAGACTATGTACACACGGAGACACTTCTGTAGAAAAGCGGGAGAGGAACTTCTGCTGCTGCGGCGAGCCCTCGTCCTCCTTCCTCCTCCTCCTCCTCCTCCACCGTCGACACGGCAAGCGCGCCCTCCCGCCGACCCGCTCACTGCTCGCCCGTCGCAAAGAACTCCTCGAGCCACGTCCGTGCCTCCTCCTGCTCCTTCTTGAGCCGCACGAGGAGCGCGCGGCACCGCGCGAGCGCCTCGTCGTCGCTCACCTCGGGGCCCTCGCCGTGCGCGTCGCGCTTCTTGCCGAAATGCTGCATCGCCTCGCACGAGTGCTGGACGCGCTGCAGGCCGAGCGCGGCCGACGAGCCCTTGAGGAAGTGGCCCTTGCGCGAGAGGGCGTCGAGGTCTTTGCTCGCGCTGTCGAGGGCGGCGCGTGGTCGTGGTAGGGGTCGAGGCGGGTGAGGAGGACGGCGAGGACGGCGGTGTCGGTAGATGGCGGCGGAGAGGAGGTCGAGGATGAGGGTCGCGGAGATGGACGAGGATGATCGAGATGGGCCGGTCGTGGGAGATCAGGGACGAGGACCGAGGGCGGAGGGAGAGACAGGGGCGAAGGACGGTGGCGAGTGGGAGAGGAGGAGCGAGATCAGCTCGCCGAACGAGCGAGAAGGTCGTCGCTTCTCAATGTGCCGCCGAGGAGAGAGAGAGCGCGAGAGAGGGAAACGAGAACGCACAGCGCCTCCTCAATCTCCTGGAACGTGGCGTCGGCCTGCGTGATGTAGTCGAACGCGAGCGTCTTGGAGAACTCGTGCTCCTCGTCGTCGTCCTGCGGGCGCAGGAGCGAGTGCGACCATGCGTGGTGGGAGGCAGGGGACGAGGAGGAGGGCGATGACGACCCAGGTCAGCGAGGTGGCCAGGGCTCGTGGGACTTGCGCGAGCGGCTCTGCGTGCAGCTCGAGAGCCTAGGAGCCCGCCGAGCTGCACGCCCTGGCCGCCGAGCGAGAGGGGGACGCACAATCTCGAGCAGTTGGCCAAAGACGTCCATGTCGACGACGGAGCCCGTCCCCGCCGGCCCAACGTCAGCCTCGTCCTCTGCGGGCCCTGCCTCGTCGCCCGCGCCAGCAGCTCCAGTGGCCGCCTCGCCCGCGGCGACCGTGTCGGTCGAGGGCGGGCCCGCAGCGGTCGTCGAGGGGGGCTTGAGGTCGGCGGGCGAGGACGAGCGGCGCCCGTCGGCGGCGGCGGCGGCGGAGGGTGAGGCGATGGCGCTCGCCGCGGGGGGCTTGGCCGTGGTTGGTGCGGTGGCGGTCGTGGCCATGTGGCGCGCTCGTGTATCGTGCGGCGGTGAGGAGGAGAGAGGGAGTGACGACGAGCGGCGGACGGACCGGGCTGGTCGGGCCTCTCCTCCTCGAGGGCCTGGACCCCGCTCGCCTCAGCTGCCTTGCTCGCTCGCGCGCTGTCGCTCCCCCGACTCTCTCTCGCTGGATCTGCGCTCCAGGGAAGTACTCTACTCGCAGCGAGACATCTCTCGCTGGCCGGCCGCTCCGTGAGATGCCGACGCTCGGCCGCTCGGCCCTCGCGCCTCCCTAGCTCTCGCTCGCCCGCTCGTGCAAGTACAACACTGGCTCCTTTGCACACACCCTCGCAGGGTCACCTCCTCGAGAACTGGAAGTCGCCCACGACGGCCGACGCGGCGCTGCACACGTGCGCGCGGTACAGGCCGCACTTGACGGACCCGCCGGCAGGCACGTCGACGCCCGAGCGCGCGTACTGCAGGAGGAGCTCGTGCGTCGACGCGTCCTGGACCGTGTCTGCGCGCGAGAGGGGGAGAGGAGAGTCAGCGAGGCGGCGGGCGAGGAGCAGGACAGAGGGAGAGGGGAGGAAGGCGAAGGAGGACGCACAGTCGACCGAGCCGCCCGGGCCCCACGTCACGACCATGCGGTGGTACGTCGTCCTCCCCCAGTACCTCTCGACCTCGACCTCGGGCAGCGGCACCTCGGCGCCCTGCGCATCGACGAGCGGCGGCAGCTGCGAGCTGACCTTGATGCGGCCGTTGACGAGCCCGAGCGCGACGACGAACCCGCCTTGGTCGCGCGAGAAGAGCTGCGTCATGTGGAAGAACTTGGACGCCGAGGGGAGCGCGGGCGCGAGGTGAAAGTTCCACTTGCTGCGGGCGGGCGGGCGAGGGGGAGGGAGGCGGGGCGTCAGCTTGGTTGACGAGGAGCGAGCGTGGACGAGGAGGGAGGGACGCACTAGATCCAGGTCTCGCCTGCTGCGGTAGGTGGCCACGACAGGATCTCGTTGCGCTGGCGCCCTTTGCCGTCGATGCAGCTGCCTGCGTACAGAGGGACCGAGCGTCAGCGGGCTGGCTCTGCAGGGAGGAAGCGCGCACAGCGAGAACGACGCACCGCTCGGCCCGAGGTGGATCGTCAACGCGCGCTGGATCTTGACTTCCTGCCCGGGTAAGCTGTGTGGGAGGAAGCGTCAGCTCTTGACGGCGAGGAAGACAGGCTCGCGAGGGGGGGAGTGAAAGGCAGGACGCACTTTGCGCCCTCCTCGAGGATGCCGCTCGCCTGCCACTTGATGCCCTTGCTCAGCACGCCGCTCTTGGCCTCGGTGCCGTCTGCGAGGAGGCGGCCGACGGTGATGGGCGGGTAGGCGGGAGGCGAGGGAGGATCCGAGGGTGGTGGAGCGGGTGGTCGAGGCGGTATGGGTGGAGGAGGGCCGGGGCGGGGAGGGACGGGCGGCGGGGCGGCCATTCTCGATGCTACAGAGTCGCCTCCTGCAGACGAGAGGCAAGCGCGAGAGGGTGAAAGGGCGAAAGGGCGGGTCGAGAGGTGGGGAGACGAGGTCGGCGAGGGGAGCGAGGGTGCGGCGTCGTCGCGCTGCTCGAGTCGGTGGCGGAAGGCGCTGAAGAAACAGAGCCAGGTGGCCCTATGGTGCTGGATTGGTAGCTGGTGCGATCGTGGACGGTGTCGAGCCGGCTCGGGTTCGCCGCTGGCGAGCGGTGGACGGCGCGACCTTGGCGCGGGCTGGTTGTGGATGGCGCGGGCGGAGCGCAGTCGGTAGCTGTCGCTGTTGCAAGCGAGCACGCGCTGGCCTGAGCTGTGGAGGACCAAGCCGAGGGTTCGGGCGAGACGAACCTCATCAGTCAAACCACTCTCGTCCTCCTTCCGCCCGCTCTCACGGCTGAGCTGGTCTGCTAGCTCGTACAGTCGCACAAGCACAGTGCCATAGCTCGCTCCACCGCGCCCTACCGTCGTCCAAGGCTGCCCTCACCTCGGCTCGACCATGCCCGGCCCGCAACCGCCGCAGACGGTCCTGATCGTCGGCGCAGGCGAGTTCGGCGCGACCGCCGCCCTAGCCCTCGCCGAAGGGCCCTACAAGGGGCACGCCCACCTCATCACCCTCTGCGACCGCGGCGTCGAACCTCCTGCCGTCGACGCCGCCTCGTCCGACTACAACAAGGTGCGTCTCTCCCCACTGCTCATCCTCGTACCCGACTACTCTGTGCGTCTCGCTGACTCGCGCACCGACCTCCTGACCCCCCAGATCGTGCGCGCCGACTACGCCGACGGCCTGTACCAGCAGTTCGCCGTCCACGCCATGGCCGAGTGGCGCTCGCCGCGCTGGCGCTCCTACTTCCACGAGTGCGGCGTCGTCGTCGCGAGCGCGTCGTCGCACCCGCAGGCCCAGTACGTCCGCACCTCGCACGCGCTCAACGCCGAGTCGCGCACGGCCCAGGTCGGGCCCTTTGCCGCTGAGGACGACATCAAGCAGTTCTACCCGGCCCAGCTCCGCACGGGCGGGTTCGCGGGCGACGTCGCGTACAAGAACTGCGTCGGCGGCTGGGCCGCGTCGCGCGATGCCGTCGTCGAGGCGATCCGGCTCGCGAGGGCGCTCGGCGTCCAGGTCGTCACGGCCGAGGCCGACGCGCTCCTGTACCACCCTCGCGGCTCGTCGTCGTCGGGCAGCAGCGCACGAGGCGCCGCCGCAAAGGGCATCAAGACGCGCGACGGCCGCACGCTCGAGGCCGACTTTGTCATCGTCGCGTGCGGGAGCTGGACGCCGAGGCTGCTCCCCGAGCTCAAGACCAACTGCCTGCCGACGGGGCAGACGGTCGCGACCGTCAAGCTCACCGAGGCCGAGATGAAGGAGTACGAGGGCATGCCGGTGCGTCGTCGTCGTCCTCTCGTGGAGCGTCCCTCTCGAGCCGTGCTGACTTTCTGCTTGCTCGCCCGCAGGTCACGCTCTGCATGGACACGGGCTTGTGCGTCTCTCTCTCTCTCTCTCTTCCTCACATCTCAGCGAGGATCAGCACTGACTCTCGTCCTTGCACAGCTACGTCTTCCCGGTCCGTCGCTCCCGCCGTCCCGCTCTGACCTCCTCGGCGTCCGGCTCGACCGCCTCCTCGACTGACCCTCTCGCTCTCCTCGCCCCTGCGCGCAGCCTAACAAGGATCGCGTTCTCAAGTTCGGTACGTCCTCCTCTCTCCTCTGCTGAACCCGACCGAGCGCCGGCGCTGACGGATCCTTCCTCCCCTCCTTCGGCCTCCCTTGCCCTCCTCCCGCTCCCTCCCTCCCCTCCCGACAGCCATCCACGACCGCGGCTGGCTCGCCCCCTCGCCCTCGTTCCCCTCGCTCCCGCGCACGGCCCTCACGGCCGGCTACGAGTCGCAGCAGCTCCCCGCGGCCGCGCTCGCGGCGCTCAAGCGCGGCCTCGCGAGGGTCCACCCGCAGCTCGTCTACAAGAAGATCGACGAGCACCGCCTGTGCTGGTACAGCGACCGCGAGTCGGGCGACTTTTTGCTCGACTACCACCCCGAGTGCGAGAACTTGTTCGTCGCGGCGGGCGGGTCCGGGCACGCTTTCAGTGCGTCGTTGCACTCTTCCCTCTCGCGCTCGATGCTTGGTTCCTCTCTCGCTGACTCGCTCTCGCCTTTCCCTCTTCCTCCCTCTCTCCCACCTCGTCGCCCTCACACCCTCGCATGCACGGACCCCCTCGCCCTCGCCCGCCCGCAGAGTTCCTCCCCCTCTTCGGCTCGTGGATCCTCTCGTCGCTGCAGCGCACCCTCCCCGCGCACCTCGCCCGCCTGTGGTCCTTCCACGGCGACCCGTCGCGCCTCGACAAGTCGCGCGGCGAGGGCCCGATCGTCAGGAGGGACTTGGACTCGGGCAGGGCCGTCGAGGTGGGCGCGCTTGGGGTGGAGGGGATCGAGATTAGGGCGAAGCTGTGAAGATGATGAGCGGGCGAGACCGAGACGTAGATCTAGAAGAGCATGAACGGCTGTATTGGCATTATCGACACCGTCTATTCTGCGCCGCCCTGCCCTGCTCTCCTCGAGACCCCTCGCTCCCTCGCTCGCCCCCTCGCTCGCTCCCTCCCTAGCCCTAGTCCGCAAACAGCCTCGTCCGCCACGCGACCGTCTCGCCCACCTCGACCTCGACGCCGCGCTCGCGGCACACGTCGAGCAATGCGGCGCCGCCAAACTCGCGGAACTCTGCGGCGCGCGGCGCGCGCGGGATGCGCAGGCGCTCGAGGTGCGCGAGCGGGCCCGGCGCCGACGACGTGGAGCAGGAGGAGGAGGAGGAAGAGGGGACGAGGCGCGCGACGACGAGCGCGGCAACGTCTGCGAGGTTGTAGTCGAGCTCGAGCTCGAGGGTGCGCAGGCGCGCCGTGCTCGGCAGCGCGTCGAGGACCTGTGCGAGGTCGACGGCGAAATGGCACTCGAGGTGCTCGAGGCGGGCGAGGAGGGCGAAGTGGGCGACGAGGGCGGGCGAGGGGCGGTGCTGGAGCGAGAGGCGGACGAGCGAGGGCGCGACCGAGGGGAAGGCGCGCACGAGGGACGGGTACGAGGGCGAGGACGAGCCCGTGAGGAGGGTGAGGGACGTGAGGGTGTGGCGTGAGGCGGTGAGGAGGGTCGGGAGGAGCGAGGGGGCGTAGGACCGGTTGAAGAGGGTGAGGGAGCGCAGGTGGAAGGGGAGGCGCAGGGCGGCGATCGTCGCGGGCTTGTCGGGGAACGAGGTGGCGAGGTGGAGCGTGCGAAGGCCTGCAAGAGGGCCGGGTCAGTGCGCGCTCGCAGCCAAGGACGAGGACGAGGACGAGGAGAGAGGTGGACGCACCTGCGAGGTTGTCGCCCTGCAGGACGCGGACGCTGAGGCGCCCAAAGTCGCCCAAGCGGAGCCACTGGACGCCCCTGATCTTTGCGAGGACTCGCGCGGCCGTGGTGCCGCTCAGGCCGTCGTGGCCGGCGTGGACGCCCGCGAGGTCGAGGTGGCGGGTGCCGTGCCTGCCGAGGGCCGGGCTGCCGAGGACGCGCTTGGCCTGTGCGGGCGTGTGGATGCGGAGCGAGGCCCAGAGGCAGGCCTGGGCGGGCGAGCTGAACTGGCGCGAGACGGTGGCGCAGTCGCGGAGGAAGAGGGACCGCGCCGAGGCCGACTTTGCCGAGTCGAGGTCGTAGTCGGACGAGGCATAGTCGAGAATGAGCTCGACGAGCTCGAAGGGGAGGTCGCGGATGGTCGTCGTCGTCGCCGCCATGGTGGGAGGACAGGGTCGAGGAGGAGGAGGGCGATGAGCAAAGTCGGGTTCAGCGCAGTAGGCGCGGGGCGTTCGTGGCCTGAGGCATGGCTGCAGTGCTGTTGAGCTAGTTGGTGCGGGCGCAGAGCATCCCAGTGGTTGGTCGAGAGGGAGGAAGCGAGGGAAGCCCGCCTCGTCGTCGTCGTCGTCGTCGCCGAGGCTGACCTTGGCTCGCTCTTACCACTCGCCGCCCTTTCTCGACTAGGGCAGGGCTTCCCTCTTGACAAACAGCTTGACAATGCACGCGCTCGACATGCGCAACTCGGCGCAGCGAGCCCCTCCCGCGCTGCCCACATCCCGCACAGGAGTCCCGCCCTCGCGTCGCTCCTCCTCTTCGTCCGGCACGAGCACAGCGGGCGCCTGAGCTGCACCAGACTGCGCCGAGGTGCGACCTAGACGCGCACAGCCATGCTCGCCGCGTCAAGGTGCGTCCCGCGCCCTCTCCTCCTCCTCGTCGTCCCTCACCCCCACAAGCGCGTCGACCTGACCCCGCCGCCTCGTCCAAATCGCGCACGCAGCTCGACAGCACCTTCACCCGGCGGCGCATACCACCCCCTCACCCAGGTACCGCTCGACTCGCCCGTCTCGGTCCTCAGCAGCACCACCAGCGAGGACGACGAGTTGGACGAGAAGCAGCTCATGGTCCGTCACGCTCTGTCGCGTCTCTTCAGGGTCGACTGCACGCACTCATGAGCACCCTCTTGTCCGCAGAGATCGAGTAGCACCTTGCCGTGGCGACCGCTGCGCTCCCGACTGCGCGCCGTCGGCCGGGTCTGGCGCGTCGTCCTCGCCGTCGCCTCGTTCTGCATTCTGCACGCGGTGCGTCCTCTCTTCCTCGAACTCATTCAAGCGATCCCCGCTGACATGCCGCTCGCGCCCGCAGCTGCTGCCCTCTCACCGACGAGCGCAAGTCTCGGAGCAGCTCGCCAACCTCTCGAACGCCCTGCCGGCGCTGCCCGAGCACGGCTCCTTCTTGCACCCATGGAGGCTCGTCAAAGTAGTGCGTCCACCTCTCACTGTCTCGCTCCTCTACAGGGACGCCGCGCTGACGCCGCACGACCCGCAGGACGACCCCCTCGTCTCGCTCCTCGAGTCCCGCCTCGAGTCGACCCCGCCCTCGGCGCCCTACCGCCTCCTCGTCGGCACCGTCCAGCGCTCCGAAGGCCCCGCCCTCATCGAATGGGTCCTGCACCACCTCGCCCTCGGCGCTGACCACCTCGTCGTCTTCGACTCGACCGCCTCGTCCTCCTCCTCCCCCTCGCTCGACACCGCCGCCGCCGCCGAGACGCGCGACCGCATCCTCCCCCTCGTCGAGCTCGGCTGGGTCACGCTCGTGCGCGTCGACGGGCCCGCACACGCCGCACACCAGGGCGCTGCCAACAAGTTCCGGCGCGAGTGGGCCGAGCCCCGCGCAAGGTGGAGCGCGTTCCTCGACGTCAACGAGTACCTCGTCCGGCGCTCGGACGACCTCGACGCCGTCCGAGACGCCGAGCTGTCGCCGCCGTCGTCGGCGGCGGCGGCGCTGTACGACATGCTCGAGCACGAGTTCGCGCAGGCCGACGGCGTCGAGCTCGCGCGCGTGTGGATAACGGCGTGCCCGCATGCGCCGACGGGCCCGCTCGCGGGCGTCCTCGACCGCCACACGGCGCTCGTCACGCTCGACGCGCAGGACGCCTTCGTCGCGCCTGTCGTCCTCGCCCAGAGCCGCGCCGTCGACCTCTCCTCAGCCGCCTCCTCCTCCCCGCCGCCGACGCCGCGCGCGCCCGGCGAACCCGTCATCCTCGACCTATCGGGCCGCGCGCGCGACCCGGCGCAGCGCGTCGCGCCCGCCCTCGTCCCCGAGCACTACCCGCTGCACGTGCGGCGCTTCGTGCGCCGCGCGCGCGAGTGCCCGATCGCGGGCGGGCCGCCCGCGCAGCAGCAGCAGCGCGTCGTCGGCGACCCCGCGCTTGCGCAGCTCGACCGGCGGGCGTGCGAGACGGGCGGCGTGCACGGCGTCGAGGAGGACTTGGGGCTGCTCGAGCGCGGGACGAGCCTCGCGGCGCTTGGGGCAAGGCTCGAGCGCCGGTGGCCGGTCTTCAGCGCCGACGACTACAGCCTGTCGGTGCTGCCCTCGTCGTCGTCGTCGTCGGCGGCGGCGCCGGGCTCGTCGAGGCGCGCGCCGCTCCCGCTCGACAGCGAGGCGCCGCTCGAGCCGGGCACGACGCTCGTCGTCGACTCGAAGCACGGCGGGCACCCAGGCTTCCTCGAGGTCATCCTCTCGACGACCGAGTCGCGCCGTGCCCTCGCCGTCACGTACCTCGCCTCGGGCGGCGCGGCCTTCACCCTCCCGCCGCACTCGAGCCGCGAGCTCGTGTTCGCGGCGCGCACGCAGCGGGCCAACACGACGCTCACGGTCGTGCGCCAGTACGCCGCGCAGCCCTCGCCCGAGCGCGACCCGCCCAGCCCGTGCTCGATCATGGGCCACCTCAAGAACCAGCCCAACCGCACCCAGCTCGTGCGCCTCGCCGCGGGCCCGTGCAAGGGCGTCGACCCGGCGCAAGTCGGTACGCTCGCGAGCGCGACGTGGCCCCACGCAAAGTACCGCGGCGAGATCGTCCTGTCGCGCTCGATCCGGCTCGGCAGCTCGGCGCGCTGGGCCGAGCCGCCCGCGCCGCACCCACCGCACAAGCTCGCGCGCCGGCGCGCCGTCGATCTCGTCGGCGCAGGAGCAGTACCCGCCGCCGCCGCCGCCGCCGGCGTGCGCTCGGACCCGCAGGACCTCGCCGGCCTCACGCACGGCCACTGGGCGCTGCACTCGCTCCAGTCGCTCGTCGCCTCGTCGCGCGCCGAGAAGGACCCGCAGACGCGCCTGTACACGACCGAGACGTGCCCGCGCCAGTTTGCCAAGACGTATTGGGACGACCAGTGCGGCACGCACCGCTCGAGGCTCGAGCCCGACGGCGTGTGGCGCTGGGTGCCCGACGGCGCGCGCTCGTACAAGGGCGCGGCGCTCCCGGCGACCGAGCTTCGGGCGTGCCTCCGCGCCGACGGGTTCGGGCGCGCGCCCACCGCGCCGCCGTCGCCGGACGACGACGACGACGCGCAGCTTGCGCGGCGCAGGATCCTCGTCGTCGGCGACAGCGTGTCGAGCCACGTGTTCCTCGCGCTGCAGTGCCTCGTCGCGACGCACCTCGGCGTGCCCGACGCGGCGCGCCACGTGCGCTTCCGCAGCGTCCAGTACGAGGCGCTCGACCTCGCCGGCGCGACGGGCCCGGGCGCGGCGCTAGGGCGGCGCGAGTGGGACGAGCTCGTGTCGTGGGAGTGGGACGCCGCACAGGGCACGGCGACGCAGTACCCGCACGTCGTCGTCCTCAACGTCGGCCTGTGGGCCGCCTCGTGGGCCTCCTCGACCGGGTACGCCGCCGGGCTGCGCGACGCCCTCGCGCACCTCGCCGCGCTCGCCTACTCGCCCGAGCGCAACCCGCACGGCCCGCGCATCCTCTGGCGCGAGACGACAGCCGTGTTCCCGACCAAGGTCGCCGACCCGCTCTTCCAGGTCAACCCGCGCGTGCGCCTCTTGAACGCGCTCGCTGCGCGCGAGCTCGCCGCCGTCGCGACCCCGGGAGGCGGGATCGAGGTCCTCGAGGGCGTGTTCGACATGGTGAGCGCGCGCGGGGACGCGGCGAGGGACAGCGCGCACCTGTGCCCGACCGTGCAGGGCGACTTGGCCGAGGTCGTCATGCACCGCATCTGCCGCGGCGGGCTGCTCGAGCGGTAGCCTTCCTTTTTCTCTCTCTCTCTCTCTCCCTCGAGTCGGACGCAGAGGGCGAGGTGGAGAAGAGCGAGCGGGCGAGGTCGAGGATGTAGTGCTGTGCGTGCTGTGCGTGCTGTGCGTGCTGTGCGTGCTGTGCGAAAGGCCTTTTCTCTCTCTCTTTCCTTCCTCGCAACGAGCATCTCTCTTTCTTTCGTCGAGAGCGAGCGAGACGGACGAGAGGAAGCTCGAGAAGACATTGCACGGATCGTGAGAGCGAGAGGCTGCGAGGGAAGGCGACAACAAGGGAAGGAGGCCGAGAAGGAGGAGGGCGGGGAAGAGGTCGAGGCGTGCGCGAGGACGGCGCGCGCGAGAAGGTTCGGGGGCGGTCGACGTCGAGAGGAGAAGAGGAGGAAGTCGAGGCGAGGATGGGTCAAGTCGCTTTACCTGTTCATCGAGGAGCATCACGTAGAGAGTGAGCCCGACACGTCCGACTCGCGCTCAGGCCCGGGGAAGCTCGACGCACCTTTGCCCTTGCCGCTCCCTCCTCCCGCTGCACCTGCTCCTCCCGGCGCGCGCTCGTACGCGTTCGGGACCGGCCTCGGCGCCTCGTCGTGCGTCGTCGTCGTCGCTGCCGCCGCCGGCGCCTCTCGCCGCGCGCCGCCCTGCTCGCCGTGCGCGTGCCCGCACCCCTCGCCGTCCTCGCCGTCGCCGTCGCCATGATGGTGGTGGTGGCGGCGGTGGCGATGCCTTCGGCGCGGTGCGGCCGAGGACGAGGTGGCGCGCCCGTCGCGGCTGTCGCGCGAGCCGTCCGAGGCGGCGTCGCTGTCGTCCGACGACGAGGCGCTCTCGTCCGACGACTCGTCGAAGGGCTTGGGCTTGTGGTAGATGCAGCAGACTGCGCGCGGCGTGCCGGGGGGAGGCTTCGTCAGTCCGTGCAGAGAGGGAGAGGAGGGAGGAGGAGAGAGGGAACGGGACGCACTCTTTGACTTTTTGCGGCCGAGCCCCTCGTTGTCGACCGTGTTGTCGGACCAGGTGACGCCCCTGGCGCCAGGGTCGGCCCTGCCCCGCAGGCGAAGGGTCGGGAGCGGGTTGGAGGGTGCGGGTTGAGGGTCGGACGAGGACGAGGGGGGCGCGTCGGAGAGGGTGAGGGTGCGGGACGAGTGCGAGGCTGGGGTCGGGCCTTGAGGGGTGCGCTGCATCTGTGGAGGCGCTCGTAGCTGGCTCGAGCGGTCAAGGGAGAGAGAGCGAGGACCAGAGTTGACCTCATCGCCCGCTCCTCCTCCTCCTCCTCGCACTACACCACACCCGGCTGCTCAGAGACAGCCACGCACTGCAGCTCTGCTTACAGGTACGCCTTGCTCGAGCCCTCTCACCCGCACCACCCTCCCCTCGCACCTCGTCTCGCCCTCGCTCACCGAGCCCAAGTGTGGGGGCTCGACTCGCTCACCCTCTCCTCTCCCCCCTGCGCAGAGCCAGCTGCGAGCGCACCCACCAATGTCGAGCTACGGCACCCCGCGACCCACACCCAGGAGCGCCCGCCCGACCCACCCCCCGCTCGACGGGCCCTCGCTCCTCGCGACGACCCCGCTCCGCACCCCGTCGTCGCTCCGCCCAGCCCTCTTCCACCCGCGCTCGGCCGTGCCATACGCCCGCACCCTCACTCCAACCACCACCACCACCACTGCCCTCGCGCACGCCCACGCCCGCGCCGCAGCCTCCGCCCCTCGCCCCTCGACCGCGACCTCGACCGCCGCGCACGCCCACTCGAACCCGTTCGACGCCCTCCCCGCCGCCGCCTTCGACTCGTTCGTCGCCTCGCTCACCACCTCGATCCGCACCGCGCTCGCGCCCTCGCCCGAGAGCCGGCGCGAGCTCCCGAGCGCGCGCAGGCGCCGCGAGCGCGACGAGCACGCGCGCGAGAGGGACGAGGCGCGCAAGGAGAGGGAGGAGAGGGCGCAGCTCAGGGAGGAGGAGCGGGTGCGCGAGAGGGAGGAGGCCGAGGAGCGCAGGGCGCGCGGCGAGGACG
>Ga0308169_10004408_pt1 | contig 13217 bp, 12 predicted proteins | sample PhyBR1_2_FD_202139 | JGI IMG/M metagenome (GOLD analysis project Ga0308169, IMG submission 202139) | Phyllosphere microbial communities from UC Gill Tract Community Farm, Albany, California, United States - DLSLSB.R1 | ecosystem: Host-associated > Plants > Phyllosphere > Unclassified | place...
CCGATGCCGACGATGCCGACACGTTTGCCGGGACCTGCCTTCCAGTGGCGCAGCGGGGAATACGTCGTGATGCCGGCGCACAGCAGCGGGGCGACGGCGGCCAGCTGCTCTTCCGGGTGCGTCACGCGCAGCACGAAGCGCTCGTTGACGACGATCTGCTCCGAGTAGCCGCCCAGCGTGTGGCCGGGTGCGTCGGCGGTGGGGCCGTTATAGGTGCCGACCATGGCGTCGCAATAGTTTTCCAGGCCGTCTTCGCAATCGGCGCAATGCTTGCAGCTGTCGACCATGCAGCCGACGCCGACCAGGTCGCCGACCTTGTATCTGGTTTGGACACGTGCTCGCCGACGGCGGACACGCGGCCGACGATTTCGTGGCCCGGAACGCAAGGAAAGAGGGTGCCGGCCCATTCGGCGCGCACCTGGTGGAGGTCGGAGTGGCAGACGCCGCAGAAGGCGATGTCGATCTGCACGTCGTGCTGGCCCGGCGCGCGGCGGGTGATGTCCATCGATTCGAGCGGTTTGTCGGCGGCGTAGGCGCCGTAAGCTTTGACAGTCATGGTTTTCCTTTGAGAGAGTTGCGCCACGTTGCAGGCGTGGCGGGACAGGTCGCCATGATAAGGGCCAGGACTCAAGGAAAACCGGTTGGGGATTGCTTGGGCTTATGAATGCGATTCATGAATACCGCCATCATTTCAGATGGCGGCATACTGAGCAGAGACCCGTAGGGTGGGCGGCAAAGCCGCCCACCCTACGGGTTATGGCCGATCCCGCGTTCGCATCAGTCCCGCAGCCGCGCCAGCACCGCCGCCACGATCCGGTCGCAACGCGCCCCATCGAAGGAAAACGCCGAACCCACCGCATGATCGAGGTCGCGCGCCAGCGCTTCGCGCAGCAGGCCGCGCGCACGGAAATACTGGCTGCGCACGGTCGCTTCCAGCAACCCGAGCGCGTCCGCCGTCTCCTGCACCGACAGGTCCTCGATGGCGCGCAGCACGAACACGGTGCGCAGCCCGTCGGGCAGGGCGTCGATGCGCGCTTCGATCAGGCGCCGTGCCTCCGCCCGCAGCGCCGCCTCGTCCGGCGTTTCAGGCATGCTGCGTTCGTCGCTCATCGCATCCTCCTCGTCCGCCTCGATGCCGCTCAAGCCCGGCACCAGCTCGATGATGTCGGCCCGGCGCCGCGTCTTGCGCAGCCGCCCGGTCGCTTCGTTGACGACGATGCGCGTGAGCCAGGTGGACAGGCTCGCTTCGCCGCGAAAGCTGCCCGCCTTGCGGTAGGCGAGCAGATACGACTCCTGCACGATGTCCTCGGCCTCCGCGTCGTCGCGCACGATGCTGCGCGCGGTGCGGTACAGCGCGCCGTTATGGCGCCGCATCAGCACCTCGAAGGCGCCCGGGTCGCCGGCCGCGACCATGCTCGCGAGTTGCGCATCGCCCGCCTGCGCCGGGTCTGTTCTTTTATGTGCTTCCATCGACGTCTCCTCTATTTCACGACCAGGGTCGCGGTCATCGTGCGGTGCAGCGTGCACAGGTAGGGATAGGTGCCGGCCCTGGTCGCCTTGAAACGCCAGCTGGCCCCGGCGGCGATCGCGGGCGAGGCCGGACCGCCGCCGTTCGCCGCCGTCGCCGTCGCCGTTACTGTATGCGGGAACGGGTCCTTGTTGCGCCAGACGACCGTGTCGCCCGGCTTGACCTCGACAGTCTGCGGGATAAAGCGCATGCCGTCGATGACGATCGTGTGCACGCTCGGGGCCGCATGAAGCGGCGGGCCGAGCGTAGCCATCAGGGCCAGCGCGCACGCTGCCCTGTTCAGGCGGGAAACCACGGCCGCCGCCTTATTGCAGCGAGGACTGCAGGTGCTTGGCGTGCTCCAGGTGGGCCACGAAGGCCGGGCGCACCTTCACCAGCGTGTCCTTCAGCTCGGCGTTTTTCGCGTTCGGGATCAGCGTCTTGTCGAGCGCGTCGATCACCGCCTCGTGGTAGACCACTTCATGGTCGATATAGGCCTTGTCGAACTCCTTGCCTTTGAGCGTCTTCAGCTTGGCCATGTTCTCGGCGCCGCCGGACTTCAGGCTTTTACTCAGTTCGCTGTCCTGCGGTTTCACCTTCAGTTTGGTCACCAGCGCGACGGCCTGCTTGTTCACGCCCGTGTGGTCGGTCACCATCTGCTTGGCGAAGGACTTCACCTCGGCGTGTTTCGTCATCTTTTGCGCCAGCTTGCCGGCATCGATGTCGACCTGGTTCGCGGCGACGACAATGCCCGCGATCTGGGCGTCGTCCGGCGCGGTTTGCGCGAAGGCGCTGCCGGCGAGGGCGAACAGGGCGGCGATGCTGCTGGACAACAATTTGCGGGTCAATGTGCTCATGGAATGCTCCTCTGTCAGGGTGGATGTCGTTTTTGCTTGGCATTGCATGACATTGGATGTCGCATGGGGCGTTTTCGTTGCAGGAATCAGAGCAAGACGATACCAAAACGTTTCACCACGAGCGCAAAAGCGCCGAAACAGGCCACCGTGAGCAGGGTGCAGGCGGCCAGCGTCGGCCAGAAACCGAAGCGCCCCAGCAGCCAGGGGAAGGCGAGGAACATCGGCAGCGTCGGCACGACATACCAGAAGGTGTACCAGGCGTGGTTCGCCAGTTTGGCCTGCGGCTGGTTTTCGAGATGCAGCCACACCAGGGTCAGCAGCGTGACCATGGGCAGGGCCGCGATGAAGCCGCCGATGCGGTCGCTGCGCCTGGCCAGTTCGGACACCAGCACGACGACCGCCGCGGTGACCAGGTATTTCGTGATGATCCACTTCATGGCTATTCTTCCTGTTCGCTATGCACGGGCGCCATTATCCATGGGCGGCGCCCCGCGCGCGGCAGAACTTGGTAGGATGCACAACCATGACCACATCCGAACTCTTCCCAGGTTTCCGCGACGAGCGCATCACGGTGGCGCCCGGCATCGACATCCACGCCATCATCAAAGGCTCGGGCCCGCCGCTGCTGCTGCTGCACGGCCACCCGCAAACCCACGCGATCTGGCACCGCGTCGCGCCCACGCTGGCCCGGCAGTTTACGGTCGTCGCCTGCGACCTGCGCGGCTATGGCGACTCGTCCAAGCCCGCGGGCGAGCTTGACCACGCCAACTACAGCAAGCGCACCATGGCGCTCGATGCGCTGGCCGTCATGCGCGCGCTCGGCTTCGCCAGCTTCCGCGTGCTGGCGCACGACCGCGGCGCGCGCGTCGCGCACCGCCTTGCGGCCGACCATCCGCAGGCGGTCCTGAAGATGGCCCTGCTCGACATCGCGCCGACGCTCGCCATGTACGCGCAAACGAACGATACTTTCGCGCGCGCGTATTGGCACTGGTTCTTCCTGATCCAGCCCGCGCCCTTGCCGGAGCGCCTGATCGAAGCCGACCCCGCCGCCTATGCGGTCGACGTCATGGGCCGGCGCAGCGGCGGTTTGAAGGTGTTCGATCCGCGCGCGCTGGCCGAATACCAGCGCTGCCTGGCGCTGCCCGGCACCGCGCACGGGATCTGCGAGGATTACCGCGCCGCCGCCGGCATCGACCTCGACCACGACCGCGCCGACCGCGACGCCGGTGCGCGCCTCGACATGCCGCTGATGGTCCTGTGGGGCGAGCAGGGGGTGGTGCACCGCTGCTTCGATCCCCTGAAGGAGTGGAAAGAAGTGGCGAACGACGTGCAGGGAGGGACGCTGCCCTGCGGGCATTACGTCGCCGAGGAAGCACCCGAGGCCTTGCTGGAGCGGGTGCTGCCCTTCCTGGCGGGGGACTGAGCGTCGGCCTGCACGCCGGTCCGCTACACTGGGGCCATGCCGGCTCCCGATAACTACCCCCGCACCCCCGACGGCCGCTACTTCGTCGTCGCGGGCCGCCTCTGGCGCACCAGCAATCCCGCGCTGGCGCCCGAGGTGCGGCAGGCGCTGGTCGACCAGCTCATGCGCGCGCGGCGCCAGGTCGGCGCCGCGAAAAAGGCGGCCGACCCGGAGGCCGAACGCAGCGCACGGGCGGCGGTCGATGCCGCCAAGCGCGCGCTGGGCGAACGCGGCCCCGTGTGGTGGCAGGACGGCGCGCCCGATTTCAACCGCAAGCTCGCCGCCAACACGCCGTATGCCGAGTGGTACGCGGCGCTGGACCTCGACATTTAACTGCGCAGCGCCTGCACGGGACTCATGCGCATCGCCGTCGCCGTATGCTTCGCGGTGGCCGCCAGCGCGGCGAGCACCGCCAATGCCACCGCCGCCACCAGCGGCCACTGTCCCAGCGGCGCGTGTTCGGCGAAGCCGTCCAGGTAGAAGCGGATCGCCAGCGCCGCCGCCGGCAGTCCGATCAGGCCCGCCACCGCCACCGTCAGCCCGAACTCGCGGCCCAGGCGGCGGGCGATGGCGCCGTTGCTCGCGCCGTACAACTTGCGGATCACGATCTCTCTCCGGCTGCGCTGCACCGTATAGGCAGACAGCACATAGATGCCGAAGGCGGCGAGCGCCAGCGCCACCAGGCTGGCCGCGCCCAGGATTTTCACCATGCGCAGGTCTTGCCGGTAGCTCTCGCCAAAAATGCTGGCGGCGCTTTTCATGTACATCATCCCGTTCGGGAAGTACTGGCGCCAGACCGGCCCGATGACGCGCGCCAGGGTTTGCTGGTCGAGTTTCGTGCGCAGCGTGACGACGCTGTCGGCGTCCGTCAGGAAGTAGACGATCGGTCCCGGGCGTTCGCGCATCGACTGGTGGCGCACGTCCGGGGCCACGCCGACCACCGTCCGGTCGAAGCCGCCACCGCCGGGCGCGAACGGTATCTTGCCGACCGCCTCCTGTGCCGAGCGATAGCCCAGCAGCTTCACCGCCGCCATGTTCAGCAGCACCACGCCGGACTTGGGCTGGTCGCGTGCGGCGCTGAACAGGCGGCCGGCGACCGGGCGGATGCCGTACAGGTCGAAGAACTCCGGGGAGACCCGCTTGATCTCCATGCGGATCTCGCCGCCGTCGCGCTTGTCGAAGCCGCCGGTGATCTTGTTGGCGTCGCGCCCGATCGCTTCTGCCGAGATGGCGGCGCCCTTGATGCCCGGCACGCGCGCCACCGCGCGCACGAACCCCTGCACCTGTTCGTCCTTCGCCAGCGGCATCTCCAGCAGCGTCAGCCCGGCTGGATCGAAGCCCGGATCGGCGGTCATGGCGTACCAGGTCTGCCAGCCCACGGCGACCGTGACGCCGGCCAGCGCCATCGCGGTGGCGAACTGCAGCACGGTCAGCGCGCGCCGCAGCCACAGGTTGGCCGTCGTTTCGCTGCTGCTGTCGCGCCCCGCCAGCACGGTCGATGCGCGCACGCGCAGCGCCGTCCACGCCGGCCAGGCGCCCGCCGCCAGGCCCGCCAGCACGCCGAGCAGCAGCGCCAGCGCCAGCCGGCCCGGGGTGAAGAAGCCTTCCAGCTTGCGGTCGACCAGGCCGGCGAACACCGGCAGCAGGAGCCAGGCCAGGACGATGCCGGCCACGGTCGCCAGCACCGCCACCAGCACCGACTCGGCGAGGAACTGGCCGGCCACGCGCGCCGCGCTCGCGCCCAGCACCTTGCGCATGCCGATCTCGCGCTGGCGCCGCAGCGTGCGCACGGTGGCCAGGTTGATCCAGTTGGTCATGGCGAGGGCCAGGATCAGCAGGGCGACACCGGCCAGCGCCAGCGTGCTGTCGCGCTGGCCGTAGTTGCGCTTGTCGCGGCCGCTGGCGAGGTCCGGGTCGAAATAGGCGTCAGGCAGGGCGGCCAGCCTGATATCGATGCCGGGCCCGGTCAGCGCGCGGCCCATGGGACCGGACCGGATGTCCCGGTTCATGGGCGTGTTCAGGTCCGCGTCCTGCAGCAGCGCCGCGAGCCTCGCAGGGTCGGCGCCCGGGCGCAGCTTCAGGAAGATCTGGCCGCGGGTGCCGGGCGACGACGGGTGCAGGGTGCGGTCCTCCGGCTTGAGCGCGTGGCTGAGCGGACCGCCCAGGGCTTCCCAGCGCATGGTGGTGTTGGCCGGCAGGTCGGGGATCACGGCCAGCACCTGCAGCAGTTCGTCGCCCACGCCTACCGGCCTGCCGAGCAGCTTGTCCAGGTCGTCGACCTGGCCGAACAGGCGCAGCGCGGTCTCGCGCGTCAGGGCCAGGCCGTCGGGCCGGGTCAGGGCCGCGCGCACATCGCCGCTGAGCGGCTTGATGCCGAAGATGGCGCCGAAGTCCGGGTCGACCGCGAACATCCTGACTTCGTGCAGCTGGTTGCGGGTACGCAGCGGCTGCTGGATTTGCTGCGCCTTGCTGGCCTGCTCCACCACGCCGCTGGCCAGCGCCGTGTCGCGCAACAACAGCGTGGCGCGCGTGTTCCAGTCCGGGCGCGGGAAGAAGTTGATGCGCTGCTTGACGACGAACACGCGCTCGCCCTCGGGCACGTGGCTGTTGTAGTTCAGGCAGTAGGCGACGAAGCCGAGCAGCAGGAAGCAGGCCGCGCAGGCCACCGCCAGGCCCAGCACCGTGACGGCTGAATAACCGGGTTCCTGCACCAGCTGGCGCCAGCCGATGCGGAAGTCGCGTGGGTTGACAGGTACCATCATGCCGCCCTCAGCGCGTCGACGACGATGCGGCCATCGAGCAGGTTCAGGGTGCGCGACGCCTGCGCCGCGTGGGCCGGGGAGTGGGTGACCATGACCACCGTCGTGCCCTCGGCATTAATCGTGCGCAGCATGCGCATCACCTCGTCGCCGTGCGCCGTGTCGAGGTTACCGGTCGGTTCGTCGGCCAGCAGCAGGGCGGGGCCGGCCACCAGCGCGCGCGCGATCGCCACGCGCTGCTGCTGGCCGCCCGAGAGCTGCGAAGGCTTGTGGCGCGCGCGGTGCGCCACGCCGAGTTTATCGAGCATGGCGCCCACCCGCTCGCGCCGCTCCGCCGTTTTCATGCCGCTGTATTCGAGCGCCAGTTCGACGTTCTCGAACACGTTCAGTTCGTCGATCAGGTTGAAGCTCTGGAAAATGAAGCCGATGCGTCCGCGCCGCAGGCGGTTCAGGCGCGCTTCGCTCCAGCCGGTCACGTTCTCGCCGTCGAACAGGTAGTCGCCGCTGCTCGGCACGTCGAGCAGGCCGAGCAGGCCAAGCAGGGTTGACTTGCCGCAGCCCGAGGGCCCGGTAATGGCGACGTATTCGCCGGCCTCGATCTCGAGGTCGATCCGGTCGAGGGCCGTGGTCTGGACTTCGCCCGCCAGGTGGGTCTTGCTGATGCCTGAGAGTTTGAGCATGCCGTTCTTTCTTTTTATCGGATGAGAGATTACTGCGAAACGCTGAGTGCGGTCGACGTTTCGAAGGCCGCATAGCTTGAAACGATGACCCGTTCGCCCGGTTGCAGGCCGGCCAGCACCTCGACCTGGTCGCTGCTGCGCCGGCCGGTGCGCACGTCGCGCCGCTGCGCCGCGCGCCCGTCGGGACCGAGCACGTAGACCCAGGCGCCGCCGCTGTCGGCGACCCAGGCGCCGCTCGGGAGCAGCAGGGCGCGCGCCGGTTCGCCCAGCGTCAGCTGCGCGTCCAGGCTCTGGCCCGGACGCAGGGCCGCCGGCTGCGCCCCGGTGAACAGCAGTTCGGCCAGGAAGCGGCCTTCCTTGATTTGCGGGTAGACGCTGGCGATGCGCACCGGATAGCGCCGCCCGTCGTGTTCGACCGAACCGACGCGGCCGATCGCCACGCGGTTCAGGTAAAACTCGTCGATGCGCGCGGCGAGCTTGAAGAGGCCCGGATCGTCGATGCGGCCGACGTTCCTGCCGGTGGCGATCGACTGGCCGACCTGCATGCGGAAGTCGGTCAGGCGGCCGGCCACCGGGGCGCGCACGACCAGCGCGTCGACCGTGGCCCGCACCAGCTGCAGGCCGGTATCGAGGCCGGTGATCGCCTTTTCCAGCTGCGCCAGGGCCGGTACGCGCACCCGGCTGTCGGCGGCGGCGCTGCGCTGTTCCAGCGCGATGGCGCGCGCTTCCTTGTCGAAGGCGTCGCGCGATTCCTCCAGCGCCACGCTCGAGATGAAGCCCTGCGCCGCGAGGCGCTCGTTGCGTGCGTGGCGCTTGCGGGCCTGCTCGAGGCTGAACGCCAGTTCGTCGAGGCGGCGCCGGCGCGTGCTGCGGTCGCTCTCCTGGGCCAGGCGCAGGTTCGACAGGTTGTAGAGTTGCTGCGCCTGTTCCGCCTGGCGCGCAAGCAGCTCCAGGTTGCGCTGCGGGTTCGCGATCCGGAACAGCAGCTGCCCCTTCTGCACGAGGTCACCGTCGCGCACGAACACTTCCTCGATGCGGCCCGATTCCACCGAATCGAGGATGACGGAGTCGAGCGGCTCGGCGTTCGCACGCACCACCAGCTCGTCGCGGAACACGCCTTGTTCGACCGTGGCGAATTGGAGATCGCCGCGCTGCACGCGCAGGCCGCGCGGCACCTGCTGCCAGAGCCACGCGCCGGCGGCCAGCACCAGTGCGGCCGCGACGCAGGCAATCAGGATCTTCCGGCCCCGCTTGCGCGGCACGATGGTGTCCATGGCGGCGCCGGTGGCGGGAGAGGGCAAGGGTTGTACGGACATGAAAGGGAAGGTGAAATGATGACAGGGGCATCCATTGCAAGCGCCGTGCCATGCCCGTTTTCGGCCGTGTTTGCCCGGTTTTACGAACAGCCTGTCCGGTCGTGAACAGGTCGGGTGTTCGATTCCGGACAGGTGGCCGGCAGGTCCAAACTTGTCGTGTCAACTGAGCATCTTCGCTGCTAGAATGCCCCGGACTTCAATGCCACCCTGCCGCCATGGACCCGACGACCGCCCGCATCCTGATCCTCGACGACGACGCCGACGTGGCCTTCGCCGCGCGGATGCTGCTGCGCCGGCGCCATGGCGCGGTGACCGTGGTGCACGATCCTTCACGCCTGCCGGCCGCGCTGGACGCGGGCGCCTTCGATGTCGTGCTGCTCGACCTGAATTTCACGCCGGGCCGCACCGACGGCGCCGAGGGACTGGCCGTGCTCGACCTGCTGCGCCGGCAAGCGCAGCCGCCGGCCGTCATCGCGCTGACGGCCTACGCCGACGTGCCGCTGGCCGTGGAAGCGCTCAAGCGCGGCGCCGGCGACTTCATCACCAAGCCCTGGGACAATGCCCGTTTGCTGGCCGCCGTCGACGGCGCCCTCGCGCGCCGCGCCGCCGCACCCGTGCCTGCCGCGGCCTCGATCCTGATGGGCGAGTCGCCCGCCATGGCGGCGGTGCGCGCGATGGTGGCCAGCGTCGGCCCGACCGAGGCGAACGTACTCGTGCTGGGCGAGAACGGCGTCGGCAAGGAGCTGGTGGCGCGTGCGATCCACCTTGCCTCGAAGCGCGCCGCCGCCCCCTTCCTCGCGGTGGACATGGGCGCCTTGCCGGAAGCGACCTTCGAGAGCGAACTGTTCGGCCACCGCAAGGGCTCCTTCACCGATGCGAAAGCGGACCGCGACGGCCGCTTCCAGGCTGCGCGCGGCGGCACGCTCTTCCTCGACGAAGTGGGGAACACCCCTTTGCCGGGCCAGGCCAAATTGCTGGCCGCGCTGGAACGGCGCGAAGTGACGCCGCTCGGCGCCGACCGGCCGCAGGCGGTCGACGTGCGCATCGTCAGCGCCACCAACCTCGAGGAAGCGAGCCTGTTCGACCCGGCCGTGTTCCGTCCCGACCTGCTGTTTCGCCTGAATACGATCGTGATCCGGGTGCCGCCCCTGCGCGAACGGCGCGGCGACATTCCCGGCCTGCTGCGCCACTACCTGGCGCACTACGAAACGCAGTACGGGCGGCCGGCGCGCGCGCTCTCGCACCTGGCGCAGGCAGCGCTCCTCGACTGGCACTGGCCCGGCAACGTGCGCTCGCTGCGCCATGCCTGCGAACGCGCCGTGATCCTGGCTGCCGGCGGCGATTACGAGACCGGCGACTTCGGGCTGAGCGCACCGGGGCCACTTCCGGTACCGGTGCTGGCTAGCCAAACGCCCGACGACCAGACCCTGGGCGAAGTCGAACGCGGCGCGATCGCCGCCGCGCTGGCGCAGGCGAAGGGCAATATCAGCGAAGCGGCGCGCCGGCTCGGTTTGAGCCGCGCCGCGCTCTACCGCAAGCTCGAGAAGCATGGGCTCTAGTCGTCTGTCACGGTTCGGGGCTGGCGCCGCCGTGCTCACCCTGATGGCCCTGGCCGCCTTCGCCCAGGCCAAAGCCGGGTCGCCGCGCCTGCTGGTGCTGTGCGCCTTCGCGGCGCTCCCGCCTGCGTGGTTCCTGTGGCGCACGCTGACCCGCCTGGCGCCGCCCGCGCCGCAGGTGGCGGCGAGCGGTCCGCCGCTGCCGCAGCAGTCGCTCGACGCCTTGGTACTGGAGGCGCGCCTCGAACATGCGCCGGTCGCGCTGTTCCTCATCGAAGCGGCCGGCCCGAACGAGGTCGCGCCGCTGAATGCCAACGCGCGCCAGCTGCTGGCCCCGGGCCGCGTCGTCGACCGCGCCGGCCTGTTCGCGCAGCTCGCCGCGCAGCCGGCGAGCGGCCGGGCGCTGCTCGCCTTCGACACCGAACGCGGCGCCGAGCGCGCCATGGTGGCCATGTCCTCGCTCACGGTCCACGGAAAGGCGCAGCGCATCGCCGCGCTGCTGCCGGTCGAGAGCGAGCTGGAATCGGAAACCCTGAACGCCTGGCGCCAGCTGGTGCAGGTGCTGACCCACGAGATCATGAATTCGCTGACGCCGGTGGCCTCGCTCTCGAGCACCGCGCAGGGGCTGTTGCTTGAGCTTCATCCCCAGCTGGAAGGCGAAGCCGCCGCCGACCTGGGCACGGCGCTCGATGCGATCGCGCGCCGCGCCACCAGCCTTGCGGACTTCGTCGGCAGTTACCGCAGCCTCTCGACCATGCCGGAACCGCGGCCGGAGCAGGTCGAGATCGGGCAGCTGTTCGCGCGCCTGGCGGCGCTGCTCGGCCCGGCCTGGCAGGCGCGCGGCGGCGAGCTCACCATGCTGGTCGAGCCGGCCTCGCTGGCGCTGGTGGCCGACCCCGGGCAGCTGGAGCAGGCGCTGATCAACCTGCTGAAGAACGCCCAGGAAGCCACGGCCGGCCAGCCGGCGCCGCGCGCTACCGTGCATGCCCGCCTGGTGCGCGGCGCGCGCCTGCGCATCGACGTCGGCGACAACGGCCCCGGCGTGCCGGACGAGCTGGCGGCGCATATCTTTACGCCCTTCTTCACGACGAAAAAGGGCGGGCGCGGGATCGGCCTCGCGCTGGTACGCCAGCTGGTGCACGGCAATGGCGGCACCGTGCGCCACGTGCGGCCGGTGACGGGCGGCGCGCGCTTCGTGCTCAGTTTCTAAGACCCGTAGAGCGTGTGAAAAAATCGTCAGGGCAAGGCGCATCGTCGAAGACAGTACGTGGGTACGGCGAGACGATGCAACGCCGCCATGGCGTTTTTTTCACACGCTCGTAGGGTGGGCGGGTCCCCCGCCCACGCGTTCAACGCACGTGTGCCATTCGAATCGCCAATTTGCATACCTTGGAACACGTGGACGGCACAGCCGTCCACCCTACAAAGGCGGCACCACGCCCGCGAACTGCAGCAGGTCGGCCATGCGGAAGTCGCCGGGATGCTGCGAGGGCAGGGTCGGTTTCCACTGCGGCGCGGTGCGCAGGTAAGCGCCCGGGTCTTCCTGCAGCAGGCCGACGAACACTTCGCCGACGATGCGCCCGCCGACCGGGCCCAGTCGCAGGCCATGCTCCATCACCTCCGCTTCCTTCAGGATGTAGAAGAACAGGGGCGTGGAGCTGGCCATGGTGCTGTTCGGACCGAGCGCATAGGGCGTGAGCTCGGAGAGCTGGCTGGGGGCGAGGACCGGCATGTGCATATACCTTGCGATCGCCTGCCCGGACGGGATACCGAAATTGATATGGCGGATCAGGGTGCGTGCCGGCAGCGACTGCACGCCGTCGTTCGGCAGCCCCGGCGAGGGCCCGCGCGAGCCCGGCAACTGCATCAGCGGCGAGGAGAGCCGGGTGTCAATGCGCTTGTTCGAGCGCACGTTGCCGTCGCCGAAGTCAAAAAACGTCTGCCAGTCGACGAAGCGGCGCGCCGCACGTTTGCCGCCGCGCAGGTCGTTCGGGTCGGGCGCGGCCGGATTGTCGCTGTCGTCGAAGATGAAGGCGAAGAAGGGGGCGCCGCCGGTCGGGCCGAAATTGGCGCGGTAGCTGGGGCGCACTTGGGAATGCCCGAAGCGGTACACGGCGGCGTTGAATTCGATGGGAATCCGCGGCATCTCGTGGCCGTCGCCGGTGCGGAAGCGGTTCATCGGCGCCTCGGGCTTGTAGTACACGGGGCCCGTGCGCAGGATGGCGTCGAGCCGCTCCTGGCCGATGGTCTTGGGCAGGAATTCGTGCAGGATGATCCACTGGTAATGCCAGGTCACCAGGCGCCGTGCGTCGGCGAAGATGCGCGCGGCGGAGGTGCCGCGGTAGGCCGGCTGCGCCGCCAGGTAATCGGTGACGGCGTTATGGAAGGAGAGCAGGGCGACCTGCATCTGCGAGATGACCACGTTCTCGTCGTTGCGGCTTTCGGCCACGATGGCGTTGCCCTGGCGGTCGCGCGGCACGTCGTTGCGCGGCGCGCCATGGCGCGACACGGCCTCCGAACCGGGAATGTGCTGCAGGATGAACTTGATGCGCCCCGAGCGCGTGTCGTACAGCTCGGGCGAACCCGAAGGGCCGTTGCCGTAGACGGAATCGAGGTCGAAGGCCGCCGTGCGGAAGTTCACGGTCTGCATCGGCGAGGCGTTCGCATTCAGGATCGACTTCTTGTCGAAGGTGATGTCGTGGTCGAGGAACTGGCCGAGGAAGGTCATCCCCGCCGTCATCTCCGGATTGTCCGGATTGTTCGGGCTGAATACGGCCGGGTTCACGATCGACTGGATCGGATCGGTGAGATTGTCGTCGGCGTCGATCAGGTCGTTGCGGGCGCCCATGCGCTGCATGGCCGCGCGCGCGCTGCCGGTCTGCGGGGCGAACGAAGGTAGTTCGGGGTACATGCGGGTGAAGACATTGTCGGGATGGGGCGCGCGGGCCGGCTGGCGCGCCGTGACGGTATCTGCTTCTGTGGAATTGACGACCAAACAGAGGCCCAACGGCGCGAGGGCCGATACAACATGCTTTCTCATCTAGCTACTCCTGGAAGAACGACTACGCAACGCGCGCGCG
>Ga0308169_10004409_pt1 | contig 13216 bp, 13 predicted proteins | sample PhyBR1_2_FD_202139 | JGI IMG/M metagenome (GOLD analysis project Ga0308169, IMG submission 202139) | Phyllosphere microbial communities from UC Gill Tract Community Farm, Albany, California, United States - DLSLSB.R1 | ecosystem: Host-associated > Plants > Phyllosphere > Unclassified | place...
TCAGTTAAGAAAAACACGTCAAATATCCTCTAGTCAAAAAAGAGACAGACTTCCTTCCACGGATGAACTAATCGTATTGACGAAGTATTTTACAGAACGATGGAGGCTAAACCGTTATGGTACTAAGTATCCAATGCATTTGATTATGTGGTTTGCAATTTTCTCATGCAGACGTGAAGCAGAATTAACACGGCTTTATCTGCGGGATTATGATTCACATCATTCTACGTGGAAAGTACATGATCTAAAGAATCCCAATGGCTCTAAAGGAAATCATAAGTCATTTGATGTACTTGAGCCTTGTAAAGAAATGATCAAAAGACTAAAGCATTCAGAAGTTCGAGAGCGGATGCTAAAGCTTGGACATGATGAAAATTTACTATTACCCTTAAATTCTAAAAGTTTAGGCAAAGAGTTTAGAGAAGCTTGTAAAATGTTGGGAATTGAAGATTTACGATTTCATGACTTGAGGCATGAAGGCTGTACCCGATTAGCTGAGCAGAGTATGACTATTCCCGAAATTCAGAAAGTAAGTTTGCATGATTCTTGGAGTAGTTTACAGCGTTATGTGTCAGTGAAGGCAAGAAGGAATATTATACAGTTGGAAGAGGTACTACGCCTCATCGATGAAACGTAGAGTAGTCTTGAGCTGCTTTTGAGTATTCTGTATCTAAAACGTTAGCTAAATCTTTTACGTGCACCAAAAATGGTGCACGTTTGCTTCGGTCTATTTTGAACACTGAGAAAGGAAATTCTTGATTATTTGCCTTTCTTAATGCTTCAGCTTTACTCAGGTGAGGATAATAGTCAGCAACTATTGTCATTAGTTCTACAGTCATTGATCTATATTTGATAAATAAATAATCAAAGGTGTTAAGTTTGAGTGCATCCATTTTGTACCAGCTTGTATGAAGAGCAATGTATGGTTGCAGTGTATTGTTGGATGAGTAGATAGGTCAGTAACGCTAGACAGGTATTAATTTACTTAATAGAATTGTTATTTAAATATATGAAAAATATAATTATTGGTGATTTATGGAAGGTGATCAGTTAGCAGTTGAAATCAGTGAAATGGTAGAAGAGGTTTTTCATAATTATTTATGTTACTTCGCTGTAGAAGGAGTGATGCCTTATAGGTCTAATTATAGTAAACAAGAAAAAGATATTATTATTTCGCATATGGATTTACATCAAGAATGTCCTTTTGAATTTGTTAATTTTAATGGGTCAGATTTTCGGAAAATTTTGAGAGACTTAGAATTACTCATCCAAAATCATAATAAAGAATTCTTAAAAGAAACCCAAAAAGCTTTTAAGCAATTTATGCGTGATTATGAGCGTATGGGAATTGACTATGCTGCTATTAGCCGGCCAAAAATTAAAAATAAGATCAAAGGTATTCGTAATATGCGGATACGCTATGAAAAAAACCTTTATCCAAAATTAGAGATTTTTTATGAATTACTAGATGCGAAAGTTAAAATACAAGGTAAATGGTTAAGTGTAAACTCAGCTGTAAAAGATATTTTACCTGAGTTAAAAAATAGATTTATTGAGTATGATAGATCTGAAATAATTAAAAATATAGCGTTCAATAATAATTATATAAATAAGAGTAAAGAACTTTTATTAAAAGAAGATGATGAAAGCTTTAAATACTATAAAAAATATAATGTAAGGAGAAAAATAAATGATTTAACAGCAGAGAATTCTAAATTAGAAAGCTTGCTTAAATCGAATGATTTCTCATATGCAATGAAATATAAAATTCCTTTTAACACAGAATATTTAGATGAAATTCTTATGAATAATTTAAGGCGTAATAAAGAAAAAATGAAACTTTATATATCTGGTTGATTATTGGATTGATTGTATCTTAGGTTGTAAAACTACTGTTATTTTATGTTAAACTTCAAATTATTGATACAATACCATGTGCTTTTAATTCGTAAGTTGTTGTAATAAAAGGAATTGATTTGAAAACACCCAACTCAGTATTAATAAAGACAACTTTTGATGAAATGATTGCCCGTTGGACTGTCATTGGTTATTACAGCCCCTATGCAGTTGATAATATGAAAATGACAGATTTAGGAACACTTAGATCAATAGAGCTTTTTTTAAGTGATATTGAACGCATTAGAACTGATATCTTTATTAAAAGAGGAGATTCATTAAGAAATACAAGTAATGGATTTAAAGTTTGCACACAATTTCACCCTACAGTCTATGCAAAAAAGTGGTTTCCATTTAAATTTTTATTTAATGATATTTTAATTTATAGTGAAAGTTCTAGTTATCATTTTAGAGAAGTGAGCCGTAGATTTATCGCTCTTTTTTCTCTATTTAATTTGAATATAAAAGAATTGGTTCAAGATGGGAATGAAATGGAAATTTTACAACCATTATGGGTGGATGATCCAGAGCAAAAAGTTGATCCTATTCGATTAAGTTTATTTAATCAAAAGATGAGAAAAGTAGATAATTTTAATCAATTAAATGATAGTGATATGATGTCGATAAATGTAATTATTTCTAATTATAGAGAGGTTTTTAAAGGTAGTAAAATTATTAATAGATTAGATTACAATTTTTATAAGAAGAGGAATAATTATATTGAGTATTTTTTAACACTTTTAAATCAATATAATGGATTATTTATTTTTTCTATAAATTTTTATATTAAAAATGATTATAAAACATTTAATTTGCCTCAAATTAAGAAAGATTTTTTTAATACTTTAAGATCAAAACAGGAATTTTCTATTCTCGTCGGGTATATGGGGACATGGGAGTTTTGTGAACATTATGGGTATTTTTTTAGAGTACTTTTTTTTGTCCCACGAAAAAAAATCAACGACTATAACGAATTGTTTGATAATTTGATCCACACTTGGGAAACTTTCGGCTATTCAAAAAAAGAAATGAGAGACCAACCTACCTATGAAGCTGAGTTGAGCAATATCAGTGAATCTAATATAAATTTACGAACACCTTATAGTGTAATAGGTAAAAAGAATCAAACATTAATTTCTGCATTTATTGACAGCGTTATAAACTATACAACTTTATGTGAAAAATACTTTTTTCCCGCAGAGCTACAAATGTTCATTTTTGAACATATGTTAGATAATAAAAAAGAAAAGGCTCTTGGCGGTAAATTCATTATTGACAGTTTAAAGAGTGGTTTTTCTCGCTCATTCAGGGGACATATTAAAAATTAACTTTAGCTTCGTTTTGGTAAGAAAAGTCTTGTGCCGCACGTTCAATTGGGCTAAGGGAACCTTTGTATTATCGAGGAATGGGCTTAACAGGTTTTAAAAGATATTATACATAATAACAATCATATACTTATCAATGTCTTATTATTATATTGATTGATTCTTCCCTCATATATATGGGAGAGCAATTAAAAGATTACAGACATGCCTGTGATATGAATCCTAACATGATGAGTATTACAACATGAATTTAACGACACTTCTTTGGAATGAAGCCAGTATTACATTTGCAATTGATCAGTTTGTAAAACAAGTTTGCTTTTATCCAATTTCTGATCGGGAAATATTGGAAGGTATAACTTATTTCTATTCCATATTTAAACCATTCTATCGTGTTCAGTTGAGCTATGTGAAATCCATTGAGTGCTTTATTCAATGCACGTATTGGTTGGAGCAATTTATTGATACAACTCAACCTTTCAGCTTGCAGGATCTAAATGCACAGAAAATCGATACTTTAAAAATGGCATTACTTCAGTATGAACAATATTATTTCTATGAACAGCAGTATCAGCACAATCTGGAAATAAGTAATCGTGAATCCTTAGCACACTACATGAAACAATTGCTGCACCACTATTCAAGATTGTTGGTAGTGCGTGTTGATTTGTCTTATGCAGCAGATCAAAGGCATTTCATTGGTATTGAACGAGTCAAATCCGAGCTGAGTATTTTATTGAATAAAATTAGTAATAAAGATACATGTTTCTTTGGTTTGCAAGGCTATGCATGGGCATTAGAGCAAGGTGCAGACAAAGGTTATCATTGCCATTTACTGCTGATCTATGATCCTTCGAAACGTAAAAATGACTGGTACTTAGCTAATGAGGTGGGATCATTGTGGAAAGATATTACACAGCAACAAGGTATATTTTATAGCTGTAATACGTCAGAAGTTAAGGCAGAGTATGCACGTTTAGGTCGGTTAGGGGTGGGACCTATACACTGTGATTGTGTATCAGAAACTCAAAATACGTTTAATGCAGCGATGTATCTGGTGAATCCAGAAAAGTTAGATCAGGGGCTTTTAGCAAGAATGCCTAGAATGCGAACTTTTGGGACAGGGCAATTTGATGTCTCTTGGCGCAGAGGCATCAGTGAAACAATGCAGAATTATATGAAGTAGAGTAAGCAAGATTAAAAAGTTACGGCACTCCTAAGTCTATGAACAAAATAACTTAGGATGTGTCTTAACATGACCACGTACAATGAATCTCAAACCTTCTGTGAAATTGAAGACTTTATCTTGTCGATACTGGCTGGTGAAGTGGGTGTAGCGCAGTTTAAGCAGCAGATTATTCCCCTGATCAAGAAATCCAGACGCTTCTTTATTGATGGCAATAACTATATTGCAGCGATTATTGTGTTTAAGCAGTTAGAACAGATCATATTTAAAGCCAATGCCTTTAAGTTCTATGACTCAATTCATGATTTGCCTGATCAGGTAATAGAGAGCTTCATTCAGCATATTCAAACTCAGTCTGAATTGATTGAAGCTGACTATCAGCAAGATGAAAAACAGTTTAGGGCTCAAACTAAAAAAACAGAACGCTTTTTACATGAATTGATGCAAGACCATGATCAATTGCAGATCTTTGCCATGCAGTTGGGATTTACTGCGGAGTCCTTATCTGTCATTCGGTTATATGATGTGGATCTGTATATTCAGGCTTTCTTAAAATTGATTCAATCTCGGGATAGCGTACTGTTTCGATATGTTCATTCTGTCATTTGGCAGCTGAGGCATGATCCTGCACAGGGATATTACATTCAATTTTTCTGTATCTATGTAGGAGCTGCTGAGACCAAGATATTATCTGATCATGCGCAACGTATTGCTGATCAATGGGTAGAAACGACCAATGGCTATGGCAAAGCTTATATTGAGACAACTGCTCTTAATGGGATCTTCGTTAACTGTCAGGATGAAAAACAGATAAACCGTGTATTACTAAGAGTCAAAGATATGATTGAGCGCGGAACTCAACACCATTATCTAAGAGTAATGCGGCATCGTAGAAAGACCTTTGTATGCGAACGTATTGGTATAAAGTTACTTTAAATATAGAGATTAGAATGAAATTCAACGAAATTTGAGGGTTATGCCCAACTGGAGTTTTGAGCCATTTAGTTCCGGTTGGGCTCTGCTGGTTAAGCTGAGTATTTTATTGCTGCTCTAGGAAAATTACATATTAATTCCTTTACGCATATAACCAGCACGCTTATAAGCATTGGTAATCATATTGGTACTACAAGATTGAATCCCTTCTAATGAGCTCATTTTTTCGGTAGTTAAATACCATAAATCAGCTAAATCGTTACACAGTACATGCCAGAAAAATTGTGATTCGCCACTAATCCCAAACAAACAGCGGGTATTTTTGAGTTCAGAAAGTGTTTTCACAATTTCATTGACGGATTCAGGCCGGGCTTTAATGAGTATAATTGCTTCAGTGTCGTAGCCTAGTAGATTTGGTTCAAAATCCAATCTTATCGAAAAGATTTCCTCTGCAAGAAGATCATTCATCATTTTTTGAGTTTTGTGTTCACTCATCTGCATCGCTTCAGAAAGGCTTTTTATAGAAATTCTTCCATCTTGGGCTAAAACGTGTATCAATTTTAATTCTTCTGAAGATAAAACGTGTTGAGCAGGTATAGGGGAAACCATAGAGGTATTTTTTACTTTACTGGCCCAAGTAAATGGTTTTAACACCACTTGAGTTTCAACTGTTTTAACATCTGGAAGTTGTGTAACGCATTCCTGCATCCAAGGATATAAATCGGAAGCTTTCTCTAGACCAATTTCTAAAAAAATATCTGCTAAACCTGTAGTTAAAAATACAACTCGCACTTCTGACCGTTCAGAGAAAAATTGTGCAGTTTCTTTTACTTTACCCGGTTTTACGCTCAACCACACATGTACAGTAAATCCTTTATTCACAACTAGAGGGTTGAGTTCAATCACGGTACGAATAATCTGTTCATCAAAAAGCTTAAGAATACGTCTAGATAATTTTTTTTCAGGAATTTCACTTGCTAAACTCAGTTCACGCCATGAACCTCGTGGGTTCTCTAATAAAGCATTAATACACGCTTTGTCGATATCGTCCATTGTAAAAGATTCATTCATAATAATTGACTTGTCTAAAAATTAAATATAATCTAAATTTGAGTCTAAAAAATAAAATTTAATAGAATTATTTGTCTAAAATCAAATTTAAGGAACTTATGGATGAGCCTAATATGAAAAATTCAACCTCCAAGCTTGGAAATGTATCACAAAAGAAAGTCATTCTTGCAGGAACAATCGGAAATGCTGTTGAGTGGTTTGACTGGACCATCTATGCAACATTTGCAGTTTTCTTTGCGAAACAGTTTTTCCCCTCCACGGATCCAACTGCGTCGTTGTTAGCAACTTTCGCTATTTTTGCTGTAGGCTTTTTTATGCGCCCATTGGGTGGGATTGTATTGGGAATCTTTTCAGACCGATATGGCAGGAAAGCAGCACTTGCAGCTACCATTATGATGATGGCGGGAGGTTCGTTAATGATTGGTCTGTCACCCACCTATGAAACAATTGGTATTTTTGCGCCCATTATTTTAGTTTTGGCCAGATTATTACAAGGCTTGTCGTTAGGCGGAGAGTTTGCTTCGGCAGCTACCTATCTGTCGGAAATGGCACCAAAAGAAAAAAGAGGCTTTTATTCAAGCTTCATGTTCTTTAGTGCAGCCATTGGTATATTAATGGCATCAAGCCTGGCCTGGTTACTCACCACTATTTTAACCGATCAGCAAATGGGTGATTACGGTTGGCGTATTCCCTTTCTCTTGGGTGCTCTAGGCGGTCTTGTTGGAATGTGGATTCGTCGCTCTGTGCCCGATAGTGAAATGACTCAGGCTAAGGAAAAAGTTAAAAATCCATTGGTTTTTTTGATTAAAAATCACCCTAAAGAAACCTTGCGAATTATTGGTATTTCAATTTTAACCACCTTTGCATTTTATATATTTATTGTGTATGTCCCAAGCTACGCAATAAAGGTGTTGGGTGCAGAACCAAAAGTTGCCTTTGCTGCCAATACTATTGCTTTGATTATATTCATGCTATGCCAGCCTATATTTGGATGGTTATCCGATAAAATTGGACGTAAGCCGCAGTTAATTGTTTTTGCTTTAGGGTACTTATTGTTTTTCTATCCAATTATTAAATGGATGGATAGTTCATTTAGCTCAATTTTATTGGTCGAAATGTTTGGGTTATTGCTTTATGCCTTATACACCTCCATAGGTCCTGCAGTTATGTCTGAACAATTTCCAACAGAAGTTCGAGCTGTGGGAATTGGCGCACCTTATAATTTAATGGTCGCATTGTTGGGTGGTACCACACCTTATATTTTAACCTGGTTACAAAGCATTGGAAAACAAGATTATTTTTATTTCTTAGTTCTTGTAGGTGCAATCTTAACATTGATTACCTTTATCAAAATGCCTGAAACTGTTGGCAAAAAACTGGAAGATATTTAATGAATTTGCTAAATATTTCTGCACTTGAAATAGCAAGAAAAATTTCGAGTAAAGAAGTGACTGTTGTTGATGTGGTTAAGTTTTATATCAATCGTATCGAAACGCATAAAGACTTGAATTGTATTTCAGAGTTATTTGAAACTGAGGCATTGGAACGTGCCAGACAACTAGACACCTTAAATGTTGCATCTAAGCGCTTAAGTCAGTTTCACGGTATCCCCATCCTTGTAAAAGATAATTTAGATGTAAAAGGCCATGTGACCAAAGCGGGTACTATTTATTTAGATCAGATTGCTCAACAAAGCTGTATCTTGGTCCAGCAACTTGAGAGTTTAGGATTCGTGATTTTAGGTAAAGTTAAGATGACCGAGTTAGCCTTCGGGCTTTCAGGACAAAACCCAATGCAAGGTACGCCTCGTAATCCTTGGTCTAAAAAACAGCTAGCACCAGGTGGTTCTTCTTCTGGATCGAGTGTTGCTGTCGCTGCTGGGTTATGCCCACTATCCATCGGTGGTGATACAGGAGGTTCTATCCGTACGCCTGCTGCTTTAAATGGCATTTTTGGATTTAAACCCTCAAGTGATCAAATTGATACTTCCGGGGGAGTTGCTCTGTCAAAAACCTTAGATACATTGGGGCCGATTGCTTTAAGAAGTGAAGATATTTGTGAACTGTATGCATTGCTCAGTAAAACCAATGCTCCTCAACTTCGATCCAATCTTAATGAAATATATTTTCTGGCTGAAGATGATTTTCCCTATCCATTAAACGATGAAGTTTTAATTTTATGGAATAAGCTATTAACACAATTAGCAGAGCAGGGCTTTACCCTTAAAAAATGGCAGCCACCGACTGGATTTAACTTCGAAGAATTATCTAACAGAACATCGATGATTATTGCTTATGAAAGTTATTTATATCATGGGAAATATGCAGAAAATCAACAGACCAAGATGTGGCAGGTGATACGAGAGAGGGTGTTGAATGGCAAAAAAATTACAGCAGAAGAGTATCAACAAACAATCACGGAACGCAGCATATTTCAAAACATATTTAAGCAATCACTGGTTGAAAACCAATGTTTACTGTTGCCTGTGAGCCCAATTTTTGCTGTTGAATTGGATGCCCAGGACACCCAGTTTGTTCATGTAGGTGACTATACTCGACCTTTTAATTATCTCGACGCGCCATCTTTTACCTTTCCAATCGGCACCAGTTCGACGAATTTACCCATGGGAATACAGTTGGTTTCTCATCAAGGTAATGATCATTTAGTATTAGAACAAGCTCAGGCGATTATTGATAGACTTAATATTCAGCCTAAAGTTGCTGATATTTGATCCCAGAACGTTAGACTGAAATAAAAAACCGCCATTTTGATGGCGGTTTTTTGAATGATAACTTAGATATCATTCAGTAATATTTTATGTGTCATGAATGAAAGTATTTGTATTGCCTGAAGTATCCCCTTAGAACGAGAAGTTGAAAAAATGGATACTCAATTGAATGACTAAAAGTTATAAGTATATGTTAAGCCACTGTTGGTAGTAATCGTCACCTCACGGACATAATCCGCAGCACACCCCAGATAAACCTGTGCGACAGAACCATAACGCATATTTTTATAATCGTAAAAACCTTTGGTGCCACAATTACCGCGATTAATCGATATCCCAGTCAAAGTAGTGGGATCATTATTCAGTGAAATAATATTCAGCTTATCGACATAGCCGGTCATTGAATGCTGTGACTCCTCACGACGGACACGGACTTCAAATTCTTCCTGTGGTGCATCTTGCACAGCTAGGATCGCGGGGTCATTCGGATCATACTCCGCCATCGTGGGTTTAAACTCATCCTCCGGTACAGTTTCATCTGTTTGTGCTGTGGTATTTTCGTTTTCTGGTTTGGGTTCAGTCTGTGGACTGCACGCACTGAGACTGGCGATCAGCATGCTAGAGAGCAGCAAGGGCTTTATCAAATTCATGGTTCAATTCCTGTGATCAAATTGTTTCTACTGCATGGGCTGAGCCGTAAAGCTCAATCCTTGCAGTTGCTCGATTATGTTTAGGGCTCAAAGGATTACTTGCATTTACCCGGACGAACTGACTCCACCATGCGTACTGGGGTTTGATCCGAACTGAGATATAAACAAATTGCTTTTTTAGTTTTGACCGAATTAGAAATATATTCCTCACCCTGAATCGGACTGGCCCCACCTGCGTTATACACTTGATAGCGTTTACCTGAAGTGGTTTTAAACGTGAAGGCATCCCCTGATTCGCTAAAGCCCTCAATTTTCTTTACCGTCACCGTGACGCTATTTGTCTTGGCAAAAGCGGTACTGCACAGCACCGTTAAACCCAAAGCTAAAAACAGTTTTTTCATGTTGGATATCCTTCTTCTTATTTTCTAAAAATGGTCACAGGCCAGACCACAGCCTGACCCAGGTTATAGGCATAGCTCATATGCGCAGTGTTGCTGCAATTCTTAAAGTAGACCGAGCAAATCAGTGCGATCAGCACATAGCCGATAATTAAATAGTTTTTCATATTGGTTTCCCCCAAAATTTAAATCTTTATGTTTATTTATTGCATTGCTGCACAGCGTTGGCCATGACCTGATTAAAGTCTGCTGGCGGTTGCATCGTGTCCCGCACCGTGACATCTGCCATACCTTCCATAAACTCAGGCGAGTAATGGGCTTCCACTTTGTCATAAATACAGTCACAGCTAGAACGACTTAAACCACCTGCCTGACAACCTGCTTTAAAGTCACGTTTAACTTTGCTGTCACAGCCTATGAGGAGTGTTGTACTGAAGACTGTGAGCATTACCCCAATACATGTTTTGATTTGCATGTCTATTTCCCCTGATTTGTGATCTCTGGTTTTTTATTCATCGGTAGTGCCTTATTTATGCCAGCCTGCCAAATACAGCAGCAGCCATAATCCGCCGAGCACAAAAATAAAGGGACCTAAAAGAACCACAATGACGATCACTAAAATGATCTGTGCGATGAGCTTCATGACTTTTGTCCAGCGTGAATTCAGCCTGTCCGTAATTGAACATGTTGAAGTTGGTCTTAGAGCTTAAAAATCACAATACACAGGCGTAGAGAGGCCTGACCCAGAATAAACAAACTGAGGTGGGGGAAGAGAAGAAGGGGACGTAGTAAATTGAATCATGGTTGACTCCTTAGGTAATAAGAAGTTCTACCGAATCACTGTCAATTGATTATGGTGGCAGAACGAAAGGGGGTTGACAGACTGAACCTAAGAATCAGCACACCCGAAGGTGTCCTCCTCCCGTTCTACCGCAGAGGGAGCACGAGAACGCGCACTAAAAGTCGAAAACTTTTAGTGTTCTTAGGAAACGGTCTGTCAAAACCGGCTGGCAATGTAGGCCAGCATCTGAATCATAATCGCTGCATCAAAACAGGTCAATTGATTGATCGAAGCGAGTGGAATAAATCAGCTTGAATTGCGGTTAAAAATCACATTCTAAAAAAATACAGATACATATCATCTGATTGAAAGACATATGGCTACTTCAAATCAGCCTTATGCAATACCCGAATTTACGCTTTGCCTGCTTTCCCCTAAAGCAGGCTTTTTTTATTTCGCTCATTTTTTACTATAGGAATTATTCAGATGAGTTTGCCATGTCCTTATTGTCAGTCCCGAGATACGGTACTGCTGCAATCACCCCCACATTTACCCATGAAAAGTAACCCAGCTTCAATTCAACACAGTGCCATGTCGCCATTGGCCCTCGCCACTGTCGGGATCAGCATATCGAAAAGCCTGAATATTCCCCCGATTGCAGGTGCCATTGTTGGGGTGCTGATTGGTGGCATCTGGATGCTGATGATGGAGGAGGAAGTGCAAAACAGTTCACCTCCCGTTTATAGCCGACATTATTACTGTAATGACTGTGACCGGGATTTCAGTCCAAGCATCCGTAACTCATTTTAAAACCATTGAATCCGATCTCTTTTAACCCATTACAGACCATCAATTTAGTTTGATGGCTCTACCATATTTACAGGAATTAAAATCATGGCACATCAACTGGAACAGATGGCTTATGTCGGTGAAACCCCTTGGCATGGTCTCGGCAACGCGCTTTCTCAAAATCAACCGATTGAAGTCTGGGCACAGCAGGCAGGGATGGACTGGCGCATCGAATCTTCAGATGTCAGTTATATGGCACAGAATGATCGTGGGCAAAGCATCATTATGCCCTATGAAGAACAGCGAGTACTCTATCGTTCAGACACACATGCACCGTTATCCGTGGTCAGTCAGCGTTATCAAGAAGTTCAACCACTGGAGATTTTAGAGTTCTATCGTGATCTGACTGAGCAAGCAGGCTTTGAATTGGAGACCGCAGGGGTTCTCAAAGGCGGGAGGAAGTTCTGGGCATTGGCTAAAACCGGACAGACTTCAGCACTCAAGGGCAAAGATGTGAGTAATGGTTACATTTTATTGGCCACCGCTTGTGATGGAACGCTTGCCACAACAGCTCAATTTACTTCAATCCGTGTGGTGTGTAACAACACCTTAGCCATTGCCTTAAAGGGACAGAACAGCAGCGCGGGCGTGATGAAAGTGCCGCATAGCACTAAGTTCAATGCCGATAAGGTCAAACAGCAACTCGGTATTTCAGTGCGTGCATGGGATGAACACATGTATGAAATGAAACAGCTGAGTCAGCGTAAAGTAACCCAAACTGAAGCCGCGGCTTACTTTGATGCGGTGTTTAACCATACCAGTCTCAGTCCAATTGAACAGGATGAAGGGATTATTCAGTTTTATCGTAATGTGGCAACACAAGCCAACCCAGTCACTAAAGTTGAGAACAAGACGGAACCCAATGGCCGTGCGATGTCTAAAGTCATGACCATGTTTAATGGACAGGGTCGTGGAGCAGAACTCAGTTCAGTCAAAGACACCGCGTATGGTTTGTTGTGCTCAATTACCGAATTTGCCGATCATGAACGTCGAGCCATGAGTCAGGATCACCGGCTTGATTCAGCCTGGTTTGGTGCAGGGGCAGGACTCAAGCAGCGTGGCTTAGAGCAAGCGTTACGGATGCTGGCCTAATTGAATGACTTCACTTTAATGAATCATCCATGCGCTAAGCCCAAGCTACCTACTAGCCTAAGCCGAACAAATCCAACTTAAAAATATTGAATCCATTTCATCAAAAGCTGTGTCTTCGGACACGGCTTTTTTTATGCCCAAAATTTAACAATGACAGGAATTTCATATGAACATTGCACTGACCACCACACCCCGACAATCATCATCTATACCCACAACCATTCAATCTAAAAGTTTCATCGCCCCAAAACTGTTTACTGCAAAACGCTTTATTGATACCCGAAAACTCAGCCAAACCGAATGGTTG
>Ga0308169_10004411_pt1 | contig 13214 bp, 10 predicted proteins | sample PhyBR1_2_FD_202139 | JGI IMG/M metagenome (GOLD analysis project Ga0308169, IMG submission 202139) | Phyllosphere microbial communities from UC Gill Tract Community Farm, Albany, California, United States - DLSLSB.R1 | ecosystem: Host-associated > Plants > Phyllosphere > Unclassified | place...
ATGGCGCGAAGAAATCCTCGACGGCATGCTGGGCAGCACGATCCTGGGCTTCCACACGCCGTTCCACCGCAAGAATTTCCTCGACACGGTCGACCGCTACCTGGAAACCCGCATCGAAGACGAAGCTTCGACCGTCAGCTATGGCAACCAGCTCACGCAAGTAAAGCCGTATCCGATTTCCATCGCGTGGCCTGACGAAATCCCGGGTGAGCCCGATATCGCCGCCTGCCGCGCCGAGATCCGCCAGTCCCTGTCGCTGCCGGCCGACCAGTTGCTGGGCATCGGCGTCGATCGCCTCGATTACACCAAGGGCATCGTCGAACGCTTCGAAGCGGTCGAGCGCATGTTCGAGCTGTATCCCGAAATGATCGGCAAGTTCACGTTCGTGCAGATCGCCGCGCCCACCCGTTCGTCGCTGGACGAATACCAGAACCTGGAAACGCGCGTGCGCGGCCTGGCGCAGCGGATCAATGACCGCTACGCCAGCGGCAGCTACCTGCCGATCGTGCTGAAAACCGAGCACCACGAACAGCGCCAGTTGCGCACGTACTTCCGCGCGTCTGACGTCTGCAGCGTGACCAGCCTGCACGACGGCATGAACCTGGTGGCCAAGGAATTCATCGCCGCCCGCGACGATGAAGGCGGCGCACTGATCCTGAGCCAGTTCACCGGTGCGGCGCGCGAGTTGCACGAAGCGCTGATCGTCAATCCGTACCACATCGAAGAGGGCGCCGAAGCGCTGTACCAGGCGCTGCGCATGCCGCGCGACGAGCAGCGCGAGCGGATGCGCAGCATGCGCCGCCGGGTACGCGACTTCAACGTGTATCGCTGGGCCGGGCGCATGCTGCAGGATGCGGCGCGCCTGCGCCAGCGCGAGCGCGTCAAGTCGCGCATCGTCTCGCTCAGCCAGGACCGTGTGCGCAGGGGGGAAGCATGACCGCCGCCACTGACAACCTGCAGGCCGCACTCGATTTGCTGGCCGCACCCGATTGCGCGCTGTTTCTCGACTTCGACGGCACGCTGGTGGATATTGCGCCGCTGCCCGACCAGGTGATCGTCACCGACATGCTGCGCAGCGCGCTGCCGCTGCTGCAGACGCGCCTGGAAGGGCGCCTGGCCCTCGTGTCCGGCCGCCCGATCAACGAGCTCGACAAACTGCTGGCGCCGCTGACGTTCCCTGCGGCCGGCGTGCATGGGATGGAGCGGCGCGGTGTCGACGGCGTCGTGCGCCGCCTGACGCCGCCCGACTTCGACCTGGTACGCCAGGCCGCACAGGGGCTGGCGGCGCGCCATCCCGACCTGTGGGTCGAGGAAAAACACGGCGCACTGGCGTTGCATTTCCGCCAGGCGCCCGAGTTGCAGGCGCTGTGCACCGACGCGATGCGCGTGGCGGTGGATGCCAGCCCGGGCCTGTTGCTGATGGAAGGCAAGATGATCGTCGAGGTCAAGTCGAACGCCGTCAGCAAGGGCACGGCGATCCGCGACTTCCTGGCCGACGCACCGTTTGCCGGTTACCGGCCCCTGTTCATCGGCGACGACACGACCGACGAAGCAGGTTTTGCACAAGTACAAAGTATTGGCGGGATCGGCCTGAAGGTCGGCCCGGGCCCCACCGTGGCCCAGTGCCGCATCGCGTCGGCGGAACAATTGCGCATCGTACTGTCGCAAGCGGCCGCCGCGCCAACCATTGGAAAGGACATACCCCATGAATGATGATTCCCACGAGTCGACAATGAGTACAGCACTACCGAACCCCCTCGAAGCACGGGGCACCATCGACCCCACCGGTTCGCTCGATTGCGGCGTGATCGGCAATTGCGCCTTCAGCGCCCTGGTCGACCGCATGGGCCGGATGGTCTGGTGCTGCCTGCCGCGCTTTGACGGCGACCCGGTCTTCAATGCCTTGCTCGATCCGAGCGAGAAGGGCAGCCTGTGGAGCGTCGAGCTGGAAGACTTCGCCCGCAGCGAGCAGGTGTATGAACCGAACACGGCCGTGCTGCGCACGCGCCTGTTCGACAGCGGCGGCAACGGCATCGAGATCACCGATTTCGCGCCGCGCTTTTTGAGCCGCGACCGCATGTTCCGCCCCCTGATGCTGGTACGCCGCGTGCGTCCGCTGGGTAGCGGCGTGCGCGTGCGCGTGATCATGCGGCCGCGCTTCGAGTACGGCGCCAAGGCGCCCGAAATCACGCAGGGTAGCCACCACATCCGCTACGTCGGTCCCGACCAGACGCTGCGCCTGAACACCGACGCGTCGCTCAATTATGTGATGTCCGAGTCGTTCTTCCTGCTCGACCGGCCGCTGAACTTCATGCTCGGACCGGACGAAACGCTGGCCGATGGCATCAAGGACACCGCGCACCGCTTCGAGCTCGAGACGATTTCGTACTGGCGCACCTGGTCGCGCCGCCTGGCGCTGCCGCTCGAATGGCAGGACGTCGTCATCCGCGCCGCGATCACGCTGAAACTGTCGCTGTACGAAGACACCGGCGCGATCATCGCCGCGATGACGACCAGCATCCCGGAAGCACCGGGCAGCGAGCGCAACTGGGATTACCGCTACTGCTGGCTGCGCGACGCGTTCTTCGTGATCCGGGCGCTGAACAGCTTGTCTGAAGTAGGCACGATGGAAGACTATCTGCGCTGGCTGAGCAATGTCGTGGCGCGTGCCAAGGGCGGGCATATCCAGCCGCTGTACGGCATCGGGCTGGAAGAAGAACTGCCCGAATCGATCATCGAGCACTTGCCCGGCTACCGCAACAACGGTCCGGTGCGCGTGGGCAACCAGGCGCAGGAACACTTCCAGCACGACGTGTACGGCAATATCGTGCTCGGCGCGGCGCAGGCCTTCTTCGATCACCGCCTGTTCCGCCGCGCGGGGCATGCCGAGTTCGTGCAACTCGAGGCCGTGGGTGAACAGGCGTTCCGCCTGTACGACGAACCGGACGCCGGCATGTGGGAGCTGCGCACGCGCGCCCGTGTTCACACCTCGTCGGTACTGATGAACTGGGCAGCGTGCGACCGCCTGGCCAAAATCGCCGAAGAACTGGACTTGCCCGAGCGCGCCACGTTCTGGGGCGAGCGCGCGGAAATCATCCGCAATCGCCTGTTGACCGAAGCGTGGAGCGAAGAGCGCCAGGCGTTTGCCGAGAGCCTGGGCGGACGCGACCTCGACGCCAGCGTGCTGTTGATGGCCGAGATCAACTTCATCGACCCGATGGATCCGCGCTTCGTCGCCACGGTCGACGCGCTGGAAAAGTCGCTGTGCGACGGCCCGTACATGCGCCGCTATGAAGCGCCGGACGATTTCGGCAAGCCCGAAACAGCCTTCAATATCTGCACGTTCTGGCGCATCGATGCGCTGGCGCGGATCGGCCGCGAGGACGAAGCACGCGTCGTGTTCGAGGCGATGCTGGCGGCGCGCAATCACCTGGGGCTGCTGTCGGAAGACACGCATCCGGTCACCGGCGAAATGTGGGGCAATTTCCCGCAGACGTATTCGATGGTTGGCCTGATCAATTGTGCGATGCGCCTGTCCAAGCCGTGGAACAGCGTCGTGTAAGCATGTGACATAAGCGCATCGTCGTCATGGCCGGGTCATAATCGGCCTTCACACTTCGTCGCATCACCTTGCGATGGAGTGTGCATGAAGCAGAAATCTTCGCCTGACCGGATGGCAGTGTTGGCGCAGGCCGGAAAGCGCCCCTCGTGAAAGAGGGCGAACTCCAGCGCGGCATGGCCGGCAAGACCATCGTTCTGCTCAGCGTCCCGGCTGGCGCCGGTCACACCCGGATTGCCGAGGCCATCCGCGCCTGCGCTGCGGCCGAACACCCGGATGCCACCGTCATCCACCTGGATGCGATGGCATTTGCCACGCCGCTGCTGCGCAAGGTCTACACCGATTTCTATCTGCGCCTGATCACCCGCGCGCCGGGCTTGTGGCGCTACATCTACCGCTGGACCGATGCGGCCAGCCCGGATGGCCTGATCACCCGGCTGCGGCGCCGGATCGAGCGGCATGCGTGCCGCGCCCTGACCGATGAAATCGCGGCGCTGCAACCCGACGCGATCATCTGCACCCATTTCCAGCCAGCCGAGGTACTGGCGCAGCAGATCGCCGCCGGAAGACTCACGTGCCCGCTCTGGGTACAAGTCACCGATTTCGACCTGCACCGCATGTGGCTGCAGCCGCACGTCACCGGCTATTTTGCTGCCAATGACGAGGTGGCGTTTCGCATGCACGGGCAGGGCGTCGCCGCGAAGGCCATCTATGTCGCCGGCATTCCCACGATGCCGGCGTTTTCGCTCACCCACGACCGCGCCGATTGCGCGCGCGCACTAGGCTTGAATCCGGCGCTGCCGACCTTCCTGCTGATGGGCGGCGGCGCCGGGCTGGGCGGCCTGCACGGCGTGGCGCAGCAGTTGCTGGCGATTCCGGGCAATTTTCAGCTCATCGCGCTGGCCGGCAAGAACGTTGCCGAACTGGCTGCGCTGCAGCGGCTGGCCGTGCGCTTTCCGGGCCGGCTGGCGCCGCAGGGCTACACGGACCGCGTCGAGCGCCTGATGGCGTGCGCCGATCTGGTGGTGACCAAGCCGGGCGGCGCGACCACGGCCGAATGCCTGGCGATGGGCGTGCCGATGATCGTCAATGCACCGATCCCGGGCCAGGAAGAACACAACGCCAATTATCTGCTCGAGCATGGCGCCGCGCTCAAGGCGGTGGATCTGCCGACGCTCGATTACCGCATCCGCTACCTGATGGCGCATCCGGAAAAACTGGCCGACATGGCCGCCTGTGCTCGCGCCCTTGGCCGCCCGCAGGCTGCGCGCCACGTCGTTGAAACCGTTCTGGTGCAAGCCGCCCGCCAACAGGATGCCGCCCATGTTTGAATTGGCCGATGGCGCCAGGCTCATGGCGACGGTGTGCGCCGTGCTGGCGCTGGCGTATCTGTTCGCGCGCGTGGAAGTGGAAATCGAAGGCGAAGCCGGCTGGGCGGCAAATCTGCCGACCTGGCGCATCGAGGAGCATCTGCTGCTCGACATCTTCTGGGGCGGCCGCGCGCTGACCGGTTACCACCTGTGGATGTTTTCGTTCATCGGACTGGTGTTTCACTTCCCGCTGTTCTTCATGGGCCAGTGGTCGTGGCAGCTCGAGGCGACGATCATGGCGTCGATCATGTTGTTCTGGATCGTCGAGGATTACCTGTGGTTCGTCATCAATCCGGCCTTCGGCTGGCGCCGCTTCAAGCAGGTGCATGTGGCGTGGCACAAGCGCTGGGCGCTCGGCGCGCCGATCGATTACTGGCTGTTCGGCGCCATCAGCGCGCTGCTGTTCTGGTACGGTGCCTGAACCAGGTCGAGTGCATGGCGCACGCGCCCGCATAACTCGCCGGAGGTGCGCGAAATCAGTTCCGGGGGAATGGCGAACTTGTTGGTCAGGCGATCGTAGTCTTCGAACCCGTACGACACCATGAACGGGTGCATGCCGGTATGGGCCGCCGCCGTGAAATCCTTGTGCTCGTCGCCGCAGATATAACCGCGCGCCGGATTGACGCCGAAGCGTTCGCGCACGGCCCGAAACGACGCCGTCTTCTTGTCCTTGAGTGGAATATGCTCCAGAAAATCCAGTGCGCCGATATCGATATCGTGGCGCAGGAACAGCTGGCGCAGCGTCTCGAGGGGCTCGATCGTGATGTTGCGCGTGACAATACCCACCGTGATGCCGGGCGCCGCGATCAGCTCGCGGATCAGGTCGGGAATGCCGTCATACAGCCGGGCTTCTTGCCGGTAAATGTCGGTCAGCGTGTCGACCAGTTTTGCGCGGCTGTTCTTGCGCAGGTTTTTCTTGATGATCGACGGGAACTGCTTCAGGCCGCCCACGTACTTGAGCAGGTGGTGCCGTTTCTGGAATGCCGTTTCGGCGCCGAGCACGCACCCGTGCTGGTTGAAGGCCATGGCGATCGCGGAAAAAGCATCGATGGTGGTGCCATCCGCGTCGAGAATGAGAAGCCGTTTATCACTGTTGTACATGTGCAGCGCTCCCGATGCCGTTGACCGGACCGGCATGCCAACCTTGCCGGTGCTCACTGTACGTCATCATCGGGCGCTGTCATGACAGGGGTGTGACAAACGGCGCGCTTGCGCGCTTACGTGGCCGCAAGGTAACGGTCCAGGTCTGCGTGGTCCAGCAGGCTGTCGCCCAGGTGTGTCGTGGCGATCAGGCCACGTGCCTGGACCAGGTCGTAGCGCAGGCAGGCGCGCAGGGTGTCGAATGCGCGGTCGTTGAAATCGGGCCGTGCTTCGTCGATGGCAATGTCGGTGCTGCTGAAGACGACGGGAACCGGCGGCGTGTCGACTGATTTCTCGAACACGGCCTCGACGAAACGGCGGCGCGCGTCGGTATCGTCAAGCCGGCTGACGCAGATGACGGACAGGTCGGACGGCAGGTAGCGTTCCAGCAGCGTGCGCAGCGGGGTGTAGTAAAAGCTGTTGGAGAGGATGGAAAAAAATGGAAACTGCTTGCGCGACAGGTAGAACGCGAGCTCGTACTCGATGCGCTGCATGAAGGTCTGCGTGCGAAGATGGTCCAGTTCTCGCCGCGCATAGCCTTCGACGATCAGGTGCGAGCGTCTCGGAAAATAGCTCTGGCAGATACGGATCACGGTGGCCGAAAACGTGCTGGCCTCGCGCGCTGCGCGGCCTGTCCCGCTATCCTCGGCTTGATACGATGAAAAATAGTGCCGTGCCTGGTCCCCGCCCAGGCAGTCGACCTTGAACATCTTGTAGAAGCTCCACATCCGCTCAAACCCATTGCGCAGGCACAGGACCAGGCGCGTATCGTATTGGGGCAGGCGCTGCACGGTTGCCGGATCGAAGGCGTAACCGGCGCTGGCGTCGAGCAGCGGCAAATCACCGCTGCGCGAGCGCGCCGCGTGGGGCTCGTCGTTCGCATACAGATACGGTTCTTTTTCGCCGGGCACGCGGTCTTCGGCAAGGCCATTGACGACCATCCATTCCGACAGCGCCGTGGTGCCGCATTTTGCGACGCCGACAATGAATACGTGCTGGATCGTCATCACTCATCTCCCGGGAAATGGTTATGCCACGAGGAGAATAGTCTCACACACACGCACTGCTGACCGGCATGCGGCAGACGCCGACTCGGTACACTGGCATTCTCCGGACTTTATCGAGGCAAGCATGCGTTCCATGGATTTCAGCTCGTGGCAAGGCGCGATGACGACGATCATCGGCCTTGCCATCATTACCCTGCTCGGGGTAGGCATTCGCCTCATCATCATGCAGACGATCCAGCAGCGGCGTGAGCGCATGAACCGCCAGATCAACGAGCGCCTCAAGACGCTGATCGCAGCCTACCGCACGCTGGGCGGCTCGTTCACCGGTCAGCTGACGGTCGACCCGACCCATTTGCGTGATCTGCACGAACGCACCCGGGCCGGGGAGGGTGCACTGCCAGTGGCCGAGGAAACCTTCAGCTCCGAACGCTCGCGCCGCATGCGCGATGCGGTCGAGGCCGCACTGGCGGACATCCTGCTGCTGGGCACCGAAGAGCACTGTCGGCTGGCAGGGCAGGCTGCAGCCGACATGGCGGCCGGGCGGCCGATTCACACGGCAGACCTGGTGATCAGCCTGCGCGGCTTTATTCGCAGCGCACTGGACCTGGGGCCAATGCCGGCCGATGTGCTGATTCCGCTGCAGGGACCGACGCGTACCCAGGGCGGCGCGGCGCGTGGCAAGGGCGAGGCGGGTGGCAATCGGAGCGGTGGCAATGGCGGGGGCAATGCGGATGGCGGCGGCGGTGGCGGCATGGGCATGGGTCTGGCGCCAGGATTGGGGCGCAAGGATGCCGATCACGCCGGCTGATGCGCCCCTGATGCGGCAAGCGCTGCGGCCGCCTTCGCGACATACATCGCCTTGTCGGCGTGCGAAAGAAGTTCGTCGCGGTTGCCGCCGTGCTCGGGATAATGCGCGACACCGACACTGACGGACATCTGCAGCCGCTGTCCTTCGCCCAGCTCGACCGGCGGTGCCAGCGCCAGGTGAATCTTGTCCAGCACCAGCCCCGCATCGGCCGGCAGCGTGACGTTTTCCAGCAGGACGACGAACTCATCACCACCCAGGCGCGCCAGCGTATCGCTGTTGCGCAGGCAGGCTGAGACACGCCGCGCGACCTCCTGCAACAACCGGTCGCCACAGGCGTGACCAAAGCTGTCGTTGACCTGCTTGAACCGGTTCAGATCGATGAACAGCAGGGACAGCTGCTCCTGCTGGCGCCGGGCATGCGCCAGCGCGGTGTCGAGACGGTCGTAGAACAGGCGCCGGTTTGGCAGGCGGGTCAGCTCATCATGCAGGGCCATGAACTGCAGTTGCGCATGCAGTTGCCGGCGTCCGATGGCGGCGGCGAGCTGATCGGCCACGAACACCAGCAGGTCGCGGTCCTGCGTCCGGTACGGCGCGTCATCCCGACCATTGCGCAGCGCGATGACGCCAACGACGCCATCGGGCGTGGTGATCGGTACGGCCAGCGCGCCGCCTGCCATGGTCGCCGCAGCCGCCCGCAAGGGCGCCGGCAGGCCGTCCTGCGCGCCCGGCGCAAGCAGCAGTGGCGCAGCGCACTGCGCCACTGTCTCGCACAGCAGCGGCATCAGCGCTGCGTCGCACGGGGCGCCATCATCCACCAGATAGGTGAAGTCCATGTCCTGGCCCGCCTTGTCGCACAGGGCCACGCCGAAGCACGAGGCCGGCAAGAGCTCGCGGACGATGGCGTGGCTGCGCCCGAACAGGTCGGCCAGATCGTCGCTTGCATGGGCCGCTTCCGACATCGCGTACAGCACCGACTGCATCGCCTGGGCCTGTTTCAGGGCGGTGACGTCGCGCGCAATGGCCACGCGCAGCTGATCGGCCTCGGACCAGCGCGCCGACCACATGATATGGACGATGCTGCCGTCCTTGCGCAGGTAGCGGTTTTCAAAGTTGGTGTGGGCCTGGCCATTCATGATGTCTTGCGCCACGGCGAGCGTGCGCTCGCGGTCGGCGGGGGCGACCAGGTCGATCACGCGCAGGCCAATCATTTCCTGCTGCGTATAGCCGAAGATATTGACACCGGCTGCGCTGACGTACACGAACCGCCCGCCGGCGTCGACCATGCAGACGGCGTCGAGCAGCAGGTCCGTGAAGTTGGCAATCGGGGCGCGGACGGTGTATTCCATGAACATATTCTAAATGACATTGGCGCGGAAAATCCGGTGCATCGATCCGGGCGTCGCGTGATGCACACCGGGTACCGGTTCAGGCAATCACGAAGCACATCCGTAGGAAGATTCCGGTTTTGAAAAACCTGCGTTTTTGATAATAATTTACTCGGATAACTAGCGCAAAATAAAGTTCGCTCAGGTTGCTTAGCCGCTTGAAAACAACCATCGACAGGGTCGTCAGGCGCAGCCAGCCTGCGCGTTATCGGGGCAGCGCCGTTCTGCTGCGCAGGTCAAGAAGGAGTCAGGCATGTCCAAAACAAGCAAGGCCACGAACAATCTGCATCATGTGCAGAACCAGTGGGGCGGGAACTCCGCGCAGTGGCATGAAGGCGGCATGTGGATCATCGGCGCACGACCCGGCCAGCACGTGGTGGCGCTCGACCTCACTTCCAGCGACAACGGGAAGACGCTCACCGGACAGATGAAATACGCCGGCGAAGGCGCCATCGGCTTTCGCGCCACTCTGACCCAGAGCAACACGTACACGGTCGAGAATCAGTGGGGCGGCGCGTCGGCGCCGTGGCATCCGGGCGGGACCTGGGTCATCGGCTGCCGCCCTGGCCAGAGCGTGGTCGCCATCCATGTCGAATCGGGCGACAACGGTGCCACGCTGAAGGGGACGATGACCTACAGTGGCGAAGGCCCGATCGGTTTTCAAAGCCAGACGAGCGATGGCGCCGTGTACGCTGTCGAAAATCAGTGGGGCGGCGCGTTCGCGCCCTGGCACCAGGGCGGCATTTCCGTGCTTGGCTGCCGCGACCAGGCAGTGCTCGCGGTCGACCTGAGCTCGACCGATGGCGGCAAGACCCTGACCGGCACCATGACGTATGCGGGCGAAGGCCCCATCCGCGTGCGCGCCACGGCGGTCGCCGGCAACAACTACCAGGTCGAAAACCAGTGGGGCGACACGTCGTCGGCATGGCATCCGGGCGGCGTCTGGCTGATCGGCTGCCGTGTCGGCCAGCACAGCGTGGCACTCAATGTCACGTCCGGCAACCAGGGTAACAACCTGCATGGCGGCATGACCTACAACGGCGAAGGCGCGATCGGCTATCGCAGCACGGAATTGCCGATGTAATCGGCGCTGCACCGGCCATGCTGCCGCAAGTGGCATGGCCGGCAATCGCACAATCGCACAATCGCACAATCGGGGTCAGGTCTGACATTCAGACACGAGCTCGGCATAAACCTGTCTATGAAATGCCTGGTGGAGAGATTAAGGAAGAGCCCGTGTCCAAATGTCAGACCTGACCCCGGCTGTTGACCCCGGCTGTGATCTTGGCTACCTGTCGGTCACCGAAAATTCCCGGGCCCGCTATTGATTGCCAGCGCTTGCCGTTCAAGCCAACAACGGCAGCGGCGTGACTGTCACTTGCACGTCGAGCTCCTGTTTGCCGCCGCCCAGCACGATGCCGCGCATCGGCGTCACGTCGCTGAAGTCGCGGCCCCAGCCCAGCGTGATGTGTTCATGCTGCACGAGACACCGGTTGGTCGGATCGAAATCGACCCAGCCCAGTGCCGGACAGAACACCGACACCCACGCGTGCGAGGCATCGGCCCCGATCAGGCGCGGCTTGCCTTCCGGCGGGTGCGTCAGGATGTAGCCGCTGACATAGCGCGCCGGCAGGCCGATGCTGCGCAGGCAGCCGATCATCAGCTGCGCGAAATCCTGGCATACGCCGCGCCGGCCGCGCAGTACCTGGTCGAGCGGTGTCGAGATGTCGGTGGCCTTGCTGTCGAATTCGAAGTCGTCGAAGATCCGGTGTGTCAGGTCGAGCGCCGCGTCGAGCTGCGGGCGGCCCGGGACGTAGCTCTCGCGCGCATACGCTTCCAGTTCCGGAAACAGGGCGACATGGGGCGACGCGTACAGGTAGCGGCAGGCCTCCAGCGTGGCCGCGCTTTTTTCCTTGCCCATCATGTCGCGCACGGATTCCCACGATAACGTGCCGGCGATCTGCGCCAGCGTGTAGCGCGCGCGCAGCGAGACCGTCGATTCGGCGTGCACCAGCAGGCTGTCATGGGGCACCGTCAGCGCCACGTGGCGCGTGATGTTGCCGAAGTAATCCACGCCCTCATTGCTGTCGTTGATCACCGGGTCGAGCCAGATCAGGTGCGACTCGGTTTGCTGACACGAAAACGAGCGCGGCGTCAGGTGCAGGTATTGCTGCGACAGCGTCACCATGCTGTTGTACTTGTAGCGCGTCTCGTGCACCACGCGATAGCGCGCAATCACGTCGGCGCCTACGGCGCCCGGCAGCAAATCGGTCATGAGGTACGGTTCCTTTGCCGGCCGTTGGCGGTATAGCTGAAAAACTGGACGCCGATCTGCTCGGACAAGGCCGCGCTGGCCTGCCCGATCCTGCTAAGCAGGTCGCTGAGCAGCGCATTGCCGTGGTTCAGATCGACGCCGGGATCGAGCGCGGTCAGTTCGGCCTTCAGTGGCGTCAGCAGGTCCAGGCCCCCGGCGCCCTGAGCCTGCGTAACCTTGCCCAGCGTGCCGATGATGCCGTTCAACTGGAACACGATCGAGCGCGGGTTGGTTTCGTCCAGCAGCAGCAGGTCGAGCACCGGCAGCCACTCGGGCTGGGCGCGGTAGCGGGCGCGGTAGGTGATGATGCTGTCGGACAGTTCGAGCACCCAGTCGAGATTGCCGTTTTCGTCCATCGCCAGTGCGCGCTGCAGCACGAGCGCCTGGAACTGTAGCCGTTCAAGGCGCCGGCCGATCGACATGAAGCGCCAGCCGAGGTCGCGCACCATGCCGTCGAGGGCGAAGCCGGCCAGCGTCATCAGCGCCGCGGCGGCATCGTCAAGAATCGTCATCACGCCCGACTGCGACGGCCGCTCGCCGGGCGGCGCGACCGGCTGCACCATGCGGTTCAGCGCGCGCCAGTTGTCGACCGAGAAGCGCTCGTGCAGCTGGCCGGCGATCCGGTGCAACTGCTGCTGCTGGCGCGCCAGGCCCGGAACGGCAGGCGACACCACCGCCTGCAGCAGCGCCGATTCGATCTCGGCATCGGTGAAGATCGGGGCCGGCAGGGCGCTGGCGGTGCCCGGTAATTTGGCCGAGCCCACCACGGCCGGCGCACCCGGCGCCGCCGGCTTGCGCTGTGGATCGAGCAAACCAAACCAGATGCACAGTGCCTCGACGGTGGGCCACTCGGCGCCGCGCTGGTCGAAGCGCACATTGAACAGGATATTGAGCGCGACCCGCAGCAGGCGGCAGATATTGTCGCTGCGCTCGGCATGGCGGCCGAACCACAGCAGGTTTTCGGCCACGCGGCTCGACAGGTTGCTGTCTTCGCGCACCAGGTCTTCGCCCGTGATGCTGCTCTTTTGCAGGCGGTGCGTGTCGACGCGGGCGCGCGCCTGGACCCAGGTGTCCTTGCTGGCGCCGCCCATCTGCATCGTCAGCACGCGCGCATCAGGCCCGGTGGCCACGCGGGTCAGGCCGCCCGGCATCACGACGTAGCCATTCGGCGTGGCGCACGCGAACACGCGCAGGCCCACTGCGCGCGCCTGCAGCCCGGGCGCGCGGCCATCCTTCCACACCGGCGCCTGCGACAGGCGCACCAGTTCCTGGGCGATGTAGTGATTGGGATTGGCGCGCAGAGTGGCAATGAATGCCGCACGTGCCTCGCCGTCGAGATCCTGGCCAAACACGGCCGGCTGGAAGGGGATCGCGCCGCTCGGCTTGATCACCAGGCGATCGAGCCTGGCGACCACGGTTTCGAGCGCGGCCGGCTCGCCGCACCACCAGGTCGCCACCGAGGGCATCTTGAGCGGCTCGCCCAACAGGCGCTTGGACAGCGCCGGCAGGAAGCCGAGCAGGGCGCCCGACTCGAGCAGGCTCGAACCGAGGCTGTTGGCCACCACCACATTGCCGCGCATGGCAGCCTGGGTCAGGCCGGCCACGCCGAGCAGCGAGTTTTGCAGCTCGAG
>Ga0308169_10004412_pt1 | contig 13214 bp, 10 predicted proteins | sample PhyBR1_2_FD_202139 | JGI IMG/M metagenome (GOLD analysis project Ga0308169, IMG submission 202139) | Phyllosphere microbial communities from UC Gill Tract Community Farm, Albany, California, United States - DLSLSB.R1 | ecosystem: Host-associated > Plants > Phyllosphere > Unclassified | place...
GCTGCGTCCAAGCAGCGCAAAACAGACGACGCATGCCGCTGCGACAACGCTGGCCGCCAGTCCGATTCCTGAGAAGCCAAGGCGCTGCGCGACGACTCCCGCCAGCGCCGGACCGATTGCCGAACCCACCATCAGCATCGCCGGCGTCAGCGCGGTGGTACGTCCACTCGGGTCAATGCGGGCCGCCAGTCCAAACACGAACGTGTGAGCAAAGATGAGCACAAATGCATACAGGCTTGCAGCAACTGCATAGGGCACGAAAATGGTCGAGGACGAGATGGTCAGTGCCAGCCCTGCCTGAAGCACCGCCGCGGCAATTGCCACTTGCACTGGGGGCAGGCGCTTTTGCAGAATCCCTGCGAGGGCTGCAGGAATCAGGTTGACCAAGCCGATCGCTGCGAGCACGCCATTGACATGGTCCGTGCCAAAACCGCGCGTGATACCGATCCGTTCGAGGAAGCTGAATATGAGCGACTGATTCAGCGCCAGAAGTGCTGTCCCCCCAACCAGCAGCCAAGCTTGACGAGGCATGGGAGCGGCACGTTGCTTGGATGAGTCACCTGCCCGCTCCTGCCCTCGGCCTACAGGGAACCGAAGCGCGCAGAGGGCAGCGCACACCATAAGACCAGCCATCACCATGAAGAGACCGGGTGCGCCAACAACTAACATGATCTGTGGGACGATCGCGTAAAAGGCAAGGGCGAACACACCAAGTGCAGTACCGGCTAGAGCAAACAGGCGATGAGGATTACTTCCTCGTCCCATTGCGCCATGTGCCATTGAGAGAGCGCACCCGGTACCGACACCGGCAACCAGGTGCAGCGCCAGCAGTGCAGGCCAGGACCTGGTTTGCGCAACCATCCACAAGCCGATGGCAGCCAGCGTATATCCGCCCACCGCACAGGCCCGGCGCGGAAGGCGGTCAAAGCGTGGTGCGAAAGTAAGGCAGGCGCCGACTGCCCCGGCAAGGAACAGCGTTACCGTCAATCCAGCGTGCTCGAAATCGAGCCCGTATTGTTGGACAAGCGCACCGACCCAGAGCGGCAACGCCACCAAGTCGATCATGCCTGCAACGTGGGCAAGCATCAGGACCGCTGTGGCGCGAAAGGTATAAGGTGTTGACATGTGTTCTCCTTCTGACTGCAAAATGTTCGATTTGATCAAGGCCTGCCGTAGCGCGTTCTTCCTAGAGGTCCAGGACCAGCAATGGGCTTTTCGCGCGTGAGCAGCAAAGCGTGAACTGGTCGTTGAGTGCCTGCTCGTCCTCACTGAAGTACATGTCGCGATGGTCAGGCGTACCTTGCAGCACCCGCGTGATGCACGTCCCGCACACCCCCCTGCTCGCGTGACACAAGGATCTCGACCCCATGTTCGGCAAGTGCTTGCACAACGGTCTTGCCAACCGGGACAAGGTAGGTATTGCCGCTGCTGGCGATCTGCACCTCGAAGGGTGCGTCGGCCGAGCTGTCTTGCGGGGCAGCGCCAAAATACTCCTGGTGCACCGCTTCGGCAGGCCAGCCGCTCGTCGCCGCGGTGCCGGTGACGAAATCAATGAAGCCCGCCGGACCGCACACATACAGATGCGTACCCGTGCCCGCCTGCACCAGTACCGATGGCAGGTCGAGTTTCTGCCCCGGCCTGCCCGAATCGAAATGAAAGTGCACACGGTTCGCGAAACCAGAGCCCTCGATCCGTTCGATGAACGCGGTACGCTCGGGCGAACGGGTGCAGTAGTGCATCGTGAAATCGGCCCCGGTACGCATCAGGCGTTCAGCCATGCACAGGATCGGCGTCACACCGATGCCGCCCGCGAACAAGACGTAACGCGAAGCTGGTACCAGAGCAAAATGGTTTTTTGGCTCGCTGATGTTGATCACGCTTCCGACCTCGATCAGGTCGTGCATCATGACCGACCCACCGCGCGAACCCGAATCGCGCAGGACGGCGATGAGATAGCGATGCGTCTCCTCTGGATCGTTACATAACGAATACTGGCGTATCAAACCCGGACGGATCTCGACATCGATGTGCGCGCCGGCCGGAAATGGCGGCAACAGACCGCCGTCCGCTTGGGTCAGCTCGAAACTTGCGATGTCCTCGGCTTCCATACGCCGGGACACGACCTTGACTGGAATGGTGTTCATGTTCTGATACCTGCTGGCTGCGAAAGAGGACGGATCCGCATGGGCATGCGGATCCCACTGCTGTTAAGTCATTTTGCCGGTGCGTGAAACTGGAGCGGAACCGCTTCGGTTTGCTGTGTCAGTTGTTTCTGCTCTGCGGCGATCAGGTTATCGAGCACGCGGCGGGCGCGGATTGCACCTGCGTCGCCAGGCAGCAATACTGGCTTGAGCGACCAGAAGTCCGCATCGCCCATCATTTGCTGCTGGGCTTCAAGCATTGGCAGGTCTTCGTTGGTGAAGGGGATACTCAGTCCTTGCACCTGCTCTTCGGCGACCTGCTTGCCGAATTCGCCCATGCTCTTCGGCATGCAGAAAGAAAACCAGTAATGCGTGCTCTTCTTTGTCTCCGGTGTAAATAGGTGCGGCAAAGGGAAGGTCTTGCCAGCGCTGCGTTCACCACCAGTGGCGACAGCCCCGGCATTGAGCAACATATTGGCAGGCGCATCCCAGCGTACGTCGATCCAGCGGTCGACCGGCTCCCCGTGGGGGAAGCCCATTGCGGTGTACAGGTAATCGGGCATGATTTCCGCCACGGTCTGCCTGTTTGAAAATACCGTGTTACCGTCCTGCTTGACGCTGGTGATCGCATCGGAAACGCCTTCGCTGCCCAAAGTACCCGGATGCAGGTACTGGATGTGGCTCAGGTCCATGATGTTGTCGGTCTCGAGCACGTAGTTGGCTTTGGCGTGCAGGTAGCGCTTGCCGACATAGAAATGCTCGGGATCCATACACGAGAAGTCCGGGATCAGGGCGGCGTCTGCCTTGTCGGCATCGCCCATCCAGATCCAGATCGTGCTGAACTTTTCGATAACCGGATAACTTTTCACCGTGGCTGCCGCCGGAATCTTGCCTTCGCCGTGAGGGTTACCGGTGCATTTCCCGGTGCCGTCGAACTGCAAACCGTGGTAGGGACACTGGACGCCGTTTGCAACGCGTTTCCCCATATGCAGAGGCGCAAACCGATGCGGACAGCGATTCGAGATGGCTTGTACCACACCAGCATCGTCACGGAAAAACAGGATTGATTCATTCAGCAGCGTGCGCTGAAACAGGGCGTCAGCAGGAACTTCTTCATCCCAGGCAGCGACGTACCAGACGTTTCGTAAGAATGCCATGTGTGTCTCCTCCAAAGCAGCCTCTTGGCGCGAGGTCGCGGATCTATATTCTTTTCGTTTCGTGATTCAGCGCGGCAGTGCCATCAGCGCATCGTCAAAAATCGCGACGGCCCGCGTCCATCCAGCGGAGCCGCCACGTATCTTGTGCGGAAAACAGCTGATCATGAAGCCGCTGCCGGGAAGCACTTCCAGGTTGTGCATTTTTTCGAGATGGCAGTAGCCGATATCGCGCCCTGCCTTGTGACCTTCCCAGATCAGGGATTTGTCTCCGGTTTCCGCGATCTTCTTCGCGGTATACGAAAAAGGCGCATCCCAGCTCCAGGCATCCGTCCCGGTCAGGCGCACTCCCCGTTCGAGCAGATACATCGTCGCTTCGTAACCCATCCCGCACCCCGCCGAGACGAAGTCGTTATGCCCATAGCGGCTGCCGGCGCGCGTATTCACGACGACGATGTCGAGCGGCTGCAGTACGTGTCCAATGCGTCGCAGTTCCGCTTCCACATCGGCCGCCGTGGCGACATACCCATCGGGAAAGTGACGAAAGTCGAGCTTGACGCCCGGCTGGAAGCACCATTCAAGTGGAACCTGGTCAATCGTGATCGACGGCTTTTTCTCGCCGTTCTTGGCATCCATCGTCGAATGGAAGTGATAAGGCGCATCCAAGTGCGTGCCGCTGTGGGTCGTGAGCGTTACCCACTCGGCGGCAGCGGCCTCGCCATCGGGATAATCCTCAGGCTGGGTTCCCGGGATCATCGCCAGGAACTCATGCAAGGTCTCGGTATGCTTCTGGTAAGTGATCTTCGGCGCCAGCGGCGGCGGATCGGACAGCACATCGTTTTCCAGGTAAATCGACAGGTCGACAAAACGTCTTGTCACAATGTTCTCCTCGGGTTTAATCGGTTATGAGCGTGCCGCCATCGACAACCAGGGTCTGGCCAGTAATGAAGGCGCCCCCGTCGGCAGCCAGCAGCACGGCGACACTGGCGACCTCATGGGGTTCGCCGACACGGCGAAGCGGTGTCATCGCCAGACGACGCGCCATGAACTCGTCGGAAGCCAGCAAGTCGAGCGCCAGCGGGGTGCGGATGAGGCCGGGAGCGATCGCGTTCACGCGAATTCCCTGCGGACCCCATTCGACGGCCAGGTTGCGGGCCAACTGGGACAACGCCGCCTTGCTCATGCCATACAGGCCGATCGCGCGGTTGCCGCGCAGGCCGGCAATACTCGACATCAACACGACGCTGCCGCCCCCGCGGCCTGCCATGACGGGAAGCAGACGATTCGCAAGGCGCGCCGCGCCGCGCAGGTTGACGGCAAATACACGGTCCCAGTCCGCATCGCTTGCCTGCGCCAGCGGTCCTGCCGGGCCCTGGATACCTGCATTGCAAACGAGGATATCGATTCCGCCGCGCCAGCCGCTGCCGATCTCGGCCAACCGCTCGAGCGAGGCCGGATCGGACACGTCGCAAGACACCGCGAGCACATCGCCTCCGTCTTCGCGCAACTCGTTAGCGGCGGCCTCGCAAGTATCCGCATTGAGATCGGCGAGTACCACGGATGCGCCATGCGCGGCCATGGCCTCGGCAACCGCTCGGCCCAAACCCTGCGCGGCGCCGGTGACGACCGCCACCTTGCCACGCAAGCTGAACAGGGAACGCATGGATTCCATCATGGGTGCCCGCTCGCCTGCTCAGATGGGGTTGGCAAGGCTCATCATCGTTTCGCGCATGATATGGCTGTGCTCTTGCTTGTCGCCACCGGCGATCTCGATTTCGCCGAGGCGTGCCGAGTTCTCGACCACCATGCGGCATCGTTCCCAGCGTCTTGCCTGGAACGCTTGCAATGCTGTACCGACATCGGTCGCCTTTTCCAGCTCATCGGCCAGGACCAGGGCGTCCTCGATGCCGATGCAGGCGCCCGAGGCCATGTGCGGCGTGGTGGCGTGCACCGTATCGCCGATCAGTACGACCCGCCCGCGGTGCCATGGCTGCGGCAGCAGTAGCGCTTCGAGCGGCCGGAAGATGATGTGCGACGACTCGTCCAGTTGCTCGCGGATCGTTTGCATGAGTGGTGCCGGGAACGGCGCCAGCAGGCTCTTCAGGCGCGATACGAACTCGGATGGGTCGATGAACGTGTTCTCGGCGCGGTCTTCGGTCACGAACAGATACATTTCGGTAGCCGATACCGGATTGACGCCGGTTTTGATCTTCTGCCCCAGCCACATCGACGCCCGTTCGATTTCAGGCGGACGTGGAAGCACGGCGCGCCAGACGCCTTGTCCACTGTATTTTGGCTTCGGTGCCTCAGGGAACAGCGTCTCGCGCACCTTCGAATACAGCCCGTCTGCGCCGATTACCAGGTCGTAGCGGCCGCTGGTGCCGTCGGTGAAACCGACATTGACGCCATCGTCATCCTGCTCGATCGTGGTAAAGGTACAGCCAAGGCGCACGTTGGTGCCCGACGCGCGGGTCGCGTCGGCGAGAATGGATGCCAGCACCGGACGCAGGATCGCTGCGCCGCCTGGAACATCGGCGCCCGCCACCCGGGGAGTTGGCAGCGTGGTGACGTGCGCGCCATTGGCGAGGAACACGTCGACGCCGTCGGAGGCTGCTCCACGCCGCAGGAACTCGTCTAGGACACCGAGCGTGCGGAATGCACGCAGCGTGGCGCCACCGAGACTGATGCCGGCACCATACGAACGCCAACCCGGATCGATTTCGGCAATGTCCACCTCCACGCCGCGCTTGCGCAGCTCGATGGCTGCCGACATCCCGGAAAAGCCGCCGCCAATGATGAGTACCCGATTTACTGCTGCCATGATATGTCCCCTTGAACGTCTTCTAGTTCTGCATGAATGTCGTTGTTTGCGCCGATGGCGAGCGCCACTGGCGTCAATGCCTGCCCCAGGCATGGCCCGAGCGTGCAGATGCCGCTGTCGATGGCGAAATGCGCCCCATGCGCGGCGCAGACGATGCGCGTCGCGTCGCGGTTCAGGTAAGCATCCTTACGCCAGGCCATCGGTGTGTCGCCGTAATGCGGGCAGCGGTCGAGGTAGCCGTACAGCTGACCATCCTTGCGTACCACCAGCACGGTGTCGCGGCCCTGCCCTGCCGGATCGAAACCGCGCGAACAGCCTTCCGTGATCGCGTCGGTCTGGCACAGGTAAACGCTCGCCATCGCCGTCTGCCTTCTCAGTGCCGCTCGGCCGCGCCAGCGGCGCCCGGAGGCGGCCCGCCCGGCGCCCATTTATCACGCATCTGGAACAGGAACAGCTGCGATGCGTCGGCACCCATCGGCGCCGCGCGCGCCGTCCAGCTGTTGTCATGGAGGTCCATGTCGGCGTCGTACTCGACGTGGCATCCGAGTGGGCTGTTGAAGTACCAGAACCAGTTCGAGCCCATCTTGTGACGACCAGGGCCCCAGAAAGACTGGTATCCCTTGTTCACGAAGCGCGTGCCTGCCTGCATCACATCCGTTGGTCCGCCCATGTGGAAGGTAAAGTGTTCGATACCCTTCATGAACGGCGGGGTCTCGATCATGAACAAGGTGTGGTGATCGAGCGTACCGGCCGGACGCAGGAATGGGCCGGCACCTACCAGGCGATCGGTACAGACGAAGCCAAGGCGGTTGACATAGAAAGCCTCCGCCTTCTCCATATTGGGAACGAAATAGACCACGTGCGACAACGTTCGCGGCAGCGCGGGGTTCGATTCGTCGACTGCGAGATGGTTCACCGGACGGCCAGGCGCGCCGGGGGCGTTCACATGTTCGGCCGGCAGCTCGAGCGGTCGGCGTACGCTGACCTGGAAGCCGAGGACAAAGCCCATGTCGTCCACCGTCTCGATACTGCCGTCCGCCAGCTTGCGCACTTCACGGTCGCGTCCCAATTCGGTGGCGATGGCGTCCAGGGCGGCCTGGTCTGCGACGCCGTAGATCGTTTTACGCAGCATATTCGCTGTTTCCATTGCCGGCGGCAGCGACGGATCGTACTTCTGCATCAGAACAATGGCGGTGCCGTCGAGCGCTTCGAAGCGGCCACCGGTGGCGCCGGCATCGACCGCCTTGAGACCGTAGTCGGTCAGGTATTGGGTGCAGGCGGCGACGTCGTCGACGCCGAACACCAGTGCATCGGGTCCGATGATGTTCATATCTGGTTATCCTTTAATCTTGTCCGGTCACAGAGCGGTACGGCCACCCAGGGTTTCGGCAACCCAGTCAGCGATGTAGGCGCCGGCATTGGCGGAATTGTCGAAGCTCGAGTGCTGGATGCCGCCTTCCCGCTCGGTGAAGATCTTCAGCTCGCGCTTCGGGCTGTTGACCAGCTGCTCGTAGGTGCGCTCGGCCCAGTGCAGCGGAATCTGCGAGTCCTTGCTGCCGTGCGTGACGAGGAACGGCACCTTGATGCGGTCGAGGATGCCGTCCAGGTGGACGTTCTCGGCGATCCGCATGAAATCTTCCTGGTCCTTGGCGCCCCAGACCCAGCGCACGTGCTCCCAGTAGTGCGGCACCGGGAAGCTGCCTTCCTTCTGCAAGCGCTTTTTCTGCACGTCGCGCCAGTCGTGGTTCGCGCCCCACACCACGCCCATGGCGAAGCGCGGCTCGAAGGCCACAGCACGGGGACAGTAATAACCGCCCAGCGAGACGCCTTCGAGGCCAATGCGCTTCGCGTCGATCTCGCTGCGGGTTTCCAGCCAGTCCACGACCTTGCTGGCCCAGCGCTCGCTATCGAATACCGCGTGCATGCCGTGCACGCGCAAGGCTTCGCCGGTTCCGGGCTGATCGATCACGAGCGAGGAAACGCCGCGTTGGGCGAGCCAGCGCGGCAAGCCCACCCGGTATTTCATTTCCTTGGTCGAGTCGAGGCCGTTGACCTGAACCAGGATGGGCGCGGGACCGTCGACGCCTTCGGCGCGCGTATAGAGACCGGAAATATGCGCGTCGCCGTAAGGGATCTCGACGCGCTCGCAGTTTTCGCCTGCGAGCTCGATGCCGCGGGCGAACACGTCGAGGAAGCGCCGGTACAAGGCGAGACGGCCCTCCGAACCATGCGCCTGGAGGCGCTCAGCGGTCAGGTAGTAGGTGGCAGCCCGGCCATATTTGTCGCCGGCAGAGATCAGGCGGCCACGCGCTTCGTCTTCTTCGGCGAGACCGCACAGTTTGTCGGCCATGCGTGCCCAGGTTTCGCGAAAGGCGCGCGTGCCTTCGGCATCCGGCTGTTTCGCTGCGTCCTGCAGCGGTGCGCACATCTCCTCGATCTCGCCGATCCTGGCACCCATTTCGATGGCCAGGTCGACCGACAGGTTCCAGACGTAATTGGTTGGGAAATATTTGAACATTGTCTTTTGCTTTCCTAAGTTATGGATGGCAGCCGGCTTGCACCGGCATGCCAATCATCCGGGGGTATTCGTTGAGGGACTTTGCGTGCCGACGCTCGACGCGGTCGGGCTGGTGTCCGGCGCAGTAAGCGATGCGCGTTGTTTCGGCAGCAGAAAGAAACTAAGTGTCGGCAGCAGGATCAAAGCGCCGAGCATATTTACCAGGAACATGAACGCGAGCAGGATGCCCATGTCAGCTTGGAACTTGATTGGAGAGAACGCCCAGGTTGCCACCCCGACCGCAAGGGTGACGCCGGTCAGCATCACGACCTTTCCCGTAAACAGAAGTGCACGGTAATAGGCTTCGGACAGGCTCATGCCCTCCTTCATGCGTGCCTGCATTACACTCAGGATGTACAGGGCATAGTCGATGCCGATACCGACGCCAAGCGCGATAACAGGAAGTGTTGCGACCTTGACGCCGATGCCGAGGAAGACCATCAGGGCTTCGGCCAGCACCGAGGTGAGCATGAGCGGCAGCACTGCCACGACCACTGCGCGCCAGGAGCGGAAGGTGATGAAGGACAGGACGATCACAGCGCCGTACACGAGGAACAGCATTTCGTACCACGAACGCTTGACGACGATATTGGTCGCCGCTTCGATACCTGCACTGCCCGCCGCCTGCATGAACTGGATGTCGGCGCTGTTGTTGGCTGCAGCAAAACCTTCGACATGGTTCACGACCCGGGTGAGCGTGTCGGCGCGGTGGTCCTTCAGGTACACGTACATCGTCAGCAGGCCACAAGATTCGTTGTAGAGGCCGCGCGGTGCGCCTGCGGTGACGGTATTGAGCATGTCCTGGTTCTTGACCAGCTCGTACCATTTCGGATTGGCTTCGTTCAGGCCGCTCAGCATGCGCCGGTTGAGCAGCGCCAGCGTGTTGACCGATTCCACACCGTCGAGCTGGCGCAGCTCCCATTCGAGCGCATCGACACGCTTGAGTACCTCGTAATTCGAGCAGCCACCATTGTCAGGGGTCTTCACCAGCACGGCATAGACGTCGCTGCCCGCGCCGTAGTGCTTGTTGACGAAGGCGACGTCCTGGTTATAGCGGGAATTTGCGCGCAGCTCCGGCGCACCGGGATCAAGGTCGCCGATTTTCAGGCGCAGGCTTGCAGCGAAGCCACCAGCCGCGATCGCGATGGCACACAGTACTGCCAGAGTCGCATAGCGCTTGCGGGTGAACAGGTCCAGGAAACGCCACAGACCTTCCTTCTCCTTGCCCGTTGCCTCTGCCGCTTCGGCGCGCAGGCTGCGCTCGGCTGCCCTTGGACTGACACCGGTGTACGACAGCAGGATCGGCAGCAGGATCAGGTTCGTGAAGATCAACGCGGCGACACCGACGCTGGCCGCGACCGCCAGTTCCTTGATGACCTGGATGTCGATCACCAGCAGCACCGCAAACCCGACTGCATCGGCCAGCAAGGCGGTCAAGCCAGCCAGGAACAGGCGGCGGAATGTAAAGCGCGCTGCGACCAGCTTGTGCGCGCCACGGCCGATGTCCTGCATGATGCCGTTCATCTTTTGGGCGCCATGGCTCATGCCGATCGCGAAGATCAGGAACGGCACGAGCATCGAGTATGGATCGAGCGCATAGCCGAGTGTCGGCAGCAGACCGAGCTGCCAGACGACAGCGATAAGCGAGCTGATCACGACAAGAACGGTCGAACGCACGCAGCGGGTAAACCAGTAGACCATCGCTGCGGCGATCGCGATCGCCACCGCAAAGAACAGCAGCACCTGGCGCAGGCCGTCAATCAGGTCGCCCACAACCTTGGCGAAACCAGTGATATGGATGTCCACGCCTTGCGCCTGGTACTTGGTACGGATGGTTTCCAGGGCGGCGGACAGCTTCTGGTAGTCGAGCGGCTTGCCTTGGGCATCGACAGCGTTCAGCGGCACGTAGATCACGCTGGAACGTGCATCGAGGGCAACGGCCTGACCGATTTCGCCAGAGCGCGCGATATTGGTCTCGAGCTTGCGCAGGCTTGCCTCGCCGCCGTCATAGTCTTCAGGGATGACGGGGCCGCCTTCGAGTCCTTCTTCGGTCACACCGGTCCAACGGGTGTTCGGTGTCCACAACGATTTCATGAATGGACGCTCGACACCAGGCAACAGGAAGACTTCATCGTTGATTTTCGCTAGCGTGTCGAGATAGCGGCGGTCGTAGATCGTTCCTGCCGGGTTCGCTACGACAATGCGCACAGCGTTACCCAGTCCGCTCAACTCGCCGCGGTATTTCAGATAGTTGGTGATGTAGGGATGCCCGGTCGGGATGGTCTTCTCGAAGCTCGCATTCAGGCGCAGCTTGCTGGCCTGGAACCCGAGAATGCCGGTAACCAGCGCACAAAACAGGATGACGATGAGCCGATGGTTGAACAGCAGCCGCTCGAGCCACGAGCCGGATTTCACGTCGAAGCCGGCGAGGTCGCCCGCGCCCTGACGGTCGGAGGAAGAGGTCGTGATCATTTTGCAGCCATCGAAGTAGGTGAAGCGGAACCTGGGACCAGCGCGGCGGCGGGCAGGTGAATTGCCCCGAAGATAGTGGCGACGACAACGCTGCCGTCGGACTGGACCAGAAGATCATTCAAGGGTGGCAGGCCAGGCGTTTTCAGCGGACACAGCGGACCGCCGTTTGGACTGCCGACCAGCAGCTGACCCGCCTGGTTTGTCATCAACAGCGAACCATCAGGACGCATCACCGCTGCGGTGATCGACACCGGCACCGGTGCCTCCAGCTTCTGCCAGGTCGCACCACGGTCTATGGAGCGATAGGCATTGCCGCGCAGGCCGGCCACGATGGCGTCGCCGCCCTTCCCCACGGCCATCGTGAAGAAGCTGCCTTTGTAGCCGGTATCGATCCGCTCGAAGCGTTCGCCGCCGTCGATGGAACGCAGCAACAGCCCCTGCTCGCCAGCGATATAGACCGTGTCGCCAACGGCGTGGACGGCGTACAGGTGATTACCGCGTGGGTTGTCGAGATGGCTCAGCCAGGGCGCCCAGGTCTTGCCGCCGTCGCGGGTGCGGAAAATCAGGTTGTATGCCCCGACCGCGAAACCGTTGTTCTCATCGGTGAAATGCAATCCCAGGAATGGCTTGTCCGGCCCGTCGCTGACAAGGCGCTGTGCCTCGCTCAGGTAAGCCGCATTGCCGCTGCCTTGCGCATCGCGTAGCGCCAGTTGCGCAGCCTGGATACCATCGAGCTGGCGTGTCCAGGTTTCTCCACCGTCGGTGCTGTGCAGGATGACACCATAGTGCCCTACCGCCCAACCTTTGGAAGGTGTCGGGAACTGGACTGCGGCAAGCGTCACGCTGCTTGGCACCTTGGCCTGGCGCCAACTTGCACCATTGTCGTCCGATAGCACGATGATGCCGCGCTCGCCGACCGCGACCAGGCGCTTGCCGGCATGCGCCAGGCTGGCCAGGAAGGCCTTGGCTGGTGCGCGCACCATGACTGCGGAACGCGACATCGGATCCGCCGCAGCCGTGGCCGTGGCCGTGGCCGTGGCCGTGGCCGCATGCGCCGGACTTGCGGCAAAGGCACAGGCGCAAGCAAACCCGAGCAGCGCGCTCTTGTGAAGTATTGTTTTCATCGTGAATTGCTCCGATACCCGGACCGGCGCACACCGGTCCGGTAGTGGGACGCCTGGATCAGCGCTGCCCTTCGCCTGCCATGGCTTCAGGCGTGAAGACCGTATTGCCGTAGTGCGGCATGATTTTGTATTGCTCTGACTTTTCGTTCAGCACACCGTTGACGTACCACGCACCCGACACCAGATCGTAGAAGCCGAATTGCTGCGGAGGCACGGTGGCGGGCAGGTCAGGCATGACGATCGGGTTGGAGAACATGGTCTTCCACAGCTGGCCGTTGGCGTCCCAGCGGTCGCCCAGCACGGCAGTCCAGGTGTCCTCGTCGAGGTAGTAGCGGCCCTTTGGCGCCTGATGGCGCTTGCCGGCCGCCAGACTGGCCTCCACCACCCAGACACGATGCAGCTCCCAGCGGATATGGTCGGGGTTCAGATGATGTTCACCGAGCAACTCGCTCACTTTCGGTTGCAGCATCTTGTTGGCGTTATAGGGGATGTACATCTCCTTCTTGCCAACGAGCTTCCAGTCGAAGCGGTCGAGCCGTCCGTTGAACACGTCGACTTCGTCGAAGGCCATGATGCCCGCGGTCGCCGGAGTCGGCGTATCGCAGCAGGCGATCGGCAGCTTGCGCACGCGGCGCTGGCCGGTCAGATAGACCCAGGCCTGGCTGCGCTCGGCCTTGAGATTTTCGCGCCCGAGAATGGCCTCACCGGCGCGGATCGGCGGACCCGCGTTGACCAGCCGGATCAGCCAGTAATCGCCGTTGAACGACGCAGCGTCGCCATCCTTCGCGTAGTACGGCATCTGGAAATCACCGCGTCCGTCGACCGTGACGACCGGCTTGCCGTCGGCGGTCACCTGGATGCCGCGGAAGTCGACGTGCCAGTCGCTGCCGCGCCAGCGCAGCGAATGGTTCCACATGGCTTCGGCGCCGCTTTTCGGGATCGGGA
>Ga0308169_10004413_pt1 | contig 13213 bp, 25 predicted proteins | sample PhyBR1_2_FD_202139 | JGI IMG/M metagenome (GOLD analysis project Ga0308169, IMG submission 202139) | Phyllosphere microbial communities from UC Gill Tract Community Farm, Albany, California, United States - DLSLSB.R1 | ecosystem: Host-associated > Plants > Phyllosphere > Unclassified | place...
CAAGTCCACCTTGGCCTTCTTAACCTGTCGGCCGATCTGAAGGAATATTGATACCGTCGCGGGGCTGAGGGGCGGCGGTGAGGCGGCACCGGGCCGTGGAGTCGACTGGCTGGCGATATCGACCGGATCTGGCGTCTTGACGATACGCACCGAGCCTGTCGAAGATGAGTCGGAGCGTTCGGTTCTGGGACTCGACCGCGAGTCGGCGTCGTCCCCATTCGGCGGTGCCAACTCAAGCCCCGGTGAGGGCGTCTTGGGTCGGTCAGACTGACTGATGCCCAAGGACGCTGGCGCCAGTGACTCTGGCAATGGCGGCATGGGAGGTGGACGCTCTGCTCGACGGGTGGGACGCTGGGGACTATCACTCAACATCCCCTTCTTGTGATTCGGCGAGCCGGGTATTTTGTTGAAAGTGTAAGACGAGAATCGCTTCGACGCTCGTCGCTCCAGTGCCTCTGACCGACCAAGGGCTGCCAGAGTTGCTCGTGTTTCTGGCGGGACGTCAGGCGGGACATTGCCAACGCCGCGTTCTTCCTCGAAGCCAAGATTCGCCGAGGGCAAATTGAGCGTCGGCAACGACGGCGGCGGGATGAGCATTGGCGTCGAGTCCGTATCCTCGGACAGCGTCTCCATACTTCGCGGAGGGCTTTGAGACGGTAGGGATCGGATTGGCGAGCCGTTGGTGACCTCCGAATCCATCGAGAACCGCGATATCGGCCTGCCAAGCGAGTCGCGCGAGAACCTGTCGGGATGCGGGATGGGCTTGGGCGGGGGAGGAGGTGGTGGTGGATCGAGCTTTGCCGCAGAGTCTGACATAAACGGGACCGGGTTGTCAGTAAGCTGGTGCCGGACTAGACCGTCCGATTCGCCGACGCTCGGGACCGACGTGCCCAGCTGTCCATGTCCCGGCTGAGGCGAGACGCTCCGCCTGGGCATGTCCGAAGTCCGTCTTGGCGGTCGAAAAGCGTCGGGCGGGGCGGGGCGAATGGCGGATTTGGCGCGCTCTGCCAGAGCCTGCGACGACGGCATGCGAGCAGACGGTAAAGGTGTATCGTGAGCAGCGGGTGACAGCGAGTCGCTGGACTGATCCGAGTGATTCGAGTAAACGGAGCGAGGCGCGGGGCGACGCTCGCTTTGAGTGTGCCGCTCCTCGTTCATCGATGGCAAGGGGGCACCTGACAGGGCTCGTTCCGTTTGAATCCGCTTGAACGCCGCTTGCTTTTGCTTCAACCCGCTGAGTAGGTTGAAGATGATAGTCCGGATAGTCGGTAGGTAGACGTTCAGGGTATCGGGAGACGGGATCTCGGCGAGGCAGTCTTCTAAGCAGGCTCGCAGGTCTTTGGGGACAGAGTGCAGGTCGCTACAGTCAGCTCCCGCGCACGTCCTTTGACCACACCTACGTTGTGGATATGCCGACCGCCCGGAATGCATGTTTGCAGGTATCAAACTCGTTGCCGAGCTTGACATAGATGTCGCTCACTCCTTCCTCTGATAATGTGCCTTGCGCCCATTGGTCCAATCCCTGCAGCATCTGCTTGGTGTGTATCAGCAGCTTGGTGATGTGAGAGTCGAGCGTGGTGACCTGGCCGTCAGCGGAACTTGCTCATGAAGGATACGAGTACAGCTCACATTGCTGCGGCTATCCGTCGTTCGATGTGATCCCCTGTTACCGCTAATGCGGCGAGCAGGCGCCTCCGATGTGGGCATAGGACTGGGTTCCAAGGGATGCCGGGAAGGGGTAGCATAGTTCGAAGGACCCGCGATGGGGTACGATATCGGCGGTCTCGACATTTGAGGACGTTTCTTGATTCGAAAGGTCGTACGGGTCGTTACTGCGCCATCGGCGAGGTCGTGAGAGCTCTGATAATTGGGTTGAGCTTGGCGGGATGTGGGAACAAGTGGGGGTGGGATGACGATGTTGAATGATGAAACCGGATCCACGCGTCGGCCCAGTTTTTGTTGTCACACTTTGATTTCCACCTCGTTCATCCGTTCACCTGCGTACTGCCTACGACTTCTGCACCGCCATCGTCATGTCCAGATCGGGTACCTCGACACCCGGAGCAGGGCCGTCTTCGCAGCCGCTGCTCGACCCATACAGGTCTTTGGCAAGCGCCATTCAGGTGTGTCATGCGGCTCAGCCGAATCATACCCGGTTGACCGTAGCGTCCCTTGGCGCCGTTTCTGCCGGTAGGATCCACGCCTACCGTACCGGACATTCTTGGTCTGGATCAACGAACATTCAGCGAGCGAGTCGAGGGCAAGACGTTGATGTTGGACGATGGACCGCCCAAGACGCCTTCGCTTTTGCTCACCGGGAAGAAGCTGAATCGAGGCGATGAGGCTTCACGGACCGCTGCGCGCAAGGAGGCGGAGGAGAGGACGGGGAAGAGGAAAAGCTCTGGGCTGGTCGGGATGCGGAAAGCTCGTAAACGAGGAGGCATGACGAATCGAGGCGATCGCGTTGAGTGAGTACAGGAAGAGTTACGCCATCTGGCGTCCCTGATCGACAGCTACACCTCGCTCTTGCCCCTCCATTACCTCCACATCCTGTATCTGGCATCCTTGATATCACTGCCACCATTACCGACGCCTCTGCCGGATCCACTGCCTGCTCTACCACCCGGCGTTTCATTCGAAGGAATCGCCTCCAAGCTCTCCAAAGCCGACTTCACCGGTATATCTGTGCAAGTCCTCGCTTCGCGGAATCCATCTTTAAATGGTATCCGCGGCATTGTCATTGAGGAGACAGGCGCGACATTTCGTCTCGTAGGGGAGGACGGAAAGATCAAGGTCGTGCCGAAAGAGGGGACGCAATTCGGCTTGTCGTTTCCGGCGTACGCTCCGTTACAGTCGAACGATCACGAACCCGTGGATGTCGAAGCACACCTGCGAGTATCGCCCCGAATCGAGCTAACAATGTTGGGCACGAACTTTGGGTTCCGGTCGGGCGATCGAGCTGGGAGGCGGTTTAGGCTGGCGCAGGGTGAGGGCGGCGGGAACGGATGGGGCGAGGAGTGGGTCAGAGCTGAATGGGACGATGTCTTTGGTTCCGCCTCGACTGTGGACGAGACTGCTGAGCAAGACGGGACGCCGAAAGCTGCTTCCCGGCTCAACGGCCGGAAGGTCGAGAAGGGACTGGGAGGAGCGGGGATGCGGAAGAAGGGCAAGTCCCGGAGGAAAGACCCGTTCGCAGGAGGCTGTCGCGAGGTGATGTTCTGAACTGGTCCTCACATTGATGACATACTTGGCATAGATCAAGGACAGATGTATGGCATGCTCCCAGACCCGCTCAGTTGCGTACGCCGATGAAGTCTGGCGGGAGGCGATCAACCAAATTTCTCGGGTGTGCGCGTGAGCGTGGGCCCGAAGCCACATCAGGTTAACCCTTCTTTGGTATTGTCGAGTCGACTGCATCTTCACCGCAACCCCCCATATGTCGAGCACGAAGCGATAACGAGAAGATGACGAACCGCCAACCTCAGGTCCCAGTCAACAGGCGAGGACAGATACACAAAACTCGACTTACCACTATATCTCTTCCCCCCCTCCCCCTCCCGGTCGTCCTCGGCCCCATGGGTCTGCCCCAACGGACTTCAAGAGTTGCGGAGCAGTACACAGCGACAAGGCGCTACCACCAGACGCCAGATATCTCGCGCCATTCGACGGCGCAGTGCGACGACAATGAGATCGTCGAACAGGGAGGTGGGCCCCTACGCTTGAGTACGTCCTGCGCTGGGACAGCCGGCCTGGATGCAGACCATCTTGCTGAAAGACTCCAATACGCGATGTTGAAACCCGGGATTCGATTCGTTGAACGGTCGTGTCTATGTGCGGACAACAATTCGACGATGTCATGCTCATCAACGGTTCGGAGCTGGAACATGGGCACCCTTTCTCATTGCTGTCATCCAGCTCATTACCTCTTGGATTCAACTACTCGTTCAGTCAGCGGGGGGACAAGTACATCGGCCGATCATTGCCGGTTCTCGCACGACAGCCATCGGGGCTCTCTTGAGCGAGGTGGATGTGATCATTTTGTGGAGCGCTCGGACAGTGGACGGTAGCCGCAAGCGAGCTCAGAGGAAAGCTGCTGCAGGGTATGAGACGCAGATAGCGACTTCGTGATTCCCCCGCGGACATCAGTGAATGACTAGATCCGTTTGTACACACCGCGGCGATTCGTAATGCATGGTAGCCTCACCCTTCTGGCCATCATCATTTTAGTGATGCCGATTGTTCCACGACAGCTTTCCAATTCTTTGGCCCCGTGCTCTCTCCCTGTACATCGCTTGCGTATGCCCCGCGCTACATTCTCGGCCCCTTTGACCGCGTAGTTCCTCTGCTGGAACCCTCTCTGTTTGAGTACGAGGCAACGCGGGGCGGGCCCAGGAACTCTGACCGCCAAGCGAGAGCAGACAGGGCTGGTAGTCTATGAAGCACAATACCAGAGCCAGCACTCTGGTCCTCCACCGTCCTCCACAACAGTAAACCTGATGTATAGTCAAAAGCAGCTTGGAAGGGCTGAAAATAGCCCCAAAAGTGCCGCGGACCGGTGCGATCCGGTCGTACCGGACGGCGCGAGGACGAGAGTCACATGGAATACCGATTGTGTTGTCATTAAGCTTGCACGTCTGCCGAGACGGCTTGCAGAGCCATCATGCATGTACAGCCGCATGTCTGCGCATCGAACCACAAGCGGGGCGCTGACGGACCGGTACATCCGCCTCTATTTTAAGACATAGAGCTTGGCGGCCCGGTGAACGGTGACGGTATCCGGTTGCCACCCCGGGTATTGATGTTATATAGTTCGATGTTCAATTGGTCAGCCGCTTACTCGAGTTCCTCTCCCACACACAGCAAGGATGAATCAGGCTGCTTTCCAGTGAGTTTAATGGATGGGATGAGATTGAACGCTAAAAGCAGCACGGATGAAGCCCGCGATGAGGCGCATCGTCCACCCTCTGTTTTGATCGCCGACGATCATCGCCCATGGCACGCCGACTCTCGAGCGTACCTCCTGGCCCTCGTTGGCTTCATGGGCATCTTCTTGTTCGGATATGACACGCGCGTTCTCTTCACGAAAACATGGCGTCGAGCTGACGGACAGAGGTCTGGGAGGAGGAGTGATCGCATTGAAGACCTTCTCGCAAAGTTTTGGGATTACCGGCACGCCGACCGAGATTGCCAATCTCCAAGGCAATGTGGTGTCTATTTTGCAAGGAGGGGCATTCTTCGGAGCTCTCGGAGGTGGACCTGTCGAGGAGCGCATCGGCAGAAAATACGCGTTGATGGTGGGATGTGTCATCTTCATCATCGGTGGAATAGTTCAAGTCGCCGCCACAAATGGTATCTCTGCCGGTAAGTTCCGACGACGACCTGTCGTGCCAGGTACTGAGCGGTAGTATACGGTGGCCGATTCACCGCCGGGTTCGGAGTGGGACTTATGTCGGTCGGTGAGTCAAAGACCAGCTCGTCGTTATTTCCCGCTAAACAACCAGTCTGCCCCACCTATGCCTCCGAGATTGCTCCCGCCAAGATTCGAGGTCGGATCACCGGCATGTTCCAGGTCGTCGTTGTCATCGGAGTCGCTTTCTCCTTCTGGATCAACTACGGCGTGTCGTTCATGTCCGACTCGAGGGGTGCCGTTCAATGGCGGATTCCCATTGGGTTCCAGCTCGTCCCTGTCGGCATCATGTTCATGCTCCTTCCGTTCCTGAAGGAGTCGCCTCGATGGCTGGCGACCAAGCATCGGGATGAACAGGCTCTCAAGAACCTCGCTTGGATTCGAAAGCTTCCCGAAAACGACCCGATTGTCCAATTCGAGTTTGCCGAGATTACTGCCGCCATCCGAGCCGAAGAGGCTGCCACTCAAGGGGCCTCATGGAGGGAGATTGGGGCCAAGGGAAATCCAGTGCGATTCCTGATTGCGTGGGTGGAGTGACCTCCGTCGAAGACTAAAGGCTGATCCTTCAGCTTCGTTATCTTCACTCTGCAGCAGTGGTCCGGTAGGTCCCCCTTTCCTACTTCGTCGCGGCCGTTCAGAGGCTGGCGGACGATCGCGCGGAGCAAGAATTGACTAGGCAGGGCAAAACTCGATCTCTTACTACGCACCTATCATCTTCCAGTCTATCGGTTTGCGAGGACAGAAGACTGGACTTCTTGCGAGTGGAATCTACGGAATCGTCAAAATTGTTACTACTGGTCTTTTCATCTGGCTTGGTGTGGATCGGTTCGGCAGGAAGAAGCCTCTGTTCGTCGGCATCTGCCTGATGAGCATGTTCCTCTGGATCATCGGTGCCATCTTCAACACCCATCTTCCCGACAAGAACTCGACCACCGTTTCTCCCGCCAGTATCGCCATGGCGGTCATGATCTACCTGTTCGTCGTCCCCTATTGTTTCTCTGTGGGGCCACTCCCATGGGTGCTCTGTTCGGAGATCTTCAACAACCGGTGAGTTGCAGGCTCTCAGACCTGACCCGAACGGTGGAAAGCACCCTCCTTGGGGACGGGAGCGCCCAGACAGTGTCGCCAAAGATCGGGGCTGATAGTCAGAACTCGCCACTATGGCCTCACGCTTGCAGCAGGAACTCAATGGCTGAACAACTACGGCGTGACGAAGGCAACCCCCCTGATGGTCTTGAAGCTGAACAAGGGAGGCATCGTGAGTCGCGATGGGGAAGCAGAGAGAATGAAGATGTCGAAGCCGAAGGATAGCGCTGATCAATCGCAGTTCTTCTTCTTCGCGGCTGTCAACATCATTTCTGCCTGCTTGTGCACCCTTCTCCCCGAGACCAAGGGTGTCTCACTGGAAGAGATGGACGTCATCTTCGGATCGGTGACTCGAGAGGAGCGAGATGCGGAGATTGCTGCCAGAGCCCACGAGATGCACGTCGACGAGAAGGTCGGGCAACCGGAGCACGTCGAGCGATCGGGCGACAAGGTGTGAGAATGCTAGTGTGGGTCTGATTCTAGCGTCATGATCGTAAAATGAAGACGATGCATGTTCTGTTATTGTTAAGAACTTTCATCGCTGCCACGGGTCTCCCTTCACCGTATGGCCTGCTTGCTGAAGCCATCTCTTGTGCAATCACGCCCAATAGCCTGTCCTTCCAGCAATGTCCCGGATCGCCGTGCACCTGGCTTCTGTGTCACTATTCAGAGCCATAGACGGATCTAGGAAGCTCTTTCTTTTCGCCCTGCCTGTAAATCGAGTCAGCCCGGCTGTCCACGACTTGAGGGAGACTGACTTCTGGCGGATCTCCCCTTCGATTGACCCCCAAGGTCTTGTATTTGTAGACCCTGATGATGCGTTTCTGACCCTGTCACGAGAGTCAGACTGTGCAGTATTATCATCCGCAATCCTGTGGACGCGGTCCATCGCCTGCGATTCATGCGCCGGATTCCAGTCTGGCTCGGCACTGAAGACCAGGTTCGCCGCGGTCCGGTTCGATCCCGTGAATGCAGCTTTAGGGCTTCCCAAAGCAGTGGAGGACCCTTGTCGCACCTGAAGCCTTGGAGAGCACATGCGCGCTCGGCCAGACCCAACTGTGTCGTATACAGGACCCTTCCCACGCCTTGTTCAGGCAGGTGTCGCTGGGCGATTTCGAGTCAGTCCACAAAACCGGAGAAAACCATGGCCTTGGTAGTCAAGTCCTCAACCAGGCTCGCCTTCAGTCAATTGCCTTCGACGTAAGAGAAACATGTATTCGCGAAGCCTGCCTGACGTACCCATGTCAACCAGCTTAAGATTGGGCACCACCTTGCGCCGGCTTTGTCCATCGGACACCGCCAGTGGCTCTTCGGCTTCTTCGTCAGGGACATCTCTTGAGTCGTTCCCATTCATGACATCGTCAAATTCGTCAGCGAGCGCCTTGATGAAGTGAGCCCCATCCTTGCTTTCCATCTTGGCATGACCAGCATCCATGCCGGTGTGCTATGTGGTCTTCTTGCTCCATTGACTGAGGATTTGCAGAGGGGCCACCACGAGCGTGGGGTTCTGCTCGTCCGTGGTTGATTTCGTCACGACAGCGTCGACGTTACAGTACAGTTTCGCGTGAAGGCATGTCATGGTCGTGAATTGCATATGTTTTGCACTAATGTAAAAGCACTTTACAATACCTGGCCTCGGATCTTGAGGGATCGGGGGCCTCACACGTCAATCCCGAACAGAGACATATTGTCCTTCGCCCCCATCTTCTTCAGCCTCTTCCCGCCGCCTTCACCCATCGCGCCATCGGCGAGCGCTTGTTTCTCGGCTTGTCTGACGTTGAGCATCTCGGGGACGGACCTGCTGGAAAGTCGTACTTGTTGAGGATTCGCTGCTCGACGGAGTCTTTCATGATGAGTGTTTCAATCTGGACCGGTTTCTTCTGTCCCTGTTGGTCAGTCGCGTTCAACCCAGCAGCATGTTCGTTGCCCCAATCGGTGAGCCCGCGCGTATGCTTGCGCCTCGGTAGCAGGAGAGTAGTTTGGGTCAAGAGCGATGACCTTGTTGGCCACCGTAAGGTTGAGACCGGCTGCCTATTAGTGACTGGGGTTGGCGCGGGGATCAGCGGTTTGCTCACCGCCGCCGGCCATCGTGGATATCAACATGACCGACGGTGAGCCGGGACTAGTATTTTCGAACAGCTGAACCGCTTCCGCCCTTTTCTTCGAGCTGAGGCTGCCAGTATATTTGACGTAAGTATACCCCTTAGCGGAGAGGTAGTCCGCAGCGATATCGAGCATTTTGGCGAAGGAACAGAAGATGAGCGTCTTATCATCGGGATTTTCTTTTCGCCACTGCGTTAAAAGTTGCTCTGCAGTCCAGTGCTTGGACAAGAGCGTTTCAGCCCACCCATCTGTTTGAGCTTGGCACTCGGGACGATAATTGGGGTAACGGGGGCCTGCTTGGCTTTTGCTGCGACCGTCTTGGATCGTTTCATGGACTTATTCCCGCATTGCTCAGACGATGGCGGAGCCTGGCGTCAGCGACAGCCAGCTGAAGTAGGCGAACAGCTTCACCGGCCTCTTCTGGACTGAAGATCCGTCTCGTTCATTCCGACATACTGTCCCAGACGTCGTATCGGGGACACACCCCTTCGCTCTGTTTTCCAGTGCACCTGCCGTATCGCCGGCTTTCAGAAGCTGAGCCAGAGGGCCCAGAGCGGCTTCAGCAAGCGCTTCGTCACCGCGATCTGTTTTGCTCTCAATGATCGGGTCCTCCACAAATTTCGCTCCCGTCAAAGTCGGGTGCTGACAGAGCTGTCTTAAGCGTATGAGTTTGCGAAAGACAGACGTGGCGTGAACGTTCATCAAGGTACCTCGTCGTCAGCTTAGCCACAAGAGTGAGGCAACTAGGCTCTGTACCTTCTTTGTACCACCTGAGTAGAACCGCGCGATCCGCGCGCTCCACCGCGGAGTACATGGTCTTCTCTTGTTTGCTGAAGTCGAGTTCCGCGATGTGCTCGGTTTTAGGCGGGAGATTAGTGACCGTCTGCCCCTCAATTCTGCTGCTATGGGTTCGACGAAGCGTAATCTGGCGGAGGTACGCCTGCCACTCAGCTTCCGGTCCTTCCGGGGTGTGGCGCTCACCTGAGCACGTCCAGACGCAAGCTCCGGATTCTTCTTAGCGATGGAAACAATCTTCCTCCTATAGGTACCCCGATCGACCACGCCAATGAAGTGAAGCGGGGTGAAAATGTCGTCCAGTTTATTGTACACCAGGCGTCCGGTCAAACACCAACGCAGGTCGCCATTCAAAGCCATCACAGCTTTCGCTGTAGCCGTCTTGTGGTTCCTTATCGTGTGTGCCTCGTCCAGTATGACCCTATACCACTCAGTTTCGAACAGTGGCCCTCGATCTTTCCTTTTGGTTTTGACATTCATACACGACGAGATGTCCTTGTCCTCCTCGTCCGAGGTTTCAGCCTTAGCTTCAGCTTTGATTATCGTAGGAACTCCACCCCAGACGCTCACAATTTGCCCCTTCGGCGCTTCGCGCGCGAGAACCGTATGCGTGGTAACAATGACATCCGCGACGCTGATCATTTGGCGAGCGTTGCGCTCGCGGTCCACTCCATGGTAGACGAAGGCGTGGAGTTTGGACTTCTCAGATATCTCCCGTGCCACTGCCCGAGCAGCGCGAGTGTGACGACGACCAGTGTGACTTTGCGTTTGTGATCCTTGCTAGGATTGAGCGCTATCGTGGCAATGGCCTGTAGAGTCTGTCTATCAGCTTTACGTATCGCCATGCAGGCTAGTTTGCTCGCTCACCTTGCCCATGCCCATATCATCTGCGATGATGCCACCCTGATTGACTGCTTTCTGCTCCTGACGGAGCATCCAATCGACGCCTATAACCTGGAAATCAGCACCGGCGAGGACTCTCGGAAACAGGAGTGCCGAGGACCTGGTGAGGGAGCAGGTCGATATGCAGCTCATCTGCCTTTGTGTCATCCTCCGTCAGGTTCAGCCTCTTCAAAGCGCTACCCAGATCGCTGTCGCCCTCGAAATCCTTCAGACCATTCTTGAATATCTCCAGATGGCTGACGTGAGCCTGGTGCCAGAATGAGGAGGGACCATCCGATCCACCTCGGCAGATCGTCTCCCAGGCCTTCATCGTCAGATTCGTGAGTCGCAAGAACAACGCCTTGGTGCTGCGACCCTTTGCCTTGCTGGAGGCTTGGGTCGATCACGAATTTGGGCGCGATTGGTGAGAAATATCTTGGGGTACGTCAAGGCGGATAACATGACGAGAAGGGGCCTTGACTGCGGAAGAACGGTGACCTCGAATTGGAAGGCCGGAAGTTTGCTGCATGCGATATTTCGCCCTCGTCGAGTCTGCCTTGGGAGTCGGCATATCGCTACTGTAAGTCCCTGGGATAAGCTTGCGGCCCTGCTGATAATCCGAGGCCAGGAAGGGGACATTCCGGGACAAATGGCTGACGAGAAGATTGAGGGAATTGGAAGTGACACCGCGGTCGGTCCCATACGTGACCCTAAAGCTCTGAGTAACCAAGAGGCTCACAACACTGTCAGTCGAGCAGTGTCAACGGGATACGGAACTTATGACTGTTTGTCAATCATGGTGATGAAGACAGAATGACAGGAAGCTTCGTGACACGCAAACCAAAACCTCTAGTGCCCTTCAAAAACACACGACACCCGGCCAGGGGTAAACCCGATCGCAAGCGCCTATCTCGCAGCAAAAATGCATGCATGCTCACCGAGCAGGCTCCTTGCGGTTCTCCTCGCTGCTCTTCGTCTTTCCCTTCTTTGCCCCATGTCTAGGCACCTTGCCCTTCCTCGTCTCGCCCTTGATACCCCTCAAGAACTCCTTCCGCCTATCTTCCTTCTTCTTCTCCTTGACCTTGATCCGCTTCGCCCGAACCCCTTCTAAGCGCTTCTGCTTCCGCGCGTTCCCGTCCGTCGGCACTGTCGTAGTGATTCCCTTGATTGCCAGCGGTGCGTAGTGTACATGCGGCAAGGGCAGTGTCGAAGTGGGCTTCGCTTTCTTGCTCGGGCGGTTTGCCGCGCTATCTGAGACCAGCGCACGTTTGCTGGATGTCGGGAAGGGGAGGGTGATACTGTGTCGAGGCGGATGAAGAACAGACTTGGGCAACAATCTCCCTAGAAGTTGTTGGTCCGGATGCGAAGTCTACCATAAGCTCACGGATGCGCAGCCCCGCATGATAAAACTCACCCTCACTCCCATGCAAGCCAGTCTCCTGAGCCCCACAAAGCCCGCCATCTCCTTCTCGACATCACCAAGCGGCACCACCCTGACCTCTTCCCTCTCCTCGCCCAGGACATCCCACTCGCTCTCCTGCAAGCGCGTCTTGACAGTCTTGCTGAGCTGGCCCCACTGATACACGAGCGAGTTGTATGTCGCGCAGTATTGTGGTATGGGGCTGACGAGGCTCTGCGGGTTGACCGACAAGAGGGGGACGATCACCCAGCCCAGAGGCGCGCTGGGTCCAGAACCGGCTCCGGAAGACGGCTCGGGCGAAGGCGAGCGTGGAGCAGTGGGGAGCAGGTCGTTGCGCGTTGGAAGGGAGATACCGTTCAGCTTGTCGGCGATGAGAGTGAGACGTTCTTTCAGGTCGTCAATGTTCCGCTCCAGGGCCTTGATCGTTTCGTTGATGCCGAGGACGAGGTGGTTGAGGATATGTGGTGGTGAAGGGCGTATGGATTCCGCCGTCGTGTCTTCGACTGACGTGTCCATTTCCTCGGGTCCCTCTGCCGAATCCGTCGCGTCCCCTTTCACAGCGTCACTTGCGTCCCCGCTATGCGTCTTGCTCTTTCGACGCGTCTTGCGCTCCTTGGCGTGACATCGAGCTCGGCTGAGGTGGTACTCGGCAACGTCGGGAGTGATGAGCTTCGGAAGCGCTACCAATATACCGTTCTGAAGGTGCTTGGGTATATTTGGCCTGAGATTAGCTGTGTGACTGCCACTGAAGTAGCGGCGAGCTCACCAGGGGACAATCAGCGGAGAGGCCAGAACCGCCTTGACAATCTCCTTGTCCATCCTGTCCCTACCATCCGCCGGGGGTCGGATCGCTTGCGATAACTTGTGCTCTATTTTTGACCGCTTGGCCTGAGCTCGAATCGAGCTACCTCCTACTAGGCTGGTCGACATGATGCGCCTGAGTCTCTGTAAATGGGTCGATCACTACAGAGAGGCCGAGTACTTCGTGCTCCTCCCGGACTCGGAGGGGAAATCTGCTTTTACGTAAGGTGGTGTATGTTTTGGCCGGCTGTGGAGACTCCGCGCGTTTTAAGCGCGTTTTGATTTGAGGTCTCGCCAGAACCTCGGCGAGGGTTTCATGCATGCTCGTATATCAGGCCCATCAGAACATCGCTTCCGGCATTCATACCCATTGCCCCTCATCGCCCCGGTGGGTTGTCTGCACGGTCCAGAATGAGGCTCGATGTCACCGGCTTCCTCCTCTTCGCCATGAGTATAGCTCGGCCTGCGACGCCGCTCAGCACGGATCAGCTCCGCGAACGATCCATATACCAGGTGTTCACGGATCGCTTCGCTCGGTCGGATGATCAAGTCACGTACTGCAATGTGGGGGAGAGAGACTACTGCGGTGGGACTTGGAAAGGGATCGAGCGGAAATTGGGATATATACAGGGCATGGGCTTTGACACGAGTGAGTCAAGGCGCAGCGGACATTATTTATCGTTTCGGCGCGCTGGCAGGAATGGAGTTGTGATGCGCGT
>Ga0308169_10004416_pt1 | contig 13205 bp, 20 predicted proteins | sample PhyBR1_2_FD_202139 | JGI IMG/M metagenome (GOLD analysis project Ga0308169, IMG submission 202139) | Phyllosphere microbial communities from UC Gill Tract Community Farm, Albany, California, United States - DLSLSB.R1 | ecosystem: Host-associated > Plants > Phyllosphere > Unclassified | place...
AACGCGGTCGAGACGGGAATGGCCAAGGATCCCTTCCGAGTAACGAGCTTCGAGGCCCAGTCGGTCGCCTGATCCGCTTTGGTGCTCTTCAGCGCGTGCTCTTCTCGCCCGGAGCAGAGCAAGGAGGGATCCTGCCGCTGCTCCGCACCCCGCATGCTACGCTCCCCGAACTCACGCGCAGCCCATCAACATCCTCTTCACGTTTCTGCAAAAACACACCAAAGTCGTCATTTGGCTGTACGACAATACCGAGATCCGGCTAGAGGGGTACATCATCGTGCGTCGGCCTGCTGCGGAGATAGCTGATGCGGTGCTTGAGGCTGACGCAAAAGGGCTTCGACGAGTTCATGAACGTGGTGATCGACGAGACGATCCAACATTACCAGCCCAAGAAGGACGGAAGCAAGGCGGTCAAGCCGTCCGAGGAGCTGGGACGTATACTGCTCAAGGGTGAGTTGCGTGCGACAATGGCTGGGGTGTGTGATAGGCGGAGCTTGGGAGCCATCGCGTACGAGGGAGATGATCAAGGCGGCGATCCGATGTGCGCAAGGCCGGGCGAGCTCGTGGCGGGTTCTGGGGGCTTTATTGGGTCAGCAGCCGGCGGGACTGGGTTGTTGTCGTTGGGAATCGACGAGTAGGCGGTCCGAGTGCGCGATATACGAAATCAGCCGACTACTGCGCGCGAGTCCAGCGGGTCGCTGACATGCAGGCGACAACATCACGCTCGTCCAGCCGGCACAAGCATAATCCGCCCGTCCATGTATCTCCCGCCTCGCCTTCAATCTTCCGCCCGCCGTCCCCCGCCGAATCTTGGATGCCGACTTGATCGCCGTATAGAACCGAAATGTAGAAGGAGCCGTGCTGGTCCAAGAAGGGAGGCCGGGAAGGAAGGTCGAACCACCGAACAAGTCCGCCGTCCATATCAACATATACCCACCACCCCGCTCGACTCGACCGGTGGACGTCGGTCAGTCTTGCGCTGGTCCTCTAAAAATCACTGTTTCCCGTCGTACGCCGTACCACCATGTGAGATGAAAGCGAAAATGTCTCAACGCTTGGCGCGCGCGCGCTCGCGCTCGATTGTCGTGCAGAGCGCAGCGCCCCCTGTCACTGCCAACACTGACCCTAGCTCGCCAGTCGAAGCGAAGCGCCACGACGGTCTCGAGAGCCATATACCACATGCCCCAAACCCGCCCACCCGCCATGCTCCGATAAATGCATTCAACAATGTGCTCTGCCTTCCGTGTATGTGTAACAAAGAACAATGCTATGACCCGATCCGCGCCCAAAAACCCATTTGCGATACACGTATTCTAGATTAATATGCGACGAGGTCGTCGAGCCCTTGATCCAAAGAGCCCCAAAGATCCACCGTCCCGACTCACTACTGCCTCACGAGATCGTCCGCCGATCCCGCGCGCTAGCTCAGCATCTCCGCCTTGCACTTGTTGATCTCGTCCCGCAGCGCGGCCAGCTGCACCGGCTTAGCCATCCACTCGTCGATCCCGCACTCGAGCAATCCCCGCCGACGGTGCGCCTCGGAGCTCATGGCCGTGACGGCCAGGATCCGTGCCCTCGGCACCTCGTCGCCGAAATACGATCCCCCGCTGCCGGGAGATTTAGCCTCGTCGATCGGGGAGTGTGCGTGCGCGTCCAGCACGGGACTATCCATTCCGCCGGACATGTCGCTGGACATCGACACATCCTCGCCGCCACTCTCGGTGCCGCTCGCGCCCGCGGCCCCGGCGGCCCGCCTGGCCTGCCGTGCGGCTTTGCGCTCCAGCGCACGCATCTCCGCCGCAGCCTGGAAGCCGTCCTTGTTCGGCATGTTGATGTCGAGGAGGACGAGGTGCGGGCGGAATGTAGCGAACTGGTCGACGGCAAAGAAGCCGTCTATCGCTTCGGCCCACTCGCATGACTGCGGTTAGCTCGGTCCGAGGACGTCGTCACAATGCAAGCATAGCCAGCGAATATACTTTGAGGCTCTGGGTGACGAGCGATGGGGATCGAGGCACACTTACCGAGCGCTTCAGCATCGTCACGAGGATCCGGCGGTTCACGTCGTTATCCTCAACGACGAGCACTGGCATCAGCACTGACCTGATGTCTCGCGGCTTGCAGCCGCCTGACTCACCTCTCAGCTTATTGCCAATCACCTGGTCCCCCTCACTCGAGAGTTCCTTGCCCTTATCCGTCTTACTCCTCCTCCTGCCCTCTTTCGACCCCTCCAAGACGGTCGCGCCGCTACTGCCCGCCCCAGCTGCGCCTCCTCCGCCCGACAGCGCCTCGCTAGCGTCCGACATCTTCTTCGCATGCGACTGTGACGACTGCGGGACGGTTCCCGAAATCCGTCGCGGTGTCGTTGCCGTTTCGGCACTCCGCCCGCTTTGCCCGCTTTGCCCACTCTGCCCACTCTGCCCACTACGGCGGTCGGTGTTGCGCCGCTCGCCTAGACTCGGACGCACTTCCTCCCTCTTCCGTGTATTATGGTCCAGTGCCGGCAACGCGTCCTCAAACTCGGCCCGAATCGTCCGCAGCGAGTCGGGTATCGGGCCCATCTCGCGCAGCTCGCCCATCTTGGGACTGTTGCCTGTCGAGCCCGTCGAGTTCGACGCGCGCCGCGACGAACGCGAGACACTCGGCGGCGGGGACGAGTCGTTGTCCTCGCGGTCGATGGACGAGTCGTTGTCTTCGCGGTCGATGGACGATGACGATCCCAGCGCTGAGCCCACCGGCGAAGGTCGGATCTCGTCTGGCAGGTTGGTACTGCCCGTCTGGGCCGTCCGGGCCGTCCGTTCAGACATGTCCGTGCGGTCCGTGCCGGACGTGCGCGCCGTCACCGCACTGCGACTTCTAGTCAAAAGGGGTCGAGCTGGCGGGGCGCCGCCTGGGTCGCGCGTCCCGCCAGGACTCTCCATCGGCTCATCGCTGGGCGCTTCTCGCCCCTCCAGGACCCTCGACCATCGCTCATCGGGTCCCTCCACCTCTGGGCCTTCGCGGTCCAGTTCCGGCTCCTCCCCTCCGCCGACTACGGCACTGACATACGTCTCCTGCGTCCCGTCCACGGGCGGCGGCGGCCGCATAATCTCGTTGAGGACGCTGGGCCGGAGTGGGCGATACAGCCTCCGCACCTTGATCCCCTGTATCTCGTCCTCTTCTACTTCCTCGTGCGTCTCCAAAACTCCAGGTTCGCTCCGTCCCTTCGACGGGAGGTGAGCTTGCTCTCCACCGCCATGCTTGCCCGACTTCTGGCCCGACTTGTCCGACCGGATCCGCACCCAGCTCTTCTTCCGCTCGCCGATGATCACCAGCTCGACGTTTGGCCTCGCGCGCGCACACATCGCCACGATCTTGTCCGTGGCGACATGCTCGGGCACGACGATGAGGCTCGCATACTGTATCTCCGGCACGACGCGGCAGAAGTTGAGCTTGAGCTGGCGGAGCAGACTCTTGCCTACTCGCTTGAGCGCCGAGCCGTTCACGCGGGCCTCGGCCGGTCCGCCCGCGGCGGGCCCAAAGCCCATGAGGTAGATCCCGTCTTGTCGGACATTTTCAGCTCGCGTGTCAAAATCGGCCGAAGCAGAGTTCGTGTGATGGCCCTCGTGCATCTCGGCCAGGTAATCTTGGTCCGAGTCGTTGTCCTGGTTGTATAGGTGCAGCGGCACTTCGACATGCACGAGCGTACCCTTGCCGGGCGTGCTGGCGATGGCAAGCTTGCCGCCCAGGAGCTCGATCATGCGCTGTGCGAGACCCAGACCGAGTCCAGAGCCGGGTTTGAACGAGTCGGCTTTGGTGAACGGGCGAAGGACCTCTTGCTCGAGGAACTCGGGCGTCACTGGGGTTAGACGCGGTCTCCAAAGATGCCCCTTGAATCAGACTTACTTCCAGTGCCGGTATCCTTGATATCGATCGAGACGATGCTCGTCCGGATCGAGTTGTCATAGCCCGCGGGCAAGACCACGTCCCTCGAGACATCCTGCGCCGTGATATGGACATAACCCTCCGTGGTGAACTTGCACGCATTGTGAATAATCTTGCTCAGAGCCCTGCGACATCAGCAACCTGACTAATATTATAGAGCGACGTTGAGCCGGCTCACCTCATCAACGGCCCTGGATCTTGCGCCATGCTCCATCCGCCCCGACTCCTCGGTAACACCTCGAGCACAACCTCTACACCGTCCATCCCGTCCGGCCTGCCCTGCACTTTCCTCATCCGCTCCTCCAGCTTTACACTCTCCATGACCACCGACTCGAGCACCTCATCCAGTCTCGCGACGACATCTTGCCTGCCTGAATCGCCAGGCGTACCCGCCGCGGATTGGCGTGAGGCGGCACCGCTCCCGCTTCCGATGGAAACGCCCGCAACGCCAATGCCGCCCATGCGTCCTAGGTCCTCCGCGTCCACGGCATGCAGGCCCTTCCCGTCCCTGGCAGCCTGCCTGTTGATCACCTTCGTCTCGAGCTTGTTTGTCAAACGGCCGATATCGAGCGTATCGATCAGGTTTTCCAGGATCGTCCCGAGTGCTAGACCGTTCGTTTCGATGATATCCAGCTGCTGCAGAGCGTCCAGGCGGTCCTCAGACGCAATCGACTTGAGTGGGGGGCGGTTGAGCCCGTGCTCGGACGAGTTGGATCGGGAGGACATTGCGGCGGAAGGGGACGGCAACGAGACCGAATTGCCCGAGTGCTCCCGGTCCATGGACTCGCTAACGGCGGAGGCAGCTTCCATCCCCGTCGCGGTCGTTGTGGCTGCGACGACTTGATCGGCGAGGACGGGCGATGCTTCCAGGATCGGAGAAGCCGAGCCGACTGATCCTCGCGGCGTCTCCAGCACGGGCTGTAGAGCCGCACGTAGGAGCGTCGCCGCGGCAGTGAGCTGGTGTAGGGGAGTCCGCAGTTCGTGTGAGGCGGCAGCGGCGAAGTTGAGCTGAGCGCGTTCGGCCTGATGCAGGCGTTCTTTCATCACTGACAGTCAGCCACGGCTACAGAACCCGCCACGCAGAACCCCGGTCCGCTGCTCACCAGATGCCAGAAGACTCCCCGCGATCGTCTCGACGAATTGCAACGCGCCGGCAGGGTACGTGTACAGCGGATCCGTCCAGCACGCAACGACGGCGAACGCAACCTGCCCATCGAAGCCAAACACCGGCATCGCCAGACTCGTCTCGGTCCCCTTGGGCATGAGATGATTGATGCTCTGCGCGATGCCTGCAGAGTCGTCCCGGGTGTACCAGACATCACGGTTCTGCGTGTCAGCGACGTCTCGGTGCAGACTCCGCATTTCCTGATAGCGGCGCAACCCTAGCAACGACAGCCGACAGGCGCTCAGACTACTCAACTCACCTTCACATTCGCAGCGATAAAGTCCGAGATGATCTTCTTGGCCGTAGGCGTGGACGTAAAGTTGAAGGCGAAATCGTCGTATTGACAACTATATCCCAGCACGGCGAGCTGCTCTTCGTCAGCTGCTGCTGCACATGGCCACCATCCTCCCGTGACTCACCTCCTCCTCGTTGGTACCCTGCTTACCGAATCCCGACGTCGATCCACCCCGCCGCCCGCTCGGGATATACAACACCTGCGGCGTCCGACTCGGCGCGGTGGGGTCTTTGAGCGCATACGTCTGCCTTGCGCGTTTACTCTTCTTTTCGCTGTGAGTAAACTCCTCGTCGCCTTCTTCCGCTTGGCCCTGCCTAGCCGCATCCGACTCGTTGTAGCCTGAGTATCCCTGCGTTGACCCCGCTGCATTGGGGACGATGGTCCCATCTCCGCTCCAGCTGGACTGCGTCTTCGAGCCCGCCCGGCTGGATCCTTGCCCAGGTCCGCTCTGCGTGCCAGTCTTCGATGCGCGCCTGGTCGAGCTGCCGCCGGTAGAGCTCCCAGCGAAAGTGGGATAGAAGAGGTGGAACTGGGACAGGTCGACGATTGCAACAGCGTAGGCATCCAACGCTGACCGGATTTCCGAGCACGCCTCGTCGTATATGTCGATACTTTCCGCGAGTTGGTCCTTGTCTGCCCCCGACACGCGTTTTTTTGAAGACAATTGATGTTCGCTTCCGCTACCCGCTTGGCCAGGGTCGACGCGGTCGACGGGATCGATGGTTTCGTGGCGAGGCGTCGGACCGCTCGAGCTGCCCACGGCGATCTCGCCGTCGTCGCCCAGTATAGCGTTCTCGATGGCTGAATGGTCGCCGGTGGCTAGCTCCGCTTCGGATTTCAATCTCGGACTGCGTACGGGCTGCTTGCTCTCGCGGCGCGATAGTGTCGATGCCGTCGACGAGTTGGTCTGCGTGTACCGGTTCTTGCCCGCCATCTCGTGCGGTCTCGACTTGAGCGAGCGACGCAAGAAGTCGACCGAGATCTGGTGCAGCTTGGCGCTTTCGATCGAAGCACGCTGCGCATAGACAAGCTCCAGCTCGCTCACGACGCAGTCGGCCAGCTCGCTAAGCACCACCTTCTCCTCCTCCTTGAACTCCCTCGGCTTCGTGTCCAGCAGGCACAAACTGCCAATGATCGCCGCTCGTGGGCCCTTGCCGACTATCAGAGGCGACCCCGCATAGAATCTGATTCCGCCGAGGTCGTCTTCCCCGCCGGTGCCACTTGATTTCGAAGCTTTCGCATCGTCCTTTGCCTCCTCACCTCCTTCTCCTTCCTCATCCTGTCTCCCCTCACCCTTCTTGTCGGACTCATCCTCCGCTGTCCTCTTGGGATTGACGAACGGGTTGCCCATGAACCGCCAGTCTTTCTGCGCGTCACGGACAGTAAGGCATTGCTGGCCCGTCGCGACGACCGTATGGGCGCAAAACGCCGATTCGAGCTCGACGACCTTGAGATCGCTCCCATGCGCCGCTATGATCCAGTTCTTATCCTTGCCAATGATCGACACCATGGCCATCTGCGCCTTGAGCAGCGTCGCCGCCAGTCGTGTGAATCGCTGCAGTCCCGGCATATGTCCCCCAGGGTTCTCAAGGCCCAGCCGCCGGATTACGCGTAACCGCCGCCGTATGTTCTCGGGTGTCTGCTTCGGCGCAGGCATGTACCCATTCTTCTCGAAGAACAGGCGCACACGATCCCGCTCCTTCTCAAGATCGTAGTTGAGCTCGATGGGCTCGCCAGAGTTAGTGGTGCTCCCTGTGCCCGAGTCGAGCAGGATCGACCCGTTCCCACCGTGCCTGCCGTCCAACGATCCCGCCCCATCCCCAATCGAATTACGACGGTACGACACCAGGCTCCCCCGACTGCGCGGCACGCGAGGCACGGGTCGTCGCGTAGTTGAGCTCCGGCGTAGACTGGATTCACCGGCGTGTTCGCCGTCGCTGGGACTTTCCCCCTCCTCCTCGCTCAATCGAGATCGGTGGCTGTGGCTCCGCCGCAGCTGGACCTTCTGGCTCCGTCGCCGACGCCTTTCCACGGCATCCCGCTCTTTCACTTGATCGCCAACCAGTTGCAGATTCAACTGTCGCATGTTCTCCCGCGTCAGTCCCTCTTCCGGCTGCACATCGCCCTCCTCCGGCTCTCGGAACATGGCCCGATCGGGGTGCGGCGTGCGATACGCATAGTCTTGCGTCGACATGTTCGGTATGTCTGGGTCTTGGTTCCGCGTGGCGTGGGCGGACGGGCGTAGTCGTGACCGGGATGATGGGTCAGGCTGCTGTTTTGACGATGCTGACGAGGCAGATGGCCTCCGGCTGAGCTCTGCGCTCGAGACGTCGACGTCAGCGTCATCACCGCTTGCCTCGCGGTGCACGAGCTCAGAGTCTGATGTGTCCTCCGTCGTGACCATGGGCGACGGCGATGGTGAAGGTGATATCGAGGGCGGGTCGTCCAATCCGCTATTCGTGCGTTGAGAAGGGCTCGTCGACCGAAGAGCGCTCGACTCAGGCTCGGAGGAGCTCGCCAGGCGGGCCTCGTCGAAGGCATCGCTAATGTCATTATCCTCGACGTGCTCACTGCCAAAGTCCTTGACTTCGACGGGAGGTAGATCTGCTTTATCGCTATCGCCCGTGTCATTCGAACGGGGACGGGAGTCAGAGACACTTTGCGGGGGGGCAGCAGTCGGAGTCGGCGTGCTCGCGTCGACGAGAGAAGAAGTCAGGGGGTCGATCGGGGCAGAAAGGCTGGAAGGGAATTGGCTCGAGCCGAGTTGACCTAGTGTATAGCTGCAGTTAGGTTTCGAACTCCCATGCACAGCGAACCCCCTGAATTCTCCTGATACCAGCCCGCCGGTAGGGCTGAGCAGAATGCCGAGATATTGATAAAGCACCACTCACGCAATGATGAACCTGTCCCAGTCCTCTTTCGACTCGGGCCTCTTCACGCCCTCTTTGATCTCCTTGTCTCGCTTCTGTTCCTGTTTCGGCGGCGGCACATCCCCAGTGCCCCCGCTTTCTGCTTGCGGCGTCTCCATCTCCGGCTCCCCCTCTGCGTGCTTCTCTGTGCCCTTAGGGGCGGTAGCGTTCTGACTCGAGTCCTGCCGAGACGGTGAGACAGCGCGATCCTCTACCTCACGTTGAGCATCTCGTCGGTCGGGCCGGTCTGCCATGCGGCAAAGGTGGTATGTCCTTCCTGACGCCGCGGCCGGGTCGTCGCGTGCTGTGGCCGTCGAGTAGCGGCTGACAGATCTGGCCCGGGCGATTCACTGCGTCGTGGGGGGCTGATTAAGGCTAGGGAGGCGGGGATAGAGAGATTATTAGCGAATGACGGTGGATGGACAGAGTAAAAGTGTGACGAGGAGGGTGGAGGAAGGGTGACGGGCAGGAGAGGGATGGATGGAGAGGTGTGAGTTGCACAGAGAGGGCGGTCAGAATGTGCGAAGTAGCGAAAGCTCAAGTCAGATCAACATTTACCCTGAGGCGTAATACAATCGCATTACAAACTGGAAACCAGGGACCATTACGATTCTCATCACAGCCCCATTACAAAACACGCAATCGGACGACCCGGGAAGGGGCGCGGGGGGGGGATCGAGGCCAGACCCGACACAAGCCCCCAGCTCTCAGATTCCAGCAAAGCTCGCTCGATCCCACACGTAGATCCCACCCAATGCCCGGCATGCATGCAACCCAACATGTCAGCCAAAAGACACTACGGTGGGCTCTCGCCGCGTGCCCCTGATCCTTTTTTTTTTTCCCAGCCGGCGAGGGCCCCCCCCGCAGTCAGCATCATTTTGAGCAAAACGTTTACTGACGCGTCGTTCCCGACGCCTTCGCTTTCCCTGCAAAGCCCCTGCATTCGATCAATATGCTTCCGTCCCGGGACCGCAGCGAGGCACCATAAGCATTACATCACCCCAAAAACCCCCGCCCCCCCCCCCCCTGCTATCGCGTTACATTTACATGTGTATTTGCTCGAAACGAAACAAAGCTTTCAAAAGTCCGGGCGATCATACTTGTACACCCCCACCTACATGCCCATGCCCATCCGGCCCCCTTGGCCCTCCATCATCATCCGCCGATCCCGCGGGTCCTCCTGGTACATACCATGTGGATGTCCGCCAGGGCCCACATTCAGATAACCGGGGTGCTGGGGGTGATGGTGTGGGTGGCCCTGGCCCGGTGGGGGCGCATAGTACCCCTGGTTGTACTCTCCAGGCGTACTTGCCGGGTGTGTCGCGTAGCCGAACGTAGCGTTCGTCGGCGAGTGGTGGTACTCGGGCGGGATGTGGTATCCGCCCGACATGGGGCTGGCCAGCGATGGCGGGACCATGTGAGCCGAGTGCGGCGATGATTGGCGGTGCATGTCCGGTATGGACGGCACCGGCGGAACGAGTTGGTCGTTGCTTGGTGGTCCATTTCCTGCCGCTGCTTCTGCCGCCGCGGCCGCCTGGGCCTTCTTCCCCTTGCCAGATGGCATCCGTTTCTTTGGTCGCGCAGCCGATGGCGTACCCTGTCCCACTGCCGCCGCGGCGTCGGCCTGTGCTTGCGCGTGGTCATCGTGCCCGTTCTGATTCGCCGACGCGGCTTGCGCCGAAGCTGCCAGGGCGGCCGAAGCCGAGGCCGTAAGCTTGTGCGGTCGGATGGCGAGGCCACCGTTCTTGGCTTTCGTGGCCGGCACCGGGCCCGTCAAGGGCTGTCCGTCGGGACCGAAGCCGTCCGGCGCATTCAAGCATGCTTGGATTAGGTTCTTGCCCTCGGCTTTTTGGACCAGCGGTTGAAGCTTGGTCGTGGTGAATGTATAGACGAGGCCCGTCTCGGAGACGACCAGCAGTAGCACTTGTGTGCCAGTCAAAATCGACAGCTCGTAAGCCTGCCCTGTCAGCCGTGCGTCCGATTCTTCGCCCATATCCCGCTTACCTTCTTCATGATACCCGCTTTTCGCTTGCTGAACGTGATATGCCTCCTCGACTTGTCCGAGATGTACTCGATCCGGATCTTCCTCCGGCCCGCCTCGCCGTCCTTGTCGACATATGTAAACCCGCCAGGCTGATCGGCGTGTACTCGCGGTCGTTTGGCGTGTGGCGTAGCTTCCGCGTCTGCGCATGAGCACCTGACAGCATCGGCTGTGCCCAAGCACTCACCATCACCGTCGTCATCATCATCGTCGTCTAATCCCGTCTCCGCCTTGAACATGTCATCGATGTTGACCGAGCCCGGCTGCACTTCACCGTCGTTTGGCGTGATCGAGCTAGGTGGTTGAGAGCTTCGCCCAGGTGCGCTCGGCGTGACATTAGGGGTAAGATGTGATGCTGAGGGTCAGCTGCTGTGACGCAGAGGCTTTCCAACCTCTCGAAGACTCACGGTTGGGGTGCACCCTTGTGCCGTTCTGAGCCTCGTCCAACGTGCCGACTATCCCGCCGACCATCCCCTCATCGCCCTCGTCCCCACTGTGGCTCGGGAAGTCGCGCATATCCACTCCAATCCCCTCTCCAAAGTCGTGCAGGTTGAGCTCCATATCGAGCGTTCCATCCGGGCCAACTTGCCCAGGCTGCACGGGCTGCCCCTGGTGGACTGGGTGTCCGGAGTCCATGTCGATGCTGACTGAGCGCGCTGTAGCTGTCGTTGTTGTCGGAAGAAGGCGAGGTGTGTACGGGGAGTTCATCCACTCGACAGCGAGGAGGCAAAGTTAGGGAAGGAGGAAGAAAGCCGAGTTCAACTCGGATGGGTGATCTCACTCAGGTTCGCAATCTGCGTCACAGACGGCCAAGCGATTTTGGAGACGGGGAAACAGTGGAGGACAGAGGTAGGGAGCGGATCGAGGGACGAGCGGGAAATGGGGAAAAGATAGCGAAGGGGAAAGCCATAATGAGATGGGCATTAAGAGGTTGTTTCGGTGTGAGTCAAACATGGCGAACAAGTGTCGGGTGGTGAATGAGCGTGAGTCATGTCGCGGCCAGACAGATAGGCAATGATAGCGAGCGTCCAGGCCAACGAGGGGAAGATCACCAGGAAAACGAGGATGCGCGGTTCCGACGAATGGAAGGGCGAGGAAGCAGTAAGGTTCGTGTTGACGCGTTATTGGGTGACGCGACGAGGGTGGAGTAAGAGAGGGATATACAGCATATGCAGAGCAGTGTGATCAGCTGTCGTTCATATCATCGCGGCGAGGAAGTGGTCCAGGGTGTGCAAGCATTGTCCGTGCGAAGAAGCAGGGAGAAGGGGGAATGTTGTTGATGTCGCCCTCGTCTCGCCCAATCGCGCTCCACCAGCTTCTTCCCCTCGTCCCACCACCTCACTGATCATCCAAGATCTGCGGACGGACCATGCATTATCTTCACCCCCGTTATCTGAGACCATGTATCCGCCATGCACCTCCGAAAGAGGAAGTCGGCCCAACATTGCCTCAAAGGGGAGTAGGGAATCATCCATGCTCGGTTGCAGCGAGGGGGGCCACGATGGTTGTTGACACATTCACCCCGTCTTGCCTCTTTTGGCGACGGGCTACAGATCACTCCACTCGGAGCGGTCCTTCATGTCTGACCACCGCCGAAAGTCACTCGCGTCTGGGTGGGGGAAAGAGAAAAGCGATAACGAGGGGACTCACGAGGTGACGCGTATGCGACGAGGCTTGCCACGGGTGGTGGGTGAGGGTTGTTTGGTGGATGCGTTTTGGTGAAGAGTGGGTGGAGATGGGCGTATTGGCTGGCTGGGTGGTTTGGCTTTGTTGGGCGGGTGGCGAGAGAGCCATCAGACGCGCACCGGTGAATCATCGCGTGGTGGGCAGCGAGCACGGTGTTTACTCGTCAAGGAGGTCACGCCCCCAGATCCCGACCACGCGGCGGTATTACCGTTTGTGGCAACTGCTCCAAGGAGTGATACCCCGGGCAACGTATGACGTGTGCGGATGAGGATCCCCTCGCGTGACGACATCGCCACTCGCGAGTGGCGGGGAACCCGTCTATGCTCATCCATCGCCCTTGCGTTCATCTGATGGATACCCCCTGGGTCGACCAGACGGTCGGAAGGCCGCATCGCATTGCTCTCAACATAATTCCTCGAATGCACTTCTGAATGAATTTGAAGCGTAAGGCTACAAAGCAGTGAGGCGAGGGCACTTGCGTGATGAACACTGACAACTCGAACTGCCACGCCCTCGTCGTCTTGGCCTCCCGAAGTGATTGCCAAGGGCGTTGGGTTCATTCTCGGGTGCTTGCCACATCAGAATATGTCCTGGAGGGCGACTTGGGCTGCCGTGCATTCATTCTCAACTAAATGGCTGCAGTGTGTCTGGGGGACAACGTATCTTGCCTTAAATGAGACGGATTTAGTGGAGTCTGGTGTTCATCAACGCACAACGCTGCCACTCGCCTTGCGACACTTTTAAGAAACACACGGTGGTGAGTTCTGCCGTCACAGGTCTGAAGGCTCGAGCAGGCGCGAAACTCGTGCGCAAGAGGTGAGTGCTTGTTCTTGGTGGCGGACATCGAGGCAGAGCCAAATCTACGATAGCAAGACGCTTTCATGACGTGGCAAGTGCACTGACCCCCGACCCCGCTGTCCCATCAACGAGCTTATTGTTTGGTTCCCTTGCGACCTGTTGCTATAGAAACAGGGAACCATGCATTGTATCGCAAACTCATCATCCATCACACCACCGGCATGAACTGCTCATCTGAGGACGGTCAGCACAAGCTCACCAGCATAACGCTGTCAAGGTCAAGCAGCACGCGAGAGGAGACCGTAAGTCCACCGGCGCAATCTGCTCGATCCGTCGAGCTCTGCCCAAGTCTGCCCATGCCCAGTGCTGATCTCGCAGCATTCGCAAGTG
>Ga0308169_10004417_pt1 | contig 13204 bp, 12 predicted proteins | sample PhyBR1_2_FD_202139 | JGI IMG/M metagenome (GOLD analysis project Ga0308169, IMG submission 202139) | Phyllosphere microbial communities from UC Gill Tract Community Farm, Albany, California, United States - DLSLSB.R1 | ecosystem: Host-associated > Plants > Phyllosphere > Unclassified | place...
AGGGCGTAGACGGCGACCCAGTGCTTGGCCTCCATGGCGTTGCCCTTCTCGACGGCGATCTGGGACGGCGGCGGGGGAGGGCGCATGTAGACCGTCTCGAGCTCGCCGGGCTTCTTCGGGTGCTTGCGGCGGAGGGTGACGCTGGCCGTCCAGGAGCCGGGCGTCGTACCCTGCTTGGGGTCGACGAAGGGCCGCTCCCAGCCCGCCTTCTGGCAGCGCTCCTGAAGGAGCGAGATGGGCGTCTTGTAGCCGATTGCTGCGAGCGCGAGAGCCAAGTCAGCGTGTAGCTGGAGGGAGATGGGGAGGGAGAGGGAGAGATGGACGGACGGAAGAGGGGAGGAGGCGGCGGCGTCTCGCCCGGGGCGAGTTCCGGCTTGGCGACGGTGGGCTTGTTCGAGTTGCCCGACTTGACGATGCCGACAGGGGCCTTCCTGCGGGGTTTTGGCTTGTCGGCGGCGGGAGCTGGAGGCGGTGGAGGAGGGGCGGCCTTCTTGCCCATGGCGGCGTCAACGGGGAGAGCTGCGGGGTGCGAGCTGCTTGATGAGAGCCGCTGGTGCGAGCTAGCTGTAGCCTCGAGCTTCTGGTGGTGTTGGTCGAGGCGAGAGCTGATCGAGGGCGGTCGCTCGTCTCCGGCTCGCGACGACGACTCCGACTTGGACGGCATCCCTCTCGTCGCTCTCGCTGAGCAAGCCAGGGCTCGAGTGCGCACCGTTCCAGCACTCGCACCGACCCGCCATGTCGCAGCCACCGCCGGCCTCAGGCCATGCCGCGGGAGGGCAGCCTGCGCCAGCTGGAGCACCCCGCCCGCCTCAGCCGTACCAGCACCAGCCCGCACCAGCCAAGGTGGGACCACCAGCACCACACCCGCCCACACCCGCACAGCCGCCCCAGCCTCAACCACCCCAACAGCAGACGCAGCAGCAGCAAGCCTCGTTCCGCCCGCTCAACGTCCGCGGTGCGCCCCTCCCTCATCTCTCTCTCGCCCCGACAGCCACGAGCAGGGCTGACGGTGCCTCGGTCCTCGTCCAGATGCCCTTCACTACCTCGATCGCGTCAAGCAGCAGTTCGCCAACGAGTACGAGGGTCAGTCGAGCCGTCCTCCTTCGAGCCCCGCCGTCCCCGCTCGGCTACGAGCGCGTTCTGCGGTTTGGCGACGACGAACAGCGCGCTGACACACTCTACATCGCTCGCACACAGTCTACGACCAGTTCCTGACGTGCGCCCCCCTCTCCTCGACTATCCTGGACTCCCTCCCCCGCTCGCCCGGAAGCTGACCCTCGCTCGCTCGCTCGCAGGATCATGAAGGACTTCAAGACCCAGAAGTGCGTCTCGCCTCTCTCCTCGGCACTCCTCGAGAGCGATGCTGATGCTCGTCCCGCGCTCGCAGCATCGACACGCCGGGCGTCATCGACCGCGTCTCGAACCTGTTCCGCGACCACCCGTCCTTGATCCAGGGTTTCAACACGTTCCTCCCGCCGGGCTACCGCATCGAGTGCCACGTCGCGCCCGGCTCGACCGGCGGCGCCGCCGGGTCCAAGACCAACACGATCACCGTCACGACCCCGATGGGCATCACGACGCGCACCCAGAACGTCTCGAGCTCGACGCCCCTCTCGACCGGCGCCGCACCCTCGCCCACCGGCGCAGCAGCCGCCTCGCCATCGGCGCCGAGCCCCGCCGCGAGCCTCCCGCCGCGCTCGGCCGCCGCCGCCGCCGCCCCGCCAACGTCGGCCAGCTCGAGCCTCCCGCCCGCGCGCCTCCCTCCCCTCCCGCACGTCCGCACCGCCCAGCCGCCGCGCCCGATCTCGCCCCCAGCCCCGATCCCGCCCTTCGGCGGCAACCGGACCCTCGCCGCCGACAGCTGGCGCCAGCCGCAGCAGGCCAAGCCGCCCGCGCAGACTGCGTCGGCGCACGCGCACCCGGCGTACCCGGGGCAGGCGGCGCGCCCGCAGGCGCAGGCGCAGGCGCAGGCCGCCAAGGCGCCGCAGCACCCGGCGTACGGGCACGCCCAGCAGCAGCAGCAGCAGCAGGACGTCAAGCCGGCCGTGTCCGGCGACGGCGGCGCGCACGCCCACTCGGCGCAGCAGCAGCAGCACGCGCCGACGCCCCAGCACCAACAGCAGCACTCGGCTCCCGCCGCCGCCGCCCAGCCGTCGCCGGCGCCTCAGCCCGCCGCGCCCGCTCCCGCCGCATCCGCCGCACCCGCCGCCGCCGCCGCCGCTCCCGCGCCCCAGATGGAGTTCAACCACGCGATCAACTACGTCAACAAGATCAAGAACCGGTTCGCCAAGGACCCCGAGACGTACAAGACGTTCCTCGAGATCCTCCAGACGTACCAGAAGGATCAGCGCCCGATCCAGGAGGTGCGTGCGCGCTCTCTCGCTCTCTCGCACTCGTGCTCTCTCCCCTGTCGTCGTGAGAGCGACTGCTAACGTGACCTTTGTCGCGCTCGCAGGTCTACACGCAGGTGACGGCGCTCTTCAAGGAGGCGCCCGACCTGCTCGACGAGTTCAAGGCGTTCCTGCCCGACACGACGGGCGCGACCGACACGGCGCCCTCGCCTGCGCTCGCCAACAAGAAGCCATACGGCAACCCCAAGCTCGGCGCGTTCCCGCCGTCCGCCGCCGCCGCCGCCGGCTCGGCCCAGGCCAAGCCGCCGCCCCTCGTCGGCGGCACGCCCTCGGGCGCGTCGTCGTCCTCGATCGGCGTCGGCGTCGGTGCGGCCGGTACCGGCGGCGGCGCGCCCGAGAAGAAGAAGCGCGCGGCGCCGGGCACGAGCGAGAAGGCCAAGGCCAAGCGCGCAAAGATGCAGCACGTCCAGGGCGTCGACTCGCCGCCGATCGGGTCGGCCGGCCAGGGCGTCGGCGGCGGCATGCAGCAGCAGCCGCAGCCGCAGCAGGGCAAGGCGTCGTCGCAGCAGCAGCAGGCGCAGCAGCAGCAGCAGCAGCTCGAGCAGCAGCCCGTCTCGCCGTATGGCGCGCCGCCGACCTCGGCTGCAGCCGCCGCCGCTGCCGCCGCGGCGCACATGGGCCACGCGCACCCGTACGGCGCGCCGCCGCCGGGCTTCCCCGGCGCGCCCCTCATGCAGTCGGCGTACGACGTCTACCTCGCGCAGCACCGCAACCCTCCCCTCGTCCAGCCCGACGAGTTTGGCCTGTTCGACCGCGTCAAGAAGCACCTCGACGACCGCGACGCCTACACCGAGTTCCTCAAGCTCTTGAACCTGTTCACGCAGGAGATCATCGACGTCCAGACGCTCCTCAGCAAGAGCCTCTTGTTCATCGGCGGCGACGAGGGCCTCGTGCAAGGGTTCAAGGACCTCGTCGGGTGGGACCCGGTCACGGACGGGCGCGTGCGCGGCGAGGACTGGATCATCGACAACGAGCCCGTGCTCGACCGCCCGCGCGTCGAGCTCCACCTCCTCAAGAGCTACGGCCCGAGCTACCGCAAGCTGCCCGACTCGGTGCGTCCCCTCCCTCCCTCGCTCTCTCCTCACCTTCCTCCCCGAGCCGAGCCGAGCGCGAGCTGACGCTCTCTCCCTCTCTCTTCCCCGCCCCGCAGGAGGTCGACCTCGCCTGTTCCGGCCGCGGCCCGCTCGAGTGGTCCGTCCTCAACGACGAGTGGGTCGCGTTTGCGACCTGGGCGTCCGAGGGCTCGGGCGCGCACCGCAAGAACCCGTACGAGGAGGCCCTGTACAACTCGGAGCAGGAGCGCCACTGGTACTCGTACCACCTCGAGTCGATGGCGCGCACGATCGCCTACCTCGAGCCGATCGCGGCCCGGCTCGCCCTCATGCCCTCGGACGAACGCGCCGCGTTCAAGCTCGGCGCGGCGAGCGCGGCGGGCGCGCACGACGAGGCGGTGCCGGCCGGCGCGGGCATGATCGGCGGCACAGCGCCGAGCGTGTATGAGCGCATCGTGCGCAAGATCTACGGCAAGGACCATGGGTGGGAGATCCTCCAGGCGCTCGAGGACAACCCGGCCGTCGCCGTCCCGATTGTGCTCGCGCGCCTCAAGCAGAAGGACGAGGAGTGGAAGCGGGCCGAGCGCGAGTGGAACAAGGTCTGGCGGGAGGTGGTGCGTCCCTCTCCCTCTCTGTCTCTCTCTCGACGTTAGCGTGCGCGCTCCCTCCCTCTCGACCCGACTCGAGCTGACCCTGCTCTTCCTGCTCCCCTCGCTCGCAGGACGCCAAGAACCACTACCGCGCGCTCGACCACCAGGGCATCCCCTTCAAGGCCATCGACAAGAAGACGACGACGACGAGCAAGTCGCTCACCGCCGAGATCGAGTCGCTCCGCCGCGACAAGCAGATGAAGCGCTACGACGTCCCCGGCCACTCGGTTCCTCAGCACCCCTCGCAGCCCGTCGCCGCCGTCACGCACCCGACCGACGCCGCCGCCGCCTCGCTCCCTCCACCGCTTCGCCCGCTCCACCAGTTCGAGCTGCACATGTCGAACCGCGCCGTCCTCTTCGACGTCCTCAAGCTCACCCTGTCGTTCCTCGACCGCGACGCGTCGGGCTTCTCGGCGCCCGAGCGCGCGCGCGTCGAGGCCTTCCTGCGCCTCTTCGTCCCGCTTCTGTGGGGCGTCGAGCACGACGCGATGGAGCAGGCGCTCGGCGCGGCGCAGCACGACGACGCCGACGCCGACGAGGACGAGCTCGAGACCGAGGCGGGCGACGCGACCGACGCCGACGAGAGCGGCGTCGAGGGCGCGAGCGAGGCGGGCGGGTCGGCGACGCCAGGAGGAGCGGGCTCGGCGGCAGCAGCGGCAACGGCATCGGCGTCGGCGTCAGCGTCGACCTCGGCGGGCAAGAAGGCGGCGCCGCCGACCAAGCGCGGTGGAGCGGCCGACCTGCGCCGCCGCACGCTGCTGCACGCCGCGCTCGCGCAGCGTCAGCCGGGCGCAGGCGTCAACGGCGCGGCGACGACGAACGGCCGGGTCGGCGGCGCGCGAGGCGGCTCGCCGGCGACGGACGACTCGTCGGACGACCTCGGCCGGCTCGTCGAGGCGACGTGGATCTCGCTCGAAGAGACGCGCGAGGACGGGTCGGCGGTCGAGCCGCCGAGCGGCGACGAGGTGCTCGAGCCGAGGCGGTACAGCTTCTTCGCTAACTCGACCTTCTACTGCCTCGTCCGCGTCATGCACGTGCGTCCCCTCTCCTTCTCGCTCTCTCACGACGGCGTGCCTACAGCCGAGAGCTGACCCCTCTTGCGCGCTCGTCCGCAGCAAATCTACCACCGCCTCCTCGCCTTCAAGCAGCTCTCGACCGAGCTCGCCGCCTCTTCCGCCAGCGCGCGCCGGCTCAACCCGCTCGGCGTCGAGCTCGGCCTGTCGACGCCCGTCCCCGTTGTCGACACGGGCGCCAACCCGGCCGAGCACTACTACGAGCACATGCTCGACCTCGCCGAGAAGCTGTTCGACGGCGACGTCGACCAGCAGACGTACGAGGAGCAGCTGCGCTTCATGGCCGGCATCCGCTCGTACCCGCTCTTCACCCTCGACAAGCTCGTGTCGACCGTCATCAAGCACGTGCGTCCCCTCTTTCTCGCGCTCTTCCTCTTCTCGCTCGCCCTCGTCCTCGTCGGCTGACCCTCTCCTGCTCGCCCTCGCCCGCAGATCCACACGATCAACTCGGACAACCGCTGCCAGGACATCGTCGCCCTCCTCGAGAAGGACCGGCGGCAGGTGGTCACGACGCCGCGGCAGCAGATCGCGTACCGCATGGAGGTCGAGTCGGTTCTCAACCCGGACGAGAACCTCTACCGCCTCGAGTGGGTGCGTCTCCTGCTCTCTCTACCTCTCTTCCCCTCCTGCGCACCGCAGCAGCACGTGCTGACGCTCGAACGTCCTGCAGATCCCGGACGACGAGGCGCTCACGATCCAGCTGCTCGGCAAGGAGGACCTCACGCTCGACGACGCGCACCAGTCCGAGGCCAAGCTGCACCAGAGCTGGCTCGCGTCGTTCCAGCTCACGTCGCCGAGCGAGGGGATCGGCGCGCAGGTCAAGGCGCCTCTGCTCAAGCGGTTCGTCCCCAGTCTCTCTCTCTCTGAGGCACTCATCTTGCACGAGCTGACTCGGACCTCGCACGCCCCGCAGGAACCGCGTCCTGTGCGCCGCCGAGGACCCGCAAGAGTTCGACCTGGCGCCCGGGCTGCAGGCCAAGGAGCGCGCGTACCGGCTCTTCTGGGTCAAGGGCAGCGAGTGCGTCGTCGACCTTCTCTCTCTCTCGCTCGCTCACCCACCTCGGCTTCGTCGCTGACTCTCCTTCCTCTCTCGTGCTCGCAGGGACTACCTGCGCCGACTGCGACCGCCGCCCTCCACCGCCACCGCCGCCGCCGCCGCCGCTGCCGAGGACGACGAGGACCCACCCGCCGAGTCGTCCGAGACAGTCGCGAAGCGGCGGTCCGAGCGGTTCCGCGCATGGGTCGACGAGCAGCTGTTCCCCGAGCGGCGCGAGGAGCGCCAAGCCGAGTCGGACGAGGACGAGGCGGCTGCTGCAGGTCGGGACGACGAGCTCGAGGGCGAGGACCTCGAGGAGGCGGTCGAGCTCGAGGAAGCTGGCGACGAGGTGGAGGCGACGGACGCGCGAGCCGCGGTGCCGTCCGAGGACCCGGAGCCGGCTTCTGTGAGCGCGCCCGCCGCTCCTGCAGCCGAGGATGGCGACGTCGAGATGGAGACTTGAGTAGAGGCGACATCTGTTCATCGTTGACCTGCACGACTGGGCCCGAGCACTGTACGAGCGAGCGAGCGCGAGTACTCTGCTTCCGCGAAGGGCCGAGATGAGATCGGGCCGCTGCTGAAGCAAGCACGAGTGGCTCCTCGCTGCTGCCGCTCCCACCTCGACAAGCTTGGCACGCACGCCGCCCACCACGAGCAGAGAGCGAGCACGACCTGCTCTGCCGCCTCTCGCTCCCTCGCCCGACTCGTGCGCATGGCCGCCGCACCGCCTCCGCCGTCCTCTCCGCCCATCTTCCACCTCGACCCGCCCGCCGACGTCGGCGTCCTGCGCAGCAAGATCATCGCAGGGCGCACCATCAGCCCCTACGTCCAGTCCGACTGGCGCGAGTGGCTCGCCCGCAGCGCCCGCGGCGAGCTCGCCGGCACTGCTGCCGAGCTTCCGGCAAGCGTTCGAGCAGCACTCGACCAGCCGGTCGACCCTGCCGCGCTCAACAGCAAGCCCAGCTACTGCAACAGCTACCTCGGGCGAGCGGCGACCCCTGAAGAGCGTGCGTCCTCCTCCCTCTCTCCCTTCCTCGTCCTCGGCTTCGAGGCCCGGAGCTGACCGCAACCTCGCCGTCCGCTTGCCTCCCTGCAGAGCTCGAGTTCTTTGCCTTGAATGGCTTCCTCCCCTCGCCTCCGTCGCCGCACGAGCAGGAGCGCCTCAGGCTCGTTCGGGCGTACAACCTCGACGGTGCGTCCTGCCCGCCCTGCTCCTGCGCTGCAGCAGAGCTCAAAGCGCACACGCTTCCGCCAGGTCCAGATGCTGACTCTCTCTCCCTCTCTCGCAGACCGGCGCATGATCGACTCGGTCACCGACATCTGCGAGCTCGCGCGCGCCTTCTTCCCCGAGGACGTGACGGTCGCCGCCTTCGCCGTCGCCGAGCACATGTCGCTCATCATGGGCCTCGCGCGCGCCGTCGGCGACGATGCGGACTGGGAGGGTACCATGGCCGCGATGGACGCGTCGTGGTGCCTCGGCCGGCACGCGCTCGCCACCGGCGGCGGCCTGTTTGTCGTGCACGATGCAGAGCAAGACGGGCGCTACAAGGCCAACCCGATGTTCAAGCCCGGCGGCGGCGCGCGCTTCTTCGCAGCCGTCCCCGTCAGCCTCCCGACGGCCTCGACGAGCGACGACCTCCCGCCGACGATGGTGCCGGTCGGCATCCTGTCGTGCATGTCCAACACGCCGCACGCCGAGCTCACCGACGCCCAGGTGACGGCGCTGCGCATGCTCGCCAAGCGCATCGAGCGCGACCTCGCCCTTGCGCAGGAGATGGAGCAACAGCGCCGGGCGCGCGAGCAGGCGTCGTTCCTCTCGTCGTTCCTCCAGCTCACGCTCGGCGGCACGGCCGTCTCGAGCGAGAAGGCGTCGGCGTCGATGCAGGCCGTGTTCGGCGGCGCGGGCATGTCGTCCCGGCACGACACGGCGGCGTTCGCCCTCGCCGCCGAGCGCCTGTGCGCCCTGTCGAGCGCCAGCTCGGCCGCCATCCTCGACCTGCGCGACTTCCTTCCGGCGAGGAACGGCGTCGGCCCAAACGACGAGCTCCAGCGCCAGGCGCAGCGGCCGCGCGTCCACTTTCGCTCGCCGGCGTCGGGCGGCATCGACTACGACGCGAGCTCGCACCCTCTCGTCGTCCTCGGGCACTCGGGCCTGTCGGACGAGTCGATCCGCCGCGTCGGCAGCGTCGGCAAGGGCGACATCGACGGGTTCGAGGCGCTCGTGCGCCGAATCAAGGCCGGCGAGGTCGACGCCGTCCCGATCGAGGAGACCGTTCTCTCGCACCTCGTCCCGCCGAACGCGCAAGCGTCGCACCTCGTCCCGATCCTCGACCACACCAAGTCGCTCGCCCTCCTCATCGTCGTCTCGCTCGACGAGCACGTCGACGACCTCACCGAGTGCGACGCGACCTTCTTGACCAACGTCGGGCACGTCTGCCTCAGCGCGCTCGTCAAGGACCAGGACGTCGAGTCGGACCGCGCCCGCCTCGCCTTCGTCAGCTCAATCTCGCACGCCCTCCGCCTTCCCCTGCACGGTCTCGCCGGCCAACTCGAGCTCATCCGCGGTGCGTCGACGGGGCTCGACGAGCACCTCGCCGTCGCCGACGTCTGCATCGACTCGCTGCGCGGCCTACTCGCCGACGCCGTCGACTACTACAACATGAACGATCCGTTGGCGGTTCAGCCGGCGCCGTCCGCCGCAGCGCCCGACCTCGTCGACTTGCCGGCCCTCCTCCAGGACGTTACGACGCGCGCGCTCAACCGGTCGCTGCAGGACGCCTTTGACGGCGACGAGGACATCCCGGGCCTACCCAAGAAGAACGTCGCCGTCGTCGTCGACGTCGCCGCGCGCGCCGGCGGCTGGCTCGCCCGGGCGCGCGCCAACGACCTGCGCCGCATGGTCGGCAACGTCGTCGCCAACGCGTACCGGTACACGACCGAGGGCGAGGTGCGCGTCACGCTCGAGGAGACGGGCGACGTCGTCGCAGGGCAGCGCGTCGTCAAGATCTCGGTCGCCGACACGGGCTGCGGCATCGACGAGGCGTTCATGCGCAGCGGGCAGCTCTTCATGCCGTTCCGGCGCGCCGACGCTTTTACGCCGAGCGTCGGCCTCGGCCTGCCCATCGTCAACCTCCTCGTCGCTCAGCATGGAGGCCAGGTCCACGTTACGAGCGCGCTCAACGAGGGTGCGTCCCCTCTCACTCGCTCTCTCACTCGCTTAGAGAGCCTCGCTGACCTTTCTCTCGACCTCCCCTCGTCACAGGCACGACCGTCGACATCCTCCTGCCCCTCACCCTCATCGAGTCGGCACCCGCACCTGCGCTCGAGCGCTCGCTCTCGGAAGAGATCGCCGTCGTCGTCAGGGCGGCCTCGAGTGCCGTTCACCACGCCCCGACCGACCCGACCGCCGCCTACGTCCAGCCCGAGCCGACGCCGACGCCTCTACGCCGCCCTCCCTTCACCCGCGTCAGCACGGCGGCCTCGCACGACGAGCCGCTGTCGTGCCCGAGCAGCCCGAGCAGCCGGCCCGAGCTCTCTCGCACCGCCTCGTCCGCCAGCTCGCAGGACTACTCGTCGACGTCGTCTACGCCGTCTCGCCGACGTCGACCGCTGCGCGTCCTCGGGTGCGAGGACAACCTGATCGCGCGCAAGCTCCTCGCTGCCCTCCTCAAGCAGAAGGGCTACGAGTTCCACGCCGCGGTCGACGGGCAGCAGGGCGTCGACGCGTTCGAGCTGCACCGCCCAGACGTCACGGTCATGGACATCGGCATGCCCGTCCTCGACGGCATTCAGGCGAGCTCGCAGATCCGCAGGATCGAGGCTGAGCGCGGTTGGCCGAGGCACCGGATCGTGCGTCCCCTCTCTCGTTCCTCCTCCTCCTCTCTCTCTTGCCCCTTGCTGACGATCCCCTCTTGCTCTTTCGCTCGCAGATCGCCTTGACCGGGCTCTCGAACGAGGTCGACCGAGTCGCCTCGCAGGACCTCATCGACGGGTGGCTCCTCAAGGGCGGCGACTCGCTCCGGGTCCTCACCGAGCAGCTCGCCCGCCTCCAGCTCGAGCTCGACGACCGCGGCGACCTCGACGACGACGAGCCCGACACGCCCATCAGCGCCTCGTCGTCGCCGCCGTACAAGCTCGACGGCGCGCCGCCGAGCTTCACCTCTCTGTGACCTCGCTCCTCCTCCCTCTTTCCTCCTCTTCCCTCGTCGGCGCGCGAGCTGTACAGCCTCTCGTTGTTCTCTCTCCTTTGTTGTTCTCCCCTCCTCGCTGTGGTTGTACGCCGTCCTCTCCTCTCTGTGTAGCATGTCCAGCTCGATCCTGCGGTTGTACCGTCACCCTCCTCGTCGCTCTCATACACGCGCAATCTCAGCGATGCCTCCTCGTTCTTCTGTGCCCGTTTCTAGCGAGAGCAAGCAGCGACTCGCACTCTCAGCTTCATCGCGAGGTCTGTGCGCGCAGATCAAGCTCGCCCGGCATCGGATCCGTGCCGATCACCTTGCTGCGGACCCCGCTATCGTTGCGAAAGTGGCTCGCTTTCGCCTCTCTCGCTCCTTCCTTTCACTCGTCTCTTGCGCCCGCTGCGTCCTCGCGCCGCAAGAGCTTGCGCCGCGCGCATGCTGGCTGGCCGACACGGCCCGGAATCTCCGGCTCCGCCGGGCACCTTTCGAGCCTTTGCCTCCTCCGCTCGGCGTGCTGAATTCCGAACCTTGGCACCGCGCCGCGCGGCCTCCTTCAGCTCGCTGTTGCTCTCCACCACCTCGCACAGCTGCGAGCCATGTCGCTCCAGGCCCTCGTGAGCCGCGTCCTGCCCGCGACGAGGCCTGACGACGACGGCTACCGAGCCGTCAAGGCCGACGCCGAGGCCGCCCCGCCTAGCTCGAGCGCCGCCTCATCGCCCGACCTGTCGCCCCGACACTCGCCTCGACTCCTGCCGACGACGCCATCCGCCCTCGCCCGCAGCGCGGCGCTGTTCGTGCTCGGCGTGCTCGCCGCCAGCGTCGTGTGGGGCGGCGTCCTCTCTCGGGCGCACGAGCGGGCGGCGACGATGCAGCGGCTAGAGCGAGACCTCGAGGAGATGTGGCAGTTGCGTCTCGGCATGAACGAGACGATGGGCGAGGAGCGGCGGTACGGGCCTCGGCGGCGGCGGCCGACGACTTGGCGAGGAGGGTTCACGACGCCGGGTCCTCGAGAGGTGCGCTCCCTCCTCCCTCTTCTTCCTTCACATCTTCCTCGACGAGTAGCTGATTTCGTGCTCTTCTCGCAGCTGCTCACGATCGACGAGCCGGGCAACTCGCTGTACAACGCCTTGCGCCCGGACCTGCGGTACCTCGTGCGTCTCTTCTCTCCTCTCCCTCGCACTCCTCATCCTCTCTAAAGCTCTCAAGAGTACCAGAAAACCGAGCACACAGCGCTGACCGAGATCCTGCTGCAGATTGGCGACGCCTGGAGCGGCATGACAGGGCAGTTCCTCACTTCCGTCTCGCTCATGTACCTCGCGCAGAGGACCCAGCGCGTCGCCATCGTGTGCGTCCCTCTTCGTCTCTCTGAGCCTCGAGTGACGCACCCGCTCACCTGGTGCGACCCGCAGACCTTCGCCTTGGAGGGACGACGAGCACTACCACAACACGTTCGCCAAGATGAGCGACCTCTTCAACCTGGAGCAGTTCCGGCAAGACGTGCGTCTCTTCTCTCTCGCTCTCACAGGCGCACGCACAGCAACTCGAGCGTCGCTGATGCGATCCGTGCGCTCGCAGACCGGCACGCTCGTCCTCGAGCTCTCGGACGTCAAGCGCTTTGACCTCGAGCACAAGAAAACGAAGCGCGAGGAGGTCGGATGCTTCCATGGCCAGAATTGGGCGGAGCAAGGTGTACGTCCCCTCTCCTTCGATAACCTAGCGAGTCGAGCGCCCGACTCACGCCTCCGCCGTCGCTCGCAGCGCACCTTCGAGGCCTTCAACCTCGACGCGCCTTCCTGGAACGTCGAGCGTCTCGGCGGCTGGGCCAACGACGCGACCGAGTCGTTCATCCTGTTCGACATGGACACCGACCTGCGCCTCAAGAAGACCCAGGCGTTCGCCGCCAAGGAGAACCGCGACGTGCCGCGCAACATGCGCGACTCGCAGCTTCTCTGCGCAGGGAATATTTGGAGCCTCAGCGACGTCTCGATGTACCGCGAGGGGTGGGGCCCGCACAACTACCTCGTCGCCGACGGCCTGCAGGAGAAGGAGGGCGGCATGGCTGAGATGCTGAGCCCCGAGCACCGAGGGACGCACCCAGGTGCGCTCGAGCCTCTTCTTCCGCCTCCCACCTCCTCTCGACTGACTCGCGCTCCTCGTGCACGCAGAATGGTGGGCCGTTGGTCAGTACCTCGACTTTCAGCCGGCGATCTGGGACGTCGCCCTTGTCGCCGCTCGCAAGACGCTCGGCGTGGTCGACCTTCCTCGAGACCTCCTCACGGTCCACATCCGGCGCGGCGACTTTGTTGTGCGTCCTCTCTCGTTTCTCTCTCGCTCCCTGTACGAGTCGGCGACTGACGCAGAGCCTCCCGACGCACGCAGACTTGGTGCCCGAGCGGGCACGACTGCGTCCCTCCCCTCTCGGCCTACCGCGCCGCCGTCGCCTCTCAGCTCTCACACCTCCCTGCCGACACGCCCATCCTTGTCACGACCGACGACACGTCGACCGACTTTCTCTCGTCGATCCGGCGCCTCGGCTGGCTCGTCGTCGATCACGCCGCACTCGGCACCGAGGCGCTCCTCGTCGAGCGGAACGGCGAGCTCGCCTACGGATGGTACGGCTCGGCCGTCGACCAGGCGATCCACTCGCTCGGGACGGGCTTTGTCGGGACCGAGGACTCGCAGGTGTCGCTCGTCGCGGCGCTGCGAGTCGCAGCGTGGAGCGGAGGGAGGTCCGAGATGGTCAAGCGGCCAAAGTAGGGCCGCTCTCTCTCGAGTAGAAGCAGATTGACTAGGATGCGACGAAT
>Ga0308169_10004418_pt1 | contig 13189 bp, 10 predicted proteins | sample PhyBR1_2_FD_202139 | JGI IMG/M metagenome (GOLD analysis project Ga0308169, IMG submission 202139) | Phyllosphere microbial communities from UC Gill Tract Community Farm, Albany, California, United States - DLSLSB.R1 | ecosystem: Host-associated > Plants > Phyllosphere > Unclassified | place...
CGCGGCAATGCGCAAGCTGCTGCACTTCGTTTACGGAGTGCTCAAGTCAGGACTGCCATATGACCCGAAACTTGCGCTTGCCCGGTGAGACTTAAGACGGTATCTACGGAGCAAGGCCCGCCAATGAAACAGCCGTTAACAATCACCCCCCATTGAAACCACCCCCCACCTGCCCCATCTAAGATCCATACTCCATTGCGCAGGTGCCCCATGAGCGACCAGCACTCTACTGAAGCCACGAACGAATACGCTGAATCCGAGCACATCGAACACACCTCCTCCGGCACCGGCCTGGCCCTGCCTGGCCAGAGCCTGCCGGACAAGGTCTACATCATTCCAATCCACAACCGCCCGTTCTTCCCGGCCCAGGTGCTGCCGGTCATCGTCAATGAAGAGCCGTGGGCCGAAACCCTGGAATTAGTGGCCAAGTCCGAACATCACTCCCTGGCGCTGTTCTTCATGGACAGTCCCCAGGAAGACCCGCGTCATTTCGACACCTCGAAACTGCCCTTGTACGGCACGCTGGTGAAGGTCCACCACGCCAGCCGTGAAGCCGGCAAATTGCAGTTCGTCGCCCAGGGCCTGACCCGCGTGCGCATCCGCACCTGGCTCAAGCATCATCGCCCGCCGTACCTGGTGGAGGTCGAGTACCCGCACCAGCCAAGCGAGCCGACCGATGAGGTCAAGGCCTACGGCATGGCGCTGATCAACGCGATCAAGGAACTGCTGCCGCTCAATCCGCTGTACAGCGAAGAACTGAAGAACTACCTCAACCGCTTCAGCCCCAACGACCCGTCGCCGCTGACCGACTTCGCCGCCGCGCTCACCTCCGCCACCGGCAGCGAGCTGCAGGAAGTGCTCGATTGCGTGCCGATGCTCAAGCGCATGGAAAAAGTGCTGCCGATGCTGCGCAAGGAAGTCGAGGTCGCGCGACTGCAAAAAGAGATTTCCGCCGAGGTAAACAGCAAGATCGGCGAACATCAGCGCCAGTTCTTCCTCAAGGAACAACTCAAGGTCATCCAGCAGGAGCTGGGGCTGACCAAGGATGATCGCAGCGCCGACCTGGAGCAATTCGAGCAGCGCCTGGAAGGCAAGGTCCTGCCCGCCCAGGCCCAGAAGCGCATCGAAGAGGAAATGAACAAGCTCTCGATCCTGGAGACCGGTTCACCGGAATACGCCGTCACGCGCAATTACCTGGATTGGGCGACATCGGTGCCGTGGGGCGTGTATGGCCAGGACAAGCTCGACCTCAAGCACGCCCGCAAGGTACTCGACCAGCACCACGCCGGCCTGGACGACATCAAGGACCGCATCCTCGAATTCCTCGCCGTGGGCGCCTATAAAGGCGAGATCAGCGGCTCCATCGTCCTGCTGGTGGGCCCGCCGGGAGTGGGCAAGACCAGCGTGGGCAAATCAATCGCCGAATCCCTCGGGCGGCCGTTCTACCGTTTCAGCGTCGGCGGCATGCGCGACGAAGCCGAGATCAAGGGCCACCGGCGCACCTACATCGGCGCCCAGCCGGGCAAGCTGGTGCAGGCGCTCAAGGATGTCGAAGTGATGAACCCGGTGATCATGCTCGACGAAATCGACAAAATGGGCCAGAGCTACCAAGGCGACCCGGCGTCAGCGCTGCTGGAAACCCTCGATCCCGAGCAGAACGTCGAATTCCTCGACCATTACCTCGACATGCGCCTGGACCTGTCGAAAGTGCTCTTCGTGTGCACCGCCAACACCCTGGACTCGATCCCCGGCCCGCTGCTGGACCGCATGGAAGTGATTCGCCTGTCGGGCTATATCACCGAAGAAAAGGTCGCCATTGCCAAGCGCCACCTGTGGCCCAAGCAACTGGCCAAGGCCGGCGTGTCCAAGGGCAGCTTGGGCATCAGTGACAGCGCCCTCAAGGTGCTGATCGACGGTTATGCTCGTGAAGCCGGGGTGCGCCAGTTGGAGAAGCAACTGGGCAAACTGGTGCGCAAGGCTGTGATGAAGCTGATCGAAGAACCAAAAGCAGTGATCAAGCTTGGCCCGAAGGACCTCGAGGCCTCCCTGGGCAAACCGGTGTTCCGCAACGAGCAGGTCCTGTCCGGCGTCGGGGTGATCACCGGCCTGGCGTGGACCAGCATGGGCGGCGCCACGTTGCCGATCGAAGCGACGCGGATCCACACCCTCAATCGTGGCTTCAAGCTCACCGGTCAACTGGGCGAGGTGATGAAGGAATCGGCGGAGATTGCCCACAGCTACGTCAGCTCGCACCTGAAGCAGTTCGGCGGCGATCCGAAGTTCTTCGACGAGGCCTTTGTCCACCTCCACGTACCGGAAGGCGCCACGCCGAAGGACGGACCGAGTGCTGGCGTGACCATGGCCAGCGCCCTGCTGTCCCTGGCGCGCAACCAGCCGCCGAAGAAAGGCGTGGCGATGACGGGTGAGCTGACCTTGACCGGGCATGTGCTGCCGATTGGCGGCGTACGTGAGAAAGTCATCGCGGCGCGTCGGCAGAAGATCAATGAGCTGATCCTGCCGGAAGCCAACCGGGGCAACTTCGAAGAATTGCCGGACTATCTGAAGGAAGGCGTCACGGTGCATTTCGCCAAGCGGTTTGCGGATGTGGCGAAGGTGTTGTTCTGACCATGGCCTAATGACTGTATCAGCGCCATTCGCGAGCAGGCTCGCTCCCACAGGGGATTTGTGTTGTTCACGATATTTGGGATCCACACCAACCCCTTGTGGGAGCGGGCTTGCTCGCGAAGGCGCCATCCGCACCCGCGCACTTCCACCTGACACACCCGGTAGCATCTTCGGTTATGCTCGCCGTTCGTCGTGAATGCCGGAGCCTTTATGTCCCTCACCCGCCTGCTCGTCCCGGTCAGCCTCGCCCTGCTGACCGCTTGCGCCACACAGCCGAAACAAAACGTGACGCTGGAAAAGCAGAGTCAGTGTCCTGTGCGACTCAATAGCGGACAGAACCTGATCCTGAACCTGCCGAGCAACCCCACCACGGGCTATCGCTGGAGCATCCAGGACTCGGCCGGCGGCGTTCTAAAAGGCCTTGGCCCGGAGGTCTATCGCAACCCCGAAGACGCTGGCGTGGTCGGCGCCGCCGGGGTATCGACCTGGCGCTTCCAGGCGTTTGCCGGTGGCACCGGGCGCTTGCGCCTGACTTATCAACAGCCGTGGGCACCGGAAGTGCCACCCGTTGAAACCTTTGATTGCGCCATTTCGGTGAATTGAGCGGCGGTTGGCTGATAGGCAAACGTCCATTTGAAAGCCACACAGAACCACCGATTTTCTGGTTAAAATGCCGGCCTTTTCGCCCCCTGTCGCTGGAACCGCCGTGAGCAAAGAACCCGATCGCCTATTCGCCCAACCCTTGGCCCAGGTGCCTGACTTCGCCTTCAACGAAGATGTGGTGCGCGTTTTTCCGGACATGATCAAGCGTTCAGTGCCGGGTTACCCGACCATCGTCGAGAACCTCGGCGTGCTCGCGGCGCAATTTGCCCAGCCCAACAGCGTGCTCTACGACCTGGGATCTTCCCTTGGCGCGGTGACCCAGGCCCTGCGCCGCCATGTGCGCACCGACGGTTGCCGGGTGATCGCGGTGGATAACTCGGCGGCCATGGTCGAGCGCTGCCGCGAATACCTCAACGGCCAGGACTCGATGTTCCAGGAGTTGCTGCCAGTGGAGGTGATCGAGGGCGACATCCTGGCCCTGGCGTTCCAGCCGGCCTCGGTGGTGGCGTTGAACTTTACCCTGCAATTCATCGCGCCGGACCAGCGCACCGCGCTGCTCGGCCGCATCCGCCAATCGTTGCTGCCCGGTGGCGCCCTGATCCTTTCGGAGAAGCTGCGCTTCAACGATGCCGAGGAACACGCGCTGCTCACCGACCTGCACGTGGCCTTCAAGCGCGCCAACGGCTACAGCGAACTGGAAATCGCCCAGAAACGCAGCGCCATCGAAAATGTCATGAAGCCCGACAGCCTTGAAGAACACCGCGAACGCCTGTTGGCGGCCGGGTTCTCGAAAGTCGTGCCGTGGTTCCAGTGCCTTAACTTCGCCTCGTTGATTGCCTTGCCATGATTGATCTGTCTCCCCTCGCCCGCCATTTGGCCGGCACGCCCCTGGCCGATTGGGCCACGACGTTGCAGGCGCAACTCGATGCCAAGATGGAGAAGGGCCACGGCGATCTCGAACGCTGGCAGGGCGCACTGGATGCGCTGCCTGTCTTGCAGCCGACCACGGTGGATCTGCTGAATGGGCTGACCCTCGACACCGATTGCTCCGACGAAACCCGCGCCCGGATGCGCACTGCCCTGATGGGCCTGTCGCCTTGGCGCAAAGGCCCGTTCAATCTGTTTGGCGTACACGTCGACACCGAATGGCGCTCGGACTGGAAATGGTCACGCGTCGCCCCGCATCTCGATCTCAAGGGCAAGCGCATCCTCGATGTGGGCTGCGGCAATGGCTACTACATGTGGCGCATGCTCGGCGCCGGGGCAGATACGGTGATCGGCGTCGACCCCAACTGGCTGTTCTTCTGTCAGTTCCAGGCGGTGCAGCGCTACCTGTCGCAGCCCAACGCCTGGCACCTGCCGTTCCCCTTCGAGGCCCTGCCGCCGGAGCTCGAAGGCTTCGACACCGTGTTTTCCATGGGTGTGTTCTACCACCGCCGCTCGCCGATCGAGCATCTGCTTGCCTTGAAGGATTGCCTGGTCAAGGGTGGTGAGCTGGTACTGGAGACCTTGGTAATCGAGGGTGACGAACATCAGGTGCTGGTGCCGGAGGACCGCTACGCGCAGATGCGCAACGTGTGGTTCCTGCCGTCAGTGCCCGCACTAGAACGCTGGCTGCGCCGCGCCGGGTTCAGCGATGTGCGCTGCGTCGACGTGAGCCTGACCACCGTGGAAGAACAACGCAGCACCGAGTGGATGAAATATCAGTCGCTGAGCGATTTCCTCGACCCTGAAGACCACAGCAAGACCATCGAAGGCCTGCCGGCGCCGATGCGGGCGGTGATTGTGGCGCGCAAATAAATCGCCCAAGCCCTCTGTGGGAGAGCAACCTGCTCACTTAAGGGCTGCCAATCATTGTGGCGAGGGTATGTATTCAACCTTGCGATTTAGCTCTTCGGGCCTTGAAAAACTCACTCAGCACTGTGCTGCATTCCTCAGCCAACACCCCCCCCTCGAATATCACCCGATGGTTCAGGAAGCCCTGGCTGAAAAACTGCCCCTGGCTCTGCACAATCCCTGCCTTGGGCTCCAGCGCTCCATAGACGACCCGGGCGATACGTGAATGAACGATGAGGCCGGCGCACATGCTGCACGGCTCCAAGGTTACATAGAGGGTGCTGCCCGGTAGGCGGTAGTTGCTCACCGCCTGGGCGGCGGCGCGGATCGCGACCATTTCCGCGTGGGCGCTGGGATCGTGACCGCTGATCGGGCAGTTGAAGCCGCGCCCAATGACCTCGCCATCCTGCACCAGCACCGCGCCCACCGGCACTTCGCCCAGCGCCGCGCCTTGGGCCGCGAGCGCCAGGGCTTCGCGCATGAAATCCTGGTCACGGCTGCGGTCGATGATCATGGCGGGACGAATCTGACGCATCACGCCACCTCGATGGCGGCCATCAGGCCGGTTTCCATGTGATCGATCACATGGCAATGGAACATCCACACGCCCGGATTATCTGCCACCAATGCCACCTGCGCCCGCTCGTTCTTGCCCAGCAGGTAGGTGTCGGTGAAATACGGGATGACTTTGTGGCGGTTCGACGCAATCACCTTGAAGCTCATGCCGTGCAAATGGATCGGATGTTGGTACTGGGTCATGTTTTTCAATTCAAAAATGTAGCTCTGGCCTTTCTTCAGCGTGGCGATCGGCCGGTCGGCGCAGGTCTTGTCGGTGATGTCCCAGGCCTTGCCGTTGATCTGCCAGAGGCTCGGCGGCTTGCCGTTGTCCGTGTTGACCGACACCGAGCCGACCCATTCGAAATTGAAGTTGAGTTTCTCGGCATTGGCCAGGTCCGGTTCGGACACCGGGTTAGGCGGCAACGCAGGCGGCCATGGCGTCGGCGCGTCGTTATTGGGCACCGAACGCAAGGTACCCAGGCGTACCGGGCCATTGCGCAACGATAACTCTTCACCGGCCGGTGGGGCCTTGATCGCCAGGCAAATGCGCATGCCCGGGCCCAGCCAGTATTCCTTGCCCAGCGGGCGCGGTTCGATGGGGTTGCCGTCCAGCGCGTAGATCTGCGCCTCAACGCCAGGAATGTTGATGCGATAAGTGAGCGTGTTGTCGAGGTTGAGCAAACGCACACGGGTGATCTGCCCGGCCGGCAGGTCAATCACCGCTTGCGACACCCCATTGATGGTCGACAGCCGTCCAGCCGTGCCGCCGCGCGCCGCCTCACGGGGAATGCTGAACTCGACAAACTGGCCCTGCTCGTCCACATGCCAGCTCTTGAGGCTCAAGGTCTGCTCATATTTGAAGCCGGTGGGCTCGCGCTCTTCGATGATCAGCGGCCCCACTAACCCTCGTCCAAGCTCTTCGCTGCTGTTGACGTGGGGGTGGTACCAATAGCTGCCGGCGTCCGGCACACGGAACTTGTAATCGAAATACTCGCCCGGCAGCACCGGCAGTTGCGAGACGTACGGCACGCCGTCCATTTCCAGCGGCAAGCGGATGCCGTGCCAATGAATCGTGGTCGCAACCGGCAGGTGATTGATGAAGCGCACCCGCAACCATTCGCCCTGGCGCGCTCGCAGCTCGGTGCCCGGCGCCGACGGACCAAACGCCCAGGCCTGGGTCTTGTGCCCGGCCACCAGTTCCACGTCCAGGGGCGCGGCGATCAATTCATAGTCGTGACCGGCCTCGGCATCCGCCATCTTGCCCAACCAATACCGCGACGTGCCTCCAGCACCCACACCAACGACAACAAGACCGGCCAGGCCACCGAGTATTTGGCGACGGGTAAAGGACATGAACGCGACTACCTCTGCATCTGCGACGGACCGGCGGGCCCGCAAAAGGCGAATACGATACACCCGCAGATGAGAAACGGTAAGGAAACCAAGATGAAAAAAACCTGTGGTGGTCACTTCCCGACAAAAGAATGAACCGAGCGGTCAGCGCGCGTTTTCCCCCCGAGGCGTAAAAAAGGCCAGCGCCGCCGCGACGACGAACAAGGCAGGCACATCGCCGAGCAAGTGCCCGTAGTGCGACGCCCCGTCCATCCCGACGCCAAACGACTGCACAGCCATGATCGCGCCATGCACGATGCTCGACCACACCGTGAACCCGATCAGGCTCAGGTGCTTCATCGGCTCGCGGGACGCCCTCAGCAGGAACACACCGAGTGTCGCGTAGATGCCGACAATCATCAGCGGATAGTCGGAATGGCCGCTGTGCCACGTCCAGCCGGACGGCCACAGGATCATCAACGGCCAGATCGCGAATACGGCGATCAGACCGACCACGATCAAAACGATGCGCAGGGCGGCGAGTTTTTCAGTGTCGTTCATGGCAGGCTCCGGGATTGCGGCGTGTGTGTCGCCGCAATGGGTTGCCAGAAGTGTAGAACACACTTGGAGCGCACACCGGCTCCTCCCGTGGCGAACGGCTGTACGGAGCTGCCGAAGGCTCGGGCCGCGTTCGGAAGATCTTTTGATTTTGATCTTTCGCTTGCGACTCAATGGTCTGGGACGAGATCGCAGCCTCGTTGCACTCGGCAGCTCCTATCTAGTTTCTACACAGTTCCTACAGCGGTTCAGCCTTGCAAGCCAGTAATCAGATGCACCACGCCGTTATCCAGCGTCATCACCCCCGTCACACCGGCCGCGCTCAACCCCGCCCGATCGATGCGCGTCACATCCCGCAGTTCCACCCGCAGCCGCGTCAAGGCCACGGGCTGATGGGACTTGAGGTTTTCAACGCCGCCCAAAGCCGCCAACATCGCTGGCGCCAACCCATCAGCCATTACCGGCGGCCTGGACTCATCCGGCACCAGGTCCGGGGTCAGGGCTTTCCAGAAAACCTGCTGCAGTCTGTCAAACATTTTCATTGCTCCGTAACCAGGGTGGCCGGATGGGCCGTGGATGGACAAGTACGCAGGAGATCACGCACCTGCTCCGCGCTGTCCTGGCCCAGGGCCTGTTGAGCAAGCGCGCGACAAACCGTCAGGTCCCATTCCCGTACGCAGGCCTTGATCGTCGGAATCAGCGGCACGCTGACGGACAACTCGTCGACACCAAGCCCCAGCAACACCGGCACCGCCAAGGGCTCCGATGCCAGCGCGCCACACACACCGACCCATTTCCCGTGGGCGCGAGCGGCCTCGGTCGTACGGGCAATCAGCCGAAGAACCGCGGGATGCAAGCTGTCGGCCTGGCTGGCCAGGCGCGGGTGGTCACGGTCCATGGCCAGGGTGTATTGGGTCAGGTCGTTGGTACCGATGGAAAAGAAATCCACTTCAGGTGCAAACAGGTCGGCCATCAGCGCGGCCGCCGGCACTTCGATCATGATGCCCAGTTTGGGCGCCTGCTTGAGCCCCAGGTTGCGGACCTCTTCGTCCAGCATCTGTCGCGCCTGCCTCAATTCCGCCAGTTGCGTGACCATCGGCAGCATGATGTGCAGCCGCGCCAATCCCGAACAGGCGAGAATTGCCCGGAACTGTTCGCGTAGCAACTGTGGTCGCTCCAGGCACAGGCGAATGCCGCGCATGCCCAGGAACGGATTGGCCTCAGGAGCCATCGGCACATAGGCCAACGGTTTGTCCCCGCCCACATCCAGCGTGCGTACCACCAGGTTGCGCTCAGCCCCCAAGGCCCGTGCGACTGCGCAGTACAAGGCCGCTTGCTCGTCGTGGCCAGGTGGGTGTGCGCGATCCAGGTAAAGCAGTTCGGAGCGCAACAGCCCGACGCCTTCGCCTCCCAGGACCATGGCCTGTTCCACGTCCCGCAGCGAGCCAACGTTGGCGCTGACTTCGACTCGATGGCCATCCAGGGTACGAGCCGCCTGGGCCGACTGTTCAAGATCACGCTGATGTCGCTGGCGCTGGCGGTCGTTGGCGGCCTGGCGTTCCTCGATCAGGGCTTGATCGGGGCTTACGTGCAGCTCGCCGCCGTCGGCATCGAGCAATACCTGGGTGCCGTTATCCAGCGCCAATACCTGTTGCGCCACGCCACACAACGACGGCAGGCCCAGGGCACGGGCGAGGATCGCGACATGGCTGGTGGCGCCGCCGCCCACGGTGACGAAACCGGCGATCCGCGAAGTATCAAGGCTGGCAGTCTGGGACGGCGTCAGCTGTTCCGCGACTAGGATTGACTGCTCAGGCAGGCTCCAGCGCTCCTCTTGAACCCCCAGGATCAGCTTGAGCACCCGTTGCCCGACATCGGCCAGGTCCGTCGCACGCTCGGCCAACAAGGCACTGCCCAACTGCTGGAAAAGGGAAGCGGTCGCCTCGGTTGCGGTTTTCCAGGCGAATGCCGCGCTCTTGCCCTCGGCCACCAGGGCCTGGGCCTGCTCCAGCAACGTAGGATCTTCCAGTAACTCTTCATGGGCGCTGAAGATCTGCGCCTGAACGGTGCCCGCCGCCTCGCCCTGCAACGCCCTCAAGGCGAGCGTCGCCTGCGCCAGCGCTCGCTCCAGCGCGGCCCGCTCGATTTCGATCCCCGCGCCCATCGGCTCGATTTCCAGCACTTGGGAAGCAACCTGGACCACTACGCCAAACGCAGAGCCGGGCGACGCGCAGATGCCCCGCAGCCGCCCGGGTTCCAAAGACGCGACAACAGCTGTCGGCGCCAGCGGTGCCTCGATCCGTTCGTCGCAACCCGAAAGCAGCAGCTTTTCCAGCGTTTCAATCGCTTGCCTGGCCTGGGGCCCGTCGGCGCTGAGTTGCAGTCTGTCACCCTTGACCGTCTGCAATGCCATGATCGCCACCACGGATTTGGCATTGGCGGCGGCTTGCTGCTTATGCAGTTGGATGTTCGCATCAAAAGCCTTGGCCGCCTGGGCAAACACCGCCGCAGGACGCGCGTGCAGACCGCTCTCGTTGGGCAGGATCAGCGGACTGGAAAACAACACCGAGCCCTGCTGCACCTCTTGCACCGCCCCTTGCTCACCTTGATGTACCTGCAACAACGGCGCGCCGCTCTCGATGCAAGTGGCCTCGTCCACAAGCAGGCTGAAGGGTTCGCCGCTGACGACCAGCATCAGCGTCAACAGACTGCGCGCATGCAAGGCGATGTAATCCGCGTCGAAATCGATCAGCGGCTGGCCAGCCTCGACCCGCTGCCCCATTTTCACCCGCGAAGTGAAACCCTTGCCCGCGAGATTGACCGTGTCCAGGCCAATGTGCATCAGCACCTGGACGCCATTGTTAGCGGTAACACTCAGCGCATGGGCGCTGTCCTGAAGCGTGCCAATGACACCGGACAGCGGCGCGCAAAGCGTCTGCGAGGTCGGATCGATGCAGATGCCATCCCCCACCACACGACTGGAGAAAACCGGATCCGGCACGCTGTCCAAAGGCATCAGGACACCGGACAGCGGTGCGAGCAATTGCAAGGGTTGTGTTGTGTTCATGACTTCACCTGCTGCTGTTTTTTTCGCATCGCGGGCATGCAGAGAATACTGGCCCGCGCTACACGGGTCATTTCCACCAGTATTCAATCTGCAGGCCCACGTTGGAACCATGCCGAGCTCCGCCAAAGACACCGGTGTCGGACAGCGCCGAGCCGGCCGCCAATTCATTCGCCGCGCGCTGGGCCGCCTCGTTCCAACTGGCATAGGTGTAATAGACGCGTATTTCAGGGCGAGCCCAGAATTCCGGGCCCTTGGGTGACCAAGTGGGTGCAAAGGTGAATTTGCTCAGCTTGCGCGTTCCATTACTGGCCTTCACCTGGTCATGGCCCAGTTCAGTCACCAGCTTGAACTGATCGGTGATGGCATAGGCGGGGCGAACCCCCAACGACAGCCAGTCCTGGTCGGCCCCGTCGGGGCGGATGTCCTTCTGGTACACCGCCTGCACCTGCCCGCCGAAACGCGGCGTGACCTGCCAATCGAAAAACTCCACCAGGCGATAGCTCTTGTTGCGGTCGTCCAGCCCGGTGTCGCCGGTATACCCCAGCCCGGTGCCGGGGCCCTCGCCGTATTGCAAGGCCAGTTTATTCTTGCCGCCGAGGAAGTCCTGCTGCACATGCTGGGTGGTCAAGGCCCAACCACGATGGGCGCCGCGACGGTCCGCCCGGTCGATGAAGCTCAGGCCAAACTCCAGCTCGCCGCCGGGATTGCTCTTGAAGCCGGCGACGTTGAAGTCATGCCGGTTGACCGGGTCTTTCTGGTACAGGTTGTCCTTGCGCGAAAAGGCATAGCTGTATTTCAGCCCGCCGATCAGCACGTCCTCGATCCCACCGCCGGTGGCACTCTGGTTCCAGTAGTAGAAATCCGAGATATGGATGTCGTTCCGCTTGTAATAGCGCCGGCCGGCCCATAACGATCCGCCGTTCAGGCTGGGCATGTTCGACCACTGGGCATACATCTGGGGCATGCGCGCCGCGCCGTTTTCGCCTTGGAAGGTCGGCGTGCGGTCATAGCGGTTATACAGCGACGCCATGCCGTCCACGCTCAGCACCGATCCGTCATCAAGGGTGAACAGATCCTGGCGCAGCTCCAGCTCCCCGTACTGCTCGCACTCGTTGCCCAATCGATATTTACTCTGCGCCCCGGGTAACTGGAAGCAAGACTGGGAACGACCATTGGTCGCGCTGCCGACGCCACTGCGCAGGTACCCGGAAAACTCCAGCGCCTGGACCGGGAACGGCAGCGCCAGGCAGATACAGGACGCAGCCAGGCCGCGGTTTATTATTGTTTTCATACGCCTCTCCATTGTTTCTTATTGTTTTTTTGCTCCATGGCTCCCCCTTGATTTGCCAACCAGCTGACGACAAGGGACCCACGATGCGACTGGCGCAACGTGTTCGCTGTCAGGCATGGCCTGGGTCAGGGGAAGTTTTTTATTCAGTCGCTCAGGTGCAGCACGAACGACTCGTAAGGCCGCAGGCGCAGCCGTCGGTAGCGGTGTTCGCCGGCTTCGTAGTTGCCAATCACCCAGCGTTGTTTCGTACCCGGGTCGAGGATTCCTTCGGGCAGTTCCACCTCGCAGTCGCCGCCATAAAAATGGCTGACCACCAGCAGGCGCTCACCCTGCCCTTCGCGCAGGTAGGCCCACACGTGCGGATGTTCGGGAAGCAGCAGACGATAGACACCGCTTTGGATCAGGGCTTCGCTACGGCGCAGGGCGATCAGTTGACGGTAATAATGCAACACAGAGGTCACGTCTTTTTGTTGCCGCTCGACATTGATGAACGCGGCATTGGCAGGCACGCCAATCCACGGCTCAACCCGGCTGAAACCTGCATTCGGCCCGGCATTCCACTGCATCGGCGTGCGCCCGTTGTCACGGGATTTCTGCATGATCGGCGCCATGGCCTCGGCTTCGGACATCCCGGCGTTGCGCTTGAGGCGATAGATGTTCAGGGTTTCCACATCGCGGTATTGCTCGATGTGCTCGAAGCCCGGGTTGGTCATGCCCAATTCTTCGCCCTGATAGACGAATGGCGTGCCCTGGAGAAAGTGCAACGCCGTGGCGAGCATCTTCGCCGAAGGCGCGCGGTATTCACCGTCGTCACCAAACCGCGACACCACCCGCGGCTGGTCATGATTACACCAGAACAGCGCATTCCAGCCGCCGCCGGCCTGCATGCCGACCTGCCAGTCGGACAGGATGCGTTTGAGTTCGAGAAAATCGAAATCGGCCCGCACCCATTTTTGCAGGTTCGGGTAATCCACCTTCAGGTGATGAAAATTGAAGGTCATCGACAGTTCGCGGGAGGTCGGGCTGGAGTAGCGAACGCAGTGTTCAAGGCTGGTGGAGGACATCTCGCCGACGTTGATCAGCTCGAAACCTTCGAAGACTTCCCTATGCATTTCCTGCAGGTATTGGTGCACGTTGGGACCGTCGGTATAGAAGCGCCGGCCGTCCGTGTGGTCGTCAGGAAAGTCGACCGGCTTGGAGATCAGGTTGATCACGTCGAGGCGAAAGCCACCCACGCCCTTGTCACGCCAGAACCGCATCATCTTGAACACTTCGGCGCGCACCCGGGGATTGTCCCAGTTCAGGTCGGCCTGGGTGTG
>Ga0308169_10004421_pt1 | contig 13185 bp, 22 predicted proteins | sample PhyBR1_2_FD_202139 | JGI IMG/M metagenome (GOLD analysis project Ga0308169, IMG submission 202139) | Phyllosphere microbial communities from UC Gill Tract Community Farm, Albany, California, United States - DLSLSB.R1 | ecosystem: Host-associated > Plants > Phyllosphere > Unclassified | place...
TCCGAGTAACACGACGGAAGCAGAAGCGGGTTCGGCTCGAACGGGAGGTTTGCGAGTTGGAGCGGCAGTCGTTGGAGCGGGAGAACCGGTAGGGGACTCGTAGGAGTGCTGTTGGTGAGGATCTTGGTAGTAAGGCTGTTGCTGATAACTCTGCTGAGGAGGATACTGTTGTTGTTGTTGAGAATAGTTGAAATCTTCTCGAGGAGGAGGAGGGGGAGGTCGAGAGTAATCGTCCTGCGATTCCGACTCCTACTTCAGTGATTAGCTTATAGACTATATACTGAAGCAGAATTGGACTCGCCTCGTATCTGCCGCGTTTGTGATCTCTGGCTTCATCATCCCAAGTTCTTCCCCTCTGTCCTCCTCCGTTGTACCCTCCTCCTCTGCGTTGATCATCTCTGTTGTCGTATCTCCTACTATCCCTGTCGTCGTGGTATGCGTCTCTGTCGTTGTAGTCAACTCTGGGTCTTGGAGGAAGTCCACTTTCTCGGGGATACGAATAAGGATCGTTGCTGTAAGCAAACTGGAATCAGAGCGACTGTCGAATATGATAGTAGCTCTTCCAAGGTACTCACTAATGTCCTGACATGATTGAAGTGAATCGTTCTGAACCAACAATTTCTTGCTCTCTCTCCTTCTTCCCTTTCACTTCCATTTCTCGGTGTGCTGCTTCGGCGTTCCTATTCGGACTCTAATGCTTCGGTCATCAAGCTACGAAACAAAGGGAAGTTTTTCCCGCTTCGACCTCTCGCTCTTGCCTTCTTCTCTCCCAACTCCCTTGTCTGCACGGACTGGCCTTCTACGCCCGCTTGTTCCCTACTCTCCTTGATGCAGTGACTCTTTTTCTCTCCTTCATCTGTCCCTCTCTCTCTCATTCTCTCCTTTTCCTTTCCCGCTGGTCGGTTTCACTTCACCTCTTTGTCTTCTTCTCGCTTCCCCTTCACGGCGCCAGTCGCCCTCCCTTCTCGAGTTCAATATGTCCACTACTATCACTCGACCCCCTCCTTGTCTCACGATCCACATCCCTTCGTCCAAACATCGACCCTCTCCAACTCCAGCATTCGGAGTCATCTCAACCTATTCCCATCGTATCCCTCGTTCTCGCCCCTCGCATTCTCACTCGACGAAGAAGAAGGAGCTTGAATCAAGACATAGTCTCGAGACGACGACGAGCGAAGAAGACTCGAATGATCCCTTCGAATTAGGAGAAGTCACAATCGCTCAAGTTTCTAAACCACTTCCTCCAACATCTCGACGTGATCCAATCCACGAGATCTCACTCACGATCGGGCCACCTACCTCATCGAACTACCCATCAATCGAAGACCCCGTAATCTATCGCAAAACTCCTCGAGACTCATCTCTACACGATCGATCAATCAAACAACAACGACGAACCGCTTCTATCTACTCCGTTTCCTCCGAGCTTCCCCACCTGAACCCAAGTCGCCCATCCTCCATCTCCCTCTCTCACACTGGAAACATCTCCTCGGAATCTCTTTATCACCCTCCAAACTCACTCTCCTCAAACGACACCCTCTCTTCCCGAACGATTCGGCCCTCCGCACCTCGTCCCTTCGTCAATCCTCCCATCTACACCACAACAACTCGACAAGTTGTCCCGCCCGATCAGACCGCCGCTGCAGAGAGGTTGAAACGTCTTTACCTTTGTCCTTGGGAATCGAAATCGCCCACTAGAGCGACGAACTTTCAACGACCGAGACATACAACGGTGGTCATTGGAGGTGAACAGCAAGCGAGAGTTGGGCGGAATAGGAGTTTGAAGGAGAAATTGACGGGATCGAGAACTCGTAGGATGAAAGAAGTGGTGGAGTCGGAGAAAACTCTACCGGTTGCTACGACTGAGGGATCTACGGTTGTCGATGATGGAGGCGTAGTAGAGGAGGAGAGAAGGAAGTGGAGAAGGGATAGGAACTTTTACTTCTTGAAGCTCACGGTTCTTACGCTGTTGTGCTTGGCTCTGATGATCGATTTGGTCGTACTCAACGTCAAGATCTTTGCTAGGGAGGACTGGGAGTAGGGATTCGCAGGATGAGGGGAGCCGAGGAGGAAGGAGAATAGATTGAGCTCTGTATTCGTTGATTTCCACTTTTTCATTCATTACTCGCTGTTTCCTGACCTTCTCACGAATGCTTACTGTCTTGCCTTATATCTTCTCACTCTCTTTCACTACATCTCGATGATATCTGTGTCTAATAATCAAGTTTCTATTCTTTACAACACATGCGAGAGACTACTTTTTCGGTGTGAATCAGAGTTATACAAGACCATCTACCTCTTTTATTCCTCTTTCCTCTTCTCTTGCACTCTCTCCAACTCTTCCAACTTGCCTTCATCAGCAATCACATCCTCGACTTCCCAAACCTCGTTCTGCATCTTCCACATGTCATAATAAGTTCCCTTCTTCGCCATCAACTCTGAATGGGTTCCTTGTTCCCGTACGTATCCATCGGCGAGCAAGATGATCAAGTCTGAATCTGCGATCGTTTTGAGTCGATGAGCGATAAAGATACTCGTTCGAGCTTTCGAGAGGAGTGTAGAATTAATATTCTTCATGAGATCTGCTTCTGTTGTCGAATCTAACGCCGAGGTCTGTACGCCCGTGAACGCCAGATATCAGCTCATCGTCGGAGATGATGAAAGGAGAGTGATCGACGTACAGCTTCATCAAAGAACAAGATTCTCGGATCCTTGAGTAACAATCTCGCGACTGCCAACCTCTGTTTCTCTCCCCCAGAAATCATCATTCCCCTCTCTCCAACTTTGGTCTCCCACTTGTCCGGTAAAGCCTCGATAGTCTTGACGACATTCGCCAACCTCGCCGCTTCCTTCACTTCTTGATCCGTAGCGTCCAACCTTCCATATCGAATATTGTGTAAAATGTTTGAATGAAACAAAGGCGTCTCTTGAGGTACGACTCCGATCTCTTTTCGTAACGATTCGAGTTGGATTTCGGAGAGTTCTTGATCGTCGATAAAGATTCGTCCCGAGGTGGGTTGGTAGAATCGGAACAAGAGTCGGAAGACTGTCGATTTACCGCAACCTGAGGGTCCGACGAGTGCTACTTTCTTGCCAGCTGGGATCACGAAAGAGACATCTTTGAAGATTGGTCGCTCTGGGTGGTAACCGAAGGAAACGTTTTCAAATCGGATCTCTCCTCCTCGAGGGAGAGCGAGAGGCTTGGCGTTTGGCGAGTCCTGTACATAGAGGAGAACCGACCTAGCATGAGAGTGGATCTCCGAGATAGTTCGAGCGCGAGTCGTACCTTGATAGTCAATCCGACACCTTGCAAGTTGAAAAGAGTGTCCATATCGATCAAACTTTGCCTCAGTTCTCGATATACGGTACCTGTAAGGAGGATGACTCCGATGGATCAGTATCTCCTTCGATGAAAAGAGTGATTCACGAGATCGAGTACTTACCTAAGAAGTTGAGCGGCAGAGAAAGTTGAAAGACGAGTTGATTGACCATGACCAAGTCTCCTACCGTCATCGTACCTACAGCTCCTTTCAGTCTATATCAGTCTCGTATGAACCGAGGCAGAGAATTAGAATGATACGTACCATCCAAGATGCCTCTCGCACCAAGATACATCATTCCAGTCAACGCACTCGAAAAGATGATATTCTGTCCAATATTGAGAGCGGCGAGAGAAGTCGAGATCTTGACTGAAGCTTTCGTGTAATCTTTCATCGCTTTATCATATTGAGCTACTTCGAACGCTTCGTTATTGAAATACTGAAAAGAAGTATTCTTTCGTCAGCTCGAGTGGAAAGGGGAAGGAGCGAGAGAGAGAGAGAGAAAGAGCTCTTACTTTGACGGCTTCGTAATTGATCAATGAATCGACAGACATCGTAGCAGCTCGATTATCAGCCGCATTAGCTTGTTTTCGGAATTTCGTGCTTGTAACCGCGTCAATCCCTCCATCAGCTCTTTCCATTAGGACGATCGAGAAGACAGAGGTGCAACGTACCGCCATGAAGTAGTTTTGATCGTGAACCAAGAGTAAGCAGCCATTGTGGTCAAAGTGACAGCGGCGAAATCCCATCCGAATTTATAACTCTAATCGTCACTCTCCTCCCTTATAGTCAGCACAAATTCTGAGGTAGAGGGGAGGGAGAGAGAGACTTACGAGGATCCCGCAAACCATCGAGATCTCCAACGCAGTCGGCACCACATGAAACACTACCGAACTCAACAAGAACGAAATTCCCCTATCCTCTCTCTCTCTCTCATCAGCTCTCTCACTCTCACACGCTCAACCAAAGAGAGCGAGCTTACTTGGTTCCCCTATCTATAGCTCTCGTTAAACCTCCAGTTTGCCTCGTCAAATGAAACCCAATATCGAGGTTCAACAGATGGGCAAAAACGTTTCTTGCGACTCTTCGAATCGCACCTTGAGCGACGTTGGCGAAAACTGCGTTTCGAAGTTCCGAGAATAATCCGGCTCCTATACGTGCGAGACCATCTAAGAATCGTTTGCCAAGAGAGGAGAGTGAGTGGGAGGTAGGGAGGAAGATGGGGAGGGAGAAAGGGGGACTGACAACCAATAATGACGGTTCCTGCTATTGAGAGTACTCCCGATGAGGTTGTAGGATCGATAGGTATATTCAAAGTATCTATAATCCCTTTGAAAAAGAAAGGGACTTGAACATTCAACAACTAAGGTGCTCATTTTTTTACTCTCTTATGCATCAGCGACCCTCCTCAGACCCACCCAGATAGAAGGGAGAAGGGAGACTCACTTTGCCACCAATAAGCAATCCGACAGCTAAGAGTACTCGAGTTTTAGTTCCCCAATCATTCTTTGGCCAAACGTTGGGTAACAATTTCTTGATAATCTCCCAATCCCTCCTACTCTGTTCTTTTTCACTCACTCCTTCTTCTACTCTCCCTACGTCCTTTGATCCCCCACTAGCACTTGAATCTCCTTGTTGTTGTTGTTTGCGAAGTTGAACTCGTTGGTCGTGTTGAGGTTGAAGGGATCTTTCTACTTGGTGTCCTTCGGGTCCAGAGTGGGGTTGAGTGGCTTTCGAAGAGGTTAGGTGGTGTGCATGATGATCTGGTTCATCTGGTGGTTGTGAGGATGGAGGGGTTGGAGGAGGAGGAGAGTCGCGAGCGTAGGAAGCGTGTGAACGAAGGGTGGAGATAATGGGGGAAGATAGGTGAGGTCGCCGTGTCGTTGCCAGGGGAGTTGGTAGAGTAGTGGGAGAGTGATGATGTCGGATTAAGGAGGGAGTTGGAGTGAAAGTTGAACGAGGTAACTAAAGAGAGATCAAGGGAGATCAGTTAAACGAGATCGCGATATTCAATCAAGCGATCCTACCGCTCAGGGCTTGATTAGAGCTCCTAAGAGTCTTTTGAGAGTATGCCGAGTCGATCAGAGTGAGAGTAAGGGTTGGAGTTGACTTACTTTGATTGAACGAGATGACGAATTGACTCTAGTTGTTATACTAGTCAAGAGACCCTGAGCTGCCCTACCACTACTGGCCATTACCTCTCCTTGATCTATATAGAGGTCTAATCGAGTCGATTCTAGTTGTTGAGGAAGTGAGATGAACCAAGTCATTCGCTTGATCTCCTTCTTCCCTCTCCTCGTCTCACTCAGCTCTCCCTCGTATGGGTTCACCACCAATCCCTGATAGGTCTCCACCTCGACCTCACCCAGGAGCCAAACCCGCTATCCGACCTGATTCAGTTCCCTTCTCTCCCCCTAAACGTAAATCTGGTGGATCAATCAAACACAAAGAGTCTTCTTCACTCTTCCCAACTCCAACTTATCGACATTTACTCGGTACAAACAATTTGGGAGCTACGAATCCATTGAGAGTCATCGCTCACATCGATATAGACGCGGCTTATGCAGCGATGGAGATGTCTCGACTCGGATTACCAGAGGATCAACCCATGGCTACTCAACAATGGAATGGTTTAATCGCTGTCAACTATCCTGCGAGGTCATACGGTATTACACGCCACGAATCACCTGCAGAAGCGTTGAAGAAATGCCCACATTTAAAGTTGGTTCACGTACAAACTTATAGGAATGGGGATACTGAACCTGGTTATTGGGAGGATCCACCCCCTTCTCCACACACACACAAAGTGAGCACCTCCTCCACTCCCACTCTTCTTCCCCCCCCCCTCACGAAAGAACTAATCAGTGAGTGAAAGTAGGTCTCGTTGGATATGTATCGAAAAGAATCACGCAAGATTCTACAAGTATTTCAAGAATTCTGTCCGATCGTCGAGAAAGCTTCAATTGACGAATCCTTCCTCGACCTAACTTCTACCGTTCGCTCCCTCCTCCTCTCGAATTACCCACTTTTAAAAAACGTTCCTCCTACCGGTCTCGACACTTTACTCCCTAGACCGAAAGAAATGGGGATTGAAAGGATTGATTGGGATGAAAAGACAGTAGGGAATTTAGTACCTAGAGAAGGACAAAAGAAAGAGAAATTAATCAGGATGGATTCGAATGGGAATCAACTCCCCCCACCTTCATCATCACCCTCCAAACCCTCCATTTCTGATCCTCAATTAGATCTCGACCTAAACGATTCCGAAGAAGAAGAAGAAGAAGAAGAAGAAGAAGAAGAAGACGAACCCGAAATTACTTGGTCTGATATAGCACTCTCACTAGGTGCGAAACTAGTTCATACGATTCGTTCTACGACTCGTGAACGATTAGGATACACTTGTTCGGCTGGTATAGCGACAAACAAAATGTTATCGAAACTTTGTTCAGGTTGGAAGAAACCAAATGCACAAGTACGCTTCCTTTTCCTTTCCCTTTCCCTTCTTTCATGAGCTGATGTATGTATGAGGGGGTGGGGTTAGACTATATTGAGGGATTGTGCGGTTGAGAATTTTTTGAAACCAATGAGTTTTCAAAAGATTCGAAATTTAGGAGGGAAATTGGGAAATGCCGTTAAAGAAACTTTCGTAGTTGAAACAGTTGGTGATTTACAGTATGTTCTCTCTCTCCCACTCTCTCTCTAATAGTAGTGGAGAACTAATGAGGAAAAGGTGTGCGGGATTTTGTAGTAAATTTGAATTGAGTGAATTACAGAGTAAATTAGGAGATGATTCAGGAGTTTGGTTATGGGAAGTATGTCGTGGTTTAGATTTTACAGAAGGTACGTCTATCTCCCTTCTCTCTCTCTCAGATCAGATGGGAAGGGACTGATGAGGATTGAGAGTTGGGGGGTTGGTTTAGTTGAACCGAAAACGAATGTCAAGAGTATGTTGAGTAGTAAGAATTTCAGACCTTATATTTACAAGTATGGAGAAGTCGTAAGTTCTTCGGTCCTACTATCAAAAACTGTTGATCGAGTGGAGAGGGGAAACTGATGAAAGAGGCGTTTAGATTCATTGGTTGAATATATTGGCTACTGAGTTACATTTGCGTTTGACTGAAGCTAGGGAGGATTCACCTGGGTTATGGGTGAGCTTCCACGCATCTCATGAGCACGCACGGAGCTTGACTGATGCGGATCGATATGTATACAGCCAAAAACGATTACTTTCACTCATCGTTCCCCAACTTTCGTCATTCGTTCTCACCAATCCTCTTTCCCTTACACTTCGAACCTCACCATCTCTTACATCTTCCGACAAGCCGAGAAACTCCTGAGAATCGCTCTTTCAACCGCAGTTCCAGAAAAGAACGGAGTTACCTCCTCTACGTCGAATGGGAAAGGTGCGAATGAAGTCGTCAACAATGAGACTAAGATCGGGCCCTTTGGTAACGTGCAGCTCTCATTCTCCGGGTTGGAGAGATTGGAAGAAGGTCAGAAAGGGATTGCTGGGTTCTTTGCGGCGAGTTCAAACTCGAATACGAACGGTGGAAGTGAGGCAAAGAAGGAGAAAGGGAAAGGTGTGGTTGTCAAAGAAGAGAGGGAGAAAGTAGTCAAGAGAGCGAAATCGGAGAATATCGAAGATCAAGTAGGACGACGAGAAGAGGATCAACAACAACAACACGCAGCAAAGAAACGTAAACTCGAAGACGACGCCAATGAGTCTCACTCGATCACCATCCCTTCCTCTCCTTCCCCTTCCCCTTCTCCACCGCCAGTCCCTCGACTCCCAACCTTCACTTGTCCCCGATCAGGTTGTTCGAGAATCCTAGAGATTCCAGCTTCCACTCTCCCCTCCCTCGTCGCAGCCAATTACTCGCAACAATCGATCAAAGAAGCGTTGAAGAGGGTCGAGGACGAAGAGAGGGATTATCATTTAGCTAGGGATATGGTTGAAGAGGAAAGGAAGCGAGCTGGTTGGAGAACCACGAACTCTGGTTCGGGTAACAAAGGAGGGGAAGGAGGTACGAAGAAGAAGAGGGTGAAAGAGGAGAGCGCGGGAGGAGGAGGAGGAGGAGCAAAGAAGGGAGGGAGTTCGAGGAAAGAGAAAGAAGGAGGTCAATTGGGTTTGGGATCGTTTTTCAAGAAGTAGTAAATTCTCTATGCTCTCGTTTAAACTTGTCGTTGTAATCATCACCATCGTAATCGCTTGCATGCACGTGAACCTCATTCGAGTTTGAGAGAAGTTTTGTTCGGATTGCGAAAAACAAGTACTCGAATTCGAAGTCGCGTCGTTTCTCTCTTCTCTCCCTCTTTTTCCCCCCCTCACTTACTCTCCACCTTTCCCTACTACTCCGACAGAACTCGACCCAGCTACTCAAAATGCCTTCTACACGTTCAGACTCTGCACCTCGTCGATCTAGTCGCGCCTCCGATTTAGAGAAAAAGAAACAACAAGATGAAAAGAAGAAAGCGAAATCTACCACTTCAAAGAAGGCATCTGCGACTAAATCCAAACCAGCTGCACCACCAGTCAAGAAGCAAGTGAAACAAGCAGTCAAGAAGACGGCAAGCAAAGTAGAGGAAAAGGCGAAAGCTGCTCCTCCCGCTCAGAAGAGGGGTCCTCCTAAACAACGGGAAGCGTTGCCTACCAAGGAAGAGAAGAAGGAGGCCAAAGATGCAGTCAAGGAGACTGCTCAGAAGGGGAAGAAGGTCGTAAAGGAAACTGCAAACAAAGTAGCTTCTCCTACCAAGAACGCTGTTTACAGTGAGGGTGACGTTGTAGAGGATATCGTACTCAGGAACGGTGAGTTTCCTTCCCTCTCCTCGTGATCACTGGAAAACAGAACTGATCTTCCCCTTTGTTGTTGTTGTTTTTCCCATCGTCGTTCAACAGATTCTGATGAAGAAGTACACCTCGAGAACCTCTACAAAGATCAAGGAATCGTAATCTTCACCTACCCAAAAGGTAAGGAACCACCTCACCTCGTTATCGTTCGTTGTCATTTCTCGAGAGAAACGTTTCACTAACACCGTCGTTTCCCCTTTCACTTCTCTCTCCTTACAGCCAGCACTCCCGGTAAGCTCTCCTTCTCTCCCGACTTCTACTCTCTTGCGCTCGGAACTGACGCGTCTTTCTCCCTGATCAGGTTGCACCACTCAATCTTGCAAGTACAGAGATATCACTTCTTCGTTCGAATCCGTCAACTACAAGATCTACGGTCTTTCGCGAGACTCTCCGAAATCTCAAGCGAACTGGAAGGCCAAGAATGAATTCAAGTACGATCTCCTTTGCGATCCTGAATCGAAATTGATGAAGAGATTGGGATGTACCGACTCTGTCAGGTACGTTTCTCTTCTCAGGCTCGATCCATCAGCTTCATCGGACTGATCAGCTGTGGTAATGACGTACAGGAGAGCTCACTTCATCATCGAGAAAGGAGGCAAACTTCTCGAGGCCAAGGTTGGAGTCAAACCTGCTGAGGATGCCGACAACGCGTACGTTCAGCCTCTTCCTCAGTCCCTCCTCGTACCGTACTGAACTCGAGGTCTTGAATGCACAGTCTCGAATTCATCAAGTCCCTCTCTGGCGACAAAGAGGAGGACAAGTCCGAGTAAATCTCGAGACCGTTCCGTGATCGCCCTGTCTCAATCCAATCCCGTATTCTATCGATACCCCTCAAATATACCCACACGACAACCCCTCTGTTCTTCCCCTCTAGTTCCATCCACGTCGAGAACTCGACGCGACCGACTACCCTTTTTTTCATAACTTTCTATCGGACTCTTTCGTCGCCTCTCTCTCTTTCTCCCCCTTCGATCTTTCTGCACACTCACCACGTGTGCTTCCCTTCTTCCTATCAAGCTGTGGATCTCCCCATCTCTCGGAACCCAGTCTTTTTCTTGAACAAGCTCTTTCTTCTATTCCTTTTTCTCGACTCTTGCTGTATTCCTCCCCGAAATGTTTCTGATTCTGTTCAGTTTTTGTCGCTGCTGTTCTGTCAACAAAACCCCTCCCTAATTCATTCCCCCGTTGACGACGTCCTTCGTCGCTCAGTCTTAATCCAAAGTGAGCGATTCGATCTCGTCGAAATCTTCTCGCAAGTCTCTGTCAAGTCCACTTTCACCTCTCGAGTAACGACAACCTCTCTCAATCGTAAGCTCACCTTTCCCTCTTACGTATCGCCGAGTCGTAATCCTGATCAACCACTTATGCGAGGTTTTTTGTCTCACATCAGATCTCGCAAGGGGTACTCGTTTTCGAATTCACCGGAGATCCGACCTCTCCACTCTTCTTCTTCCTCCTCTATCTCTCTATTCGAATCCTACTCGAACCTTCACCGACGCGATTTGATTGATAGCGCTTACAAGGAGCTCCAAAATGCGGCTGACTCGTCCTCTAAGCTCTCAACGCTCTATCGCAAGCCGAACCGACACGACTTCCTGCTATCCTCGACAAGCTTGTTCTCGGTCTCCGGTGACCACGAAAGCGATGCTACTGTTATTGCTGTGTGCGCTAGTGAGCGGGGTGTTCGGACAAAGCGAGAGGACAGGAATCGATATTGGAAAGATGGAGACAATGTGAGTCTTCCCCTTCCGCTACCTTCTGTCGTCCTTGTCGACGCTGGTGGGTTGGGGCGACAGCTTATGGATTCAATAGGTGACAGGTTCAATTTCGGAGGTGAGCTTCGAAAACCGCTTCTCGAAAACGATCTCGCTCGGAGACGACAACGCGACTGATCTCTCAATACTACCAATCCTCACGCTCGATATAGACTCTTATAGTACGACAGGCTATGTACCAGAAAAGGGAAAGGTGAAAGAGCTGAAAGGGATCGGCGAGGTACGCTTTTTTCGGATTTCGCAATCACGAAGACGATGAGACTGAATCTGTTCTTGATGCTGGATAGACGACATCGGGAGGATATAGTGAGCTTCATTCTCTCCTCGTCACGCTCTACTGTACTGATGTGACCTCGCGCAGATTGGGTTCAATTCCTCACACAAACGCAACCGAAACTCACGAACAATTACTACGATCTCGCTCATTCCGAAGCGACGACCAATAATTCGGTGGTCTACTCGAGATACACTACGTTTGTTGATCAGGTGGATACTTGGAAAGAATGGTTTACGGGAGATGAGAGCGAGGTGGAATGGGAATCGAAGTCTACGTTGTTCAGTGAGGAATGTCTTGTTCTCGATCTCGTATCTCGGAACTGATAGATTCGTTTCCACTTCCCTAGCTATCTGGTTCGGGATCAACGATGTCGGTGAGCTAAACTTTCTCTACCATCGAAAGCTTCTTTCGCCGACAGCTCACACTCTTCCTCACACCCTCCAGGTGGAATAGTAGAGAACAGATTGAACGCCACTCAATCAGAGGAGCTCATCTTCGAGACGTGGACCAAGCTGGTCGATGAACTCCATCTTTCGGGGGGTGAGCAGTTTGAAACAATCCTACTTTCTACTTGATATCTCTTACTCTGAGCGCTGACTGACTTTCGTTTCGACCTTCCAGCTCGAAATCTACTACTCATGAACGTACCCCCAACCTTTCTGACTCCATATGTTCGGACCAAGCCTCAATACGAGATTGCGATGTTCGAAGCACGAGTCATCAGGTAAGTCCTCTTGTCGCCCTCGCTTCAACTCGCGATGATAAGCTCACGATGTCGAGCTCTCTCTAGCTACAATCGGCTACTACGCGAATTTGCAGCGAATCTCCTTCGAAATTATCCGAAGATGAAAGTCGCATTATTCGATACGCAAAGCTTCTTCACCACGCTTCTAGATTCTCCAGAGCGGTACGGATTCAAGAAATGGGAATATTACTGTGAGGGGTATGGCTGGGCTACGGATAACCCAAATGACAACAAAGAGAGTTGCGGAGCGCCGTTCGAAGAGTATGTTTGGTACAATGGGTATCAGTAAGTTTCATCTCGGTGAGATACTCACAATCTGAAGTGCTCGTATGGAACGCTGATCTCGTACGACTGTGCTCTCTAGTCCATCTTGGGCGGTGCATCGATTATTGGCGAAATCAGTACTCGCGGTGCGTCTTTTCGTACTGGTTCTCCTTTCTGCTACATATGTGCTGACTCGTCGACTACTTGAGACTTTCTAGATGCTATCACCTCTCAGTACGACCTCGAATCTAGCCGTCGACCCTATCAGAACGCAATCTCTAGTCTTTCGCCCCGTAGTTCCCTACGATTGGTTCTTGTTGGGAGTGGGAGGATTACTCGCAGCTGTAGCTGTATCAGGTCTGATATGGCTGGCATTTGATTGGCGGAAACACACAGCAACGTTCAAGCCGAAAAGTGTTGAACCTGTATATCATCTAGTCTGATTGTGACCTCATGTTTCTGTATCGATAGATAGCTGTGCTCACATAGAAGCATGATGTCGACGACTAGACTCGTCGCGAAGGCTTCCTGAGTCTCTTGCGAGCAAATTTGGGGGAAAAGAGTGAGTCGGCTATAGAACCGCTAGGAGGTGAAGACCGATTGAGCGCTGATCCAACGGATCTAACGACATGAGATCTGCTAGCTGACGTATCAAGAAATTTGAGGGTGGAAGGAAGAACGAAGGCTGTGTATCGAGCAAGAAAGGAGTTGAATCCTCGAGTTGCCTCTTTCGCAAAGTTTTGGTTGTTCCAAGTCTCTACTCAATCTTCTCAGCCTCTCCCGCCTGGACTCCTACACTCCTCCGTCGGAGCGATCGACTCTGGATGAGAGTAATCTAGTGTCTCGCTCGCGTGTCTGGTCTCACAACCTCCTCTCGACCAAGATTTTGAGGTGAGACTCCTTTCTTTGGGCTCGACTTCACTCATTCTTGTCGTTCAACTCTTCGTCTCCTTCCG
>Ga0308169_10004424_pt1 | contig 13175 bp, 9 predicted proteins | sample PhyBR1_2_FD_202139 | JGI IMG/M metagenome (GOLD analysis project Ga0308169, IMG submission 202139) | Phyllosphere microbial communities from UC Gill Tract Community Farm, Albany, California, United States - DLSLSB.R1 | ecosystem: Host-associated > Plants > Phyllosphere > Unclassified | place...
AGCGTGCGCTGCGAGTCGCTCAGCTGCTCTGCGAGGAGGAGCTCGCCGAGACCGAGAAGTTGCGCAACTGCGAGCGAGAGGAGAGAGTAAGCCGGGACCGTGACAGGTGGAAGAGAGGGAGAGAGAGGAGGACGCACTCGGCGTGCGCAGCTCGTGACTCATGTGCGCGAGGAACTCGCTCTTGAGCCGACTCGCCTCGGTCGCCGCCGTCTCGGACGCCTGGAGCTCAGCGCGCTCCTCGTACGCCTGCTGGAGGCGCGCCTGGGTCGACACGAGGTCGCTGATGTCGTGCGCGACGATGATGCAGCCGATGATGGTCGTCTCGCCGTTGCGCGTCTCGGTGAGGGGTGTGAGGAGGCAGCGGAACGAGCGGCCCTGCGGCGAGGTCCACTCGGTCGTGCCCTGCGTGATCTCGCCGGCGACGACGCGCTTGTACGCCTCGTAGAAGTCCGGGTCGGGCGACAGGACGAGGAGGTCCTGGCCCTCGATCGGGCCGACGACCTTGTTGTTCTTGAGCATCTGGTCCTTGGTCGCGCCCTCCATGAACGTGATGCGCTGCTCGGTGTCGACGGCGAGGAGGAGACAGCCGGCGCCCTGGACGACGGCGGCGTTCTGCTGGAGGGCCGTGCGCAGCTGCTCGCGCATGTTGTACAGCTCGTGGAAGTCGGTGCAGGTGCCGAACCAGCCCTGGATCTTGCCGTCGGCGTCGCGGTACGGCTGGGCGCGGCCGAGGTGCCACCGCCACTCGCCGTCGTGCCGCCGACACCGGTACTCGACCGAGTAGGGCTCGCCCGTCGCGAGCGAGTGGCTCCACGCCTTGAGCGCGGCGGGCATGTCGTCTGCGGGCGGGCGAGAGGAAGGCAAGTCGACGTCAGCGAGCGCTCTCTGCGAGCTGCGGGAGGCGGGAGAGGTGGACGCACCCTCGTGGAACGGCGACTGCCAGCCGAGGCCGAGGCTCGTCTCGGGCTCAGAGCCGGTGTAGGCGTACTGCAGGGAGAGGCGCGGCGTCAGTCCCCAAGCTCGAGCAAGAGCGAGGCGAAGGAGAGGAGGGAGAGAAGGGACGCACCCAGCTCGCGTTGAAGTAGTTGTGCGAGCCCATCGGCGTGGTGCGCCAGATGAGCTGCGGGATCGAGTCGAGGATCTGCTTGTAGTAGCCCTCGGCGACCGACTTCTTGCGCGACATGCGGCCGTCGGCGGGCGAGCCGCGCTTGCGCTCGACCGTGACGTCGCGCACGACGAGGACGCCGCCGAGGTGGACCCTCGTGCCGTCCGGGCCCGGCGCAAAGATGGGCGCGCTCGAGATCTCGACGATGCGGCGCCGGACGCGCTTCTTGCGCAGGCCGAGGAGCTGGGTCGAGGCGGCCATGGTGAACGACTCCTGCTTGAGCGCCGACGACGGCGATGCGGCAGGGGCGGCGCCGGCGGTCGGCGCGTCCCAGACCTCGACCTCGACGCCGACGACCATGCCATTGGCGACCTGTCCGGCGAGGACCTCCTCCTCGTCGTCGGCGTCCGGGTCGACGAGCGGCGGCTGCTCGCCCTTGCGCGCCGTCATCTCGAGGAGCGGCTCGAACGGGTCGATGATGCGCTGCGAGAACGACTCGTCGAAGATTTTGTACGGCTTGCGGTTCGGGCCGACGAGGCCGCCGGCGGCGACAAACTGCGGCACCTGGTGCGCCATCGACGACGAGCCCGACCCGCCGCTGCTGCTCGTCGTCGACGCGCCGCCCGGGCTGCGCGACGCCGCGAACGCGCGCCGGTTGCTCGACGAGCTCGCCGTCGAGCTGCCCGTCGGCGGCCCGTTCGTCGCCGCGCCGCTCGCGCCGCCGGCGCCGCTCTGCGCACTCGCCGCCGCCGCCGCGCCGCCGTCCCGGCCGAGCGCCGCCTTCCTGCGCTCGTCCGACACGAGGCTGCGCGCGAGGATGCCGGCGACGGTCGCGCGGTACCGGTTCGTCTCGCGCGCGTGGCCGATGCGCAGGTTCGAGCCGGCCGTGCCCTTGCCCGAGTCGACGCTCGTCGCCTCGCCCGAGGCGATGATGGACTGGTACGTGAGGTCCTTGGCGTCGAACGGGTTGGCGCGCAGGTCGGCGTTGGGCGAGAAGAAGGCCTGCGACGACGACGAGGCCTGGGTCGCGCCGCTCGCCGACGACCACGGCTCCTCGTCCACCGACCACTGCCCCTGCGTCCACCACTCGGTGTCGGCCGCGGCGTCGCTCGTGCCGTCGGTCGAGGGCACGCCCATGAGGAGCTCGCGCGCGAGCGCGTTGACGAACCCGCTCTGGAGGTCCGTGTCGGCGATGATGAGGCCCGTGTTGGGCAGGTTGGCGAGCGCGGCAAACTTGAGGAGCGCGGGCGGGTCGGGCGTGACCCGGGGCGGGCGGTCGGGGATGGGCGGGAGCGCCGTCGGGCGGGGCGAGGGGAGCGGGTACTGCATGGGCGACATGGCCGGGCTGCCGCCGGACGACGACGACGCCGAGGGCGACGAGCGCGAGATCGAGAGCGGGTGCGGCGGGCGCGTGCGCGGCATGGGCAAGTGGAGGGGCATGCCGCCGCTGCCGCCGCCCGGGTTCTGCGCCGTCGGCGTCAGGCCGTCGTTGGGCGTCGTCGGCTGCGCGAGCGCGACGGGCGCGAACGCCGTCGTCAACATGGCCGAGCTCGCCGACGACGCCTCGCTCGCGGGCGTCGCCATCGGGCTCGATTGCGTGAGCTGGATGCCCGCGCTCGAGACGGCGATGCCCATGCCCTTGAGCGCCTCGGGCAGCGACATGATGGGCCCGCTCGGGGGCCGACCTGCGTCGCGCGACGAGGGCGACGTTCGAGCCGTCGTCGCCGTGCCTGCCGACAGGAGCGACGTCGCGCTGCCGGCGCTCAGGCTGCCGCTCGAGCCGCCGCTCCCGACTTGGCCGGCGGCGGTGCGCGGCGAGATGGCGCTCGCTGCGGCGAGCGCGACGTGCGGGATGCGCAGGGGCGCGATGCGCGCCGACGAGGACGAGGCCGACCCTCGGCGCGACACCTCGGGCCACTCGGCCGGCGCCGGCGGCGCACCGGTGCTCGCGCTACCCGCTCGCGCGCCCGTCTCGTCGCCCGAGCTCGAGCCCGACCCGGTCGACGCGCCGTACGGCTGCGCGAACTCCCAGCTCGCCGCCTCGTCGGCGTGCGCCGCCGCCGTAGCCGCCGCCGTGGTGGCCGCCGACGAGGACGACGCTCGCCGCTCGGCGATGGCGCTTAGGCCGAACGGGTTGGTCGACGACGACGATCCAAGGGTCGGGGTGCGGTCGGCGTGGTTGTACGAGTCCTTGCGGCGGTACGGGCCCGGGTGGGACGAGTAGAGCGGCGAGGCGGGCAGGGCCGGGTCGGGAAGGGCGTGCGGGTCGTGCTGCGGCGCCCGAGCCGCGTCGCGCCATGGTCGCAGGATGAGGAGCGAGAACCACGCGTCGTCGGCGGCGGCGGCGGAGGCGCCGGCGCCGGCCTGTCGCGGCGGGAAGAAGCGCGACACCTTGACCTCGGCGGACCAGGTCCCGCCCGACGCCTGGCCGCCGCGCAGCTCGAGCCGGTCCGCCTCGGCCCAGCCCTCGTCGGCGCCGAAGAAGGCGGCGCTGCCGAAGCGCGTCTCCTGACGGTCGGCGAGCGCGTCGAGGACGGCTCGTACGTCATCGCCGGTGGCGGTGAGGAAGTCGTGCGCGCTGCCCGGTGGCGGGTCGGCCTCGCCGTGCTTGACGGCGACGTGGGCTGGCGGGACGCCGAGGATGGACCGGGCGGCCTCGTTGAGCGACTGGAGACGGAGGTTCGAGTCGAAGACGAGGTGTGGGAGGGGGAGGGCGTGCAGGAGGAGGTCGGGGACGGTTGGTGGTGGTGCTGGTCGGGAGCTGAGCGTCGGTGCGGACGCTAGGGAGGGGTCGGCATGGCGAGAGAGGGGAGGAGGATGGGCCATGTCGGCGTCGTCGACGGCGGCGAGGCTGCGGGCGGAGGAGGGGGCAGGGTCAGCTCTGCTCGCCCAGGTGGACGGTTACGAGAGTAGGACCGGCCAAAGACTGACGAAGGAGCCGAGAGAGCCGCACACCAACACGCGCCGCACGAGAGGTCGTCGTAGGTCGAAGGAGGAGGACACCGAGCCTGGAGGAGGAGGAGGAGGAGGAGGAGAGGGGGGACAGCATCAGCGCTCGTGCATCGGTGCAGGGCAGTGCCCGTGGCTCACGTGCTGTGCAGGATCGCGGCAGACGCCCAGACAGGTCCTCCAGCCCAAGAATCGCTCTTGCTCGCGCAGGCGGCCGACCCCTCGAGCCGGCGTCGGCGAGCACAGCGGCGGTTCTGCCACCCCTCTGCGCGCGACCGGCATGAGCCCACCTGCGTCCTTGGCCGTGTTGCGCTGAGCTGGTCGAGGTCGGCGGGCGCTGCGGGGGCTGAGGCGGCCGGCCGGGTGACGACGAGGTCGAGCTCCGACGAGGCAAGCGGCCGTGGAGCGGCGGCGCACGCGATCGCGGTGCAGGACAGGGGTGCAGGGCTCACCAGAGGTGTGTGGCGACCTGCTCACGGTGCCCGATCGTGTCTGTATGGCGGTGCGGAGGTGTGTCGAGGAGGGTCGGCCTCGTACGCGGTCGGAGAGGGGGAGCGGCTTCGGCTTGGACGTCGAGGCTGGACGCGCTGGCTCGCTTTCCTTGTCGCTCTGCTACTGAGCGTGCCGAGTACGCCGTGCTGGGTACGAGGCAGGAGCAGCTTGGAGCGTCCAAGGCGGACCAGCTCGTCGATGACCTCGCTCTCGCTTCTCTCCTCAGGCTGGGCCTCGGCCGCCTCGCCGACGCTCCCTGCTCATTTCGCTCGACCGCGCATCTTGCCTTCCGCGCAAAGCTTGCAATCGCCCGAAGAACGGGGTCGAGCGAGGCACGGTTTCCGGAGAGACTCGTCCGTCGTCCGCACGCTGCTCGCTCGCTCCGCGGAATGACGGTCGACAGTGCGGCCGAGCGTCGACGGTCGGCCTTCCCAAACCTTCGGGCTGCGGAATGCTCGCTCGCTCGCTCTCCAGGTTCCGTAAAAGCGAAGCGCGGGACGGCCTGCTCGTGTGCGTCGCCGAAGCTCGTTTGTGCCTGCGAGAGAAGGAAAGAAGCTGCGACCGGGCTCGCAGCGAAGCGCGGGGCTCGACCGCTCCCTGGCTGCGCAGCTCGTTCAAGTCCAGCTCGTGTACCTTCTCCGACGAGTGGTACACACCAAGCGCTCCGAACATGACCAAAGAAGCGAGCACGCCGTCGTTGCGCCAGACCAAGTCCCCCTCGCCGCACCCGCCGAGCCTCGTCGCAGCGCTGCGCAGCGCTCCTGCATCGCCTTCTCGAGTCTCATGTCCTGCTCTCGACCCTCTACTCGTCGATACGGACCTCGAGGCGACGCTCTCCGCGGTGCGCCGCTCCCCCGAGCTCTGTAGCGCGTGAGCGCACTGACCCCTCGCCCGCTGCGCAGCCTTTCCTCGTCCCTGCACCGCCCGCGACGGCGCCAACGAGCGAACGCACGCCTCTCCCCGTCCCTGCTACTCACAAGCAAGAGCAGGCCGACGAAGCAGCGCTGGACAAGGTCCCGCTCACGCCGCGACGACCGGCGAGCTCGTTCGACTGGGACGAGGCGCCGACGCCGCGCACGTCCTGGCGGCGCACGTGGCTGCGGGCTGCGGTCGTCGTCGCTCTCCTCGTCGGTACCATCGTCGGGCTGGCACTCGGGATCAAGGCGGCGGCGGACGCAGTGGACGACTCGACGAGCGCGACGACGACGGTGAGCGGGCTCAGCGGCTCGGCGTCGAGGCAGTCGAAGCCTTCTGCGTCGACAGCGTCGAGCACGATGTCGTCGGCGACGGCCTGGTCGGGCTCGAGCTCCGGGTCAAGCTCGACCTCGTCGTCGACGAGCTCGTCCGGCACATCCGCGAGCGCACGGACCTCGACCGGCGCGACGTCGGCCGCGGCGAGCGCTCTCTCGACGAGCAGCATTGCGAGCACAGCAGCCTCGAGTGCGAGTGCCGCGGCGAGCGGTACTTCGAGCGCGGCGGGAGGCTCGAGCGGCGAGTCGACGAGCACCGGCCTTCTCTAGCCGCTCTCCTCTCGCTCTGATAGACAGACACTCGTCGTAGCCTCGCGCGTACTCTCGCAACAGACGCTCCTTGAGCACGGCGAGCGGGCATGTTGCAGCCGAGAGAACGAGAGCGCTACGCCTCCATCGCGCGGCACACCTCCTCCCACCGCGCCTCGAACGCCCTCACGGCGCGCTCCCCTCCCTCGAGCTGCAGCGCGCCCTTTGCCCTGCGCACCACCTCCTGCCCCGTGACCGCCTCGCCCGCGCGCACGAGCTCGGCCGCATAGTCGACCCACGCCTCGTCGTCCGCGTCCGGGTGCGCGACGATGCGCTCGTGCAGCGCGCGGCGGAACCGCGTCGACGCCGCCGCAGTGGGGGTGGGCGAGGGGAGCGCGGGGCCGGTCGAGTCGAGGAGCGAGCGCAGGAACGACAGGCTGAGGGTCGGCGCGCTCAAGAGGAGCGCGGCGAGCGACGCCTCGTACGACGCTGGCGCGACGAGCGCGAGGTACGCCGCGTACCGCCGCGGGAGGAGCTCCCTCGGCGGGTGCGCCTGCGCGTCGACGAATGTCGACTCGAAGTCGGTCGTCGAGGGCGGGAGCGCGTCGGTGAGGAGGACGCGGCGGATCGACTGCTCGTACCACTGGGCGACGGCGCCCGGGGTCGGCGCGGTCGACTCGGTGAAGTGCGCGTGCAGGTCCCACAGCTTGGTGCTGTACGGCAGGGCGCGCGTCGCCTGCGCAAAGAGCGGCGCGACGTCCGAGTCGGGGAGCGCGAGCGAGCCCGCCGTCTCGAGGCGCGCGACCCAGACCTGCTCCTGCTGTGCGGGCGGCGTCGGCGCCGAGCCGAACTGCTTGGTCATCTTCTTGGAGAAGGCGAGGACTTGGGACGAGGGCGCAGAGGTGCGGAGGAGGTGGCGCAGGTGGAGGAGGGCGAGGAAGGCGGACGGCGGGGCGGCGGCGAGCGCGGACGCGAGGTTGGCCGAAAGGAAGGCGAGCTGCGCGTGAAACGCAGAGTCAGCGATGCCGAGCTCGAGGGAGGCGCAAGAGAGAGAGAGGGAGAGGGAGAGAGAGAGAGAGAGAGACGCACCAGGTCCTCGTCGTCCGTCTCATCCGCCACCTCCTCGAGCCACCCGCAGAACTGCTCCCACATCTGCTGCGCCCTCGCGCCCGCATCGTCGCCCTCGCGCTCCTTGCCCTTACCCTTGGCCGCCTTGCGCCCGCCGAGGCCCTTGAGCACGCCCCAGTACTCGTCGCACGCCTTGCCGACCGCGTCGACGAGCTTCTCGCCGCTGACCTTGATCGCGAGCGGGTCCTCGGGCTCGGCGACCTCGGCGTCGTCGGCCGAGCGCTTCTTGGACTTGTTGCTCGGCGGCGCGTACGCGACGTCGTACAAGCGCCGGGTCGCGACGAGGTGCAGCGCGGCGGGGTAGGCCGGGGACGAGGGCGCGACGTGCGCTGAAAGGGAGGCGTACACGTGCGAGAGGAGGGGAAGGCGGAGAGGGGAGGGCAGCGGGCGGAGGATCGAGAGGAGGAGCTTGTAGGCGAAGATCGAGTGCGAGTAGGCTGCGGGCGAGGAGGAGGGTCAGCTCGCCGTCTCTGACGAGAGGAAGCGCTCGAGAAAGAGGACAGGGACGCACACTTGAGGAGGTTGTCGATGACGAGGCGCACGATGGCACCGTCGAGGAGCGCCTCCTGGCCCGAGAGCGCCTTCTCGTCAATCTCCTTTTTGAGCTCGGCGTCCTCCTCGTCGCCGCCTGGGAGCGCAATCTCGTCCGCCTGGCCCTCGAGCACGTCATCGACCGTCTCGCTCGCCGCCTCCTCGGTCGCCGCCGCCGTCGTCGCCGCCGTTGCCGCCGCGCCGCCGACCCGGACAATGTCCTCGGTCGCGCCCTTGCCGATGCCGAGCACCTGCCAGCGCTCCCTCAGGCGCTCGACGAACGCAACCTCGACGCGGATCCACTCGCGCCACACGAGCTCCTCGGGCCCGTCGACCCCCTCGTCGCGCCGGGCGCCCTTGCGGCCCTTGAGGAACCGGAGCGCGCGCATGCACAGCCTGCGCGCGCCCTCGGTGTTGCCGCCGCCCATGCCCTTGCGGTCGCCGTCCGACTCCCACTGGCTCGCGAGGACCCAGTAGGCGACGTGCGTCGGGTGCATGGCGATGGCGGCGGCGAGCGTGCGCGAGACGAGGAGCGGCGAGTGCTGCGTGAGGCTGTGCGCGATGCTCGCGTCCCACAGGACGAGCGACTCGGGGAAGCGCCGCACGGCGAGGCGGTGCAGCTGCGTGACGTGCGCCGAGATCGAGTGGTCCGACAGCGACTTGGTGCCGGCCGAGGCTGCAGGGTGGTCGACGAGGGGGAGGGTCAGCACTGCGAGGTCTGGCGGGGCTCGGCTCGCGCGCGTGTGCGAAAGAGGAAGAGTGGACGCACCGATGCGGGCGGCGCGGGCCTTGCGGAGCTTGTCGAGCTTGCGCTCGTAGTCGATGTAGCGCAGGTAGTCGGTCGGCTTGGTGCCGCGGCCCTGGGCGAGGCTCAGCTCGAAGCCGCGCCGCTTGGCGACAATGTCCGAGATCTCATCCTGTTGCGCACCTTCGAGGTCAGCTCGCGCCGACCAGAGGGCCAGGAGGGGAGGGAGGAACGCACACGGGTGAAGACCTTTTTCTGCTCGAGGTCGCGGAGCTCGGGGAGGAAGCGCTCGAGTGCGAGTTGGACCTGGGTGAGAGAGAGTGTGTGAGCAAGGTGGACGCGGTCTCGAGGCGGCTAGAGGCGTACCTTCTCCATGGTCGCGGGTTGGTGGAGGCGACGGTTCGAGCTGAGCCCGATGAGAGCGAGGCGGTGCTCTCGCCGCGTCTCGCTCGTTCGTCCGGCTCGGTTTGGCTGAGCAGGTGTACGATAGCTTCGAGAGAACACTCGCACTCGCTGCACACCCGCCGGCTGAGCGTGGCGAGAGGTCTCTGGTCCGGCCCGAGATGGCCGGTGTCGCCGCCTCGCTCCTCCTCTCCTCCCTCCACCACCGCTCACCCCGACCAGCGACACAGCCACCACGATGAGCGCCTTCAGTGCCATGATGGGCGGCGCCGAGTGCTCCACCTCGGGCAACCCGCTGTCGTCGCTCCTCAAGCAGCAGCACCAGGACCACTCGCTCCACCACCAGGGCTTCAACGCCCCGGGCACCTCGTCGGCCGCCCAGCCAGGCGCGTCCATGCGCTCCTACACGGCCACCCCACCCGGCCAGCAGGGCCTCCAGGGCGACCACGACGCCGACCGCTTCTTCCACCACCACCAACACGTCGCCGCTCCTCCCGCGGCCGGCCCACTCGCTCTCGACGCCATGCGCCGCGAGCTCGACAACGTGTCGCGCAGCTCGAGTGCTGGACCGATCAAGGGCGACCGCGGTGCGTCCCTCTCTCGCTGTCCCTCTCTCTCGCGAGCTCCCGAGGCTGACCAAGCCCTCGTTCTCTCCTCGCGCGCAGAGTGGGCCTCGCAGTACCAGCCGGCGGGCTCGTCCCTCTCGCCCGCCGACATGGCGCGCATGGACGAGCAGTTCCGCATGCAGCAGCACCAGGGCATGCCGTCCGACTTTGCCTGTGCGTCCGCCCCTCCCCTCCCCCACCTCGTCTCGACGGCAACGACTCGAGAGGCTGACGAACCGAACCTTTGCCCGCAGCCGAGTTCCGCCAGCAGCAGCACTTCCCCTCGGCTTCCACTGCGCCCGGCTTTGCGCCCGCCGCCGGCCCCGTCTCGTCGTCGAGCGCCATGTACTCGCGCCCCGGGTTCGCGCCCTCGTACGGCAGCTACGGCGGCGGCATGATGGGCGGCATGCGCTCGTACGGCGCCGCACCTCCTGCTGTTGCCCAGCCGCAGCAGCAGCCGCAGCAGGCCGACGCCAAGGGCAAGGGCCGGTTCGTCGAGCTCGACGACGCCGACTGGGAGGCCCAGTTCGCGCGAGTCGGCGACGCGACCGAGGCCGAGGCGGCGACGGCCGAGCAGCCGCAGAAGCCGCAGGAGCAGGCCGACGCGGCGGCCAACGTGCTCGACGGCGAGATCCCGCTCGACGCGACCGAGTCGGACGCGCAGCTGCTCAAGGATCTCGAGGCGACGTGGGCCCAGCTCAAGGGCCAGCTCGGGTCGGCCAACGCCCAGGACGCCGAGCTCGCCCAGTGGGAGGCCCAGTACGGCTCGCAGTTCAACGACCTGCACGGCTCGCCCCTCGTCGACACGGACGACGACGACCTGTTTGGCACGACGCCCGACATCCGCCGCGCGCCGACCTGGACCCGCGACAACGTCGACGCGTTCCTCTCGGACCAGTCGGCCTTTCCGTTCAGCGACGACAACGCGTACGCCGAGCGCCCGGGCGACATGTACGCCGAGGGCCTGCGCCTCCTCGCCGAGGGCGCGCCGCTCAGCGAGGCGGCGCTCGCGTTCGAGGCGGCGTGCAGGCAGGACGAGACGCGCGCCGAGGCGTGGAAGGCCGCGGGCGAGACGTGGGCCGCCGACGAGCGCGAGGCAAAGGGCATGCGCGCGCTCGAGAAGGCCGTTGCGTGCGGTGGGCCGGCCGGCGTCAGTGCGTGGCTCGTGCGTCCCCCTCTTTCCCTCTCTCTCTCGCTTCCTCGTGCTCTCGAGCTTCAGGTGCTGACGCTGCGCCCTCGCCCGCAGTCGCTCGCCGTCGCCTACGTCAACGAGGGCCAGGAGCTGCGTGCGCTCGCGACGCTCGAGAAGTGGCTCTCGCTCGCGTACCCGTCCATCTCGCTCCCGCCGCTCGACGCCTCGACCCTGCGCTCGCCGTGGGACGCGTCGAACCGGGTCGTCGACCTGTTCCTCGCCGCCGCGCAGGCGGGCCCGCAGGCGCGAGCGCCCGGGCAGTCGGACGAGCTCGGCGTCGTCGACCCGGACGTGCAGGTTGGCTTGGGCGTCCTGTTCTACAGCAACAGCGAGTACGACAAGGCCAAGGACTGCTTCGAGGCGGCACTGAGCGTCAGGCCCAACGTGCGTCCCTCTCCCTCCTCGTCCTCGTCCTCCCCCGCCTTTCCCTCTCTGCCTCCTCATCTCGCCCCACCGCCTCTCTCTCGCCCTTCCTCTCTCTCACTCTCTCTCTCTCTCGCCCGACCCGACGCCCTCGAGCAAGCGCAACTGACCCGCCGCCCCTCGCGCCCGCAGGACTTCACCCTCTGGAACCGCCTCGGCGCGACGCTCGCCAACTCGGGGCACCCGGAGACGGCCATCGACGCGTACCGGCGCGCGCTCGACCTGCGCCCGACGTTCACGCGCGCGACGTACAACCTCGGCGTGTCGTGCCTCAACATCGGGTGCTACCACGAGGCGGCCGAGCACCTCCTCGCCGCGCTCCAGGGACAGATGACGCGCGAGGAGAGCGCGCGCAAGGGCCAGACGGGCGATCAGGACATGGGGAGGGCCCCGGACGGCAGTGAGAACCTGTGGCACACCCTGAGGAGGTCGTTCCTCTGCATGGTCAGTCTCGGCTCCTCTTTTCGCCCTCCTGCACCCTCTACAACCTCCTCCGCCCTCGCGCGCTCTCTCCTACACTCCCACGGACCACACGCACCCGGACAACCCGCGCTGACACCCCCCTCCACGCCCGCAGGAGCGCCACGACCTCGCCGACAAGGCCATGCCCGGCGCGAGCCTCGACGCATTCCGCGCAGAGGGCTTCGAGTTCTGAGCTGCGTGCGTGCGCTCTCTCTCTCTGGGCGTGCGGCGGCGGCGGCGGGAGCGAGTGAGGGGGAGGGGCTCGTGCGCTCGTCGTTGTCGTCGCCGTCGTCGGCTTTCCTTCCCTTCCTCGCGCTCTCTTTCCTCTCCTCGCGCTCGCTTTCCTCTCTTCTCTCTTCTCTTCTCGCCCGCACAAGCATGTAACACGCATCTGTTCGTCCTTGCCTCTTTCTCGCCGAGTGCCCGCTCGAATTCGAAAGAGGGAGGAGAGAGAAGAGGAGCGAGACGAGCTGCTTCATTTCGTCGCGAGGATAGCTACGAAGCTCGCCAAGATCAGTGCAGCTGCGCGCGTAGGTCGTCGAGCGTCAGCGCTTGCACACACACTCGCACCTTCCCGGACTCCAGCTCGGCGAGAGGGGAGGGAGGGAGGAGAGAGGAGGGAGCGACGCACCGACGCCCGCAGCGCCGAACCCGACGCTGCGCCTCGAGGGCGGGAACTGGCTCGGCTCGCGCATGAGGGCGGCCTGGATCGCAAAGTAGCGGTGGATGCCTGCGCGCGAGCGAGACGAGTCAGCTCCGCTCAAGCTCAGTCAGTCGGGCTCGAGGGAGGCGGCGCACCGAGGAAGAGGAACACGAGCGCGAGCAGGATAAAGGTCCCGCCGATCGGCTTGCCGAGGTGGCGGTACCGGGTCGAGTCGCGCTGTGTGCGCGCGCTGGCGTCGAGCTGCGCCTGCTGCGCCTCGAGGATGGGGACGAGGGGCGCGAGGGAGGGGTTGGACGAGGCGAGGGCGGCGAGGGCGGAGAAGAGGGAGGAGGAGGCTGCTGAGGCGGAGGAGGAGGAGGAGGACGGAGTGCTGGAGGTGGGAGAGGGTGTCGAGGAGGTGGTGGTTGTGGAGGGCAGGCGGAAGAGCTGCGTGATGGCTGCGCGTGCGAGCGAAGAGCGTGAGCATCAGGACGACCTCGAGTTCTACGACGAGCGAGCAGGCCGTCGTCGCCCCACCCGCCCGCCGACGTCCAGAGCGAGAGAGCGCGCCGACGCACCGATCCCGATGCTCGCAAGCCCAAGGCTCGTCCTCAGCCACGCGAGGAACGTGCGCTCGCTCGCGAGGTGGTCGCGCGCGACGCTGCCGCGGTTCTCGAGCTCAAACACGAGGCCGCGCCACTTCTTGCGGTTGCGCGGCGCCGACGGTGCTGCTGGAGGTGGAGCGGGCGGAGGTGGTGGTGGCGCGGTGCCGGTCGAGGCTGAGGCTGGGTCGAGGACGGTGTCCGAGTCGGCGGAGGTGTCGGCCCTGTGCTTGCCGTTGCGGCTGCGGAGCGAGGTGGTGGGCGACGGCGGGCGGTCGGTCGCGAACGGGCCCGGGGCGGAGGACGACAAGGTGACGGCGGCGCGAGCCGGGTAGACGAGGGGCGCAGTGCTGGGCCCTGCGTCGGGCTGCGTGCGCTCCTGCATTGAGCCGTACGA
>Ga0308169_10004428_pt1 | contig 13158 bp, 8 predicted proteins | sample PhyBR1_2_FD_202139 | JGI IMG/M metagenome (GOLD analysis project Ga0308169, IMG submission 202139) | Phyllosphere microbial communities from UC Gill Tract Community Farm, Albany, California, United States - DLSLSB.R1 | ecosystem: Host-associated > Plants > Phyllosphere > Unclassified | place...
CGATCTTCCCCGCCGACGTCCACTGCGCGTCGACCAGCGCCTTCGCCACATCGACGAAATCGTTGAACGTGTTCGCGCGCTTCTCCAGCTTGCCATCCAGATACCATTGCTGGCCCAGATCGTCGCCACCGCGGATATGCGCGATCGCATAGGCGAACCCGCGATCAAGCAGGCTCATCCGCCCGGTCGAGAAGCCCGGCGGGATAGCATAGCCGTACGCGCCATACGCATAGAGGAACAAAGGCGCCGACCCATCGCGCACGAACCCGGCCGGATACACGATCGAGACCGGAATCTCCGTTCCGTCCCGCGCAACGATCTTCAGCCGCTCGGTCGCGTATTTCGCCGCGTCATACCCGCTCGGGATTTCCTGCACCTTGAGCATCGTCCGCTCACCGGTATCGACGTCATAGTCGTACACGGTCCCCGGCGTGACCATCGACTCATACCCGAGCCGCAACACCGTCATGTCGTATTCGGGATTGTCCCCCAGCCCGGCGACATAGCTCGCTTCGGGGAAGTCGATCCGCTTGCCCTCGGTCGGCGTTTCGTACCGGTGGATCGCGATCTGATCGAGGCCATCCTCGCGCCCGTCGACCACGAAGAAGTCCTGATAACACTCCACGCCCGTCATATAGAAATGCGGCGAGGCCGGAATCAGCTCGCTCCACGCATCCGGCTCCTCGACCAGCGCGGTGCAAAGCCGGAAATTCGGATCGACGTCGTTGGTGTGGATGAACAGCGTCCCGTCATGCTCGTCCACGTCATATTCGCGGCCCACCTTCCGCGCCGAAACGAGGATCGGCACCGCCAAAGGCTCATGCGCAGGCAGCAGATACAGCTCGCTCGTCACATGATCGCTGGTCGCAATCACGATCCACTTGCGCGAACTCGTCTCGCCGACGCCGACGCGAAAGCCCTCGTCCTCCTCGTGGAACAGTACGACGTCCTCGGAGATCGGCGTCCCCAACCGGTGGAACCGCGCATTGTCGGTCCGCCACTGCTCGTTCGCCAGCCCATACAGGAAGCCCGCATCGTCCGCGGTCCAGACGATCTCGCTGAGCATCCCCGGGATCACGTCGGGCAGATGCTCGCCGGTATCCAGGTCCTTGACCCGAACCTCGAACCGCTCGCTCCCATTGTCGTCGATCGCATAAGCGAGATAGCGCCCGTCATTGCTGATCGAGAACGCCCCGAGCCGGAAATACTCATGCCCCTCCGCCAGCGCCGGCTCGTCGAGCAACAGCTCGTCGTCACCGCCCGCAACGGGTTTCCGCAACCATTTCTTGTACTGGCCGCCGGTCTCGTACGCGGTCCAGTAGAGCCAGTCGCCATCCTTCTGCGGCACCGAGGATTCATCCTCCTTGATGCGCGCCTTCATCTCTTCGTAGATCGTGTCTGTCAGCGCTGCGTGCGGCGCCATCTGCTCTTCGAAATACACATTCTCGGCGGCGAGATAGGCCAGCACGTCGGCATCATCGACCTCCGGATAGTTCGGGTCCTTCAACCACGCGTACGTATCCTCGATCGTCACGCCATGCGTGGTGAAGCTGTGCGGCCGCTGTTCGGCGATGGGGGGCGTGGTCATGCCCGTGTGTTAGCCGTGCCGAGTGTGGATGCCAAACGCTGCGGCGTTTGCGAGCTATCGATAAGGACCGCCCACCGCTCCCACCACCCCGGCGAAGGCCGGGGCCCAGTTGGAAAGGTCGAAGTAACGACGCGCTGCGCTCAGTTAGCGACGTCCCCCAACTGGGCCCCGGCCTCCGCCGGGGAGGTGACGAAAGTTCGCCGTAGACACAGCAACGGTGTTGAGCCCCGACCGCACCCGCTGTCCTACACATCAGCTTTCTGTCACAACCCCCGGCATGACCGTGACCGCCCAATCCGCGCCCATATTGATGCCGTCGCGCCCGTCCGCAACGCCCACCAGATGCATGTATTGAAACCTCGCCAGCGTCTGCACTTTCTATACTTCACTTTTGACGAGAGACCGAACCGATGACCCCGACCGCCCGCTTAGCCGACCGCCTCGCGGCCCTCCGCGCTCAGCTAACCACCGATAATCTCGACGGTTTCGTCATCCCGCTCACCGACGAACACATGAGCGAATATGTCGGCGGCTACGCGCAGCGCCTCGCCTGGCTCACCGGCTTCGGCGGCTCGGCCGGCACCGCGGTCGTCCTCGGCGACCGAGCCGCGATCTTCACCGACGGTCGCTACACGATCCAGGTCCGCGAACAGGTCGACGGCGCGCAGTGGGACTATGCCGACGTCCCCCAGACCAGCCCCGCCGCCTGGCTCGCCAAGCATGCCCCCGAAGGCGGCCGCATTGGCTACGACCCGTGGCTCCACACCGGCACCTGGGTCGCGGACGCCACCACGGCCCTCGCCGACCGCGGCGCGACGCTGGTAGCGGTTGACGCCAACCCCATCGACGCGATCTGGGCCGACCGCCCCGCCCCCTCGCCCGCCAAGCTCACCGTCCAGCCCGACCAGTTCACCGGCGCCTCCTCCGCTGAAAAGCGCGCCAAGATCGCCGACTGGCTCTCCGAGCAGAACGCCGACGCGGTCGTCCTCACCGCACTCGACTCCATCGCCTGGGCGCTCAACATCCGCGGCGGCGACGTCGACCACACCCCCGTAGCGCTGTCCTACGCCATCGTCGGCGCAGACGGCACCACCGACCTGTTCGTCGCCCCCGACAAGCTCGACGACGCCGTCCGCCAGCATCTCGGCAACGCCATCCGCCTCCACGACCGCAGCACCTTCGCCGCCGCCCTCGCGACCTATGCCAGCAAGCGCGTCGCCGCCGACCCCGAACGCGCGGTCGCCGCGATCACGCAAGCCCTACAGGCGGGCGGCGCCAAGATCCTCCCCCTCCGCGACCCCGTCGTCCTCGCCAAAGCCATCAAGAACCCGGTCGAGATCGCCGGCCACCGCGCCGCCTCCGCCCGCGACGGCGCCGCACTCGCGCGCTTCCTGCGCTGGGTCGAAATCGAATGCGTGAAAGGCGGCCAGACCGAACTCAGCGCCGCCGCCAAGCTGCTCGCCTTTCGCGAACAGACCGGCGTCCTCAAGGACACCTCGTTCGACACGATCTCCGCCACCGGCCCCCACGGCGCGATCCCGCACTACCACGTCACCGAGGAGTCGAGCGCGCCGATCGAACCCGGCCAGCTCTATTTGATCGACTCCGGCGGCCAATATGCGGACGGGACCACCGACGTCACCCGCGTCATGCCGATCGACGAACCGACCGCAGAGATGCGCGACCGCTTCACCCGCGTCCTGAAGGGTCATATCGGCATCGCCACCGCGGTCTTCCCCGACGGCACGATGGGCGGCCAAATCGACGCGTTCGCGCGCCGTCCGCTCTGGGAAGCCGGCCTCGATTTCGGCCACGGCACCGGCCACGGCGTCGGCGCGTATCTCGCGGTCCACGAAGGCCCGCAGCGGATCGCCGCGCCCAACTACCCCGGCGGCGCGGCGATGGAGCCGCTGCGCGCCGGCATGATGCTCTCCAACGAGCCCGGCTATTACAAGGCCGGCGAATACGGCATCCGCATCGAGAACCTGATCCTGATCGAACCCCGCGCGATCCCCGGTGCGGACCGCGCGATGCTCGGTTTCGAGACGCTCACCTTCTGCCCGATCGAACGCACGCTGATCGAGCCAGCGTTGCTGACCGCGGCAGAGCGCCAATGGGTCGACGATTATCACGCGCAGGTGCTGGCGGTCCTGACTCCGGAGATGCCCGACGCGGAGGATCGCGCCTGGCTTACCGCCAAATGCGCGCCGCTCAGCTAGACGGCTCGTCCTTCGGCGCAGGCACGGCCCCCACGGCCCGCGCCTGCGCCTTCCGCCGCCGCAGGTTCTCGCGCAGCGCAGCGGCCATGCGTTCGGCCTTCTCCGCCGCCTTTCGATCCCGATCATCCATAAATACGCCCTACATTGTGGCGAGACGCCTTGACAATCTCTCCGCCCTCGGCTCTTAGCCCCACTCCGCCGGCAGCGATGCCAGCGTGTGCTGCCGTAGCTCAGTGGTAGAGCGCATCCTTGGTAAGGCTGAGGTCGTGAGTTCAATCCTCACCGGCAGCACCATTTTTTTCAATAAATACCCGTCGTTGGCGTGATACATCTCCTCCACCGGGGACCCCCACCCTGCGGGCGACGCCAACTAAAAAGCGCGGATGGCGGTATGCCGATCCACAGGCGCAGCCTTTCCGAATGATGGTCTGAGACCGGCGCCAACCAACGCCACGCCCCCGCATCGTGCGTCAGACGATACTATCCATAGGTCGGACATGGCTAAGCGCGCGGTTGGCGGATGAGGCCAACCTCCAGCGTTACTAACCTCACGGCCAGTCATGCCGTCAGCCCAGCACCACGACGCACGTCATGCCGGTATCGGCGCCTCCCTCGCAACGCCCCAGGCCGCCGAACATGCTCGAGCGCGGCCTGGGTCGCCGGTGGGAGAGTATGGAGGCTATTCGGCCGCCACCAGTTCGGTGCTGTCGTCGAGAGGATGGCTCAGACGCGTCAGCATTTCCTTCGGCACGATCTGCCAGAAATGCGGCGCGACCCGGTCCCAGTCCTCCAGCAACCCCTTCGACCACTTGCTGTCGGTCGTGTCGGCATGATCACGGACCAGGTCGAGCAGCACGTCCGCCCAGTGGAGCGACCTCACCCGGGCCCAGGTGATGTTCTCCGGGTTGGCGCGCTTCGCGAACACGCCGTCGGGATCGTAGACGAACGCCATGCCGCCGGTCATCCCCGCGCCGAAGTTCGCACCGACCGCGCCGAGCACCACGGCGATACCGTTGGTCATGTACTCGCACCCGTTCGCGCCGCAGCCTTCGACGACCACGATCGCGCCCGAGTTGCGGACCGCGAAACGCTCGCCCGCCTGCCCCGCCGCGAACAGCCGGCCAGAGGTCGCGCCGTAGAGCACGGTGTTGCCGATGATCGTGTTGTCTTGGCTCGCCAGCGGCGAACTCACCGCCGGCCGCACGATGATCGTACCGCCCGAGAGCCCCTTGCCGACATAGTCGTTAGAATCGCCGAACACTTCGAGCGTGATGCCCTTGCACAGGAACGCGCCAAGCGACTGCCCCGCCGATCCCCGCAGACGGATCGTCACATGATCGTCCGCCAGCGTCGACATCCCGAACTTCCGCGTAATCTCGCTCGACAGTCGCGTGCCGACCGCGCGGTGCGTGTTGCGCACCGAATAGGTCAGCTGCATCTTCTCGCCGCGCGAAAACACCGCGGACGCGTCCTTAATGATCTGCGCGTCGAGGCTGTCGGGGACTTCGTTGCGGAACGTCGACAGGCTGAACCGGCGCTGCGAATCGTCGGCATCGACCTTTGCCAGGATCGGGTTGAGATCGAGATCGTCGAGATGCTCGGCCCCGCGGCTGACCTGCCGCAGCAGCTCGGTGCGGCCGATCACGTCGTCGAGGCTCTTCACGCCGAGCCGCGCGAGAATGTCGCGGACTTCCTCGGCGATGAAGGTCATCAGGTTGATCACCTTTTCGGGCGTGCCGACGAATTTCTGGCGGAGCGCGTCGTTCTGCGTGCAGATGCCGACCGGACACGTGTTCGAATGGCATTGGCGCACCATGATGCAGCCCATCGCCACCAGCGACAGCGTGCCGATGCCGAACTCCTCCGCGCCGAGGATCGCGGCGATGACGATGTCGCGCCCGGTCTTCAGCCCGCCATCGGTGCGCAACCGCACGCGACCGCGCAAGCCGTTGAGCGTCAGCACCTGGTTGACCTCCGACAGCCCCATTTCCCACGGCGTGCCGGCATATTTGATCGAGGTCTGGGGCGAGGCACCCGTGCCGCCGACATGGCCGGCGATCAGGATCACGTCGGCATGCGCCTTCGCCACGCCCGCCGCGACCGTACCGATGCCCGCCGAGCTGACGAGCTTCACGCACACGCGCGCACGCGGGTTGATCTGCTTCAGGTCGTAGATGAGCTGCGCGAGATCCTCGATCGAGTAGATGTCGTGGTGCGGCGGCGGCGAGATCAGCGTCACGCCGGGCGTCGCATGGCGCAGCTTGGCGATGAACTCGGTGACCTTGAAGCCGGGCAGCTGGCCGCCCTCGCCGGGCTTGGCGCCCTGTGCCACCTTGACCTCGATCTCCTCGCACGCGTTGAGATATTCGGCCGTAACGCCAAACCTCCCAGACGCGACCTGCTTGATCGACGAGTTGGCGTTGTCGCCGTTCGCGTACGGCACGAAGCGCGACTTATCTTCGCCGCCCTCGCCCGAGACGGCCTTCGCGCCGATCCGGTTCATCGCGATCGCCAGCGTCTCGTGTGCTTCCGGCGACAGCGCGCCGAGCGACATGCCAGGCGTGACGAAGCGCTTGCGGATCTCGGTGATCGCCTCGACCTGGTCGACCGGAACGCCTTCCGCGGGGAAGTTGAACTGGAGCAGATCGCGCAGATACACCGGCGGCAGGTCGGACACGCCGCGCGAGAATTGCAGATAGCTCGTATAGCTGTCGGTCGCGACCGCGGTCTGGAGCAGATGCATCAGCTGCGCGGAATAAGCGTGCGTTTCGCCGGTGTGACGCTGGCGATAGAAGCCGCCGATCGGCAGCGTCGCTACGGCTGGGTCAAATGCCGCTTCGTGGCGATCAGTCGCGTTGACATGGAGCGACGCATAACCCTCGCCGCTGATCTTGGCTGGCATGCCGGGGAACAGGTCGTTGACCAGGCTGCGCGAGAGGCCGACCGCCTCGAAATTATAGCCACCGCGGTAGGACGAGATGACCGCGATGCCCATCTTCGACATGATCTTGAGTAGCCCCTCCTCGACCGCGACGCGGTGGCGGCGGAGGCATTCGGCGAGGTCGAGATCGCCGAACAGCCCGCGCGACTGGCGATCGACGATCGCGGCCTCGGCAAGGTACGCGTTCACAGTCGTCGCGCCGACACCGATCAGCACGGCGTAATAATGCGTGTCGAGGCACTCGGCCGAGCGGACGTTGATCGACGCGTAGGACCGAAGCCCGCGGCGGACGAGGTGCGTGTGCACCGCGGCGACCGCGAGCACGCCGGCGATGCCGACGCGGTCTTCGCTGATCGCCTCGTCGGTAAGGAAGATCTCGCTCTTGCCCTGGCGGACGGCTTGTTCGGCCTCATTGCGGATCCGCTGGATCGCCGCGCGGAGCTTTTCCGGGCCGCCACCGACGTCGAACGTGCAGTCGATCTCGGCAACCGCGTTACCGAAATGCGCCTTCAACCGCGACCAATGCTCGCCCGTCAGCACCGGCGAATCGAGCACCAGCACGCGCTCGCGCTGGTCGCGCACGTCGAGGATGTTGGCGAGATTGCCGAACCGCGTCTTCAGCGACATCACGTGGCGCTCGCGCAGCGGATCGATCGGCGGGTTGGTGACCTGCGAGAAGTTCTGGCGGAAGAACTGGCTGATCAGGCGCGGCTTGTCGGAGATGACCGCGAGCGGCGTGTCGTCGCCCATCGATCCGATCGCTTCCTTGGCGGATTCGACCATCGGCGACAGGATCAACTCCATGTCCTCCATCGTCTGCCCCGCCGCAACCTGACGACGCGCGAGTTCGGCCCGGTCGTAGCGTACCACGGCGTCCTCGACCGAGGGCAGGTCGGCGAGCGTGTGGAATTCGCCGATCATCGCGGCGTAGTCGGCCTCGCCAGAGATGCGATCCTTTACTTCGCGGTCCTGCAGCAGGCGACCCTCGTCGAGGTCGACCGCGATCATCTCGCCCGGCCCCAGGCGCCCCTTGGCGACGATAGTCGATTCGGGAACGACGACCATGCCGCTCTCCGACCCGACGATCAGCAGGCCGTCGGAGGTCAGCGTATAACGGAGCGGACGCAGCGCATTGCGATCCATGCCCGCAACCGCCCAACGGCCATCGGTCATCGCCAGCGCGGCGGGGCCGTCCCACGGCTCCATCACCGATGCGAGATACTGGTACATCGCGGTATGCTCGGGCGGCATGTCTGGGCTGGCGGCCTCGGGGACCAGCATCAGCTTGGCGGTCGGCGCATCGCGGCCCGAGCGACAGATTGCCTCGAACACGGCATCCAGCGCGGCGGTGTCTGACGCGCCGGCGGGGATCACCGGCTTGATGTCCTCCGAATTGTCGCCGAACGCGAGGCTCGCCATGCGGATCTCGTGGCTGAGCATCCAGTTCTTGTTGCCGCGGATCGTGTTGATCTCGCCGTTGTGCGCGAGGCAGCGAAACGGTTGCGCCAGCCACCATTGCGGGAAGGTGTTGGTCGAATAGCGCTGATGGAAGATCGCGACGCGGCTCTCGAAGCGCTGGTCGCACAGGTCCGGATAGAAGACGGACAGTGATTCGGCGAGGAACAGCCCCTTGTAGATGATCGAGCGGCACGACAGCGAGCAGATGTAGAAGCCCTGGATCTGCGCCGCGATCACGCGCTTCTCGATCCGGCGACGGACGAGATACAGCGTCTTCTCGAACTCGGCAGCGTCCTGTTCCTCGGGCAATGGCCCGGCGATCATGATCTGCTCGATCTCGGGGCGCGTGGCTTGCGCCTTCTGGCCGATCACCGACACGTCGACCGGCACCTGGCGCCAGCCATAGATGGTGTAGCCCGCCTCGATGATCGCGCTCTCGACGATCGTCCGGCAATCCTCCTGCGCGCCGAGATCGGTGCGCGGGAGGAAGATCATGCCGACGGCCAACCGGTTCGGCCGGACCTTGTGCCCCGACGCGGCGACCGCGTCGTCGAAGAAGCGTAGCGGCAGGTCGATATGCAGCCCCGCGCCATCACCGGTCTTGCCGTCCGCATCGACCGCACCGCGGTGCCACACGGCCTTCAACGCATCGACCGCGGACTGCACGACACGGCGCGACGCACGGCCATCGGTGGCGGCGACGAGACCTACACCGCATGCATCGCCCTCGAATTCGGGGCGGTACATGCCTTCAGCGGCGAGACGGGCGCGTTCGGTTTCGTTGGTCATGCCAACCATTCCTTCTTGTCGACGTAGGTGAGCGCGCGCTGGGTAGCGGCGCGGAGAATCTTGGTAGCCTGAGCCGCCTCGACCAACTTGGCGAACCGCGCCTCGCTGGTCAGCGGATAGTCGTGGACCAGACGATTGCGCAGTTTGACGACTGCCATCCAGCCATCGGCGCTATCGATGATCCGCAGCGACTCCATTCGGTTGGCAACGTCGCGGGCGAACAGGTCCTTCGTATCCACGGCGCGTGCCCGGAGGATGGTATGGAACAGCCGCATCAACTGGTCTTCCAACTGCTCGACCGTTTTCAGCAGCGCGCGCGATCCGACGCGGCCATGTTCCGTCATCGCCTCGAACGCCGTCAGATCGGTCGGGACGGTACCGAGCAACCGCATATCCTCGTCCAGAGCGATGGTAAGCGACCGCACCCGGTCGCAGATGATTTCGAGGATATCGTCTTCGGGTTCCGTCACAGCACGATCCCATCGCGATAGGCGATGCGCTCGAACCCACGCGGCGTACCGCCACGGATGGTCAGCACGACATCGACCTTTTGCGGGTCGATCCGTTGAAACAGCCTGTCCTCGAATTTCCCGCGGGCACGCCCTTCGTCTGCAACGTCATCGACCTCGATGTGGAGATCGATGTCGCCGCCGCGCTCGCTGTCGTCGACCCGGCTGCCGAAAAGGCGCACGACCGCGGTTTCGCCGAACGTCTCCGCAGCGGCCTCCTTGATCGCCGCGACCTCTTCGGCGTTCAGCCTCATGCCGCGACCTTCGCGTTGGCTGCCTTGGTCTTCAGCCATTTGTGCATCGTCGCGGCGACGTCGCGGCCGTCGCGGATCGCCCAGACGACGAGGCTTGCGCCGCGGACGATGTCGCCTGCCGCGAACACGCCATCGAGCGAGGTCATCAGCGTCTTGCCGTCGACCAATACGGTGCCCCAGCGGCTCACGCCCAGTTCCGGCGTGGCGAACAGCGTCGGCAGGTCCTCGGCGTCGAAACCGAGCGCCTTGATCACGAGATCGGCGTTCACCGAATAGTCGCCCGCTGGATCGGGTTCGGGCGCGCGGCGGCCGCTCGCATCGGGAGCGCCGAGACGCATTTTCCGCACCTTGACGCTCGATACCGTATCGCCGCCGTCGAAGCTCTGCGGGCCCGACAGCCAGACGAACTCGACGCCCTCCTCCTCGGCATTGGCGACTTCGCGCTGCGAGCCGGGCATGTTGGCGCGGTCGCGGCGGTAGAGGCATTTCACCGACTTGGCGCCCTGGCGGATCGCGGTGCGGACGCAGTCCATCGCGGTGTCGCCGCCGCCGATCACGACGACGTCCTTGCCCTCGGCATTGAGGCTGCCGTCGTCGAATGCGGGAACCGCGTCGCCGAAGCCCTTGCGGTTCGAGGCGACGAGGAAGTCGAGTGCTGGCACCACGCCGCTCGATCCGCCACCGGGCAGGTCCATCGCGCGCGCCTTGTAGACGCCGGTCGCGATCAGGATCGCGTCGTGGCGCTGGCGGAGATCGTCGAGGCTCGCATCGTCGCCGACCGCAAAGCCTTCGTGGAAGACGATACCGGCGGCCTTGAGCCGCTCGACGCGCCGCATGACGATCGGCTTTTCGAGCTTGAAGCCGGGGATGCCGTAGGTGAGCAGGCCGCCGGCGCGATCGTAGCGGTCATAGACGTGCACGTCGTAGCCATGCCCGCGCAGATATTCCGCCGCGGTCAGACCTGCCGGCCCCGCACCGATCACGCCGACCGACTGGCCACGCGACTTGCCCGGCACCAGTGGTTCGACCCAGCCATTCTCCCAGGCGGTATCGGTGATGAACTTCTCGACCGAGCCGATCGTGACCGCACCGTGCCCAGTGAATTCGATGACGCAATTGCCTTCGCACAGTCGGTCCTGCGGGCAGATTCGGCCACAGATCTCTGGCATGGTCGAGGTCGCGTTGCTGAGTTCATACGCCTCGCGCAGCCGCCCTTCCGCGGTCAGCCGGAGCCAATCGGGGATATGGTTGTGCAGCGGGCAATGCACCGAGCAATACGGCACGCCACACTGCGAACAGCGTCCGGCCTGCTCTTCAGCAGGCTCGACCGCGTAACGCTGCGCGATCTCGCGGAAATCGTCGGCCCGCTCGTCGGCGGTGCGCTTGTCGGGATAGGATTGCTCCCGGCCGACAAATTTGAGCATCGAATCGTTCGCCATGATAGCCTCCGACAGCCGCGTTATTGCGCGATCGGAGGCTTGTCACGATCAAAACAGCATATATGTAAGCTATGCTGTCTCATAAATCAGAACAATCAGCAGATTTTTGTGAGAGCCGTTCTCACCAAGCATTATTATTACCGTATCGGACCTATTTGCTCAACAGCCAGATCAGCGCAGCCGACCCGGCGACGACGCGGTACAAGGCGAACGGCACGAACCCGTGCTTGGTGACGATCCCGACGAACCACTTCACCACCAGCAGGGCGACGACGAACGACACCGCGGCGCCAATCGCGATCGCGCCTAGCCCGACACCGCCGCCGCTCGCGATCGCGTCGCGGTTCTTCAGCAGTTCAAGCGCGCTCGCCCCCAGCATCGTCGGGATCGCGAGAAAGAAGCTGAACTCCGCCGCGGTGCGCCGCTCAACGCCCAACGCCAGCGCGCCGAGGATCGTCGCGCCCGACCGGCTGACGCCCGGGATCATTGCCAGGCACTGGAGGAAGCCGATGCCGATCACCGTCTTCAGCGGAATATCCGCGACGCCGCTGATATCGCTGCGCGGCGCGAACCGCTCGACCGCGAGGATCGCGAACCCACCGACGATCAGCGCGATCGCGACGACCTCGGCATTGCCGAGCAGCGCCTCGATATAATGATGCAGCGCGAGGCCGATCACCGCCGCCGGAATGAACGCGACGACCAGGTTGCGCAGAAACAACCAGGATTTCGGTTCGCGGCGGACCAGCCCCATGCCGACCGCCCAGAACGTCCGCCAGTACAGCACGACAATCGCCAAGATCGCGCCGAGTTGGATGACGACATTGAACACCTCCCAGCGCCCCGCGTCATAGCCGAGCAAGCGCGTGGCGAGGATCAGGTGCCCGGTCGACGAGACGGGCAGGAATTCGGTGATCCCCTCGACGATGCCGAGCAGGATGACGGTAAGAAGTTCGGTCAAGCAGGCGCTCCGGCGTCGCGGGTTTCAGAAGAGGCGCGGTTTTCAGAAGAGGCGCGGGTTTAACGGCACGCTTAGCACGTGCAGCATTAGTCTGCGTGGACTTCCGCACGCGTTTCGGCGCGCCGACCGAACCGTCCGGCCTTGCGAAACCGCACCAGCCAGCCCGGCGCGACCGTCGACAGCGGCGTCGCCTCGATCCCGAACGCGGCGAGGCCATCGGTGCCGGTGACGACATTGTCGCTCTGCAGCATCGTCCACTGGTCCTTGGTGATCGGCGCACCCGGCAGGAAGCCGCCCTTGGCGATCAGCGCGCCGGCAAAGTCCGGCAGCTCGACGATCGAGGGATTGCGGCCGATCGTCTTGGCGATCCAGCGGATCAAATTGCCCATCGTGATGATATCCGGCCCGCCAAGCTCGAAGGTCTTGCCGCCGAACGTCTCGGGATCGGACGCCGCTGCAACTACCGCGTCCGCCACGTTGCCGACGAACACCGGCTGGAACTTCGCGCCCGCGCGCAGCACCGGTACCACCGGCGCCTTGGCAATCATGCCAGCAAAGCGGTTCACGAACTGGTCTTCCTGGCCGAACACGATCGACGGCCGCAGGATCGTCGCGGTCGGGAACGCATGCAGCACCGCTGCCTCGCCCTGCCCCTTCGACTTGCCGTACACGGAGGCGGACTCGGGATCCGCGCCGATCGCCGAGACGTGCACCAGCGCGCCGACGCCAGCCTTCGCCGCCGCTTCGGCAACCGTCTGCGCGCCGAGCGCCTGGACGCGCTGGAAATCGCCCGCGAGCACGCCGACCAGGTTCACCACGACATCCGAGCCATGCACCGCATGCGCGATCGTCTCGGGCTTGGTGACGTCGGCCCCGACGAACTGCGTCTGGCCGAGCCCGCCGAGCGGCTTCAGGAAGAACGCCTGCCGCGGATCGCGCTGCGCGATGCGGACGCGGGCGCCCGTCGCCAGCAGCGCCTGTGCGACATAGCGGCCGACGA
>Ga0308169_10004433_pt1 | contig 13149 bp, 21 predicted proteins | sample PhyBR1_2_FD_202139 | JGI IMG/M metagenome (GOLD analysis project Ga0308169, IMG submission 202139) | Phyllosphere microbial communities from UC Gill Tract Community Farm, Albany, California, United States - DLSLSB.R1 | ecosystem: Host-associated > Plants > Phyllosphere > Unclassified | place...
GCCGCGCATCCAAAGAAGCCGGGAGACGAGCCGCTGGACGGAGGCGCGCCGCGGCCCGCTCGGCCGCTCCCAAGGCTCGCCAGCCGGCGCCCCGCCTTCTCTCGCTCCTCCCTCCTCCCTCTCACCTCCTTGCACCCTCTGCACACTCACAGCACCTACTCCTCGACCATGACTGCCAGTGAGTCGCGCACCCTGCCGCCCTGCCCGCGCGTCCCTGCTCACGCCGCTCCCTCGCTCGCTCGCAGCCAAGTTCGGCCGCTTCCTTCCGCGCGGCGTCTACGCCCCGATCAACACCTTCTTCCACGAGGACGAGTCGCTCGATCTCGACACGTTCAAGAAGCACGCCCAGTATGTCGCGAGCGCTGGAGGTGAGCTCCCCTCTCCTCCTTCGCTCCCCCACCCTCAGCCCACTCGCCTCGTCTCCTCAGGCACCGCAAGCTGATCCCTGCTCCTCCGCGCTCGCAGTCGGTCTTGTCGCACTCGGCTCCATGGGCGAAGGTGCGTCGCTCGGCCCGCCTGCCGCCGCGCGCGCAAGCTGACCTTCCCTCGCCCCCCTCTCGGCCCACAGCCGTCCACCTGTCGCACGCCGAGCGCAACGCCGTCGTGACGGCTGCGCGGGAGGCCCTCGACGCCGACCCTGCACTCGCCGACATCCCGCTCGTCGTCGGTACGGGCGCGTGCTCGACGAGGGAGACGATCGAGCTCACCAAGGAGGCGGCCGAGAGGGGCGCCAATTACGCCATGGTCATCGCCCCTGGTGCGTTCCGCTCTTCCCCTCCCGCTCAGAGTGACGCTGAAGACGCTCTCTCCGTCGCAGGGTACTTCGCCGGCGCGCTCGGCAAGCCGGCGCTCAAGCAGTTCTTCGTCGACGTCGCCGAGGCGAGCCCTATCCCGGTGCGTCCTCTCCTTTGAGCTCTCGAGGACGAGCACCGCTGACTCAACCTCCTCGCCCTGCAGATCATCGTGTACAATTGTGCGTTCGACGCTCTCTGCGTCACACCGGCGAGCTGCAGCTGACGACTCGTCCTTCTCGCAGACCCAGGAGCCGCGTCCGGCATCGACATCGACTCGGACCTCATGACTGAGAGTGCGTCCTTCTCGCTGCGTCTCTCATGCGCTCTCGAGGCTGACTCGGTCTTCCCGCAGTCGCCGCCGCGTCCAAGAACATCGTCGGCACCAAGTTGACCTGCGGCAGCGTCGGCAAGTGCGTCGCCTCGTCTCGCCCTCTCCCTCTTGCTCCTCCTCAGTCCTGACGCCTCTCACCTCACAGGCTCTCTCGCTTGACCAAGCTGCGCGACGACTTTGCCGTCCTCGGCGGCTTTGTCGACTTCCTCGCGCCCTCGGTCTTCATCGGCGCGGCGGGCGGCATTACGGGCCTCGCCAACATTGCGCCGGTGCGTCCTCCTCACCCTCTCACGACGAGCTCTCGCGAGCCTCTCGCTGACGCCTCGACGTGCGCGCAGAAAACCTGCCTCAAGCTGTACCGCGACACGGTCGCGTCGCTGTCGGGCAAGGTCGACCCGGCGGCGGCGGCCGAGCTGCAGGGCGTCGTCTCGCGCGCCGACTGGGTCCTCGTCAAGGGCGGCATCTCGGGGACCAAGTACGCGCTGAGCAAGGTGCGCGGGTACGGCGGCGCGCCGAGGAGGCCGATCCTGCCGTTCGACGCGAGCGAGGGCAAGGGCGACAAGGTCGTCGCCGAGCTGCAGGAGATCCTCAAGATTGAGAACAGCTTGTGAGCAAGAGATTTTGTAGCATGCTCTCTGTGCAGTCGAGCCGTCGTTTGTCGTTCTTCGCGAGCTCGTCGTCGTCGAAAGCCGATTGAGAAGGTCGTTCGAGCCGAGGTGGCTTGCTCGCTCGGGCCTTCTCTCTCTCTCCGCGCCGCTCTTTACGAGTACCTTTGTCAGCTCGAGCGAGAGACGTGCACCACGCTGCAGAGGAGGAGAGTGCGAGCGCTCGAGGCTGGACAAAGGGGGCGCGGCCCCGCGGTGCGTTGCCCCGGACGCACGCTCCTCGCCGGCCGCCCCCGGATCCGCTCGGCAGCCCTTGTCGGCGAGGAAGAACGAGCGTTTGAGCAAGCACCGCCTCGCTGCTCTCTCCCTCTCTCTCGCACGCACTCGGCTCGCCACTCAGCAACTCGACCAGCAGCACACTCGAGCCACACCTCGCCCTCTCTCTCGCCTCGCCCCCACTCGGTCCTCCCTTCCCCCGCCTTCACCTCCTCATCAGCTCAGCTCTCGCCGACCTCGAGCACATGGCGACCGTCCACCCGTTCGCCTACCCAGCAGCATCCGCCGCACCGATGCACGCCCACCCCACCAGCACCGCCGCCGCCCAGCCCGCCCTCGCTTCCACCTTGTCCGCGCCCGCACCTCCCGCCGCCGCCACGAGCGCACCGGACCCCTCGTCGAGCATGCAGGGAGGGGACGCGCCGATGCAGCCGGTGCAGCAGCAGGTCGCATCGCAGGAGCAGGCGGCGGCAGGGCCGTCGGGCGAGCCAGGTGGCGTCGGCGCGAGCGGGGCCAAGGTCGGCGAGCAGGGGCAGGGACAGCCGCCGGTGCAGGACGAGCAGGGGCAGCTCGCGCGGGACAAGCAGTCGAGTAAGAGGGGCGAGGAGAAGAAGGAGCCGAGGAAGATCCGGTTCTCGGTCGGGCAGAAGTACCAGGTGCGCACCGTCTCCCTCTCGTCCTCGCGCTCCTTCCTGCGTACGATCGCCGCTGACTGGTTCGCTTCAACGTTCGCAGGTCCAGGACGTCATCGGCGAGGGAGCGTACGGCGTCGTGTGCTCGGCCATCCACAAGGCGACCGGTCAGCGCGTGCGTCCTCTCCCTTTCCCTCTCTCCAGCGTCTCCTCGTCTCGCACTGACGCTCGACTCCCTGCAGGTCGCCATCAAAAAGGTCATGCCGTTCGACCACTCGATGTTCGCGCTGCGGACCCTGCGCGAGCTCAAGCTCCTGCGCTTCTTCGCCGAGCACCAGGTCTCGGAGAACCTCATCACCGTCATCGACCTCATCAAGCCGGTCTCGTACGACTCGTTTCAGGAGGTGCGTCCATCTCGTACTCGTCAGTCCAAGAGCCGAAGCCGAGCTGACGCCGGGTCGAGCGCTCGCAGGTCTACTTAATCCAGGAGCTCATGGAGACGGACCTGTACCGCGTCATCCGCACCCAGCCGCTCTCTGACGACCAGTGCGTGCCTCTCTCTAGCTCTCGAGGGAGCACCAGCTGACCCTCCGACGAGCGCAGCGTCCAGTACTTCGTCTACCAGTGCGTGCTCGACTCTCTCTGACTTCGCGCACGAGCCTCCTCGCTCACGCCCGACCTCCTCGCCCGCAGGACCCTGCGCGCCCTCAAGGCCATGCACTCGGCCAACATCATCCACCGCGACCTCAAGCCGTCCAACCTCCTGCTCAACGCCAACTGCGACCTCAAGGTGTGCGACTTTGGCCTCGCGCGCAGCGTCCTCACGGCCGAGCCCAACGGCGGCGAGACGGGCTTCATGACCGAGTATGTCGCGACGAGGTGGTACCGCGCGCCCGAGATCATGCTCACGTGCGTCCCTCTCTCCCTCCCTCTCGTCGGCCGAGGCTCGAGCGCAATGCTGACCTTCTCAAACTCGCTTCCCGCCTCGCAGGTTCAAGCAGTACACCAAGGCGATCGACATCTGTGCGTCGACTCTCTCGACGTCCTCGTTCTAGGCTGTCGCTGACTCTCTCACTTGCGCGCGCGCAGGGTCCGTCGGGTGCATCTGCGCCGAGATGCTCAGCAGCAGGCCTCTCTTCCCCGGTCGCGACTGTGCGTGCCGCTCTCCTTCTTCCGCTTCGGTCGCAGCTCCTGACGTGTAAGTCTGCAGACCACCACCAGCTCACCCTCATCCTGAGCGTCACTGGCACGCCGACCATCGACGAGTGCGTCCTCTTCCCCCGCTCGGACCTCCTCTTCGACCTGGCTCACCTTCGCCTCTCCCGCACAGGTTCTACCGCATCAACTCGCGCCGCTCGCGCGACTACCTGCGCGCGCTGCCGTTCCAGAAGCGCCGCAGCTTCGCCGAGCTGTTCCCGGCCGCGTCGGAGCAGGCGTGCGACTTTCTCGCAAAGACGCTCACGTTCGACCCGACCAAGCGGCTCACCGCCGAGCAGTGCCTCGCGCACCGTGCGTCCTCTCTCCCTCTCTCTCTCTCTTGACTCGACTCGGGCTGAGCCGCGAAGCGCGTGTCACTGAACTCGCGCGCACCGCCGTCGTCACGCAGCCTACCTCGCTCAGTACCACGACCCGGACGGTGCGCTGCCTCCTCCTTCTTCCTCTCACTCTCCAAGTGACTGACGCTCTTCCTTGCTCGCAGACGAGCCCATCGCGCCGCCCCTTGACCCCGGATTTTTCGACTTCGACCTCGAGAAGCTCTCGCGCGAGGACCTCAAGCGCAGGATGTACGACGAGGTGACGGGCTTCCAGCCTCTCGTCTAGCTTCTCGCCTCCTCTCGCTCGTTCTATCCCTCTCATGGTACCGCCCGAGGCGCTCTCGTCGACCGGTTCCTCTCTTTCGATACCCCCTCTCGCACTCGGTCGGCCCCTCAGTTTTATCCCCCCTCTCTCGCACCGCAACGTGCATGTTTTGGCTTCTTCTCACGCTCACGCTCGAGGAAGAGGAAGACGAGAGCGTTGCAGGAGACTAAGTGCGAGGGAGAGACAACGAGGCACGGCGGGAACAGCGAGAGGAAGACGACCAAGACGACGACGACGACGACGACGATACGAGAGCGGTATGGACGAGAGGGGCAGGGACGAGGTATCTTTAGGTGCGGAGCGTGTAGTAGAGAATGTAGGCGGACTTGGCCTGCGCCGAGGGAAGGCTCTAGGTCAGCTCGAGAGGCGACGAGGAGGTCAGGAAAGTCGAGGAAGGCGAGGACGCACCGACTGTACGTGTGCTGGGTCTGCGGGCGCCACCTTCGAGTCGCCGATGTTGAACCAGTCTCGGCCGCTGCGGACGAAGGCCGTGCTGCGACGAGGAGGGAGGCGAAGAGGTCAGTGCGCGCTCTCGAGGAGGGCCCGAGGAGGGAGCGAGGAGCGTCGACGCACTAGTGCCCGCTGCTCAAGTTGCCGTAGTGGTTCGTGACGCCGAAGAGGTCGTAGCTGTAGCCCTTGGGCGGGCTCGACGAGGCGCCCGTCTGATCCATCATCGGCGGCGGGACGAAGTGGGTGAGGTCGAGTCCGGCGAGCGGGTACTGCACCTGCGTCTCGATCTGCAGGGACATCCTCTTCGTCAGCAAGCGCACAGTAAGCGACAGAGATCGGTGGAAGAGCGGCGCACCTTGTCGCTGAAGGGCCCGTGGAACGAGAAGCGCTTGAGGTGGATGACGAGAATGGGCGGCAGCTTGGACAACGACAGCTTCTTGACGGCTGGCCGGTTCGTCTTGCACTGAGGGCAGTACCTGCACGAGCGAGACGTCAGCTGCGAGCGCAGTGCGAGAAGAGAGAGAGCGGACGGACCATGCATCGTCGTCCTTGAGCACCTCGTCCTTGACGAAGTGCTCGAGACAGGCCAGGAGCGACACCCTGCCGGCGCCTCGACCGCCAGGAATCGGCACCGAGAGCGGCATGAACGTGTTGTACGTCGTCGAGGTCTGCGCGGCGAGGAAGAGAGGCGTCAGAGTCCGGCTCGACGAGGACGAAAGAGCCCGAGGAGGGCGACGGCGACGGGCGGGAGACGCAGAGTGAACGAGGACGCACCCTCTGACAGGTCAAGCACCGCAGCTGGTTGCGGAACTGGCCCTGGAAACACTGAACGATGAACGAGTCGTTGCGCATCTTGTAGATCTGCCACTCGCGGTCGCTCATGACCTGAGGCGGCAGCGTCTCGAGGTCGTGCTCGCGCTCGGACGTCATCTCGACCGGCGGCGGCTTCTTGACGACGTAGTTGCAGTCCTCGTGCAGGCCGTCGAGGAGGAAGCCGAGGAACTCTTGGGCGTCGTGCTGCTCGGACCCGCGAAACTGGGGCGCGACGCGGCAGATGTTCTCGCGGAACGTGACAGGCGACAGGAAGTGGTACTGCTGCGCCCACAGGGCGCGGATGAGCTCGGCGACGGCGTTGGCGAGCGCGCCCTTGGTCCCGAGCGGGTTGTAGACGTTGATGTCCTTGCGGTAGGTGCCACCTGCGAGCACGAGACGCGCTCACGGATGCGTCAGTCCTGTTCGTGCTGCGCAAGAGAGGGAGCGCGAGGCGAGAGAGAGCGAGACGCACCGGTGAAGTAGCGGGCGAAGGGAACGGCAGCGCTCAGGCACTGGATCGTCGAGTTCATGTAGCACGTGTTGCCGAGGTTCTTGAGGCCGCTGATGCCGATGACGCCCTCCTCGAAGCTCAGGAGCCCGGTCGGGAAGCGTGAGTGCGCCGCCGAGTACTGCGCCGGCTGCATGCTCGAGAAGGACGAGTTGGACCGCATCGGCGCCGGCTTGGCCGGCGGCGGCCGGGCGAGAGGAACTGGAGGCACGGCCGAGTAGGCGGTCGAGGACGCGGGAGGAGGAGGAGCTGGCCTAGTCGGGTGGCTGACGGTCGGCGGCGCACGGTGCTGAAGCTGCGGGTAGTCGATCGAGGGCCGGGCGTAGTCGAACGAGGAGCGCTGGTGCTGGTACTCGGTGCTGCCCATGTACGAGGACGGATGGGCTGCGGCGCCGTACATGTCGAGCGTGCCGCTGCGAGACCTGGATCCGGGCGAGGACGACGGCGGGGCGACCGAGTGGTGGTAGCCGTCGGCCCGAGGCTGGGCGTAGCTTTGTCGGGCGTGCGGCGAGGCGGCGAACGGGTCGTACGACGGCGCAGGTCCCGACCGTTGCGCGGCGACAGGCGGCATGGCGAGCCGAGGTGAGACGAGCCCGCTCGTCGGGTTGCCCGGCGGCGGCGGCGAGGCGTAGGTCGATGACGACGAGGAGGAAGGGAAGTAGCCGCCGTTCGACTGCTGGTCCTGCAGGAAGTTAACGTCAGCTGCTTATTTGAGGGCTTCGAGGGAGGGAGAGAGAGCTTGGGACGCACCCTCGAGCCGTTCCGCAGCATCGTCCCGCCCGCCCCGCCGCTCGACGACGGCAGCACTGCTGCTCGCCGGTTCGCCTTCTTCGCCTCCGCCCGATCCACCTCCTCGTGCTGCGCCCTCGAGACGGCGCCGGCGCCGACGATGCCCGGAGCGCCGACCTGCTTCTCCCACGCCTCCCACCCGCCGGCGAGGAGGAGCGGCTGCCGCCGCAGGCCCTTGACGAACTCGCGCTCGTAGATGGCGCTGAGCAGGTTCCACAGGACGCGCTGCGCCTCGGACGAGGTCGAGGTCGGCTGCGAGCTCGGCAACGAGGACGACGAGCGGTCGTAGACGACGACCATGTCGTAGCAGTGCCGAGCCGCGAAGAGCGCTGCTTCATGCGGCGGCGACAGGCTGAGGGCGTTCTCGATGTCGACGCTGCGAATGCTGCAGGAGGGGGACGGGGCGAGGGTCAGTACGAGTCGCCGAGCGGCAGCGAGACGGCGAGACGAGGGACGCACCCGTCGCGCAGAATGATGGGCTCGAGGCACACCGTCTCGGCCTTGACGTGCCCATGCTCGTACTCCTCGCGAGAGCGCAGGTCGAGGAGGAGGACACGAGGACCCTCGCCCGTCTCGGCCTTGGTCGACTGCAAGTAGCGCCAGAGCTCGCCGGGCTTGACGTCGTTGACGAACGGGATCTTGAGCGATCGAGACGCCGAGGTCGGCGGAGTGAGAGGCTGAGCCGAGGTCGAAGGACGACGGGCTGGCGCAAACGAGGGCGACCCTGCTCCAGCGACCTTGCCGCCGCCCGGGACGAGCGCGGTGGGCAGGCTCGCTCGATTCGGCGGCGGCGGCGGCGGCGTGTAGCTGCCCGACCCGTGGCTCTCGGCGACGCGCGCCATCGACTCGATGCGCTCGTGCTGCGCACGAGCAAAGGTGCGCTCGTCGAGGTGTCGAGGCTTGGGCGGGTGCGGCGGAGGTGGTCGTGGCGGCCTGCCCGGCGTCGTGCCGGGGTCGAAGGAGGGAACAGAGGGCAGGGTGAACGACGAGGAGGTGGCGGGCGAGCGGATGTCGCGCTCGAAGTCGTCGAGGCTGGGGAAGGAGGTCGCGAACTGGGTGGTGGAGGGGGAGGGAGGTTCGCCGTGATCGGGCGCGACGCCGACACCTCCTGCGGGTCCTCGGTCGACGACGCCCTTCTGCCGCCCTGCTATGGGCGTGCCGCCCTCGCGGCGGAACTGCAGCGCCGAGCCCTCCCACACGGTCGCGGGCTCCTGCACCTGCGAGGGCGGGAGGACCGGAGGAGCGCTCCCAGAGCGCTCCCCGGCATTGTCGGCGACGGCGTCGCCCGTCCGAGGCGCCCGAGGGGTGGGCGTGACCGGAGAGAGTGGGACGGCGGTCTGGCGCGGCGAGTGTGCGGACCCGGAGAGGGGTTTAGGGCTTGGCGGCGGCGACGCGGACGGCCTCGAGGTCGTTTCGACGGGCATGCCGGACGCACGCAGGTTGGCGAGGCGATCGGCGAGGGTTGCTGTAGGGTAGGAGGGCGTCTTCTGAGAGGTCGGTCGCGCGGTGGAGGCGTCGGTGCGAGGCCTGCAGGAGAGCGAGAGTCAGTTCATCGACCCGCAGTGCAGCACTGGGATGGAAGGGGACGGACGAGCTAAGCTGCGCGGAACTGTTCGAGGTCGGCGGCTCCTGCTTGGCCGCCTCGCGCTCCTCGAGCCAAGCGACGACCTGGTCCTGGGACGCCCTGGCGCCGGTGACGAGCTGCAGAGGGAGGAAGAGAGGGAGCGAAAGGAGGGGGAGGATCAGCAAGAGGTACGAGGGACTCGTTCTCGCAGAGAAAAGGAGGAGGACAAGAGACGGACCTCTTTGAGACGCGCGACGGCAAAGTAGTCGGCGGCGCGGGCTTGGACGACGTCCTTGTACTGCGGGTGCTTGACGATGATCTGGAGGACGCTGCGAGAGGAGAGGGCGCGGGGTGGCAAGGCGTCAGCGAGTTGTTGCGCCGACGGCTGGGTCTGGTTGCTCGACGGCGGCGGCGGGAGGAGGAGGAGGAGGAGGAGGTGAGGGTGAGCTCTGCCTCGAGGCCCGCCTCACCCGGCCCGCTCGACCGACTCTTGGCACAGGTGTGTGCGAACGAGGCCCGTCGCCCACTGCAAGAAGGACCGAGAGGAGGACGAGGGAGGACCCCCACTCACCCGGCTGCGCGCTTGTACTCGAGAAAGGCCGTGGCGACCTGGTGGTGGTCGTTGGCGGCTCGGCCGTGTTGCCACGCCTGGTCGGCGTTGTCGAACGCGCTCTGGGCCGCGCGGCTCCATGCCCGGACCGAGAACTGGGCGGGCTGGAGCGAGGCGAGCGTGTCGCGGGCCTTGGTGCGCAGGTCGGCGAGGGCGGGCGGCGGTGGTGGCGGACGGTGCGGCGAGGCGGTCATGCTCGCACACGCGCACGGTGCGCGGGTCTCTGGTAGCTCGAGTCGAGGCGGCGAGTCGAGGTTCGAGCCGAGATGACGATGAGGACGCGAGCCAGTGCCGCGACGGCCTCACAGGCGCCAAGCTCCAGGCGGTCTGGATGAGGGGCCACAAGCGGGCTCATGATGTACTTACAGTCTAGCAGACCTCGGGCGAGCCGAGGCCAAGGGCGCCGCAGGCCTTCTCCACAAGACGCGTGGTATGTGTACTAATGACAACAACATCCGTCACAACAAAGTCTTGATAGCTCAGTGGCAGAGCGGGCGACTCCAGAAATGGGTGTTAAATCGTCAGGTCGGGCGTTCAATCCGCTCTCGGGACTTTCCCTTTTGCTGCCTTTTTGGCGCCTCGCAGCACCGCCGCCTGGGCGTGCCACCGGCAGCAGCCTGGTCAGGTGGTCCAGTGTGACTTTTTGGGCGGTCGAGGCGGCCGTGGTAGGGCCGCCTCGACCGCGCCCGAGGTAACCCCTTCTTGGTGTGGACGGCGATCCTCCTCTCTTCTTTCCCTCTCCGCGCTGTCGGACGCTGCATCGTTCCAGAGACTCGAGACGTCGACCCTGACGTCCAGAGATGTCGAGGAGCCGGCGGGAGAAGGAAGGAAAGCTCCTCCCGCTCCTCCCGCTCCTCCTCCTCCTCCTCCTCCTCCTCCTCCTCCTCTCGCACGGCACCTGCTCTCCCCTGCGCCGTGTCGACACCTGCTGCACATCTACCTCGCTCATGGAGGTGCGAGCGTCTCTCTGCGCGCAGCTCGAGCAGTTCTCGCCCCTCTTGCGCGCGCGCTCGAACCCCTTCTCTCGTCGACCTTCCCAAGTCGCCGCTCCTCGTCGCGCTCTCGCTCGGCGGCGCCTTGGCTTGGCCGCGCGCCCTCGTCCAGTCGCTCGCGCTCGCTACAAGTCGCTGCTCGCCGTCTCTGAAGCAGAGCTGTGCTCCCGTGCCGGCTGTGCGTGCTTGTGCCGCTCTTGGCTCGAGGCCAAGTCACCTTGCCGGCGTCGCTCGCGTCGCCAGCTCTCTCGCTCCCCGCCCAGCTCTGACACCTGGGTGCTCGTCGAGCGCTCTCTTTCGATCGCTCTCGGAGCCTTGGACTGTCAGAGCGCGCACAAAGAGTCATACAGGTATTCGATCCGACTCGACCCTCGCTCGTCCTCCTACTCGCTCGAGGCGCTCTCACCGCCCTCCTCCTCCTGGTCGTCCTCCTCCTCCTCCGAGTCCTCGTCCTACTCGTCGTACTCGTCGTACCCGTCCTGCGAGTCCTCGTCATACCTCGACGGCAGCTCCCACATGCCCTCGTCGTCGGCGATGTAGTCCTCGGGCTCCTCGATGCAGTGGGCGACGCCGAGGCCGCGGCAGACGATCGTCAGGTCGACGTAGTCCTGGAGCGACATCTTGAATTCCTCCTGCACCTCCTCGGGCCAGTAGTAACCGTGGTCGCCGGTGCTGGGCGTGTGCGCGATGTGGACCTGCTCGAGCGTTGCCGACTGGGCGCGGAGGAGGGTGACCAGGCCGCCGACGTTGTCGTACAAGTAGGGGCAGTAGCCGACGTGGAGAAGGCGGAGAGGGATGTGCGGCGAGGTGAACTGGAGGAAGAGGTCGGGGGTGAAGGCGATGCTCAGGAAGAGGGAGTGGAGGTGCGGGAGGAAGAAGGGCTTGTCGACCTGGACCTCCCACGGATCCGACTCAATGAAGGTCCCAAAGTCGAGGCTGAGGGAGGCGAGAGTCGGCTCGAACTTCGCGACAAACGCGCGAAGCGGGGCGTACGAGATGGTGGTCGCTGCGCCATGCAGCTCGAGCGACTCGAGACGGGCAACCGTCTCGGCCTCTGCGCTGCATGAAAGCGCCGTCTCGAAAAAAGTGTCGTCCAGGACCGTGCGGATGAGGAGGTGCTTGAGCGACGACAAGAGGACAACGGGCGCGAGGCTCCTGCCGCCGTCGCCCTCGTCCGGCATGTCGCTGATCTTGAGCGTCGTCAAGTTGACGGGCGCGGCGTACTTGAAGACCTGGAGCGGGTACTTCTGCCCAATGAGGACCATGAACTCGACGCCCGGCATCTCGAAGTCGGGGTAGTCGCCCATGGCGCAGGCGAGCTCGACACGGCGGACGTCCTTGCACATGCGCAGGGCCTGCACGGCGAGCTTATACTCGCTCGGCTCGTCCTCGTCGAAGAAGAGGCCGTCGTCCATGAAGAAGGTGCGGACGTGCGCGGAGTATGAGGGCAAGATGGCGAGGAGGCGCTCGAGGGCCTGTGCGGACGCATACTGAACCGAGATGTACTGCAGAGCCGCAGGATCAGGGTCAGCATAGGGTCCACGAGGAGAGGAGGAGGGGAGCAGCGAAGGAGGCCGGACGCACCTTCCAGAGGTGCGGCGTACAGAGCGAGCGGAAGTCCCGGTTGACGGCCTGCAGGCGCTCGAGGGCGCAGCGCTTCTCGACTTGGACTCGGCGCAGCTGTAGAAGGGTGTACGTCAGCGTCTGGGGACCGAGCAGGAGCCTCGAAGGGGAAGAGAGCGCACATGGTCGTCGAGAGCAGACTTGGCTGCGAAGAAGCCGACGGCGACGGCCTCGAGCGCGAGAGTCTCACGGTCGGGGCGCACGTCCTCGATGACCTGAGGTACGCTGTCGACGATCTTCTCCCTCAGCTCGAGAGGAAGGCGGGTCCACCCGCTCGGCTTGTCCGTCGTCGGCGAGACGAGCTCGGCGTCGGCGTCGGCGGGGGTAGGCGAGGCGGCGGCGGGCGAGGCGGCGGGGATCTCGGCGGGCATGATGGCGCGGTGCTGGTCGTCTCGAGCTGGGCGAGGAGCGAGAGGAGAGCGGGCGGAGGAGAGAGAAGGAGGAGCGAGAGGACGGGGAACGTCCGCCGATGCTGCCCGAGGCGGTCCGTGCAGACGGTATGAGCGTTCAGGAGAGGGTCTCAGCATTTTGCAGAGCGGCAAAGCGCCAGCGTACGCTCAGAGCAGAAGCAAGCAGGCGCAGAGAGAGGAGAGGCGGGCGCTTCGTCGACGAGCGGTCCGTGCGCGCAAAGCGCGAGGCGGGACAGGAGCGTGTGGCCCGAGGACTCGTTCTTGCCGGCTCCTTGCGCCTCGATGAGCGGCTCTGGACCTGTTCGAGTCCGCCCTGAGCGAGCCAAGCCGAGCGCAGGGCCGTGGGCGGCGCCATCGTCGTCGGCGGGCCGGTCGAGCAAAGCTGATCAGGAATAGGAACGCGCGCCTCAGCTTTGATTAGGCGGGGCGAGCAAAGCTAATGCGGATTACGGCAAGTCAAGCGCGCCCGGCTTATGCTCCTCGTCGCTCCTCGTCCACTCGCCCTCACGACTGGGCACTCGACTTGGGCCTCGGTTCGCGACCTGCACCACTCGCCAGCACCTCTGTGCCCCGCCTGCACTACCAGCCGCCCTCGCCCACGGCGCAGAACCACCTCGGCGCGTCCTCATCAGCGAGCCTCGTCCAGCGACCTCTCTCGACACCGACGGCGACTCGTAGACTGGCGGACGCCCTTCTCCGAGGTTCAAGAAGGCTCAAGACGCGCTCGAGGTAGGGCGGGCGGGCTGTGCTGCAGCGGGATAGCAGGTGCGTCCTCGTGCTCCCCGCTCCTCCTCTTGGCCCCCCTCGTCGGCCCTCCCTCGCACGCTCCAGCTCCTACAGACGCTCCGAGGACGTGAAGATGAGCTTACTTGAGCCCCTCGCGCGCAGAACG
>Ga0308169_10004435_pt1 | contig 13147 bp, 12 predicted proteins | sample PhyBR1_2_FD_202139 | JGI IMG/M metagenome (GOLD analysis project Ga0308169, IMG submission 202139) | Phyllosphere microbial communities from UC Gill Tract Community Farm, Albany, California, United States - DLSLSB.R1 | ecosystem: Host-associated > Plants > Phyllosphere > Unclassified | place...
GGCGCTGGTGCGGGCCCGGCCGCAGTAAGCCAGCTTCGAACCGTCGTCCCCGCAATATTCCACGTCGTTTCCGCCTGCGCGGGAACGACGGCTGCGTTACCATGGTGCTTTCACCATCCGCCGAGGAGCCCCCATGCCCATCCGCCTGCCCACCTATTTCGTCTCGCACGGAGGCGGTCCCTGGCCCTGGATGAAGGCCCGGTACGGCGGCGCCTACGACCGACTGGAAGCCTCGCTGGTCGACATGAAGCGCCAGGCCGGCGAGCGCCCCAAGGCGGTGCTGGTGGTGACCAGCCACTGGGAGACCGGGCAGTTCATGGTGTCGAGCAATCCGGCGCCCGGCATGATCTACGACTACGGCGGCTTCCCGCCGCACACCTACCAGATCCAGTACCCGGCGCCGGGCGACCCGCAACTTGCCGCCCGCGTGGCCGACCTGCTCACCGCCGCCGGCCAGCCGGCCGCGCTGGATCCGGAGCGCGGCTTCGACCACGGCACCTTCTCGATGCTCTACCCGGTCTATCCGGACGCCGACATGCCGGTGGTGCAGCTGTCGATCCGCCACGGCTACGATCCGGCCGTGCACCTGGCCGCCGGCCGCGCGCTGGCGCCGCTGCGCGACGAGGGCGTGCTGATCGTCGGCAGCGGCCTGTCCTTCCACAACCTGCGCCAGTTCGGCCCCGGCGGCGCGCTGGCCTCGCATGCCTTCGACACCTGGCTGCAGCACGTGCTGCTGGAACTCTCTCCCGCCGACCGCGAACAGGCCTTGCTGAACTGGAGCGAAGCGCCCTTCGCGCGCCATGCGCATCCGCGCGAAGACCACCTGGTGCCGCTGTGGGTGGCGCTGGGCGCGGCCGAGCAGGAACAGGCCGCCTGCGTGTATCACGAGGACGCCTTCTTCGGCGCGCTGACGGTGTCGAGTTTCCGCTTCGGGACGGCGCCGGGAGAAGGCTGAGACATGCACGGAGATTTCACCGTCACGAATACGGTCTCCGAGGCCGAGCTGCGGCGCATCCACCGCTTCCTGGCCGAAGAGGCCTACTGGTCGAAAGGCATATCGCTCGAATTCGTCCGCAAGGCGCTGGCCAACTCGCTGTGCTTCGTGGCCTGTCTCGACGGCGAATTCGCCGCCTTCGGAAGAGCCGTCACCGACCTGGCTTCCTTCGGCTACCTGAAGGACATCTTCGTGCTGCCGGAATACCGCGGCCGCGGCCTCGGCAAGCTGCTGGTCGCCGCCATGCTCGAGCGGCTCGAACAGGAAGGCGTGGGCACGCTGATGCTCACGACTGCCGATGCGCACGGGCTGTACCGCCGCTTCGGCTTCGAGCCGGTCGGCGATTCGCCCAGGCTCATGCGCCGGGCCGGCTGAAGCGATCAGCGCGCATTGCGCACATGCTCGAGCAAGGCATTCACGGCGACCATGCGGTCGAAGGGACTGTCCGGCAAGACGATATCCGGATGCACCAGCGCCGGCTCCCGCGCGCCCGACGGACGATCGAGCACGAAACGCGGAATGGTCACTTCGAGGCGCGTATTCGGCAGCACGACGTTCTGGACGCCGCCGGTCTGCCGGGTGCGCGCATAGCCTCCGGCTCCAGCCAGTTGGGCGAAGCCGAAATCCTGTACGACATTACTGAACAGCACCGCCGACGAATAGGTCAGGCGGCCGACCAGCACATAGGTCTTGCCCGTGAAATGCAGGGGATCGTTCAGGTCCGGCTCGACCCAGGTGTCGCCGAATCCATGCACCACGTCGCCGACCTTTTCGCTGCCGCTGGCGCGCCCGGCGATCACTTTCTTGACATAGCTGGACCCGTTGCGGAAGGGTTTGTCGGCGATGTAAGGCAGGAGACCCGCTTTCCACATGTCGTCGTTGCCGCCGGTATTTTCCCTGACATCGATGATGAGTGTCTTGACCTTCGCATCGCGGAGCTTCGTGAACGCATCCCTGGTGAAGGCATTGAAGGCTTGCTGGTCCGGCCACACGAACTGATTGATCGTCATCAGCGCCGCGTCTCCGGGCAGCAGTTCGAACCGGAAGGTTTTCCTGAAGCCGGCCTCGCCTTCCATGTCCAGCGCGGCCGGCAGCTCGCGGCTGCCGGCGACACGCAGCCGTGTGCTGCCCTCCGGCCTGGCGACGACCAGCTCGAACTGCGGCGGCGCGCCGAAGGTCTTCCAGTAGTAGAGCCACAGGCGGCGCGACAGCAGGTTCGCCCGCAGCGCCGGCGTCTCGCCCGCCATCAGCGCAAGCAGTTCGCGGGCGACGCGGGAGGCAGGCACGCCGTTGATCTCTTCGATGCGCATGCCGGCCAGGGGACTGGCGCTGCCGTCGAGCTCGGTGCGGATGGCGATTGCGCCGTCGGTGGAGACCTGCACTTCGTAGGGGAACAGCGCGCCGCCCGCTTCCAGGTGTGCCCGGGTGAGGGCTTTCCAGTCGGGCTCGACGACGAACATGTGGGCATCGGCGAACACCGGATTGAGCGCGGCGAGCGCCCGCCATGCCTGGTCGCGCGTCAAGGGCTGCCGCAGCCTTTCATCGACCCCGGCATAGGCCTTGCGCAGCGTTTCGCGGCTCGAGAACAAGCCGGGCTCGGGATGGATCCGGTCGACTTCTTCGCGCAGGAAGCGGAAGTCCCGCTGCAGGGCCTCGGGCGAATACACCGGCTCGGCGGCCGCCGTTTGCGCCGGCGCCGGCCCAGACACCAGCAGGCACAGCATGACCGCGACCGCGTTCAGTTTTCCAGACATCGGCATGAGCCTTCCATCGCGAATTAGATATGATGAATTTTAGCAATGCTAACGATGGTTTATGATTAAGGTTTCTAATTTGTCAGTTAAGCCCAGCCTTAATGATCAATAGCGAAGACCTGCGCTTCTTCTGCGTGCTGGCCGGCCAGCCCTCGCTGGCCCAGACCGCGCGGATGCTGAACGTGACGCCGTCCTCGATTACCCAGCGGCTGCAGGGGATCGAGGACAAGCTGAAGCTGAAACTGCTGCACCGGCAAGGCAGGGCGATCACGCTGACCGACGAGGGGCAATTGCTGGCCGAACGTGCGCGCCTGATCCTGGCTGAACTGGATGAGCTGCAGGAGTGCCTGCAGGACCGCAAGCACGAGCTGGTCGGACGCTTGCGCATCCTGGCGCCGCTGGGCTTCGGCAATGAATACGTGGCGGAGCTGGCCGCGCAATTCCAGGCCCGGCACAGGGAAGTGTCGGTGGAGCTGGTGCTGTCGGACAGCCCGAATCGCCAGGCCCTGGAGGCGTGGGACATCGTGATCCATATCGGCGCCCTGCCCGACTCGTCGATGCTGCAGACGGTGCTGGCGAAGAACCGCCGCTTCCTGTGCGCATCAAAAGACTATGTCGCGCGCCATGGCCGGCCGGCGAGCATCGCGGACCTGCGCCATCACGCCTGCATTTCGCTGCAGGAGAACGCGGAAGACGTCACGATGTGGCGCCTGAAGGCGCCCGGCGCGGACAGCCACGCAGCGATCAGGATACGGCCCAGGCTGACCAGCAACGACGGCCGGGTCGTCAAGCAGTGGGCGCTCAAGGGACACGGCATCATGATGCGTTCGGAGTGGGATGTGGCGCAGGAACTGCGCAACGGCACGCTGCTGCGGATCCTGCCGGACCATGACCTGCCCGACGCCGACATCGTCGCCCTGCTCGGGTCGGAACAGCGCCGGCGCTCGGCCAGGACCATGCGCTTTCTCGACCTGCTCAGGCAGTCGCTCGGCGCCCGGCCCTGGGTTTGCGCGGATTAGGTACCGCGCTTGCCGCGCGCCGCCTCTTCGGCCTTGCGCGCCGCCTTCTCGTCCGCGATGCGCGCCTTCTCTTCCATATCGATGCGGTGCTGCTCGAGCGCCGCCGCGCGGGTCGCCGGCGTCTCGAGGCTGATGCGCCCCAGCGCGCCCTGGCGGTAATCCTGCAGCAGCACGTGGGCCGCCTTTTCGTAGTCGTAGTCGCCGCCGCGCACGCGGAAGCCGCGGCGCGCGGCCACGCCCTCGATCACGCCGAAGCCGTCCATGCCCTCGGTCTTGACGCCGTAGCGGGCCGCCAGCAGCTGGGGATAGCGCTGCAGCAGCAGCCCGCCCAGGAACTCGGCCACTTCTTCCTCGATCACGGCATTGGTGCCGACCGCGTGACTCGCGGCCAGCATCATGCCGTCGCTGTCCATCGCGATCTTCGGCCACAGCATGCCGGGGGTGTCGACCAGCACCGTGAACTTGTCCAGGTAGATCTTCTGCTGGGCCTTGGTGACGGCCGGTTCGTCGCCGACCTTGGCCACGCGCTTTTTCAGCAGCGCGTTCATCAGGGTCGATTTGCCGACGTTCGGGATCCCCATGATCATGATGCGCAGCGGCTTGGTCGGCACGCCGCGGTGCGGCGCCAGCGCCTTGCACAGTTCGGGGATGCGGGCGACGTCGGACGGCTTCTTGGTCGTCATCGGATAGGCGCTCACGCCTTCCTGGGCGTCGTACCAGGCGGCCCAGGCGGCGGTCGCCACGGGGTCGGCCAGGTCGGTCTTGTTCAGGACCTTCAGGCAGGGACGGTTGCGGAACTTGCGCAACTGCTCGACCATCGGGTTGCTGCTCGCCTCCGGCAGGCGCGCGTCAAGGACCTCGATGACCACATCGGTGTTTTCCATCTGCTCCGCGGCCTGCTTGCGGGCAGCGGCCATGTGGCCCGGGAACCATTGAATCGACATACTTATTCTCAATAATCTGCGTACAAGGCGCTATTTTACGCTGGAGAAGCCCGCAAGCTCATGTTCGCTGAAGCTCGGGTTCGCAACCGCCTGGCGCAGCAGCTCGGCGACATCGCCGTGGCGCAGCATGGCCAGGTCGGCGCGCTGGCGTCCGAGCGCCCGCTGGATCAGGGGGTGGGCCAGCAGCCTGGCCTCCTTTTTCGGGGTATCCGGGACCACGCCGGTAAGCCGGATCGCGGCCTGGTCGGCGGAATCGTACTCGCGCGCCACCGCCCATTCGGCCTGGGACGGCTCGTCGACCAGCAGGCAGCGGATCGCATAGGCCAGCGAGGCCAGCGCATCCTCGGCGATCTGCGCCAGCAGGCCGCCCTCCACGTCCGGGCCCGGGATCATGGCCATGACTTCGTCGAGGATGGCCGGCCAGGGCTGCTGGCCGGCGTCGCCGGTCAGGATGGCTTGCCACAGCTCGGCGACGATCTCGCGCGCGCGGCCCTCCTTGCCGGTGGACTGTATCGAAGCGAAGCGCTCGCAGGCCGGCATCAGCCGGGTCGCGGCCGCCGCCGCGCAGGCCTGCCGCGCCGCCGGCGGCAGCGCCGCCAGGGCACTCAGTTGAAATTGCTTGTCGTAGCTGAACGTCGAATCTGCCATTGGCACATTCTATCGCGCTACCGGCTTGGGGGCACACTCGCTCGGCGGCGCGGGCTGGCTGGGGTCGAAGGCTTCCACTTCGTTCTTCGCCAGCTTGACGTCCTTGCCGAACTCGGCCAGGTAGCGGCTGCGCTCCTCGCTCTGCCATTCGGCGTCCGAAAAGCCCTTCAGCGGATGGTTTTTGCTGGTGAAGACCTTGCCTTCCAGGCGAGGCATCAGGGCGCGGTCGGGGTCCGTGTTTTCCTTCAGCAGGTAGCCGTCGACGTCGCGCAGGGTCAGCGGCAGGGCAGCGTCCTGGTCGCGCATCAGCTTGCCGAACATGGTCAGCCTGACCTCGTTGGGACCGGGGCCGAGCAGCTCGTTGAAAGTCAGCAGGGCGAAGGGCTTGCCGCGCGCATCGTCGACCCGGCCGCTGATGACATAGCGCCCCGGCATGCGCACCTCGACCGGAAGGATGAAGCTGAGCGAGCCGTTCTCGACCGCCTCGCGAACCTGGCCGGTCCAGACCGCCGGCAGCTCGGGCGTGTAGATCACGTCGAACACCACCATGCCGTTCTTGCCGTTCACGTTATAGCTGACCTGGGTGCGGATGGTGCCGTTGAAGCCGGCCAGGCCGGTCTGCGCGGGCGCCAGCACGCCGGCGAAGGCGCCGTCGTTCGGTACCGGGTCGGCGCCGCTGCCGTCGTCGGCGAAGGGAATGCTCACCTGCGGCGTCTGGCGCGCGCCGGCGTAGGTGATGCCCTGGCTAACCGCGCGCGTGACCACCAGCGGCAGCATCCGGTTCGAGGCATCCACGGCGCGCAGCGAGAAGGCCACCGCCTCGTTGGCCGCCAGGTAGACGCGCGACTGCGAGGTCTGCAGCAGCACGCCGCGGTCCGCGCCGCCGCCCTGCAGGCGCATCGGATTCATGTCGGTGACCGGCGCGTTCGGAAGATTCTGATCGGCGTTCTCGGCCATCGGACGCGAGCCCACCGGATACTGGCTGCCCTCGCGGTAGCTACAGAAAGTGTGGTCGGCCAGCCGGTAGTTCTCGAGCAGCTGGCGGCGGCGCTGGACGCGTTCGTCGACGGCCGGCAGGCCCTGCCCGCCCACCGGATCGAAGAAGGCCCGGCCCTGCGGCGCCGGGGCCTGGGCCGCGGTGGCGGCGGGCGCCGGGCCGCCATGGCCCATCAGGCTCCAGACCAGCGCGGCCAGCACCGCCAGCGCCACGCCCGGCAGCGCCAGCCGGCGCAGCCAGGGCCGCGGGGCGGACCGCGGCTTCGCCGGCTGGCGATTCTTACTTTTTGGCTTGTCAGAGCGCACTGTTTACCATCGCACTTCGGACGACGGAAACGATGCCCTGCCAGTTCCCGTTCGCATAGTGGTTATAAGCCTCGTTATCGTCCCGGAAGGACACCGAGTGGTAACTCCACTTGGTCGAGCCGCCTTCGTTGGCGGCGGTGCCGAGGGTCAGGTCGTTGCACAGCCAGTCGCTGGGGTTGCAGTAGGAACCACCCGAACTGCCCGAGACGCCGCCCGAGCTGTGGTAGGCCACCGCCTCGTCGTCCTGGCCGGGCAGGATGCCCGAATAAGCCGTGCCCTTGGCGCCGGCATACATGTAGAACCAGATGCCGCGCGTGGTGTTGTGGTTGTACATGGCGCGCGCGGTGGCGGTCTTGAGGTCCTGGGTGAGCGGGTCGGAAACCGCCCAGGAACCGTAGTCGGCCAGTTCCGAGCCGCCGCCGGCGCCGGAGGCGGCGCGCACCCACTTGATGTTCCAGCCGGTCTGCGAGGTGCCGTCCGCATTCCCGCACACGCCGGAGGCATTCGCCGCCGCGTTCTTCTTCATGCGCGCCGAGCCGCCGTAGTTGGCCAGCACGTAGCCCATCATCAGGTCGCCCGCGCTGTGGGTCGCGATATAGCACCAGTTGTTCCCGGTGCAGAAGCAGTCGAGGGCATCGCGGATGTGGCCGCTCTGCGAGGAGATGCTGTTGTAGCCGTCCCAGTTGACGGCCTTCTTGTTGACGCCCGCCGCCGTCGACGACGGGCCCCAGTAGGTGAAGCTGTTGTAGTCGCCGATCGTGCCGCCGCCTGTGCGGCCGTTGATCCATAACGTATAGTTGGTTGCCGATGCCAGTCCCGCTACCGCGAACAGGCACACCGCCAGTATCGTGCGTATCAGTCTCATCTTTTCTCCACTCGTTCGTTATCGTCGTTGGATTACGTGTGCTGCCCACGCGGGCGTACGCGAAAAAGCGCACGACCGTGCGGGAGCCGAGTCGAATGTAGATGGGACATATGTACAAGTCAATGACCGCGCGAGCCAAACTGCTGAGTGTGGCGAAAATGACCTCGTTGCAAGCTAGCGCGCATAGTTGACCATCGTTCCCAGCATCACGGATACGATGCCGCTCCAGCTCGCTTCCGTGGAGTGACTGTAGACTTCGCGATCGTCGCGGAAGGACACCGAGTGGTAGGCCCATTTGGTGCTGCCGCCCTCGTTGGGCGCCGTCCCCAGCGTGAGGTCGTTGCAGAACCAGTCGCGCGGATTGCAGAGCGACCTGCCCGAACTGCCCGAGATGCCGCCCGCGCTGTGGTAGGCCTCGACGCCGTCGTCCTGTCCCGGCAGGAGGAACGAGCCCGGACCGCCGGAGGCGCCGGCATACATGTAGAACCAGATGTTGCGCGTGCTGTTGTGGTTGTACATGGCGCGCGCGGTACTGGTCTTCACGTCCTGCACCAGCGGTTCCGAGGTGGTCCAGGCGCCATAGTCGGCCAGCTCGGACCCGCCGCCGGACCCGGCCGCGGAGAGCACCCACTTGATGTTCCAGCCGGTCTGCGAGGTGCCGTCCGCATTCCCGCACACGCCGGAGGAATTCGCCACCGCGATCTTCTTCATGCGCGCCGAGCCGCCATAGTTGGCCAGCACGTAGCCCATCATCAGGTCGCCCGCGCTGTGGGTCGCGATATAGCACCAGTTGTTCCCGGTGCAGAAGCAGTCGAGGGCATTACGGATGAGGCCACTCTGGCTGGCGATGCTGTTGTAGCCGTCCCAGTTGACGGCCTTCTTGTTGACGCCGGCATTGATGGTGCGGGGGCCCCAGTAGGTCCAGCTGTTGTAGTTGCCGATGGTGCCGCCGCCGGTGCGGCCGTTGATCCAGAGACTGTAGTTGGTCGCCCCTGCCGGGTTCGCCGCCGATGCGGTGAGCGCGAACAGGCATAGCGCCATGAAGGTGCGCAGCAGTTTCATATCCCCTCCAATCCAATGGTTTATCGAGGTTAGATACCGCTGCGTTGCGGTGGTTCTCAGTCGAGATCGGCCAGCGCTTTGACGTGCACCGCTACGCTGCGGCCCAGTGCGGATAAATTATAGCCCCCTTCCAGGCAGCTGACGATGCGTCCGCTTGCGTGCTCGCGGGCGACCTCGACCAGCCGGTGGGTGATCCACGCATAGTCCGCCTCGACCAGGGCCATGCCGCCCAGGTCGTCTTCCCTGTGGGCGTCGAAGCCGGCCGAGATGAAGATCATCTGCGGGCGGTGCGCATGCAGGGCCGGCAGCCACTGCTCCAGCACGATCTTGCGCACCACCTCGCCGCCGCTGTAGGCCGGCACCGGGATGTTGACGCTGTTTGCCGTCACCGGGGTCGGCTCGGTGTAGGGGTAGAAGGGGTGCTGGAAGAAGCTGGCCATCAGCACGCGCGGATCGTCGCGGAAGGACTCGTCGGTGCCGTTGCCGTGATGGACGTCGAAGTCGACGATGGCGACCCGCTCGAGTCCATGCACCTCGAGCGCATGGCGGGCGGCGATGGCGACGTTGTTGAAGAGGCAGAAGCCCATCGGCTCGCCAGGGCGCGCGTGGTGGCCGGGCGGGCGGATCGCGCAGAAGGCATTGTCGATGCTGCCGGCGATGACGGCGTCGGTGGCGGCCAGCGCCAGCCCGGCGGCGCGCAGGGCGGCGCGGTAGCTGTCCTTGCACAGCAGGGTGTCGCCGTCGAGCGGATAGTGTTGGCCGGCCGCGGGCAGGTTCTCGCGCACCAGGTCCAGCGCGCTCCGGCTGTGGTTGCGCAGGATCGCGACTTCGTCGGCCGGCGGGCCATCGCAGCGCTCGACCAGGCCGTCCAGCCTGGCCAGGATCAGCTGGTCCTCGATCGCCTGCAGGCGCGCCGGCGTCTCCGGGTGCCAGTCGCCCATCTCGTGCAGGGAACAGTCGGGGTGGCTGTAAATTGCTGTGCTCATGTGCTGCGCATGGTAGATTGCCGATGACGCTAATCTACCATGCGTACCGGATCGACGAGAAAAAGCCATCCATGTTCAAACAATTACATTCCGCCGCGCGCCAGGTCGGACAGATCGTGGTGGGCAAGGACCAGCAGGTGCGCCTGGCCCTCACCTGCCTGCTGGCCGGCGGCCACCTGCTGATCGACGACGTCCCCGGCGTCGGCAAGACCACGCTGGCGCATGCCCTGGCGCTGACCCTGGGGCTGCGGTTCAACCGCGTGCAGTTCACCAGCGACCTGCTGCCGGCGGACGTGGCCGGCATCTCGGTGTACGAGCGCGAGAAGAACGGCTTCATGTTCCATCCCGGCCCCATCTTCACCCAGGTGCTGCTGGCCGACGAGATCAACCGCGCCACGCCCAAGACCCAGTCCGGCCTGCTGGAAGCGATGGAGGAGCGCCAGGTCACGGCCGACGGCGTCACGCGGCTGCTGCCCGAACCCTTCTTCGTGATCGCGACCCAGAACCCGGCGCACCAGGTCGGCACCTTCCCGCTGCCGGAATCCCAGCTCGACCGCTTCCTGATGTGCCTGTCCCTCGGCTACCCCGACGCCAGTGCCGAACGCGCGCTGCTGATGGGCGAGGACCGGCGCGCCATGCTGAAAACCCTGCAGCCGGTGATGCGGCCGGAAGAGCTGCTCGATGCCCAGCGCTCGCTGCGCGCGATCCACGCCTCCGGCGCCCTGATCGACTACCTGCAGGCCCTGGCCCAGGAATCGCGCTCCGGCAAGCTGTTCGCCGAAGGCCTGTCGCCGCGCGCCACCCTGGCCCTGCTGCAGGCGGCGCGCGCCTGGGCCGCGCTGGAGGGACGCGACCACGTGATCCCGGAAGACATCCAGACCCTGCTGGTGCCGGTCTGCGCGCACCGCCTGCGGCCGCTGAAGGCCGCGCATGGGGGCGGCAGCGCCAGCCGCGACCTGGTGCTGCAGCTGCAGAAGTCGGTGCCGGTCTGAATGGTGGACGCGGCATTGGCCAGGCTGCCGCTCGGGGTCCGTATCTTCGGCTGGCTGCGCGGACGGCGCAGCACCTGGCGCGAACGCACCACCGCGCGCGACCGCGGCGAGGTCGAGCTGAGCCAGCGCCGCGTCTACATCCTGCCGACCCGCGCCGGCCTCGGCTTCGGCGCCCTGCTGCTGGCGCTGCTGATCGGCTCGGTCAACTACAGCCTGGGCCTGGGCTTCGGCCTGACCTTCGTGGCCGCCGCCTGCGCGCTGGTCGACATGATCCATACCTGGCGCAACCTGGCCCACCTGCACCTGCGCCCGGGCCGCGCGGGCGCGGTGTTCGCGGGCGAAGACGCATCCTTCGAGCTGCTGCTGGCCAACCGCACCCGCCTGGACCGCTACGCGCTCTGGGTCGACGTCGACACCGTCAAGGATGCGCGCCATGCGGTCGACGTCGCCGCCGGCTCGAGCGCCGGCGTGGTGCTCTCCGCCACCAGCAGCCGGCGCGGCTGGATGGCGGCGCCGCGCGTGCGCCTGTCCACCCGCTTCCCGCTCGGCCTGTTCAACGCCTGGAGCTACTGGCAGCCCGATAGCCGCGCGCTGGTCTATCCCTATCCCGAACAGGATGCGCCGCCGCTGCCGGTCAGCGGCCACCCGGGTCCGGACGGCGTCAAGAGTGTCGGCAGCGACGACTTCGCCGGCGTGCGCAGCTACCAGCCGGGCGATCCGCTGCGCCAGCTGGCCTGGCGCCACATCGCGCGGCTCGACCCGGCGCTCGGCGGCCAGCTGGTCACCAAGCAGTTCGAAGGCGGCTCGATGGACGAGCTGGTACTCGACCTCGGCGCGCTGCCGCCGCGGCTCGATCTCGAACTGAAACTGTCGCGCCTGGCGCGCTGGGTGCTGGAGGCCGAGCTGCGCGCCCTGCCCTATGCGCTGCGGCTCGGCCGCCAGGGGATCGAAGCCTCGCTGGGAGCGGCCCACCAGGCCGCCTGCCTGGAGGCCCTTGCGCTGTACGGCAGCGCGGCCGAGGCCCCGTGAAAGCCCTGCGGCCCGCCTTCCCGCTGTCGCGCGACAAGCAGGACACCCTGCTGCTGCTGGCCAGCACGGTGCTGGTGCTGCTGCCGCACACCGCCCACCTGCCGCCCTGGGTGACCCTGCTGTGCGGCGCGACCCTGGCCTGGCGCGCCGCGCTCACCCTGCTGGGACGGCGCATGCCGGCCAACCTGGTGCTGGTGCCGCTGGCGATCGCCGCGATGGCGGGCGTGCTGCACACCTATCACACGGTGCTCGGGCGCGATGCCGGGGTCGCGATGCTGGTGCTGCTGGTGGCCTTCAAGATGCTGGAAATGCACGCGCGGCGCGACCTGTTCGTGGTGGTCTTCCTGTGCTTCTTCCTGGTGCTGACGAATTTCTTCTACTCGCAGAGCATCGGCACCGCCCTGCTGATGCTGGTCTCGGTGGTGGCCCTCCTGACCACCCAGCTGTCCTTCCAGCTGACCGGTGCGGTGCCGAAGCTGGCCACCCGCCTGCTGATGGGCGCGAAGATCCTGGCGCTGGCGATACCGCTGGCGGCCCTCGGCTTCTTCCTGTTCCCGCGCGTCGACGGACCCTTGTGGGGCCTGCCCGAGGATGCCCGCGGCGCCCGCAGCGGCCTGTCGGACAGCATGGCGCCGGGCCAGTTCTCGAACCTGGCGCAATCGGACGATCCGGCCTTCCGCGTGAAATTCGACGGCCCGCCGCCGGCCCAGCCGAAGCTCTACTGGCGCGGCCCGGTGCTGGGCGCCTACGACGGCCGCACCTGGACCCGCGTGCTGCCGCGCCCGCACTTCGGGCGCAAGGCGCCGCAGCAGGTGGCGATCTCGGTGCGCGGTGCGCCCCTGCACTACCAGGTCACGCTGGAGCCCTCGGACACACGCTGGCTGTTCGCCCTCGAGATGCCGCGCGCCCTGCCGCAGATGTCCGGCGGCGGCGCCAGCGTGACGCCCGACCTGGAGCTGCAGGCCTCGAACCCGGTACGCGAGCGGATCCGCTACGAGCTCTCATCCTACGTCGATTTCAGCCTGCAGGCCGATGCCCCGCTGGACAACGCCTACCAGTGGCTGCTGCTGCCCTACGGCCGCAACCCGAAGGCGCTGGCGGCCGGCGAACGCCTGCGCCAGGACTATCCGGAACCCGTGCGGCGGGTGCAGGCGGTGCTGCGCCAGTTCTCCACCGGCGGCTATGCCTACACGCTGCAGCCGCCCCTGCTCGGCGGCGACGCCGTCGACGAATTCCTGTACACGACCCGCGCCGGCTTCTGCGAGCACTATGCCGGCGCCTTCGTGTTCCTGATGCGTGCGGCCGGCATCCCGGCGCGCGTGGTGACCGGCTACCAGGGCGGCGAACTGAATCCGATCGACGGCTACTTCACGGTGCGCCAGTCGGACGCCCATGCCTGGGCCGAGGTCTGGCTGCAGGGACAGGGCTGGGTGCGGGTCGACCCCACCGCCGCGGTCGCGCCGGAGCGCGTGCAGCGCAGCCTGGCGCGCGCGCTGCCGGCGCCGGCGCCCTTCGGCATCGAAGGCCTGGGGCGGCTGATGCAGGCGGACCC
>Ga0308169_10004438_pt1 | contig 13139 bp, 4 predicted proteins | sample PhyBR1_2_FD_202139 | JGI IMG/M metagenome (GOLD analysis project Ga0308169, IMG submission 202139) | Phyllosphere microbial communities from UC Gill Tract Community Farm, Albany, California, United States - DLSLSB.R1 | ecosystem: Host-associated > Plants > Phyllosphere > Unclassified | place...
ATCACCATCGACGATTTCCTCGCGGCCGAGGGCGGCATGTCCCGCTCGGCCGGCACCTGCAACACCATGGGCACGGCGTCGACCATGGCGTGCATGGCCGAAGCCCTCGGCACCTCCCTGCCCCACAACGCCGCGATTCCGGCCGTGGACGCACGGCGTTATGTGCTCGCCCACATGTCCGGCATGCGTGCCGTGGAAATGGTCCGTGAAGACCTGAAGCTGTCGAAGATCCTGACCAAGGAAGCCTTCGAAAACGCCATCCGCGTCAACGCCGCCATTGGCGGTTCGACCAACGCGGTGATCCACCTCAAGGCCATCGCCGGGCGCATTGGCGTGCAACTGGACCTGGACGACTGGACCCGCATCGGCCGCGGCATGCCGACCATCGTCGACTTGCAGCCGTCCGGGCGCTTCCTGATGGAAGAGTTCTACTACGCCGGTGGCCTGCCCGCCGTGCTCCGTCGTCTCGGCGAAGCGAACCTGATCCCGCACCCGAACGCACTGACGGTCAACGGCAAGAGCCTCGGCGAAAACACCAAGGACGCACCGATCTACGGCCAGGACGAAGTCATCCGCACCCTGGACAACCCGATCCGCGCCGACGGCGGCATCTGCGTATTGCGCGGCAACCTGGCGCCACTCGGCGCGGTGCTCAAGCCTTCCGCCGCCACGCCGGAGCTGATGCAGCACCGTGGCCGCGCCGTGGTGTTCGAGAACTTCGACGAGTACAAGGCCCGAATCAACGACCCTGAGCTCGATGTGGACGCCGACTCCATCCTGGTGATGAAGAACTGTGGGCCGAAGGGTTATCCAGGCATGGCCGAAGTCGGCAACATGGGCTTGCCAGCCAAGCTGCTGGCCCAGGGCGTGACGGACATGGTGCGCATTTCCGATGCACGCATGAGCGGCACCGCCTACGGCACCGTGGTCCTGCACGTGGCACCGGAAGCCGCGGCCGGCGGGCCTCTTGCCGCCGTGAAAGAAGGCGACTGGATCGAACTCGACTGCGCCAGCGGCCGCCTGCACCTGGACATCCCGGACGCCGAACTCGCCGCCCGCCTGGCCGACCTCGCGCCACCGCAGCAATTGTTGGTGGGCGGCTATCGCCAGCTGTACATCGACCATGTGCTGCAAGCGGACCAGGGCTGCGACTTCGACTTCCTGGTGGGCTGCCGCGGCGCCGAGGTGCCGCGTCACTCTCACTGACCCAAATTGACCGCGAAGAATCAGATGACCTGAATGTGGGAGCGGGCTTGCTCGCTCCCACATTGGATCCGCGTCCACATCAAAAAATCACACTAGCGACCCGCCATCGCCGCGCCTGCTATCATGCGCAGCACTCCCCCCTCGCCTACAGGATCGCGCCGCGTCCCATGGATTACCGCAAACCCTCAGACCGCAAAAGCATGCATGCGCGCATCGTCCAGGAACTGGGCATGCAGATCGTCTCCGGGCGCTTCAAGCCGGACGATAAACTGCCCGCCGAAGCCTTGTTGTGCGAAGAGTACGCGGTCAGTCGCCCGGTGCTGCGCGAAGCCACGCGGGTGCTGGTCGCCAAGGGCCTGGTGTATTCGCGTCCTCGCGTGGGCACGGTGGTCAAGGCCCGGCGGGAATGGCACATGCTCGATCCGGACGTGCTGCACTGGCTGATGCAGAGCAGCCCGCAGAACGAATTTTTCGGCCTGCTCACCAGCGTGCGTAGCATTATCGAGCCGGCCGCCGCCGCCCTCGCCGCCCAGTTCGCCACCGACGAAGACATCGCTGCGATCAACGAAGCCTACCAGCGCATGGAAGCCGCCCCGACCCCCGAAGCCCTGTTGCAGCCGGACCTGGACTTCCACAGCCGCATCGCCGACGCGACCCACAACGACCTGCTCGCCAACCTCTGCAACATGTTGTCCGTGGCGATCGCCGAAGCCCTCAAGCACTCCAACCAGCGGCCCAACCTGCATGAGCTGGCGATGCCGCGACACAAGGCGATCCTCACCGCCATCGAGAACCGCGACGCCCTCGGCGCGCGCCATGCCACGCTGGTCCAACTCGACGACGCCCGCAGCGCGCTGAATGTGGTGCTGGGCAGCGATCCCGCCCCGGCCTGACACAACTGGCGCCGCACCGGGTGGTATCTATATACCGCACGCAGAGGGCCTGAATCCCGATACTGGACTCGTCGTCATCCCGACGACCCTGAGTCCAGGAAAAGGAATTCTCATGACCTCGCTCTCCCAGGCTGACAGTCCCCGCGCGCTTGTGCGAAACGTCAGCCAGCAATTCGCCGGCCGCCCCACGTTCGAGCAGGCCGTACACGACATGCTTGAACAGGCCATCAAGGCAAGATACCCCTCGTTGACCCTCGACCTGTCCAAGACCCAACTGGCGTGTCCGGGTACCGACACGCCTGCCTGGCGCTTCCAACCGTTCATGCCCCTGGTGCTTGATTACCTGGCCCACGGTACCCCCGTGGAACTGGGATCAAACGGACAGCCTGCCTGTTATCTTTCCGACACCCTCCCACACCGTCTCCAACCAGCCGCCGGCGGTCTGGACATGGCCGTCATTGAAAAACTGTTGGCGGAGCTACCTTGGACGGTACCGATCGGCCTCGCCGATGCACTGGCTCGCTATTGGAACCTGGACATCGACAACGGCGCCACAACGCACGCCGCCGCCCGCACCAATCGCTGGCAATGGCTCAGCGATACGCTCAAGAACGGGCTGCATGTCCAAGGTCTACGCCAACCGAGACTGCCTGAACCGGCACGCGAAGCCCTTGACCAGATCGTCCGCTGGCCAGACCGCGACCAACGCTTCAGCCAGAACCTTTCACCGGTGTATGCCTACAGCCTGAAAAGCATGGTCACCCAGGGCATGTCCCGTACCGAACTGCCCAGCAGCGAGATCCTGTTGCTTCATTACACCGCGTCCGGGCTCGTCATTCTGCTTTGCAGCCCCGGCAGCGCCGTGCAGGCCTTCGATTCGATGGAGGCTTTCAACCGCCACTGGGGCGCGTTGATAGCCAAGCGTTACGTCGTCGACACCGTAAGCTGCCAACGCTACGAGATCGATGGCGACGCCTTCGACACCCAGGCCGCCATGATCCTGGAACAACAATTGGCGGACGTCGAGGCGATAAACCTTCCCTCCAACATTGGCCTGCAAGACCTGGAAGCGCTCTGCAGCGAGCTGAGCGACCCCACCCGCTATTTGGGCGACGTGCCCCGCCTCAACGCCGGGGCAACGACAAAACTCAAGCCGTTGCTACCTGAATGGCTGGAAAAAGCCTCCCTTGCCGATCGGACAACCTTCCAGCGATACAGCCTCGCGCTGGCCAGCGTCAAGCAACGTGGCCAAGACTGGCACCCTATCGATGACATCAGGACGTTCACCGCTGACGCATTGCTCGCGCAGATGGAAAAAGCCAATGAAAGCAGTCCGAACAAGGTCCCGCCCCGCCAGCTTCACCCCGACGATGTGGAACTGACGTTCACCGTCTCGGCCGGGTATCCAGGCGCCGTAGGCATCAGCGAAAAAAGGACCATGAGCCTGACCCAACTGGCGATTGATAACCTCGTCTCGCGCCCCAGTGGGCATGTGACGCTCAGCCATCGCCAAGGTCTGGCATTGCCATCGTGGTTGACGGCAGACTTCATCAGCCGCCGGGGTGGGCTTATCGAGCAAGTGGACATTGGCACAACGTATCCGCGCTACCTGCATGAGACGCTGTTGAGCGATTCGCCACGAGCGCACAACAATCGACGCCTGTTTGCCGAGCAAATTCCCGCGCAGCTCCGCCTCGAAGCGCTGCAAAACATGCTCGACAATAGAAACGGAATGACCCGCCAAGGGCTAGGCCTGATAGAGGCTGTTCTGCAACCCGACGTTGACGGTCAGCGGATTGACGGGCGTGCCGTGGTGATTCGCCACCTGGCCTTCCTGCGCAAGCCAGAGGCCAGACCCGACGTCGTAACCAACATGTTTATTGTCGAGGCGCACGACGCCGCAAACGGTCCTCACGTGTTGTATCGGCCGCTGTACACGCCTGTATTGCTGGAGTTCCCCACACGACAGGCTCTGTTGCAGGCGGTCGCCACCACGGGGGATCTGCAGGACAGCATCCTGACCTGGATGTCCGACACGGCTCGCCCGGTCTATGCCAACGGTGGCTTCACTGAGCCACACGTTGTGCATTTCTTCCAGGGCGATGAATTCAGCGTGCCCGAGAAACCCGCCCCGGCCACGCTCGCCCTCGACGGAGGCGACGATGAACTGTTGCAATACCTGCGCAACGGCAAGCTCATGGAGTATCTCTACGGGTGCAATGCCCAGGCCCTGGTGACCCAGGCCGACCGACAGTCGGTCTCCAACAGCGAAAGCCGCTGGGCAGTCTTCCTCACGGGCGGCAGCTTGCTGTTCAACACGCTGCTGTTCCCGTTGTTGCGCGGACCGGCCATGGCCAGCGTCTGGCTATTGAACCTTATGGCCAGCGCCACTCGGGACTTCCCGGCGCTGAACAGTGACGATCCGGCGACACGGGAATCGGCCGCGGTCGATTTGCTGATTAACCTTGCCCTGCTGGTGAGCCAGGTTCCGTCCCTTCGCGCGCCCTCTCATCCCGCCCTCTCCGCCTCCGTCAGGAACCACGCGATGCGTGCCCCCGCAACACGCTTCATCCCGGAGCAATGGCCTGCACCGGCCCCACCTGCGCTGTTGGAAGGCCCCGTTGCCTTGCCTGGCGCCGATGTCCCGGGATCCATTCTCGATTTGAGTTTCTCCAATGCCCGGCATCGCCTGACGCCGCAGCAACATGCCCAACTGCGGAACATGCAGGTGGCGCAACCTGCTTCGCTGCCCAAACCGATCGAGCATGGCTCGCTCAAGGGGTTGTACGTGATTGATAACCGTTGGCACGCATTGGTAGAAGGCCACCTGTATCGAATCGACCTCGAATCGCAGGACAGCGTGATCATCATCGACCCGCTTGCCCCGTCACACAGGGGGCCGCTATTGCAGACGGATAATCAAGGCAACTGGACCCTGGACCTGCGCCTGCGCTTGCGAGGGGGTATGCCCCCCAGACGCATCGCCGAACAGCGGCGCCTCAATAAGGAAAGAGCGTTCGAATTGGCCAAGGAAATACACGCCATTACGGCGCAGGAAGTTGAACGGCAGAAGGCCTTGGACGTCGCCCAAAGCGTGATGGAGAGACTCGAAGAAGCCAGCGCCTATACCGAGGAGCAGCGCGCGCCGAAACGCAAGGTGTATTACGACCTGCTAAACGAGCAGACCAACAACTATATGAAACTGTTGGACGGCGCACCCGAGCGCGCCAGCCTGGGCATCGAATTACCTTCCGACATGCTTCGCAAGTTGATGGAAAACATCATCAACAATGCCCGAAAGGCATTCGTCGTCGCCGAGATGGACTATATCGCCATCAATACGGCCTACCCTCAATTCCAAGAAAAGGCTTCGGCGATGGGTGCCTTCCTCCGGGACCCCGAAGCTTATTTCAAATTCATCGATGCGGTCAGCGATATCAATGATCGCAAAATCTATTGGTTGGAGCTCAAGGACAAGCTCCTGGATAACTTATTGAACCTGGACACTGCGGGCGCCCAGGCGTCCGAGCGCCTGACCGAAGACCGTCCAATCGATGAAGCCAGTGCAACGGGCATCAAGGGCCTGCAGTTGGCTACGCTTCCAATGCTGGCGATAAAACATCGCTCAATTGATCTGCCCGACAGCCTGTACCGCATTGTCAGACCCTTGGGAAAGCATGTGCGCACCCACGCCGAGATGCGCATGTATGACTTGTCGGCATCAGAACAGCTGCAAGTGCTGGAGAGTCTGACCGAACACTACGGCGGGGCCTTGGATGCGCTGCAAGGGATGAAAACCCTGTATGCCGAAGACATCCACGAATCTTATTTCGACAGAATGATCGAGGTGGTCAAGAGCCTCTACGAAGAGGTCTCTGGAAAATTGGCGACACACGTCAAACCCGAGCCAACCCCGAAAAAACAGCCGCCAAGACGTTCCAAGTCGACTGCAGGGCGGGCGCAGAAAAAAGTCATCAAGACCCGCCGTAGCGGCGTCCTGATCGGTGATCTCAAACCGGCCGGTACCACCCTGCCGATCGAAGTCGTCGAACTGCGCTCCGAAGTGGATAACGAACTCATCGCCACCTATTCGCGCCACGAAGACGTCTGGGACGTCATCGAGGTGCAGCGACCAGCGCCTGTGCCGACGACCCGTGCCCTCAACGCGGTCAAGCGCGATGCGCGCGAACTGCTCGGTGAGTTGGCTGAGCGTTTGCGCCGGGCTGAACGCTATAGGCAGCATTGCCGCCATCCTCAGGAAATCGAGGAGATCATGGCCAATGAAGCGAGTCGCTACCGCACGCTCATCGAAGAACTCGACAGGGCTCTCGCGGCGTTACAAACACCGCGAACATCCGCAGACGAGACGTTGAGCACGCATCTGTCGGACGCCATTTCCAAGCTGACCAACAAGGGCAGCGCCCTGCGCACCGAATTGAGCCTGCAACTGCCGCCGACTGACGGCAACCTTCGGTACTTGTTTGAGAAAAACCTGATACAGGTTGCACGGCTGGGTGAACGCAAGGCCTTGAAAGGCACCCGCAAGGATTTTCTCCAGGAATACGCCATCAACGACCGCGACGGTTTTGCGCTCTGGTACGCGCATTTCCACTACGAAACGGCCGAGACGCCGAAAGCCGCCTACAGCGTTGCGCACCTGAAATCCAAGGACCAGCGCCGGGAGCATTACCATTCGCTGCTCGCCAAGGCGGATAGCCCGTATGCCGTGGTGAACGTGCACCGTGGTCAAATAGGCCAAGCCTTGGCGCGCGACAAGTTTCTTCCGCTGGCGCCCTGACTGGTCACTTCAGTCGGGTGTGATTCATCGTGGCGAGGGAGCTTGCGCCCGTCGGAGGCCGCAGGAGCTGCGTAGGAGCTGCCGAGTGCAACGAGGCTGCGATCTTTCAAGGACACTTGAGTCCCAGCGAAGATCAAAAGATCGTCCGAACGCGGCCCGAGCCTTCGCCAGCTCCTACAGAGCCCGGCGCAGGCAAGCTCCTTTGTCACCCATCAATGGGCAAATAACGAATTGCCCTTCTGCCCCGCCAGCTTCTCAGGCTTGATCAGGAACCGCGCCAACGCCGGCAGCAGCCACAGCGCGCCGAACATGTTCCACAGCAGCATGAACGTCAGCATCAAGCCCATGTCCGCCTGGAATTTGATGGCCGAGAAGATCCAGGTGCACACGCCAATCGCCAGGCACAAACCGGTGAACAGCACCGCTTTGCCCGTGGATTTCAACGTCTGGTAGTAGGCTTCCTGCAACGGCAAGCCAGCGCGCAGGAAACTTTCCAGGCGACTGTAGATGTAGATGCCGTAGTCCACGCCAATCCCCACCCCCAGCGCAACCACCGGCAGGGTCGCGACCTTCACGCCGATGCCCATGAATGCCATCAGCGCGTTGCCCAGCACCGACGTCAGCACCAGCGGCAGCACGATGCACAGCGTCGCCGCCCAGGAACGGAAGGTGATCATGCACATGGTCGCCACGCAGATGTACACCAGGACCAGGATGGTCAGTTCCGACTCCTTGATCACTTCGTTGGTGGCGGCCTCGATGCCGGCGTTGCCCGCGGCCAGGATGAATTCCAGGCCGTCGCGGTTGTTATCCTTGGCGAAGTCCTGCACCGCCTTCACCGCGCGGTCCAGGGTCTCGGCCTTGTGATCGTTGAGGAATACCAGCACCGGCGCCAGGGAACAGCTGTTGTTGTACAGGCCATCGGCCCGGGCAATGGAGCTGTTGAGCACGTCAGGGTTGCGCGACAGGGTTTCCCATTTCAGGTTGCCCTCGTTCATGCCCTTGATCATCTGCTTGGACACGGTCACCAGGGAAATCGCCGACTGCACGCCCTCGGTGTTCTGCATCTTCCACATCAGTTCGTCGATCGGCGCCATGGCCTCATAGCGCGAGCAGCCTTCGGCCTTGGTCTTGACCATCACCACCAGTACGTCGGAGCTGGTGGAGTAATTGCTGATGATGAAATTGTTGTCCTGGTTGTAGCGCGAGTCCGGACGCAGCTCCGGCGCGCCCTGGTCAAGGTCGCCGATCTTCAGGTTCTGGCTGTACCAGAGGCCGCCGCCAAACGCGAGCACGGCCAGGGCAATCGACACCGGCGCGACTTTGGCGCTGGCGAAGTTCGACAGCGTGCGCCAGAACGGATGCTCGCGGGTCGCGTCTTTCTTGCTGCGCTCCACGGCCCGCTTGCTGATGCCGACGTAGGAGATCGCCACCGGCAGCAGGATCAGGTTGGTGAACACGATCACCGCCACGCCGATGGAGGCGCCGATGGCGAGTTCGCGGATCACGCCGATGTCGATGATCAAGAGGGTGATGAAACCGACGGCATCGGCCAGGATCGCGATCATGCCCGGCAGGAACAACTGGCGGAAGGTCCGTCGCGCTGCGGTCAGGGCGTTGTCCGCCTCGCTGGATTGCAAGGCGATGCCGTTGATTTTCTGCACGCCATGGGAGATGCCGATGGCAAAGATCAGGAACGGCACCAGCATCGAGTAAGGGTCCAGGCCAAACCCCGCCGCGTGCATCAGCCCCAATTGCCAGACCACCGCCACCAGGGTGGTGCTCAACACGGCGACGGTGCTGCGCATGCAGTTCGTGAACCAGTACAGCAGGATCAGCGTAATCACGAAGGCCACGCCGAAGAACATCACCACCATGACCAGGCCATCGATCAGGTCGCCGACTTTCTTGGCGAAACCGACGATATGGATCTGCACATTGGGGTTCTGGGCTTCGAACTTGTTGCGGATCTTGTCTTCGAGCTCATGGGAGAACTTGCGGTAGTCCAGGGCGAGCAATTTGCCCTGATCCTGCGGATCGGGATAAGACTCCAACAACGGAATATCAACGATGCTCGACTTGAAATCGTTCGCCACCAGGCGCCCGACCTGGCCGGACTTGAGCACGTTGTTGCGCAACAGGTCGAGGCTGTCGGCCGAGCCGTCGTAGCTCTGGGGAATCACCTCGCCGCCGGCAAAGCCCTCCTCCGTCACCTCGGTCCAGCGCACGCTCGGGCTCCACAGCGACTTGAGCCCGGAACGGTCGACACCGGGGATATAGAAGACTTCATCGTGGATCTGGCGCAGGGTCTCCATGTAATCCTTGGAGAAAATGTCGCCGTCAGTGGCTTCAACGGAGATGCGCACCGTGTTGCCCAGGTTCGCCAGGTCGTTGCGGTGTTCGAGCATTTTCTCGATGAAAGGGTGCTGGAGGGGGATCATTTTTTCGAAGCTGGTGGACGGCCGGATCAGCGTGGCCTGCCAGAACAGGAAAATGCTGACCAGCAGGCAAATGACGATCACTGCCGGGCGGTTATTGAAAATCAGGCGTTCGAGGAATGTCGCCTTGTCTTGGTGATGACTGCTCATGGGGTCCGCCTTGTTGTTATTGTGCCGTCTGACAGGCCCGGCTCATTTGCTCAGTTCGGCGCCAGTGGACGTGGTGGCGCGAACGCCGCCCTGTCCCGCCAGGATCAGGTTGCCGTTGCCCGCCGCCGTGACGGCCGCTACGGAAATACGGTCGGGGCGGTTGAAGACACTGAACGTCACGCCGTCGTCGGTGCTGCGGATCACGCTGCCACCGTTGCCGACGATCACGATCGAGCCGTCCGGCAACAGCGTCGCGCCCGACAAGCCGAACTCCAGCGCACCACGGGCGGCCTTGAGCTCGACCTGCTCCCAGGTCGTGCCAAAATCGGCGGAACGATACAGATTGCCGCGAAGACCGTAGGCCAGCAGGGTCGAAGGCTGGGCGGTGCCAACGACGCCAAACAGCGAGCCTTCATACGGCCCCTGGAGCTTTTCCCAGGTCTGCCCCCAGTCAGCGGAGCGGAACATGCTGCCGGCCTCGCCGACGACGAACAGCCCGGCATCCTTCACGGCGGCGATGGCGTTGAGGTGGTATTGATCTTCATTGTCGAGGCGGTCGCTGGCGTCTTCCCAGTGCTTGCCACCGTCGGTGGTCTCGTACAGCGCCCCGTAGGCGCCCACGGCGAAACCATGGCTGGCGTCCTGGAACCAGATGTCCAGCAACGGCGCTTCACGAGGGAGGTCTTCGAATTGCTTGGTCCAGGTGCTGCCGCCGTCCTCGCTGGCGAGGATCTGCGCGTCGTGCCCCACCGCCCAGCCGTGCTTGTCATCGACGAAAAAGACGGCGGTGAGCAACTGGCGGGTCGGCACCTTCGCCTGGGTCCAGGACGTGCCCTGGTCATCGGAATAGACGATATGCCCACGGTCACCGACCGCCACCAGGCGCTGTCCGGCCTGCACCACATCGAGCATCAGGGTCTTGCTGGCCTTGGCCGATTCGACGGAATAGATGACATCGGACGTCGATGCCGCCACCGCAAGCACCGGTGCCGACAACACGACAGAGCCCAGCAGCGAGAGCGCCGAGGCCAGCAACGCCACACGGCGCAGCATCGGCGGCCGGCAGCGGCCCACAGCCATGACAGGCTCATTCATAGACCTTTCCCCCATTATTATTGTTATGGCCTGGTACGTCGCCAGTCTCGGAGCATAGCCCTGAAACCTGCAATCTAGAGCCACTCGGAAGCTGAGCTATCCTATCGGGCTTTCGAAAGGTCTGACAATCGACGCCACGTTATCTTTTGTTAACCATGGGGATAACGGGAAGGGGTGAATCAGAAGATATTCGTGAGAATGATGACTGTGGCGAGGGAGCTTGCTCCCGCTGGCCTGCGAAGCAGGCCTGATCTTGATTCGTTTCGCCAGTGAAGGCATGTAAACCAAGTAAAGGGAGTCCTACGGCCTCCAGCGGGAGCAAGCTCCCTCGCCACAAAAGGCAATGCGAATCCCGGTCAAGCCAGGCTCTTGCTCACCACCTCGAACACATCGGCCGACAACCCGCCGGACGCCAGGATGCGTTCCAGCTCGGCTTTCATCAGCGCCTGGCGGGCGCTGTCGTATTTGCGCCAGCGGGTCAGCGGGGCCAGTTGCCGGGAGGCGATCTGCGGGTTGAAGCCATTGAGCTGGATCACCAGGTCCGCCAGGAAGCGGTAGCCCGAACCGTCGGCGGCGTGGAAGTTGATCAGGTTTTGCCCGGCGAATGCGCCGACCAACGCCCGGACCTTGTTCGGGTTATTGATGTTGAACGCCGGGTGCTCCATCAACGCCTTGACCCGCACCAGGCCACCCGGCAACGGGCTGCCGGCCTGGACGCTGAACCACTGGTCCATGACCAGCGGATTGCCCTTGAAGTTTTCCGCAAACACTTCCAGTGCCTTGGCCTTCTCGGTCTCGAACGGCGAGTTGACCAGCACCGCCAGCGCCGTGAGGCGCTCGGTCATGTTGTCGGCGGTGTCGAACTGATCGAGCGTCGCGCTCAGCACTTCCGGCTTGTCGGTCAGCATCAGGTACGACAGCGCGATGTTCTGCAACGCGCGCCGGGCGAAGTGCTCGGCCTCGGCCACGTACGGCGTGCGCCGGGACAGGTCGCGGTTGGCTTCGTAGCGCAGCCACAAGGCTTCGAACAGGTTGTCGGCCAATTGCTGGCGGGCGAATTCGCGAGCGGCGTGGATCGCCTCGACATCCGCCACTTCGCTGATTTCGGTCAGGTAGGCTTCGCTTGGCAGCGAGAGCATTTCGGCGACCATCGCCTGATCCAGCGAATCGTCCGACAGCACCGTGCGCAACGCGCTGACCAATCGTGGGTCGAGCACCAGGCTCTCGCCCTTCTGATGCTGGCCGATCAGCTCCTGCAACACATGCACCGACAACTGCTGGCCGGCGTCCCAGCGGTTGAAGCCGTCGCTGTCGTGCTGCATCAGGAACATCAGTTGGTCGCGGTCGTACGGGAAGCTCAGCTTCACCGGCGCCGAGAAACCGCGCAACAACGAAGGCAGGGGCTTTTCAGCGATATCGACGAAAGTGAAGGTCTGCTCGGCTTCGGTCACCGAGATTACGCGGGTGGTGCCGCTGGCCGCTGCTTCGCCGCTCAGGCGCAGTGGGATTTCAGCGCCGTTGCTGGCGAGCAGGCCCAACTCGACAGGAATCACAAAGGGCAGCTTTTCCGCCTTGTCCGGCGTCGGCGGGCAGCTCTGGCGGAAGGTCAGGCTGTAGGTCTTGGCAGCGGCGTCGTAGGACTCGCTGACTGCCAGCCGTGGCGTGCCTGCCTGGCTGTACCAGCGCTTGAATTGGCTCAGGTCGACACCGTTAGCGTCTTCCATGGCCTTGATGAAGTCGTCGCAGGTCACGGCCTGGCCGTCGTGGCGTTCGAAATACAAGTCGCTGCCCTTGCGGAAGCCTTCAGCGCCCAGCAGGGTGTGGATCATGCCGACCACTTCCGAGCCCTTTTCGTACACGGTCAGGGTGTAGAAGTTGGAGATCTCGATGAAGCTGTCCGGGCGTACCGGGTGGGCCATCGGGCCTGCGTCTTCGGCAAACTGGTGGGTCCGCAGGTACGCCAAGTCCTGGATGCGCTTGACGGTGGCCGAGTTCATGTCCGCCGAGAAACCGGCGTCGCGGAACACCGTGAAACCTTCCTTGAGCGACAACTGGAACCAGTCGCGGCAGGTCACGCGGTTGCCGGACCAGTTATGGAAGTATTCGTGGGCAACGATCGCCTCGACCCGCTGGTGCGCGGCGTCGGTGGCTGTCTCGGCCCGGGCCAGCACGGCACTGGAGTTGAAGATATTGAGGCCCTTGTTCTCCATGGCGCCCATGTTGAAGTCGTTGACCGCGACAATCATGAAGATGTCGAGGTCGTACTCGCGACCGTACACTTCCTCGTCCCAACGCATCGATTTCTTCAGGCTGGTCATGGCGTGCTGGCACTTGTCGATGTTTTCCGGCTCGACGTAGATGCGCAGCGCCACGGTGCGCTCGGTCATGGTGGTGAAGGTGTCTTCGACGCACCACAGGTCACCGGCCACTAACGCAAACAGGTAGGCGGGTTTCTTGAACGGATCTTCCCAGGTCGCCCAGTGCCGGCCGTCTTCGCCGGGGCCGCTGGCGATCGGGTTGCCATTGGACAGCAGCACCGGATAGCTGTGCTGCTCGGCC
>Ga0308169_10004440_pt1 | contig 13129 bp, 7 predicted proteins | sample PhyBR1_2_FD_202139 | JGI IMG/M metagenome (GOLD analysis project Ga0308169, IMG submission 202139) | Phyllosphere microbial communities from UC Gill Tract Community Farm, Albany, California, United States - DLSLSB.R1 | ecosystem: Host-associated > Plants > Phyllosphere > Unclassified | place...
CGTGTCGTAATTCAGTCGAATGCCGGGCCGGGCAACCGGCCTGTCTTCGAAAACCCCGCTGCCGCAAGGCAGCGGGGTTTTTCTTTTGCCGCCTGTAACTGTAGAGCTGCTGGATTTTGTGATCAGTAAGCGACCGAATATCGTAAAAAGTGTGATACACATCACATTTTTGAACAGATCTGGTACATAATGTGCCCGGACAAATTTCTTCGAATCATGGCGTGCTGCGATCGGGAATGATTGAAGTGCGCAAGGCCCTATGAAAAAACTGCTAGAGAAACGCAACGAAATCGATCTGGTGCTGCGGTCCTTCAAGAGCACCTTCTTCACGGTTGGCGCGTTCAGCGCGATCATCAATCTCTTGATGCTGGCGCCTTCGCTGTACATGCTGCAGGTGTATGACCGTGTGCTGGGCAGCCGCAACGAGATCACGCTGCTGATGCTGAGCCTGCTGATCGTCGGCGCCTACCTGTTCATGGGCGGCCTCGAGCTGATCCGCTCCTTCGTGCTGGTGCGCGTCGGCGCGCAGTTCGACATGGTGCTCAACAAGCGCATCTATACCGCGGCATTCGAGCAGAACCTGAAGCAGGCTGGCGGCAATGCCGGCCAGGCGCTGGCGGACCTGACCAATCTCCGTCAATTCTTGACGGGAAATGCCTTGTTCGCATTTTTCGACGCGCCGTGGTTTCCGATCTACCTGATCGTCATCTTCATATTCGAACCCGTTCTCGGCTTTTTTGCGCTGGGCGGCACCATCCTGCTGATCATCCTGGCGGTGGTCAACGAGCGCGTCACCAAGGAGCCGCTGGCGGAAGCGAACTCGATGTCGATCCAGGCCAATACCCTGGCCACGAACAACCTGCGCAACGCCGAAGTCATCGAGTCGATGGGCATGCTGCCGAACCTGATGAGCCGCTGGTTCAAGCTGCACGGCAAATTCCTCGGCCTGCAGGCCAACGCCAGCCAGAAGGCGGGGCTGATTTCCGCGCTGACCAAATTCGTGCAGATGTCGATGTCTTCGCTGGTGCTGGGCCTGGGCGCATTGCTGGTACTGGATAACAAGATCACCCCTGGCATGATGATCGCGGCCTCGATCCTGCTCGGCCGTACCCTGCAGCCCGTGCAGCAGGTGATCGCCGTCTGGAAGTCGTTCAGCAGCACCCGCAGCGCCTACGAACGCCTCGATGCCCTGCTTGAAGCGAACCCGGCCCGCCCGGCCGGCATGGCCCTGCCCAAGCCGCAAGGCGTCCTGACCCTGGACGGTGTCACCGCCTCGCCTCCGGGCGCGAAGATGCCGGTAGTCAAGGGCGTATCGTTCGCAATCACGCCGGGCGACGTGCTCGGTGTCCTCGGCCCGAGCGGTTCGGGCAAGTCGACGCTGGCGCGCCTGCTGGTCGGCGTGTGGCCGACCATGATGGGCAAGGTGCGCCTGGATGGCGCCGATATCTACCAGTGGAACAAGGCCGAGCTCGGGCCGCATGTCGGCTACCTGCCGCAGGACGTCGAGCTGTTCGCGGGGACGATCAGCGAAAACATCGCCCGCTTCGGCGAGGTGAATGCCGAGCAGGTGGTGCAGGCGGCCAAGCGCGCCGGCGTGCACGAGATGATCCTGCAGTTCCCGGAAGGCTATGACACGAAACTGGGCGACGGCGGCGCCGGCCTGTCCGGCGGCCAGAAACAGCGTATCGGCCTGGCGCGTGCGATGTACGGCGACCCTTCGCTGATCGTGCTCGACGAACCGAATTCGAACCTGGACGATGTTGGCGAGCAAGCCTTGCTGGCAGCCGTACTCGACCTGCGCCAACGCGGCAAGACCATCGTCATGATCAGCCACCGCCCGGGTGTCGTGAACGTCACCACCAAGCTGCTTCTGCTGCGCGACGGTGCGGTCCACATGTTCGGGCCGACCCCGCAGGTCCTCGCCGCCCTGCAGGAAGCGAGCAAGAAGGCGGCCGAGGCCCAGGCTGCGGCCCAGGCCCAGTACGCCGCTGCCCAGGCCCAGGTGGCCGCCGCCCAGGCCGCAGCCCAGCGCGCACAGGAAGCCGCAGCGGCCCAGGGAAATACGCCGGCCGACGCTACCACCGAAGAAGGAAAGTAATCGATGAAGTTGATTTCCAATAAGCCGCAAGAAGTCGTCTCGCACGACGTCACGCCGCTGGAAGTGAATACGGATGCGCGCCCGTTCGCGCGCGTGGGCTGGCTGATCGTCCTGCTGGGATTCGGCGGCTTTTTGCTGTGGGCATTGTTCGCCCCGCTCGACAAGGGCGTGCCGCTGGGCGGCACCGTGGCGAAAGAGTCGAACCGCCAGGCCGTGCAGCACCTGAGCGGCGGTACCATCCAGGAAATCCTGGTGCGCGACGGCGACGTCGTCAAGGCCGGCCAGGTGCTGGTGCGCATGAACTCGATCGTCGCCAAGGCCGCGGTCGAGATGACCGATTCGGGCTACCTGACCGACCTGGCGATCATGGCCCGCCTGAACGCCGAGCGCGACGGCGCGCATGCGATCAAGTTCCCGGCCGAGCTCGAGCAGCGCCGCAGCGACCCGCGTGTCGCCGACATCATGGCACTGCAGAACCAGCTGCTGGTGTCGCGCCAGGGTTCGCTGAAGAACGAACTGGCGGGCGCCGATGAGAGCATCGCCGGCCTGAAGATCCAGATCCAGGGTTTGCAGGAATCGCGCCAGAGCAAGAAAGAGCAGGTCGAGTTCCTCAAGGAGCAACTGTCCGGCATGCGCGACCTGGCCAAGGAAGGCTATGTGGCGCGCAACCGCCTGCTCGACCTCGAGCGCACCTATGCCCAGCTGACCGGCTCGATGTCGGAAGACATCGGCAACATCGGCCGCGCGCAGCGCCAGGTTGCCGAATTCATGCTGCGCAAATCGCAGCGTGTCGAAGACTACCAGAAGGAAGTGCGCACCCAGCTGACCGAGGTGCAGAAGCAGGCCGAGACCGAGCAGGCGCGCCTGCAGGCCCAGAAGTTCGAGCTGGCCAACGTCGAGGTCAAGGCGCCGGCCGACGGTACCGTGGTCAACCTGGCCGTGTTCACGCCGGGCGGCGTGGTCCAGCCCGGCTTCAAGATGATGGACATCGTGCCCACCAACGATCCGCTGGTGGTCGAAGGCCAGTTGCCGGTCAACCTGGTCGACCGCGTGCATCCGGGCCTGCCGACCGAGCTGCAGTTCGCCGCCTTCAACACCAACCGCACGCCGCATATCCCGGGCGAGGTCGACCAGGTGGCGGCCGACCGCACGGTGGACGAGCGCACCGGCAATGCCTACTACAAGGTGCGCGTCAAGGTAACGCCGGAAGGCGCCAGGCTGATCGCCAAGCACAAGCTGGCGATCCGTCCCGGCATGCCGGTGTCGCTGTTCGTCAAGACCGGCGAACGCACGATGATGAATTACCTGCTCAAGCCGGTATTCGACCGTGCCAGCTCGGCGCTGAGCGAGGAGTAAGCGTGGCGCGACCAGTCAACATGAACGGCTTGCGCCGTACGGCTGCCGCGTTCGCCGCGGCAATGTCGGCCCTGCTGGCCGCCGGCCAGGCCAATGCGATCACGCTGCAGCAGGCCTACGAAGCGGCCCTGAAGAACGACCCGACCTACAAGATGAGCTTCTACGAGAAGGAGTCGGCCAAGGAAAACCGCGTGATCGGCCGCTCCTACCTGCTGCCGCAGGTATCGGCGAGTTTTTCGGCCAGCCGCAACATCACCGACGTCAACACCTGGCAGCCCGGCTACACGAATATCTTCGGCCAATCGGTTCCCGCGGCCTGGACGCCGACGCAGCCGCGCTACATCAGCCGTACGAGCGCGGTACAGCTGCGCCAGCCGATCCTGAACCTGGACGGCGTGGCGCGCTACCGCCAGGGCAAGGTGCAGGCGCAGCAGGGCCAGGCCGCCTACGAGGCGGCCGGCGACGACGTCGCGGTGCGCGTGGCCAGCGCTTACATGGATGCCTTGTTTGCCGAGGACCAGTTGGCGCTGTCCAGGGTGTCGCGCGACATGTACAAGGAGCAGATGCATGTCAATAATCGCCTGTTCGAGAAGGGCGAGGGCACCAAGACCGACATGCTGGAAACCCAGGCCCGGCTCGATATCGCCGAAGCCCAGGTGACCGAGGCCGAGGACAACGTGGTCGCCGCGCGCGAGACCCTGATCGGCATCATCGGCGTCGACCCGGGCCCGCTGGACAAGCTGCGCGACGGTTTCAATCCGGCCACGCTGCCGACCGCCGGCTACGAGGACTGGGCCAAAATCGCACGCGAGCACAACCATGAGCTGGCGGCCGCGCGCCTGGCGATCGAGTCCGCGCGCCTGGAGATCGGCAAGCAGAAAGCCGGGCATTATCCGCGCATCGACCTTACCGCCGTCTACGACAAGAGCGATGCCGCATCGATCAACACCTACAACCAGAAAACGGTCGATCGCGCTATCGGCGTGCAGGTGAGCCTTCCGATCTACCAGGGCGGGGCGATCAGCGCCAGCGCGCGCCAGGCCGCCGACGCCTATGGACGCGCCCAGTCGGATTACGACGCGCGCACCAGCAAGGTCATGGTCGAGTTGCGTAAAGCCCACAGCATCGTGCTGTCCAGCGTACGCAAGATCGAGGCGCTGGAGAAGGCGGTTGCCTCGGGCAAGGAACTGATGAAAGCCACCGAGCAGAGCATCAAGGGGGGCGTGCGCATCAACCTCGACCTGCTCAATGCCCAGCAGCAGCTGTACACCAGCCAGCGCGACCTGGCCCAGGCCCGCTATTCCTACCTGATCGGCCTGCTGCGCCTGCGCGCCGCGGCCGGAACGCTGGATGCGTCCAGCGTGCGCGAGGTGGCGGCTTACTTCCACTGAGCCTGCGTCGTTTCCGAAAAAAGACCCCGCTGCGCGAGCACCGGGGTCTTTTTTTCATGAGCCGGTTGGGTTAGATATTTAACACTTCCGCGTATGCGAAGTGGATTTCTAGAAAAAAATCTTTTTCTTTCAAGAACTTACGAAGCATGTAGCACGGTTGAGTGCGCCCCCAAAAAAACGGATACGGTATATTTTTTACACTTATCTAAAAAGGAGGCCATGATGGCAGCTACCACCCAAACAGAAGTCCAGAAGCTTTATGTTGCTTATTTCAGCCGTCCGGCGGACGTTGCCGGCCTGGCTTATTGGACCAATATCCTCGCGAATAATCCAACCGGCTATCAGCTGATTTCGGCAAGCTTTGCCGCTTCGGCGGAATACAAGTCGATGTATGCGGGCATGGACAGCCACGCCACGGTCAACGCGGTGTACCAGCACCTGTTCGGGCGTCCCGCGGAGACTGCCGGTGCCGACTATTGGGCCAATCTGCTGGACAACAAAGCGATCACCATCGATAACGTCGTGACCCAGATCGCCGGCGGCGCCCAGGGCAATGACAGTGTCGCCTATAACGGGAAGGTGGCGACCGCCAGCGTCTTCACCGCACACCTGGACCAGCCCACCGAGCAGCAGGCTTTTTCGACCCCGGCCGGCCTCAAGATGGCGTCGGACTATCTGGCGACCATCCACGACCTGGCATCGGGCGCGGCTGCCGTCGACCCGGGCAATGTCGACATCACCATCGAGAACATGGTCAAGGCCGCGACCGGCCTGTCGGACCATCCGGTAGGCCTGGTGGGCGTTGCCGATCCCGCGCATCCGCTGTTCGGCTGACCTGAGGAGTCGTCGAATAGATGAAATTTTATTTCACGCAAGCCGCGTGAATGAAATAAAAAATCACCGCCGGAACTACCGGCGGTGTGTCGTTCTGCAGCCTTAAACCTGCGCCTGTCCCTGCGACTGCGCTTGCGGGTCCTGGGCCTGGCGGTCGAAGCAATGCGGGCAGGAAACGCCCACCACGTACTCGGGCGCCAGTTGCTGGCGCGGCGTCACCACTGCACGGCAGGCGAAGCACTGTACGGTTTCGGTCGGCTCCAGCCTGGGGTTGAGTGCGGTGCGGTAGTCGAAGACGAAGCAGTCGCCCTTGTAGTGATCGCCGCCGACTTCCTCGAAGTATTTCAGGATGCCGCCGTCGAGCTGGTAGACGCGCTCGTAGCCGATATTCTGCATGTGGATTGCGGCCTTTTCGCAACGGATGCCGCCGGTGCAGAAGGTCACCACGGTCTTGCCCTGCAGCTCATCCTTGTGCCTGGCGACGACGTCCGGGAACTCGCTGAACTTGTCGATACGGTAGTCGAGCGTGTTTTCGAAGGTGCCCAGGTCCACTTCGAAGGCGTTGCGGGTTTCCATCATCACCACCGGCACGCCGTCGTCGTCATGTCCCTGGTCGAGCCAGCGCTTGAGCGTCTTCGGCGCCACCGATGGAGCACGGCCCAGTTCCGGCTTGATGAGGGGCATGCGCATCGTGATGATTTCCTTCTTGATGCGTACCAGCATGCGGCGGTGCGACTGGTCCGCCGACAGGCTTTCCTTCCATTCCAGGTCGGCCAGGCGGGCATCGCTGCGCACCCAGGCCAGGTACTGGTCGATGTTCTCGCGCGGACCGGAGACGAACATATTGATGCCTTCCGGCGTCAGCAGCACGGTGCCTTTCAAGCCGAGCTCATTGCACAGCGCCTGGTATTGCTGGCGCATCTCTTCGAGGTTGTCGAGGGTGACGAATTTGTAGGCGGCGATATTGACGTGCATGTTCATTTGGGGGAGCAAATACAGGAAGACAGCCAGCAATTATAAGACAGTGCCGCCGTGCGGTCAGCCGGGATGTGGATAAGGTGTAGCTTCGCGGTAGTTCGCATTAAAATGCTATTTTTTGCGCAACCTCAGCCGGCCCTTATGAACTCGCTCAATCTGCAGTACAACCCGCGCATCGATCAATTGCGCTGGCTGGCCGCGACCATTGTCTTCCTGTTTCATTTTCAACTCGAGTACCGTGGCCTCGGCGGGCCGGCGCTGGTGACGCCGTGGGCCGGCCTGGTCACGGAAGGGCATACCGGGGTCGGCCTGTTCTTCACCCTGTCGGGCTTCCTGTTCATGCAGATCGCCCTGCACCAGAAAGCGATCGTCTACGGCGATTTCGTGCGCAACCGCGTGCTGCGCATCTTCCCCTTGTTCCTGACCATCTTCCTGGTTGCCACCTCGATCGGGCGCGACAATTTCCAGCCCCAGGACCTGCTGTACGTGTTCGCGACCAATCTCGGCCACGCGCCGACCTCGGGCACGCCGATCACGGGCGCGGCCTGGACCATTTCGCTGGAATTCCTGTTTTATATGGTATTTCCCTTCCTGGCGCGCTTTGCGATGGAACGCGGTCCGGGCTACCTGCTCAATCTGCTGTTGCTGATGTTCTTTTTTAAACTCAGCGCTTATACCGTCAACGAAAACAGCACGCTGATGTATTTCTGCACCTTCGTCGGCCGTTTCGACCAGTTCCTGATCGGCATGCTGGCCGCCATGCTGTACCAGCAGCCGCGGATCCGCGGACGCCTGCACGCTTTTTCGCCCTGGCTGCTGCTGATTTCCTTTGCGCTGGTGGTCTGCGACACCGCCGCGCTGCACCGTTTCGCCCCCTTCGGCGCGACGCCGAAATCGGTGTTCTGGATTTTCTGGTCGATGATCGAGAGCCTGGGCTGGGCGGCATTCATCCTGGCCTGGGTATCCTTCCAGCCACGCCTTCCGGCACTCATCGAACGCGTGCTGTGCCATGGCGGCAAGGTCAGCTTTTCCTTTTATCTCTTGCACATGGCTTTGTTGCACTTGCTGGCCACCCAGGTCGGCATGGTCAGGCTGGTCGGCAACGGCTGGATCGATGCGGTCATCATGATATTGATCACCTATGTGGCCACCTGGCTGCTGGCAACCCTGAGCTATAACACGATCGAAGAACCCTTCCTGCGCATGCGCCGTCATTATGGAAAAGACAAGTCGACGCGGATTGGTGAAATTGCCACAACACAATGACATAAAGAAACCCGGCATCGCAGCAGCGGGCCGGGCGCGGTAAAATGATGGGATGACTGCCCCGACCTTTACCCACCTGCGCATACACTCCGAATACTCGATCGTCGACGGCCTGGTCCGCATCGACGACGTGGTGGCTGCGGCCGTGAAGGACCAGCAGCCGGCGCTGGCGGTGACCGACCTGGCCAACGCCTTCGCCCTGGTCCGCTTCTACAAGGCCGCGCGCGGCAAGGGCCTCAAGCCCATCGTCGGGGTCGACGCCTGGATCACCAATGACGAGAACCGCGACAAGCCGTTCCGCCTGCTGATCCTCTGCAAGAACAAGACCGGCTACCTGCAGCTGTGCGAGCTGCTGTCCAAGGCCTGGCTCACCAACCAGTACAAGGGCAGGGCGGAAATCCGCGTCGAGTGGCTGGAAGCGCTGGCGACGTCCGTGTCGACGCTGGAGCCGGACGTGCCGCAGTCGAACGCCCTGATCGTCCTGTCGGGCGGCCCCTTCGGCGACGTCGCCCAGGCCATCGACAACGGCGACATCGAGAAGGCCGAAGCCGCCGCGACGCGCTGGGCGCGTATCTTTCCGGGCCATTTCTACGTCGAGATCCAGCGCGCCGGCCAGCCCAACCAGGAGCAGCAGGTGCGCCATTCGGTGGCGCTGGCCGGCCGCCTCGGGCTGCCGGTGGTGGCGACCCACCCGGTGCAGTTCATCAAGAAGGAAGAATTCATCGCCCATGAAGCGCGCGTCTGTATCGCGGAAGGCGAGATGCTGGCCAATGCCAAGCGGGTGCGCCGTTTCAACGAGAACATGTGCTTCAAGTCCCAGGCCGAGATGGCCGAGCTGTTCAAGGACTTGCCGGGCGCGCTCGCCAATTCCGTCGAAATCGCCAAGCGCTGCAGCGTGACCCTGACCCTGGGCAAGCCGCAGCTGCCGAACTTCCCGACGCCGGGCATGACCATCGACGAATTCCTGATTGCGGAAACGAAAAAGGGCCTGGAAGAGCGCCTGCTCCAGCTGTTCCCGGATCCGCAGCAGCGCGAGAAGGAGCGCCCGCGCTACGAGGAACGCCTCGAGTTCGAGAACAACACCATCATCAAGATGAAGTTCCCGGGCTACTTCCTGATCGTGGCGGAGTTCATCCAGTGGGGCAAGAACAACGGCGTGCCGATCGGCCCGGGCCGCGGCTCCGGTGCGGGCTCGCTGGTGGCGTACGCGCTGAAGATCACCGACCTCGATCCGCTGAAATACAACCTGCTGTTCGAGCGCTTCCTGAATCCGGAACGCGTCTCGATGCCCGACTTCGACATCGACTTTTGCCAGGAAAAGCGAGAGCTGGTGATCCAGCACGTGAAGGACCTGTACGGCCGCGACGCGGTCTCGCAGATCGCCACCTTCGGTACCATGGCCGCGAAAGGCGCGATCCGCGACGTCGGCCGTGTGATGGACTTCGGCTATACCTTCTGCGACGGCATTTCCAAGCTGATTCCGTTCAAGCCGGGCAAGCCGGTCTCGATCGCCGAGGCGATCGAGGAAGAGCCGATGCTCAAGGAACGCCTCGAGAACGAGGAAGAGGTGAAGCAGTTACTGGATCTTGCCCAGCAGGTCGAAGGCATCACCCGTAATATCGGCATGCACGCCGGCGGCGTGCTGATCGCCCCCGGCAAGCTGACCGACTTCTGCCCGCTGTACACCCAGGGCGGCGACGCCGGCGTGGTCTCGCAATACGACAAGGACGACGTGGAGGCGGCCGGCCTGGTGAAGTTCGACTTCCTGGGCCTGACCACCCTGACCATCCTCGACCGCGCCGTGAACTACATCCGCGCCCTCGACCCCCAGGATGCGGAGTTCGACCTGTCGAAGGTGACCTTGACGGACCGGCCCTCGTACAAGCTGCTGACCGAGGCGAAGACCGTCGCCGTGTTCCAGCTCGAATCGCGCGGCATGCAGGGCATGCTGAAGGATGCGCGTCCCGACCGCTTCGAGGACATCATCGCGCTGGTGGCGCTCTACCGCCCGGGCCCGATGGACCTGATCCCCGACTTCTGTAAAAGGAAGCACGGCGAGAAGTTCGATTATCCGGACCCGCGCACGGAAGGCATCCTGTCCGAGACCTACGGCATCATGGTCTACCAGGAGCAGGTGATGCAGATGGCGCAGATCATCGGCGGCTACTCGCTGGGCGGCGCCGACATGCTGCGCCGCGCGATGGGCAAGAAGAAGGCGGAAGAGATGGCCGAGCACCGCCTCATCTTCCGCAAGGGCGCGGCCGAGGGCGGCCTGACCGAGCAGAAGGCCGACGAGATCTTCGACCTGATGGAGAAGTTCGCGGGCTACGGCTTCAACAAGTCGCACGCCGCCGCCTATGCGCTGCTGTCGTATCACACGGCGTATCTGAAGGTCCACCACACCGCCGCGTTCATGGCAGCCAACATGTCGCTGGCCATGGAAGACACGGACAAGATCAAGATCCTGGTCGAGGATTCGATCGACGTCTGCAAGCTGACCATCCTGCCGCCGGACGTCAACGAATCGCAGTTCCGCTTCACGCCGGAAGGCCCGCCGCGATCAAGCACCGGCAAGCAGGTGTCGAACATCCGCTACGGCCTCGGCGGCGTCAAGGGCGCCGGCCAGGGCGCGATCGAAGCCATCATCGCGGCGCGCAACGAAGGCGGCAAGTTCAAGGACCTGTTCGACTTCTGCCTGCGCGTCGACCGCAAGCAGATCAACCGCCGCACCATCGAATCCCTGATCCGTGCCGGCGCCATGGACTCATTTGGGGTCGATCGTTCCGTGCTGCTGGCCTCGGTCGGCTTCGCGATGGAAGCGGCCGGCCAGGCGGCGGCCGCGGCGAACCAGGTCAGCCTGTTCGGCGGCGACGACTCCGACCTGGTGGCGCCGCCGGAATACCTGAAGGCCACGCCCTGGACCGACCGCCAGAAGCTGGCGGAAGAGAAGACCGCGCTCGGCTACTACCTGTCGGGCCACATGTTCGACTCCTACCAGGCCGAAGTGCGGCGCTTCGCCAAGACCAAGCTGAAGGACCTCGAGCCTTCGCGCGATCCGCGCATGCTGTGCGGCGTGATCACCGGCGTGCGTACCCAGCTGACCCAGCGCGGCAAGATCCTGATCGTCACGCTGGACGACAAGACCTCGGTGGTCGAAGTCACGATCTACAACGAGCTGTTCGAGGCCAACAAGAACATCTTCCGCGAAGACGAATTCCTGCTGGTGGTCGGCAAGGTCTCGGAAGACCGCTTCAACGGCGGCCTGCGCATCACCGCCGAGAAGGCCTTCGGCATCGCCGAGGCGCGCATCCAGTACGGCCACAAGCTGGAGATGGACGTCGCCTGCACGATCAGCCCGGCCAAGCTGGCCGAGATCCTGCAGCCCTACCGCCAGCACGACGGCCTGCCGGTCAGCCTGCGCGTCTCGCCGCAGGGCATTCCCTGCGTGGTGCAGCTGGGCGACGGCTGGCGGGTGGCGCCGTCGGATGAACTCAAGTATGCGCTCGAACTGCAGCTGGGCGCGAAAGAGGTGGCGGTCGAGTATTGAGGCGGTGATCGTGGGCACACCGTGCCCACGCCTGACAACGTTCAGTTTAGATACTGAACACAAAAATATTCTCCATATTTAGTTTCTTGCCATCGAGTTTCAGCACGGTTTTGGCGATAGTGGCTTAGAGCAACTATCCGCGCCATCACCATGACACTCTCCTTCCGACAGAAACTCTTCCTCCCCCTGCTGCTGAGCCTGCTTTGCCTGCTCGCGGTATTCGTCCTCGACTCCCTGCACAACCGCGAGGTCCGCCTCGACGAGCGCAAGACCCAGCTCGCCAACGCCGGCCAGATGGCGGCGTCGATCGCCAAAGAATACGGCGCGCTGGCCGCCAGCCATGCGCTGACGATTGAGGAAGCGAAGAAGCAGGCGCTGGCCCGCATCAAGGCGCTGCGCTACGGCGAGACCGGCTACCTGGTCGTGTTCGACGGCGAGCAGGTGCTGATGCATCCGATCAAGGCCGAGCTGGTCGGCTCGAAGATCAGCGCGACCCGCGATCCCGAAGGCCGCCAGGTCTACCTGGACGCCATCGCCGCCACGCAGGCGTCGAAGGACGGCGGCGGCTTCACCAGCTACCTGTGGGCCAAGCCGGGCTCGCAGAAGCCGGTGCCGAAGCTGACCTACACCCTGGCCTATCGGCCCTGGGGCTGGAACATCATGACCGGCCTGTACATCGACGACCTCGACCAGGCCTTCTACCGGAAGCTGGGCGAATCGGCGATCTGGCTGGCGCTCATCGGCGCGGCCTTGAGCGTGGTGGTCGTGCTCCTGACCCGCAAGATCGAAGCCTCGCTGGGCGGCGACCCGGGCTATGCGGTCGACGTGGCGCGGCACATCGCCGGCGGCAACCTCGGCGCGGAAGTGATCGTGCGCGAAGGCGACCGCGACAGCCTGATGGCGGCCATGAAGGCCATGCGCGACGCCCTGGCCGGCATCGTGACCCAGGTGCGCAGCGGCACCGACCTGATCGCGACGGCCTCGAGCCAGATCGCCAGCGGCAACCTGGACCTGTCGAGCCGCACCGAGGAGCAGGCCAGCTCGCTGGAAGAGACCGCGGCCTCGATGGAGGAGCTGACCAGCACCGTCAAGCAGAGCGCCGAGAACGCGCGCCAGGCCAGCCAGCTGGCGGAATCGGCCGCCGGCGTGGCCGGCCGCGGCGGCGAGGTGGTGGCGCGCGTGGTCGACACCATGGAAGCGATCAAGGCCTCGTCCAACAAGATCGTCGACATCATCGGCGTCATCGACGGCATCGCCTTCCAGACCAATATCCTGGCGCTGAACGCGGCGGTCGAGGCGGCGCGTGCGGGCGAGCAGGGCAGGGGCTTCGCGGTGGTGGCGGGCGAGGTGCGCAACCTGGCCCAGCGCTCGGCCCAGGCGGCAAAGGAGATCAAGGAGCTGATCGGCGACTCGGTCGAGAAGGTCGGCGACGGCGCCAGGCTGGTGCTGGATGCCGGTGCGACGATGCAGGAGATCGTCGCCAGCGTGAACCGCGTGAGCAGCATGATCGGCGCGATCAGCAGCGCCACCCGGGAGCAGGGCACGGGCATCGAGCACATCAACCAGGCGATCGCCCAGATGGACCAGGTGACCCAGCAGAACGCCTCGCTGGTGGAGGAAGCGGCGGCGGCGTCGGAAGCGATGCAGGAGCAGGCGGCG
>Ga0308169_10004441_pt1 | contig 13128 bp, 11 predicted proteins | sample PhyBR1_2_FD_202139 | JGI IMG/M metagenome (GOLD analysis project Ga0308169, IMG submission 202139) | Phyllosphere microbial communities from UC Gill Tract Community Farm, Albany, California, United States - DLSLSB.R1 | ecosystem: Host-associated > Plants > Phyllosphere > Unclassified | place...
GGAAAGCTAGGCCGGCTGGCCGCGTTTTCTGGAGATTTTGCGGAAACTCGGCTTGCGGTTTTCTTCCGCCAGTTCGATTGCGTAATGCAGCGTCGAGGACAAAGTGCGTAATTTGATCAATCCCTGGAAGATCGCGATGGCGGCAGCCATTACACCGATCGTCGCTGCCGCAAAAGCCTCCAACCTGGTTCGCATCCGTCGCAACTCATTCAGGTCGGTAGTGGCCAGCTCGACAGCAATGCGCTTTTCCTGCGAAAACCGGTCATCGAGACGTTCGGCGAGCCACGCGCCTGGGTCCTTAAAAAACGGCTTGTTATCTTTCATTTCGAGATATACGTAGACCAAGGCCGCGACAGTCATCAGGCAGGCAGGGAAAACTGCGGTGTAGATCAGGCCCGACTTCTTCCAATAAATACCTGTTCCAAACAGAACCAGGCCGATGACCAAGCAAGCGAAAACGAAAGCACCTAAATGTCTTGTTACGCCGGCCTGGGTTTCTTCAGGTTGTGGTATCGAATTCAAGATGCTCGAAAACGTCTGCATGATTAGTTTCCTGGAATAAACAGTCTTGAATTATATCGAGCTGCCTTCCCCGTTCTTGAAATGCTCCACCAGAAAATCAATGAACACCCTGCTCCGCGCCGCCTGATTCCGCCGGTTCAGGTAATACACGAACAGATCCGCCGACGGCAGCCGGTAGGCCGGCAGCACGATCTTCAGCCGCCCGCTCTCCACATAGCGCGCCAGGTCCCACTCCGAGCGTACCAGGATGCCGTGCCCGTCCAGCGCCCAGCCCAGCACGATGTCGCCGTCGTTGCTCGACAGCGCGCCATGCACCTTCACCACCTCGCTCTGCTCCTCTCCCTCGCCTGAATAGAATCGCCAGACGCCGTGCGCCTCGTCGTTCTGGCGGTGCACGATGCAGCGGTGCCGCGTCAGGTCGTTCAGGCACGCCGGCACGCCATGCCGCTGCAGGTACAGGGGCGAGGCGCACAGGAAGCGCCGGTTGCTCATCACGCGGCGCGCGTTCAGGCGTTTATCCGGCAGCGCGCCGAAGCGGATCGCCAGGTCGTAGCCACTCTCGACCAGGTCGACAGGACGGTCGGTCACTTCCATCTGTACCTCGACCTGCGGGTAGCGCTTCGCGAATTCGGAGACGATCGGCGCGATCGTGGTGCGTCCGAAGCCCAGGGTCGCATTCACGCGCAGCAGGCCCTTGGGCGCGGCGCGGCCGCTCGACACCGCGTCTTCCATCTCGCGGATGCTGGCGAGGATGCGGCCCGCGTGCGCCAGGTAGGTCTCGCCTTCGCTGGTCAGGCTGATGCGGCGCGTGGTGCGGTTCACGAGGCGCACGCCGAGCCGCGCTTCCAGCTGGGCCAGGCGCTTGGTGGCCGCGGGCGGCGTCAGGTCGAGGGCGCGCGCGGCCGCGGCCAGGCTGCCGTGGCGCGCCACCAGCGTGAAGAATTCCATGTCGGCCGTGTGGTCGGGTTTCATCCGGCATTCACCTCAAGTTAATAATCAATTCGACTCAGGGAAATTATAGACGCCCCGGCAAGGGCTAAGCTGGGGACTTCATTGACACCCACGCAGGCAGCCATCATGAGAATCGTCGAGATCCGCGAACAGACCCTCCCCATCAGCTCTTCCATCCGCAACGCCTACATCGATTTCAGCAAGATGACGCTGAGCCTGGTGGCGGTGATCACCGACGTGATCCGCGACGGCAAGCCGGTAGTCGGCTACGGCTTCAACTCGAACGGCCGCTACGGCCAGGGCAAGCTGATGCGCGAGCGCTTCATCCCGCGCATCCTGGAAGCCGAGCCAGGCTCCCTCGTCAACGACAAGGGCGACAACCTCGATCCTCACAAGATCTGGGACTGCATGTTCACCAACGAGAAGCCGGGCGGCCACGGCGAGCGCTCGGTGGCGATCGGCACCATCGACATGGCGGTGTGGGATGCGGTCGCCAAGATCGAAGGCGTACCGCTGTTCCAGCTGCTGGCGGACCGCTACGGCAACGGCCAGCCCGAGCGCAAGGTCTTCGTCTACGCGGCCGGCGGCTATTACCATCCGGGCCAGGATCATGAGGCGCTGAAGAACGAGATGCGCAGCTACATCGACCGCGGCTACACGGTGGTCAAGAAGAAGATCGGCGGCGCTTCGCTGGATGAAGACCTGCGCCGCATCGATTCCATCCTGTCGGTGCTGCAGGACGGCCAGAAGCTGGCGGTGGACGCCAACGGCCGCTTCGATCTCGACACCGCGATCGGGTATGCGAAAGCGCTGTCGCAGTACGACCTGTTCTGGTACGAGGAAGCCGGCGACCCGCTCGACTTCGAGCTGCAGGCGACCCTGCGCAACTACTACGACAAGCCGATGGCGACCGGCGAAAACCTGTTCTCGATGCAGGATGCGCGCAACCTGATCCGCTACGGCGGCATGCGTCCGGACCGCGACTGGCTGCAGTTCGACTGCGCCCTGTCCTATGGCCTGGTCGAGTACCTGCGCACGCTGGACATGCTGCACCAGCACGGCTGGTCGCGCACCCGCTGCATCCCGCACGGCGGCCACCAGATGTCGCTGAACATCGCGGCCGGCCTGGGCCTGGGCGGCAACGAGTCCTATCCGGACCTGTTCCAGCCTTTCGGCGGATTCCCGGATGGCGTGAAGGTGGAGAACGGCCATGTGACGATGCCGGACCTGCCGGGTATCGGCTTCGAGGGCAAGGCGGACCTGTACCGCGAGATGCAGAAACTCTCTGCCTGAGTCATTCCTCGCCGACGTCGGCATCTTCTCCCAGCGCGAACTCGCCGCGCTGGAAAGCCTCGAGTACTGCCTGGGCTTGCGCCAGATGCTCCTGCGGCACCAGGATGCGAACACCGCCCAGGGCCGGCGCCAGCAGCAGGTCGGTCTGCACCAGGTTGGCGTCGGCAAGCACCGCCGGGACGCCGGCTGCGACCAGGCAGCCCTGCACCAGGCTGGCTTCCATGGGGATCAGATAACGCGCGAGTTCGAACAGATCGCGGCCGGGCAGCAGCCCGGCCTCCGGCGTGCCTGCCAGCAGTGCATTCAATGCGTGTGTCATGACGGCTCCCTGAAGGTCGACGGCTGTGTGCTCATCTTAGCAGCATGGGCAGCGCGGACAACAGATACAGGACCACGCCGATCAGGCCGCCGACCACGGTGCCGTTGATGCGGATGTACTGCAGGTCCTTGCCGATGTTGAGCTCGACCTGCTCCGACATCTCGCGGCTGTCCCAGTTCTTGACGGTGTCGGCGATGTGGCGCGTCAGGAAGCCCGCGAACTCGGGCGCCGCGCCGCGCGCCGCCAGCTCCAGGTTCTCGTTGAGCGAGGCACGCAGGGCCGGATCCTCGGCCAGCGTGCGCCCGACCCAGGCGCCGGTCGCTTCCAGGCGCCGGCGCAGCACCGAATCTTCCTTCCCGAGGTCGGCCTTGATCCAGGCTTTCAGGTCGCTCCACAGCGAGCCGAGATAGCCGTTCAGGGTCTCGTCGCCGATCAGGTAGCGCTTGATGTCCTCGCCTTTTTCCTCGAAGGCGGGGTCGTCCTGCAGGCGCGCGATGAAGTCGGCCGTGAAGGCGTCGAAGCGCTGGCGCAGCGGATGCTGCGGATCCTCGCTGACGCGCTTGAGGATGCCGGCGGCCAGCTTGACCGTCAGGTCCGCGCCCTTCCTGCCGATGAGTTCCGACGGCAGCATCTTTTCCATGAAGGCGTATTCCTCGCGCAGCCAGTCGACGATGCCGTGGGCGATGACGGCCTGGGTCTCCTCGTTGGCCAGCAGTTTCGCCAGCTGGACGATGCCTTCGTCGAGCAGTTCCTGGTGGCGGCCGTCGCGGGTCACGCTCTCGAGGATGGTGCCGGCGGTCTTCGACAGGTCGACGCCCTGGATCATGCCGTGCACGGCGCGGCGCACGAAGTTCTGCACCGCGGCGTCCTCGATGAAGTCGAGCGCCCAGCCGGCCGTCCTGACCAGGTAGCGTCCCAGCTGCCGGGTGTTCTCGGGGTGCGTGAGCCAGTCGGCCACCTTCTGCGCCGGGTCGTGGCGCTGGATCAGGCGCACGATGGAATCGGTGTCGAGGAATTTCTCGTGCACGAAGGCGGCCAGGTTGTCGGCGATGCGGTGCTTGTTGGCGGGGATGATCTCGGTGTGGCGCGAGACGATGGGAATCGGGATGCGCCGGAACAGCGCGGCGACCGCGAACCAGTCGGCCAGCGCGCCCACCATCGCGGCTTCGGCGAAGGCTTTCAGCAGGCCGGTCCACCAGTTTTGCGGAAGGAACAAGGACAGCACGAACAGCGCGGCCGCGCCGCCGAAGAAGGACAGCGCCAGCCGCTTCGACTGGCGAAGTTCCGCACTCTTTGTATTCATGCCCCCATGTTAGCTCAGCCTACACGACGCCGGCGCGCCGCAGGGCCTCGACGCTGGCCGCGCTCCAGCCCCAGTCGGCCAGCACGGCGGCGCCATCCCGGCCGGGGCTGGATGGCGCCGGGCCGATCTCCGCGGGAGTACGCGAAAAGCGCGGCGCCGGCGCCGGCTGGGTCACGCCGTCGCGCTCGACGAAGGTGGCGCGCGCCGCATTGTGCGGGTGGCGCGGCGCCTCGTCCATGTCGAGCACCGGGGCGAAGCAGACGTCCGTCCCTTCCAGCAGGGCGCACCATTCGTCGCGGGTGCGAGTGGCGAACAGCGCGGCGAAGCTGCGCTTCAGTTCGGGCCAGCCGGCCTGCCGCCATTGCTGGCGGAATTGCGGATCCTCGGCGCCGCTCAGCTCCAGCAGCTGGGCATAGAACTGCGGTTCGATGGCGCCGATCGAAATGAACTTTCCATCGGCGCAGGCATAGCAGTCGTAGAAGGGCGCGCCGCCGTCGAGCAGGTTGGCTTCGCGTACATCGCTCCAGGAACCGAAGGCGCGCAGGCCGTACATCATGGAGCCCAGCAGCGCGGCGCCGTCGGTCATGGCGGCGTCGACCACCTGGCCCCGGCCCGAACTCTTCGCTTCGAACGCAGCGCAGACCACGCCGAAGGCCAGCAGCATGGCGCCGCCGCCGAAGTCGCCGACCAGGTTAAGCGGCGGAGACGGCGGACTGTCCGCGCGCCCCATCGCATGCAGCATGCCGGACAGCGCCACATAGTTGAGGTCATGTCCGGCCGCCTGCGCCAGCGGCCCGGCCTGGCCCCAGCCGGTGACGCGGCCATACACCAGCCGCGGGTTGCGGTCCATGCAGGGGTCGGGGCCCAGGCCCAGCCTTTCCATCACGCCGGGGCGGAAGCCTTCGACCAGTACGTCGGCCTTCGCCACCAGGTCGAGCAGCAGCTGGCGGGCGCGCGGATCCTTCAGGTCCAGCGCCAGCGAGCGCCGGCCGCGCGCCATCACGTCGAACTTCGTGCCCAGCATCGGATACGGGTTCGGCGCCGTGGGATCGGGCTTGCGGTCGATGCGGATCACGTCGGCGCCCATGTCGGCCAGCATCATGGCGGCGAAGGGACATGGGCCGATGCCCACCATTTCTATTACCTTCAGTCCGGATAAGGGTCCCGGCATATCAATCTCCACGTAGGGTGGGCACTCCGTGTCCACGCGTGACGTACGCGTACCGCCGGCTTTACAAGGAACGGGCGATGATCTCTTTCATGACCTCGTTGGCGCCGCCGTAGATGCGCTGCACGCGGGCGTCGAGATACATCTGCGCGATCGGGTACTCCAGCATGTAGCCGTAGCCGCCGAACAGCTGCACGCACTGGTCCACGATCTTGCACTGCAGGTCGGTGATCCAGTACTTGGCCATCGAGGCCTGCACCGTGTCCATGCGGCCGGCAATCACATCCTGGATGCAGCGGTCGACGAATACGCGCGCGACGAAGGCCTCGGTCTTCGCCTCGGCCAGCACGAAGCGGGTGTTCTGCATCTCGATCAGCGCCTGGCCGAAGGCCTTGCGCTCCCTGGTGTGCTCGACCGTCAGCCTGATGGCGCGCTCGATCGAGGCCACGCCGCACACGCCGACGATGGTGCGCTCGTAGGGCAGCTCGGTCATCAGCTGGGCAAAGCCCCGCCCCTCCTCACCGCCAAGCACGTTCTGCAACGGCACGTGGGCGTCGTCGAAGAACAGCTCGCAGGTATCCTGGCCCTTCTGCCCCACCTTCTCCAGGATGCGGCCGACGCGGAATCCGGGATTGTCCCTTGTTTCCAGCAGCATCAGCGACACGCCCTTGGCGCCGGCCGCCGGATCGGTCTTGGCGACCACCAGGACCAGGTCGGCCATATAACCGTTCGAGATGAAGGTCTTGGAACCGTCGAGGCGATAGCCCTGCTCGGTGCGGGTGGCCGTGGTGCGGATGCCCTTCAGGTCCGAGCCGGCGCCCGGTTCGGACATGGCGATGGCCGCGATCATCTCGCCGCGCGCCAGGCGCGGCAGGTATTTGTATTTCTGCTCGTCCGTGCCCTGGTTCAGCAGGTAGTGGGCGACGATGGCGTGCACGTGCAGGCCGAAGGCGGTGTCGCCGGCATGGCAGAGTTCTTCGAACACCACGCACTGGTGGGCGAAGCTGCCGCCCGAGCCGCCGTATTCCTCGGGGATGTCGGCCAGCAGCAGGCCCATCTCGCCGGCCTTCCGCCAGACCTCGCGGTCGACGTGCTGCTGTTCGCGCCAGCGCTGCTGGTGCGGAACGATCTCATGATCGATGAAGCGGCGCACGGCATCGCGAAAGCCTTCGAGCTCGGCGTCCATCCAGGGAGAGACGTAGTCCATGCGCCCTCCTTACACGCGGTACATGGTGACGACGCAGGCCCCGCCCAGGCCCAGGTTGTGCTGCAGCGCGACCCTTGCGCCCTCGACCTGGCGCGCGCCCGCGCTGCCGCGCAGCTGGTGGGTCAGTTCGAAGCATTGCGCCAGGCCGGTGGCGCCCAGCGGGTGGCCTTTCGACAGCAGGCCGCCGGACGGATTCGTCACGACCTTGCCGCCGTAGGTGTTGTCGCCGTCGCGGATGAATTTGTCGGCGCCGCCTTCCGGGCACAGCCCCAGGGCCTCGTAGGTGATCAGTTCGTTGTGCGCGAAGCAGTCGTGCAGCTCGACCACGTTCAGGTCTTCGGGGCCGCAGCCCGACTGGGCGTAGACCTTTTCCGCCGCTTCCCTGCTCATGTCGTAGCCGACCAGGCGCATCATGTCGCCGGCATCGAAAGTGCTCGGGCGGTCGGTGGTCATGGCCTGGGCGGCGATGTGGACGTCGGCGCGCAGGCCGTGCTTCCTGGCGAAACTTTCGGAGACCAGCACCGCGGCGGCCGCGCCGCAGGTCGGCGGGCAGGCCATCAGGCGGGTCATCACGCCGGGCCAGATTTCCGGTGCGTCCAGCACGTCCTGTTCCGTCACCTCCTTGCGGAACAGGGCCAGCGGGTTGTTGACGGCGTGGCGGCTGGCCTTGGCGCGGATGCGGGCGAAGGCGTTCAGGGGCGTGCCGTATTTTTCCATGTGGGCCAGGCCGGCGCCGCCGAAGTAGCGCAGCGCCAACGGGATCTCGGGCTTGCCGACCAGGCGGTCGGTGACGGCGTCGAAATCGTCGAAGGGCGCCGGACGGTCGGTGAACCTTGATGCCAGGGCGCCGGGACTCATCTGCTCGAAGCCCAGCACCAGCACGCAGTCCGCGGCGCCGCTCTGCACCGCCTGGCGCGCCAGGTACAGCGCCGTCGACCCGGTCGAGCAGTTGTTGTTGACGTTGACGATCGGGATGCCGGTCATGCCGACGCCGTACAGCGCCTTCTGGCCGCAGGTCGAATCGCCATATACATAGCCGACATAGGCCTGCTCGACGTCTTCATAGGCGATGCCGGCGTCTTCCAGCGCGGCGCGGGCCGCCAGGGCGCCCATCTCGTGATAGGGGCTGCTTCCGCCCGGCTTGGCGAAGGGGATCATGCCCACGCCGCTGACGAATACTTTCTGACTCATCGCTGTCTCCTCGTTTTTCTCGGTCAGCCGACCGGTTTCAGACAATTATAGGTCAACTGTACTAGTCGATAAAGTATAATCGCGACATGGAAACGACACTCGACAGCACGCTGAAAAACAAGGCCTCGGGCACCACCGAGAAAGGCCTGGGCCGGGCGCAAGACATCCTGCAGGCGGCGCGCTCCCTGCTCGCCGCCGAGGGCTATGCCGGGCTGTCGATGCGGCGGGTGGCCGCGGAGGCCGGCATGAGCCTGTCGAACGTGCAGCACTACTACGGCAGCAAGGACCTGCTGCTGGAGGCCCTGCTGCTCACCACCATGGACCTGGTGCAGGGCAAGATGGACGCCATCGCCGCCGCCATGAGCGAGCGCTCGCAGCTGGAGCGCTTTTTGACCACGGTCGACATGTTCCTGGAAGAGATCACCGATCCCGTCACCCACGCGCTGTTCTTCGAGATCTGGGCGCTGGCCTCGCGCAATCCCTTCGCCTCGAAGCTGATGGACAAGATGCTGGGACGCGAGCGCAAGACCGTCTACAACCTGATCCGCGGCCTGAACCCCGCCATTTCCGACGACGAGACCATGCGGCGCGCGGTGCTGATGGTGGCCCAGATCGAGGGCCTGATGCTGTTCAGGCTCGACAAGCGCCGCCGCCGCGCCCAGTTCGACGAGGTCCGCGCCGCCTTGCGCCAGGCACTTCTCACACTGGCAACCATGCCCTAACACGCCGCGATCTGCCTCGTTCGCATCGGATCGCACCCTCATCCTCCGCTAATTTTTTTCGCCCCGCGACCGGATGATGGCCCATCGTCGCTTATACTGGACAGGTTTATCTTTACAGGGAGGGCCTCGTCCGCATGCACCACAACATCAGTCTGATCACCACCATCGCCGCCGCTCTCGGCTTCGGCTTGCTGTTCGGGATGCTCGCCGTCCGCATGCGGCTGCCGGCCCTGGTCGGCTATCTCGCCGCCGGCGTCCTGATCGGCCCTGCCACGCCCGGCTTCGTGGCCGACGTCGCGCTCGCCTCCCAGCTGGCCGAGATCGGCGTGATGCTGCTGATGTTCGGGGTCGGCCTCCACTTCTCGCTCGACGACCTGCTGGAAGTGAAGGGCATCGCCCTGCCCGGCGCGGTCCTGCAGATCACGGTGGCGACGCTGATGGGCATCGGGGTCAGCCATCTGTGGGGCTGGGGCCTGGGCGCGGGACTGGTGTTCGGCCTGGCGCTGTCGGTGGCCAGTACCGTGGTGCTGCTGCGGGCGCTCGAAGACCGCGGCCAGCTCGATTCCTTCAACGGCCGTATCGCGGTCGGCTGGCTGGTGGTCGAAGACCTGGTCACGGTGCTGGTGCTGGTGCTGCTGCCGGCGCTGGCCGGTCCGCTGGGCGGCAACGCCGGCGGCGACGGCCACGCTGCCGGCGATTCGCTGTGGCTGGCGCTCGGCAAGACCCTGCTGTCGGTGGGCGCCTTCGTCGCCTTCATGCTGCTGGTGGGCCGCAAGCTTTTCCCCTGGTTCCTGTGGCGCGTGGCCAAGACCGGCTCGCGCGAGCTGTTCACCCTGTCCGTGATCGCGGCCGCGGTCGGCATCGCCTACGGCTCGTCGGAGCTGTTCGGCGTCTCGTTCGCGCTGGGCGCCTTCTTCGCCGGCATGGTGCTGCGCGAATCGGCGCTCGCCCACCGCGCGGCCGAGGAGACCCTGCCGCTGCGCGACGCGTTCTCCGTGCTGTTCTTCGTCTCGGTCGGCATGCTGTTCGATCCGCGCGTGCTGGTCGAGCATCCGCTCGAGCTGCTGGCGGTGCTCGCCATCATCCTGTTCGGCAAATCGCTGGCCGCCTTCGTCTTGGTGCTGGCGCTGCGCTATCCGCTCAACACGGCGATCACCGTCTCGGCCAGCCTGGCCCAGATCGGCGAGTTCTCCTTCATCCTGGCGGCGCTGGGCATGTCGCTCGGCCTGCTGCCCGACCTCGGCCAGAACCTGATCCTGGCCGGCGCCATCATCTCGATCGCGGTGAACCCGCTGATGTTCAAGGCGATCAACCCGCTGCAGGACTGGCTGCGTTCGAAATCGGATCTCGCGCGCCGGCTGGAGCGCTCGACCGACCCGCTGGCCGAACTGCCGATGACGGTCACCCATGAACACCTGACCGGCCAGGTGGTGCTGGTCGGCTATGGCCGCGTGGGCCGCCGCATCGCCCAGGATCTGGGCAAACAGGGCATCCATTACGTGGTGGCGGAACAGAACCGCGAAGTGGTCGAGGAGCTGCGCCGCAAGGACCAGCCGGCGGTGGCCGGCAACGCGGCCGACCCGGCGGTGCTGATCCAGGCTCACATCGCCCGCGCGTCGATGCTGGTGATCGCGACGCCGGACACCTTCCACGTGCGTGCCATGGTCGAGACGGCGAAGGCCCTGAACCCGGGCATCCGCTGCGTGGTGCGCAGCCACAACGAAGAGGAAGCGCGCCTGCTGCGCGAAGACACCGGCGGCACCGTCTTCATCGGCGAGCACGAACTGGCGGCCAGCATGTCGCGCCACGTGCTGCAGGGCCTGGCCGAAGCGCCGGTCGCGGCGCACTGAGGCATCGCCGCGGCGCACGCTTGTCCAGGCGGCAAGCGTGCGTGCCGGGCTCTTGTCATCTTGTACAGTAGCTGCTCGCCCACTGTCGGGCTTCGACTATCGAGATGCATCACGCCCATTATCTGTTCGACCTTTTCCTCGCTTCCGATCCAGCCCTGGAGCGGCTGCGCAGCGGACTGCGCGCCTTCCTCACCGCCGGCATCCTCGCCGCCCTGTTCCTCCTCGTTCCCCGCCTGCTGGGCCTGGAATACAAGCTGACCCTGGCCGGCATCCTGGTGGCGACGATCGCCGCCGTCGCCCTGCAGGATCCCGGACGGAAGCAGCAACAGCAAACGATGGCCTGGGTGCCCTTCCTCGCCAGCGCCATCCTCGTCCTCGGCAGCCTGGTGGGCGACCATCCCTGGCTGAGCGGCGGCTGCTTCCTCGTCATCATCTTCGCCGCCTTCCAGGCGCGCCGCTTCGGGCCGCGCGGCAGTGGCCTCGGTGCACTCGCCTACCAGGCCTATTTCTACGCCCTGCTGTTGAAGACGCCACCGGACAAGGCGCGGTGGCTGCCGCTGTTCGTGTTCGTCGGCTGCGCCGTCGCCTATGCGATCCGTTTCTGGCTGGTGCCCGAGCATCCAGGCCGCGTGCTGCGCAGCGAGCTGCGCGCCTGGCGCGCCCGCGTCAGGGCTCTACTGCACGACCTGGCAGGCCAACTGGAGCAGGGGAAGGAGGCGGATGGCAAGCGGATCGAAGCCCACCTCGAGCGCCTGAACGCGCAGTCGCTGGGGCTGGAAACGCGGCTCGCCGATTTCGCCTGCGACGCCGACCGCGACGGCAGCCTCGCCGACCGGCTGCGCGGACAGGTGCTGCGCGGCGAACTGGCCGCGGAAGCCCTGGCGGCGGTCGTGCGTGCGGCCGCCAAGGCCGGCGCCGGCCAGCGGCAAGTGCTGGCGAACCGTCTGCGCACGCTGGAACGCAGCCGCGGCGGCGAATCCGCTGCCGATGCGGACGACAAGGGAGAAGCTGACCCGACCTTGCCGGATGCGCTGCGTTGGCGGCGGGAGCAGGCGCTGCGCGTCCTGGCCTGCCTGCCCTCGCCGCGCGAGGCCTTGCCGCCGATGCGCGACGAGCGCAAGCCGCTGGACACCGACGGCGCCGACAAGAAAACGGACGACCAGGACGAAAAGCATCCCTGGTTCGACGACACCACCCGGCGCGCGCTGCAGGCTTGCGCCGCCGCCCTCGGCGCCATCGTGGCCGGGCGCGCCCTGTCGCCCTCCCACTGGTACTGGGCGGTGTTCGCGGCCTTCGTCGTTTTCACGCGCACCGTCACCATCGGGCAGACGCTGTCCGGCGCGTGGCGCCAGGTGCTCGCCACCGTGGTGGGCGTCTGCGTGGGGATCGCCGCCGCGGAGCTCGTGCATGGCAACCGGGCGATCGAGCTTGCCCTGCTGTTCGTTTTCGTGGGGACCGGCTTCTACGCTTTCCGCGGCCTGCAGAACGTGTACGTGGTGCTGCTGAGCGCGATGCTGGCGATGCTGTACGAATTGATGGGGATGAACAGCCCGGGCCTGCTGATACTCAGGCTCGAGGAAACCCTGATCGGCGCAGCCGCCGCCGTCCTCAGCGCCATCCTGGTGCTGCCGGTCCATACCCGCGACGAATCGCGCGGCAAGAGCGCCGAACTGCTGCGCGCCGCCGGCCGCCTGCTGCGTGCGGCATGGACGGATCCGGATTCGCCGCTACGGCGCGAGGAGATCCGTGAGCTCGACCGCAAGCTGCAGGCACTGCGCCAGACTCTCGGCCCGGTCACCGGCGCCGAGTATCCGGGCTCGAAAAAGCATCGCCTGCAGCATCTGCGGCGGCTGTCGCGCATCGCCTATTGCGTGCGCCACTGCTGCGACCTGGTCGTCAATTTCGCGCCGCAGCTGACGCGGTTGCCGGCCTTGCACTCGGCCGCCTGCGCCCTGGCGCCCAGGTTGGAGCAGACGGCCGCACTGTTCGAAGAACCGGAGCGACGCGATCCGTCCGATGCCGAAGAAGCGATCCGGCCCGAGGCCGACGATGCCATCCCCACCCGGCTTGCCGCGCGCTGGCTGGCAGACATCGACGGTACCCTGCGCGCACTGCGGGCCGAGACCGCGAGGCCGGACAAACCATAAAAAAAGGCGGACATCGCTGTCCGCCTTCCCAACCGGGCCGGGCCCGGTCCATCACCAATACTTTGCTCAGGCCACCGCTTCGCCGGTCTCCGCGCACAGCTTCAGGCTGGCGTGGCGCTGGGCCTTCAGGCGGGCCAGCAGCGCATCCTTGTGCTCGTCCAGCAGGGCGAACACGGCATCCTTGGACAGCACGTACTGCTCGAGCAGGGTGTCCTTGATGGCGACGATCACCTTCTCGTAGTCGCGGATCGCGTCCAGCGTGTAGCTGTACAGTTCGTCCGACTTCTCCTCGACCTGGCGCAGGGTGTGCTCGCCGGAGGCATCGTTCGCAAGCTGGCTGTAGTCGATCTTGGCGCGCGAGTACATCGACAGGCGGCCGACCATCAGGTTCAGCATCTTGGTGATCTTCTCGATGTCGTTCTGGCTGCCGACCGAGATGCCGCGGGCGCCGTAGA
>Ga0308169_10004442_pt1 | contig 13119 bp, 18 predicted proteins | sample PhyBR1_2_FD_202139 | JGI IMG/M metagenome (GOLD analysis project Ga0308169, IMG submission 202139) | Phyllosphere microbial communities from UC Gill Tract Community Farm, Albany, California, United States - DLSLSB.R1 | ecosystem: Host-associated > Plants > Phyllosphere > Unclassified | place...
TGCGCCACATCGCTTCCCGGGTTAAGCGCATCGGCATGCCTGCTGGTAGTGCGCTCTACAGCCCCATGAGCTTCGTAGAGGACTGGGATGGGCTTACGCCGCTCTATCCCTGAAGCTCACAGGCTGTATCCAGCTCTGAGTCCAGAACTGCCTAGCCAACATGGTTGCGGGAAGAGGCTCTTCGGTGTAGTGTTCTTCCATGACCACCTCCAGCGCCCCGAGCTTCCAGCCTGAGCTGCCCCTCTTCGAGGACGACGAGCAGAAGACCGACGAGGCCATCGAGCTCACCGTCGCGGAGCAGATCCGCCGAGGCATCGAGGAGGGTCTTCGTTCCCGCGCTGTGGACACGGCCGTGCTCCTAGAGGCAGATGCTGAGCGCCTTCGCAGCTGGATCCGCAGCGAGTTCTACGCTCGCAGGGCGTCGGCCTACTGGCTCCGAGATGGTAAGCTTCTCGCTGACCCCAACCTCGCCACGGGCTCGATCCTCGAGCGTGCCATCAACCACACCATTGCCGTGGGTGACTCCGAAGGTGGCTACGACCAGCTCATCGTCGGTTCGAAGCTCCTCATGCACTTCGCAGAAGAGCTGAAGTATCAGCGAACTCAGCGACGCTGAAGTTTTCAGCTCAGGCTTCGAAGCGATAGAGCGTCTCGCCGCATCTACCGAGAGACCAGAGACTTAGCCAAGAGGAGAGCACCATGGCTGACAACACCGATCCCACACCAAAGCGCAAGAGCGTCCTACCCGCTGTCATCGGCGGATCTCTGGCGGGCCTGATCCTCCTGGCTGGGGTTTTCGCCGGAGGGCTGGCGGTGGGCTATGGCGTTGGTACCGCCGAGAAGGGTGATCCGGGCAACAGTGACGCCAACTGGCCTCCTCGGGATCGACCGAATTGGAAGCCCTCGCAGGGTTCAGATGGCATGGACAAGCGCTCTCCGGTTGGCGAATGGCGAGGCGATCTCAAGGGAGGAAAGTCGGATGCTGTCCGGCTCACCCTGACAGCCAGCGGCCAGGCCAGCGGCAACGATGGCTGCAACGGAGGCGGATCCCAGTGGGAGCTCAAGGGGTCCCAGGTTCACTTCAAGGACTTCGTGAGCACCAAGATGTTCTGCGAGGGAGTGGACACCTACCTCTATGACACTCGAGTCGCTGAAATTTCGAAGGACGGATCGAAGCTCCTACTCCTGGACGGCAAGGGTAGGGAAGTCGGTGAGCTCCACAGGGCTGCTGGCAATGGAGGCATCGTGCCTCCCATGGGGTCCCCCGAGCCTCGACCATCCACAGATCCTGAGGGCTCTGGCAAGTTCGACGAGCGAGAGCGGATGCGAGACGGCCTACACTTCAGGGACTACGAGGAGCGCATGCGAGATCGCCTCGACGAGCAGCGAAAGAACGGATGAGCCAGTGTATCAGCAGTACTCAAATCTGCCCAATGGTGGGTCTATGGCAGGTCACACGGCTCAGATGACGCCCGAGAGTCTCTGGGCCCTGGGTATTTTTGCCGCACTTTTCCTCTTCAGCTTTGTCGCCTGCGCGGTTGCGATTTTCCGCAACACTGAGCGGGGCTCCTGGGGAAATCCTCGGACAGATCAGACCCCACCTGTTCCCATAGCCAGAGGCTTTGACTCCCGGCTTACACCGGCAGATCGGTTCCGGGAAGTCCAGTGGCTTGAGGCTATGATGGAGGCACCGGCGAGACAGCGTGCTCCCCGCGGGAAGCTCCAAGACGGTTCAGACAGCCCTGGGGACAGCCTCTAGAACTGCCCGTCAACTTCTGTTGCACTGATCGGACCCAGGGTGTATGGTGGGACTTACACCACCCACCCTGGGTCCGCCGGATCCTCCTTCGCCGAAAGGTAGCCACCATGGCCATCAACCCGGAGAACTACAAGAACCTCTCCTTCGATGAGATCCACGGCATCCAGAAGGTCTACATCGAGGACTACGAGCAGGCTAAGCTCGGGGTCGAGATCGCTGCCGAGGTCTACAAGTCCGGCCAGACGGACAGCAAGCCCGCCCTGAAGGTGGTCAAGTCGGCCATCAGGCGCAAGCTCGCCATCCTCGAGGACATCAATGCTCTCGGTCGAATCCTCGATGAGCGCGATGGCACCATCTCCACTTCGGTCAACTGAGGGAAGAAGATCATGGCACAGACCACTCTGGCCCAGCGACAGGCCGCAGACACCGACTTCAACAAGCTCGTGCTCTCCTACGCTGGCTATGACGCCGAAGGGCTCAAGGGGCTCTTCTCTGACGAGCTCAAGAACCTTCGGGAACTGAGTTCCCGGGAGAAGCAGTTCCTCGATGAGCACTACCTCCTCCTGACTGCAGAGGTCCGAGAGGCTCGAGTCATCGGTCAGGAGCGCTACGACACGCTCCAGCGCATCAATGCCCTGGGCTGGTGCCTTGGTCGGCCTCGCAACGGAGCTGCTAACGCAGCTGCCGCTGAACAGTACGCTCCTGATGGTGAGATCCTGGGCTTCTTCGTGACCCACTACGCCCTCATGGCGGATCTCGCTCTGGAGGGCAACCGGGAGGCCCGCCTCGAGGACTTCTGGGCCTTCCTCGACGAGGAAGATGAGTTCGTCCTCGACTACTCCGAGGAGTCGGTGGGCTACTACGAGGAACTTCAGCGCTGGGCATCCTTCCGGCAGGATACCCTCAACCGTATCGAGGCTCTGGACATGCTCATGGCTCAGCGAGCCGAAGAAGAGGAAGGTCACTGACCATGGTCCGACAGATTCTGGGCTCCACTCGGAGCTTCGATGATCTCATCCTCGAGTACACGAGCATGGAGGACCACGAGCGCATCGCCTTCCTCCGGCTCCAGGTAGCTGCCCTGAAGATGATGACCAGGAACGAGCGTCAGTTCCTAGCAGAAGCAGATCCCGATGACCCGGACTACTACGGCTGGCTTCTTTCCCTGGGACAGCAGCGCAAGGATGTGCTTCAGCGCATCAATGCACTCAACTGGCTTCTCGGCATTCCTCGGACTGGAGCCGCCAATCTCGCTGCCCAGGAAGAGGCAGGTAAGCTCGAGGATCGCATCGGCTTCCATGCGAGCTTCTACTCCGCCTTCGAGCTGATGACGGTTCGCAAGACCAAGCTCCTTCGGGTCCACGAGTTCACACAGATCCTCGATGAGGAGCTCGAGTTCACCACCGTGAACCCGACGGCGACTCCGGGCTACTACGAGGAGCTTGAGCACTCCGCCCAGCAGCGCATCGGTGCGCTCAACCGGATCATTGCTGCACAGCGCGTGATCGCCCAGCGCGAAGCACAGGAAGAGAAGAACTGACATGGCCATCGCAGCAGAGTTCCGTGACAAGGTTAGCGCTCACGAGTTTGATTTGAAGGAGCTGAGCTACCAGATCTTCCTCCTCGATGACACTCGAGCAGCCAAGCGAGTCAAGCTCGTAGAGGAGCTCGACTCCATTGCTGAGACCGAGGCTCGGCTCCTCGCAACTCAGGTCGAGACATTGGGCGTCTACGGTCCCAATGGGGAGGTCCTAGGCTACTACGAGACCCTGGAGCTCGTAGCCCGCAGCAAGGTCGAGGTGCTCATGCAGCTCAATGCTCTGGATTCGGCTCAGGACAAGACCGACCGGCGTCGAAAGGCAGCTGCTCAAGCCCTAGCAGAGTCGGAGTACTGAGCTTCCATCAGGACTCCACATCCTCGGCACTGGGACGATCCCACTAGAGATCGAAAGCTGTTGCCGGGGCTATCTCCATGGTGTATGGTGGACTCTGACACCACCCACCTGACAGGATCACCGGTCCTGTCCGTAGGAAGAGAACTTCAGTGACAGACCAGATCCTCCCCAATGACTTCGACCCCAAGGTCCTCGAGCTTGCTCAGTCCCTCAGCAAGGAGGAACTGGAGCAGGTTGTTGGCATGAACTTCGGCCAGGTGCTTCTCGGCAACCGAGGTACTCATCGGGCGACCTTCGATGGTACGGAGGGCTTCCTCAAGGCCGTTCTCTTCGGGATGACCCCCGAAGACGACGAAGAGAAGCTCCCCGAGAACTTCCAGAAGGCCCTGGACGCCCTTCGCATGGTGGGTCATGACCCCGATGAGTTCGATGCTCACATCTGGAAGAGCAGGGTCTACGAGCGCTTCGTGAAGTCCGACGACTGGCAGGTCTTCCCGGAGGCAGACTGGTCAGAGTCCTACCGTTCTGTGGACACCGGCCACTATGTGCCCGCCCTGAAGATCTACCAGCACCGTTACTTCCTCAACGAGGAGCTCAACATCCTCGTCAAGTACGAGATCGGCTACGGCGGCTCGGTCGAGCTCGAGTTCTACGGCGCTATCAACGAGGATGAGATCGACGAGCTCATCAACACAGCCGCCAACTATGTGGTGCTCCCCGATCCCTACGACGGTCGGATCGTCCGGCTTCACATGAACGAGGACGACAAGCTCCAGGTCAAGACCATGGAGCTCGAGCTCGGCAAGCTCAGTGGCTACGCTGCGGATGTGGAGGCAGCCATCGGCTGGATGAGCTCCATCGCCGATGAGGAAGTCCGGGAGGAACTCAAGGCCAACGGGCTCCCGGCCCGGGCTGGGATGCTCCTCCAGGGACCCCCTGGCTCCGGCAAGACCACCCTGGCTCGCCGGGTCGCTCGAGACCTCGTGGGAGAGACCACCGTGGTCTACCCCACTCCCGATGTCTCCATCGAGAAGATCTTCGAGTTTGCTGATCGCTACGAGCCGGTGCTCATCGTCCTCGAGGATGTGGAGTCCTTCTTCGGAGAGCGCGGCGAGAGCGACTTCAGCTCCTTCCTCAACGAGCTCGACGGGCTCGACCAGGAGGGTGGCAAGATGATCCTCGCCACCACCAACGACGCCTCGGAATTCGATCAAGCCGTGACTCGACCTGGCCGCCTCGAGCGCAGCGTGGTCATCGCAGATGTGCAGCCCGGAGCTCACCTGTCGATGGTGAAGAACCGGCTCCCGAAGGAGTCTGAGACCAACCTGGAGTCGCTCCTCGATGTGATCCGGGAGAAGTGTGAGAAGGCCGAGAAGATCGTCACTCCTGCGGTGATCGACTCCCTTGCTCGCCACGCCATCATGCTCCGACTCCAGGGCGAGGAACTCCTGAAGTACGCCCGAAAGGACTGGGAGCCCTACTACGAGGCGGAGTCTCACATCAACGGCTGATCCGGCGATAAGATGGCTCTAAGGTAGCCGAGAGGAGGGGAGAGCACATGGTCCACGACCACACTCTCCCCTCCTCCGTTTCCTCGGAAGGTAAGTCGCTCACTCCCGAGTCCCGGGGCATGCTGAGCTTCCGGCTCGGCGCAGTGCTCCTCATCGCCCTGGCAGCCTTCGCTGCTCAGTTCATCGGCGCCATCCTAACTGGCTCCATCGCACTCCTGGCGGAATCTGTCCACATGCTCGTGGACCTCATCGGCCTCCTCATTGCCTTCTTCGCCGCGCTCCTGCCGACGAGAGTCTCTCCAGGTAAGCGCCATCGGATCGAGGCGATTTCGGCGCTCACGCAGTCAACCTTGCTCATCGGCGTAGGACTCTACGCGCTGATCCACGGACTCCAGGGGCTCATGATGCCCCACACCATCGGAGGGCAGTACATGCTCTTCTTCGCCGCAGCGGGCCTTGCAGCCAATCTCACCTGTGTGGCCATCCTCTACGGAAGTAGGAATGCCAACATCAACTTCCGAGCGGCCTTTCTCGAGGTTCTCAGCGACGCTCTCGGCTCTCTCCTGGTCATCGGGGCAGGCATCGCTGTGCTCCTCTTCAACTTCTACTACGCCGACTCTATCGCGGCCCTCGGCCTTGCCTGCCTGATGGTCCCCCGGGGAGTTCGCATCCTCCGACTAGCGCTTCGGGAGCTCGTTCCTGGGAAGCTTATCCTTTCGGCCATGGCTGGACTGCTCCTCGTCTCTCTGGGTGCAGGTCTCGGAGTTTCACAGCTCCACAGGACGCTCATTCCTCCCCACCTGGATCTCCCTGTCTCGGCCGTGGATGGCTACAGCTGGAAGCAGGAATCCGGCGGCAGCCTTCGGCTTACCTTCGACCGCTCTAGCGAGACCGTTAACCTCACCGATGGCTGCAGCACGGCCCGGGCTGCCTACGGTCAGGAGTACGGAGGCGCGGACATCGGTACTTTCTACCTCTCCATGCCCAAGGGCTGTGATCGGGAGATCCCCTTGCCTGTGCTCCGAGACACACGCTCTGCCTACTACTCGGATGACTTCAAAACGCTCTACTTCTACGATCAGAGCGACAAGATCCTCGCTCGTTTCGAGTCATTGGATCGCACGCGAGATCAGGATCGACTCAACTTTTGGACACCTGCACTCAAGCTTCTCTTTGAGCTCTGAGTTCGATCCGAATCCATCTTTGGATGTACTTTTTGGGCTAACCGTGATACGGTTGAACTCCATCGATCGGAATCCCCGGTCAGGGTTCTCTTTTGGACCCGCTGATAGGATAGCCGAAACCGAGAGGAACCGACCATGGCCATCACCACTAAGAACGAAGAGAGCCTCGCCACCTTCGAGGAAGAGCTTCGCAACCTCGGCGCTGCGCTTACTCCCACGGAGATCTCCAGCGTCATCTACACCCTGCGCAGCTCCAAGCTCGAGGACGCGGCCCGGGCCTCGATCTACCTCGAGCGTCTCCACCAGCAGGACAGCAACCCCGACTGGGATGGCTTCATCCCCGTGGATGCTTTCCTCACCACCCTGCGGGAAGAGATCTAACTCTTCCGTCGCCGCTGAGGCCCTATCTAGGACAGTAGCTCGCCCGCTGAGACAGTTTCGGCGGGCGTTCGCTGTTCCCCACATTAGAGAGCTATCCGTCACAGAGAGACGCCCGGAGCGATTTCGGGTCGACGCTAAGGAGCACCCCATGGGAGATGGACCCGGCTACAACCCCTACCGGAAGGCCAACGGCGAGTTCGCCTCAAAGGGTGAGGTGGGTGATCTCGAGGAGAAGATCTCCAGCGATCTCACAGCGGCTCAAAGTTCAGGTGACTCACAGCTCGAAGAGCAGATCAAGAGCTACGCCATGGACAAGCTCCCCGAGAGCGCACTTGGCCGAAAGCTCCTCGAGGAGTCCTATGGAGCATCGGCTACCCACAGCAAGGGGACCGATCACTCGAAGCTCGGTCTACGGGAGCTCCAGAAGCTCGCCAAGGACACCGAGGACTCCGAGCTCCAGCTTGAAATCGCCCGCCGGGGTAACAGCGCTGCCCGGAAGAACCTTGCTCGCAATCTGTCAGCGAACCCAGAGGCCCTGGCACTTGCCTACGAGACCACCGATGACGACAGCGTCCGCAGGGAGATCGCTGTCAATCCCCGGAGCAACCTCGAGCCCATGGAACCGGCCCATGCTGCCGTGGGCATCAGCGAGGCCGTGCGGCTTACCCACGACGCTTCTAACCGAGAGCTCCGAGGGGTCTACAAGAGGCGAGCAGAGGAGCTCACCGCTGCATCTTGGATCGACAATCGCACGGTGGCAGCTCTCCGAGAGAGCTGGGATGCGGAGAACGGTCAGAGGAGCAAGATCTTCCGCTCCGAGGACCCCGCTGTGGATCGAATCATGGCCAATCCCGACAACGCTGTCACCGAAGAACTCGCCGTGGACTACGCCAATGGGAGCCCCAAGGCCGCCAGCATCGCCCTCGAATCAGGCAAGATCGGCCGGGAAGGCATTCGAGAGCTCCAGCCGAGCTGTGCTCGCTTCTCCAGGATCACAGATGAGGCTACGCTGAGGGAGGCTGCATTCCTCGTGAGCCGAGGCCACTGGGATCGGGAAGAATTCGACCCCTGGGGTAACAGGGACTCAACCGGTCGATCTGGGCGGGAAGTCGCTCGCTCCATCGTAGAGAATCCCTCCACTCCCTCGGATGCTCTTGTCCGTCTGGCTGGCAATGGACGAGCTGATCAGCTGGCGCTCTATCGTCATCCCAACGCTACTGAGGAGCTCAAGCGGAGTCTAGAGAACAGTGATCCCGTAGTGCGCTCAGAGCTACGCATCGAGCGCGCCCAGAATGGCCGGGAACGCATTGAGCTCAAGCGTGAGCTCATCGTGTCTGGGGATCAGACAGACACTCGCCGGGGCTACCACAGTGCCAACTACGAGCTGGATCGAGCGAAGATCGAAGAGTACGGGCTCTCTTCCCGGGATGTTGAGCGAATCATAGGCGACGGAGTAGGCTACCGCTACGATCCCGAGACTGGTCGCTATGGCGGTAGCTACGACAGCGGCGACTGAGTAGGTCGTACTCATCTTGTGCACAGTTGGACACAGGATGTGTACGATCAGTGCAACGGCCGGAGGCTACAAAGAGAATGGCCTCCGGCCGTTGCGCTTTGCCCGATAGTGATGTAGCATTGAATCTTAGTAGTCCAGTGCTCCACCACCGCGTATCCACCCACCAGAAGAAGGCTATTCAATGGCTATCCATTCGGCCACGGTGCTCAATCCGGGAAGCGAGAGGCCAAGCATCAGGCTCTCCTCGGGTCAGACCGTGCACAACTTCCACGGAGAGGGCAGCTGCCTCGGCGATGTCTGCCCTGTCCACAAGCCCTCGGAGCACTCTCTCCGTGAGCTTCCCCTAGCCTTCACCGGCAACTACATGGTCCGTATCCTTCCCTCGGTACAGGTCAGCGAACCCAACGGGCTCCACATTCCCGAGTACTCCGATGGAACCGTGCCCGTGACCATCGATCCGGATGACTACCTCTTCCGGGCCTACGGAAAGGCCATCGTTCGTAACTCGGGCTACTGCGCCCACTGTGGAGACCACATCGTGAGCTACCATCGCCACGACTTCCGGCCCTGCTCCTGCGGTAGAAGTGCGGTAGACGGTGGCACGAGCTACCTGAGTCGCTCCGGTGAGGTCCTCGAGACCTCCCTCGTTTTCTACGATCCAGACCGGGAGGTTGACCACTGATGGGTGTCGTCTTCCTCTTCTTGCTCATCGGCCTCGGTGCCTACCTCATGTACCGGCGTGGCCGTGGACCGGGTGAGCAGCCCACATTCTGGCAGGACCTCCGAGTGTTCTTCCGCTACATCTTCAAGGGACGCACTCCCTCGACGGACTACGCTGATCAGCGTCCGGGAGTACTCTCCAGCCCGCCCTCCCCTGTCGGCGGTCTCCCGCAGCCCGCTCGCCCTCTCTACTGGGATCGAGACGGTCACAATCTTGAGGCAGACCACAGTCTCACAGATGATGATCGGGCCGAAGAGATCCTGAATCTCGACGAGCTCTGGCACAAGAGCGACGGCGCAGAACGCGAGCATGAGCCCCGGAAGGACAGCTGATGGGCAAACGCAGCCACGAAGAGCAAAGGGAAGAGCTTGCTCGCATCCTCCACAATGCCAACAATGGCAGCATCGTTCCGGATGAGAACGATCCCGTCCCCTACGCCAAACTTGCAGAGGCCATCCTCGCCGAAGGCTTCGTGAGGCTTCCCGAGGAAGAGTGGGAGTACGGCTTCGGCCAGCGCAAGTGGCTAGGAGCCAAGCGTCCCCATGCTACTCCTGCTCACTCCCTGGAGGATGCCCGGGAGATGGTGGAGCTCTCGGACGGTCTCTACGATGAAGTGATTTCTCGGCGCCGCGCCGTCGGTTCCTGGGAGCTCTTCGAAGATCCGAAGGCGAGGAGCTGATGGCCTCCATTGAGCAACCCGATGAGCGCGAAGAGCTAACTCGAGTGATGGCAGACCTCGGTGGCTACGGCGGTGCCGAGAGCCTCCCCGACGGAGCTGAACAGCTTCAGCCCTACTACCCGGAGGCCGATGTCATTCTGGAGGCAGGTTTCCATAGAACTGAGCCGAGTCGAAGGGCAGAAGACCTGATCTGGGAGGCGCTAGAGCCCTACCTCGAGGGCCCGATCCGCCTCGATCTCAACCACAGGCCGGACAACATCGCCTTCGCCAAGATGGTGGAGGCAGTGGCCACGGCGATTGCTCGTCTTGAGCCAGTCGACTCTTCCTGGGAGTATGGAATCACCTACCCAGGTCGTTTCGATGATGGAGAGGATCCCGGCTCTGCAACTCCTCTCCATAGCCTTCAGGATGCTCAGGCCACTGCAAGCATCGCTCCAGATAGCGACCAGTTCCTCGTTCGCCGCCGGAAGCCTGGCCCTTGGGAACGCTACTAGGGCTGAGCGCCGACAGTAATCCTACCTTTTTCGACAGATCTGTAGAAAGCAGCATGCACATGACCACACGGGATGAGATCCTCGCACTGATTGAGCCGATTCGGGAAGAGGGCATCGGAGGCCATCCAGCTCTCTATGAGATCCACGGAGGAGGGCTCCAGCTCACCCTGGAGCCCCTGACCGACCTTCTCGCGGCCACGGTGGACAGCCACCCCGAGCTCGTTGAGCTCGTTGCTCTGAGCCTCCAGGATCGAGATGAGAAGCGCCGGGAAGAGCTCCGAGAGCTCCTCACCGAGAAGCGAGCTCGACAGGCCGAAGAGGAGATCCTCTGGCGCTGGTCCTGGGATGTGGGTCGCTCCGGCGAGCTCGAGTCTGTGTTCACGGCTACCCGGGCCGAGGTTGAGGCGCTCTACGGTGAGTACATCGAGTTCGGCGAGGTCCTCGGAAAGCACTCCGATGTGCAGGGCACCCTGGAGGAAGACGAGTTCGAGGTGCTTTCCGAGGATCCGCAGCTCGTCGAGCTCTTCAGGAAGCATGTGGGCTCCACGGGTCACAATCCCTTGGACTACTACACCGAGGACGAGGACTGAGAGCGGCCTACTTTCAGCTGTAAGCGGGCCGCAGCGCATCGTTACCAAGAGTCATGCTTTCCCAGAGAAGTTAGCTTCTATCACCTGCGGCGCAGCCTAGAGTATCGGTTCCTGTTGAGCTCTAGGCTGCGCGCTCAGAAGGCAGTTCGTGGTCGAGCTCCATTGCTCCAAAATTGATCTATGGGCGGCTGATGATCCTGCTTTCGGTCGATAGCGTAGACTCAACTTCAACAGCTCACTAGAACAGAGAGACCGATGGGCAGCATCGCAGACTTCCGCAACAACATCCCCCTGAATCCAGCCCGACCGGGAGACGGTAGCGGCTTCCTTCCGATCTACGATCCAGAGGCCGTGATACTCGCTCGCAAGTTCAACTGGCTCGTTGGAACCATCGTGGGAGTCGTGGGTGCGCTCATTCTCCTACCGCTCATCGTGCTCGTCGCTTACTCCTTCGGCCAGTCGGATTCAGAACGCCTCTCCGGAGCCCTCGGCACCACGCTCATTCCACTCTTCCTCGTCATGCTTTCGGCAATCGTTCTGGCGCTGATCATCAGAGCCTTCAGCGTGAAGCTCGATAGGGTCTACACGGAGACTCAGCGAGAGCTCGAAGGCTGGCTGAAGCTGCAGACAGGGCGCGAGTTCGGTGGCCCGGAGAGACTCGAGAAGAGCGATCTCATTCAGTTCGGAATCCTCACCGCACTCTTCGGCTTCGTTGTCGCGCTCCTCAATTTCGATGAGGGCCCAAAGCACGATAGCCGCGCAAGTCTATCCGTGGCAGCAGAGCTCATCGCCCAGGGCAAGCTCTCCATCGACAACCGCACCATCAGCGTGCTGGACCACGATGTCCAGAGCCACAAGCTCGAACGCTCCAAGGATGGAAGCTATCGAGTTCTCTGAGCTCGCCCAGGGTCCGGTTGCGCGGATAGACCGATCGGTGTATGGTTCTTTCATGGACACCACCGGACACTCGAAGAGAGGCATCTACTGGGCTGCCAAGAGCCCCGATGAGAAGCGTCTTCAGGTGCTCATCCTCGACACGCTTCGGGATCATGGAGCATTCGGCTGGACCGTAATCTTCGGTCGACAGACTGGCAGCATGGGCTACTGCGAATACTCTAAGAAAGAGATCTGTATCTCCCGTCGAGTGCTCCTCAACAGCTGGGAAGAAGCTCTGGACACTGCGCTCCATGAGGTCGCTCATGCTCTCACCGCGAACGAGAGGGCCTCCCACGGACCTCTTTGGAGGGCCATGGCTCGAGAGCTCGGAGCAAAGCCACAGGCCAAGCAGGACTTCGTCTTCGAGGATCGAAAGGGTGAGCTCAAGATCGTCAAGACCAACTACGGTCCCGTCAAGATTCGCCTCGGCGAGGAATTCGATGTGCAGTCGGGTGTCGGCAAGCTTCGCATCGTGGATGTGCGCCGGACCAAGTGCGTTGGTAGGAGCGCCCTGGGAAGCACCTACAATCTCCCGGTGGATCTCCTCCACCCCAACTACGGCACCAATCGGGTGCCCCTGAAGCAGGTTACCCTGAAGGACCTTTCGGGAAAGCCCTTCTCGATCACCCTGGGCCGTACGACCTACAGCCACCGAGGTGTCGACTACACGGCCTGCTGGATCACCGGCAAGCGTGTGGTTTGCATCAGCGCCACTGGCTCTAAGATCCGTGTGGATCAGACCCTCTTCGCAGACAAGGACAACAGCTGATGGCAATTCCCGGAGTGATCTACTCTGACTTCGATGGAGTCTACAACATCCCCAAGCGAGATGGGCTCTCCTTCGTGAAGGTTCCCACAGCTGGCTCCAAGTTCTTTCGGGAAGAGACCACCGTCGCCTGGAATCGGGAAATCCTGGAGCTCCTCACCGAGTTCCTGCAGCTCACTGGCTTCGTATTCGTCTGGCTCACTACCTGGAACGAGCACTCGCTGATCAAGCGCGCGGCCAGTGGCATGGCCTTCGCCCACAGCGACCACGCTCCGGCAGCTCTCAACCACGCCGCCAAGGACAGCAAGGAATGGACAGAGTGGAAGGCTCTTCACATCATCGAGGATCAGCGCCGCAATCCCCGGCCATTCGTATGGATCGATGACAAGGCACCTCTCTTCTGGCGGGAGTTTGTGGAGGAGCACACCGAGGCTCCCTCGCTGATCATCACCACCGACTCCCGCAGCGGGCTCACCAAGGATGAGCTCCTCAAGATGGTGGACTGGTTTGAGCGAGTCGCTGCCGTTGACAGCCGCTCGACAACGGTGTAGGTTTCGCTCATGGCTAATCACTTCCAGCTCATTTCAGCTCGACTCTTCGCACTGACCAAGATCTTTCGCAACCATGGAGACAGTGAGACCCTGAACTTTAAGCTCCTCTCTGTCGAACCTGGGCTCAAGGATCTCT
>Ga0308169_10004443_pt1 | contig 13118 bp, 9 predicted proteins | sample PhyBR1_2_FD_202139 | JGI IMG/M metagenome (GOLD analysis project Ga0308169, IMG submission 202139) | Phyllosphere microbial communities from UC Gill Tract Community Farm, Albany, California, United States - DLSLSB.R1 | ecosystem: Host-associated > Plants > Phyllosphere > Unclassified | place...
GAACAAGGCCAATCCCGAGGCGCCCGAGAACCGCCGGGTCACCATCGTCAACCTGTCGCGCTGAAGCCTGCGGCGTCGCGGGTCGAACCGACCCGGACGCGGCTCGGATCACTCAGGGGCGCGCGCCTGCGCGCCTTCATTTGCTGAACTCTTCGATGGCAAAGGCGGACGCGCCGTAGGCGGCAGGGCATGGCGCCGCCGTGCAGGCCGGGACCCCCGCGAACAGCGGCGTGGCGCCCGTGTAAGCGCCTTGCAGTCCGGCCGCGCGCGCCAGCGCAAACGCGGGAAACGGCTCGCCCGGCGCCAGGCCCGCGGCGCTGAAATCGCGCGGCGAGTCCGACACGATCACGACGAAATGGTCGGTGCCCGGCGGGCCGGCCGCCTCCACCAGCCAGGGACGCCGCGGCAGGGTGAGCACCTCGCCCGCGGCGATGCGGTTCTTGTTGTCGCGCCCGTTCGGGAACAGCTGGTAGAAGCCGCCGCGCGCGGTGTCGACCATCTGCACATAGACATAACCCGGATGCGAGGCGCGGATCGAAAAGCCGAGCCGGTCGCGGTCGATCTGCACGCGCTTCTTCGCGACCTCCACCGTGACCTTGCGCTCCTGGCTGGCGCCGGCCAGCACCGCATCGAGCGCCGCGACCGGATCGAAAGGAGCGGCGGCCGATGCGGTGCTGGCCGCTGGCGGGGGCGTGCCGGCCGTCTCCGCAGCGCTGCTCGCAACGACCGGTGCCGCGGGCGGCGCCGCGGCGGCGCGCTGGGGCGGCTCCCGGTTCAGGTAGGCAAACAGGCCCGCCGCGCCCAGGAGCAGCACGCCGCTGGCGGCGACCAGCGGCCCGCGCCGGCGCGCCGGGGCCACGGCCGGCGCGTCCGGCGCAGGAGTGGCGACCGGCGCGGCCGGACGATGGCGCGTGCCCTCGTGCGCCGCCTGGTCGAAGTCGAGCAGCGCGCGCATATCGGCCACGCTCTGCGGCCGGTTCTCGGGCCGGAAGGCCAGGGCGCGGTCGATCGCCTCGAGGAAGCCCTGGCTGTAGCGGCCCGCGTAACGGGTGGCCAGCGGCACGTAGGGATCGGACAGCATGCGGGTTACCGCCGTCGGCGGCGCCTGGCCGTCGATCGCGAAGTGCACCACCGAGGCCAGCGCATACAGGTCGGTCCAGGCGCCCTGGCTCATGCCGGGCATCTCGGCATACTGTTCGATCGGCGCGTAGTTCTGCTTGAGGATGACGGTAAAGGCCTGGTTCATGCCGCCGATCGCGCGCCGCGCCGCGCCGAAGTCGAGCAGCAGCGGCCGCCCCTCGTCGAGCATCAGGATGTTGTCGGGGGCGATGTCGCGGTGGTAGCAGTGGTGCTGGTGGATGACGTCGAGCGCTTCCAGCAGCGGCGCGAGCAGGGCCTTCAGCCAGGCCTCGTCCGGCGCCGCGGTGCGCTCCTTCAAGGCCTGCTTCAGGGTCGGCCCGCGGTAATAGGGCATGACCATGTAGGCGGTGCCGTTCGCCTCCCAGAAGCGGTAGACCTTTACCAGCGAGGGATGGTCGAACTGGGCCAGCATGCGCGCCTCGTTGATGAAGCTGCGCAGCCCCGCCTCGAAGCTGTCCGCGTTCTGGACCGACTTGACGCTGACGTGCGCCTCGGTCGTGCGCGCAGCAAACGAGGGCATGTACTCCTTCAGCGCCACCTGGCGCTCGAGCGAGCTGTCGTAGGCGAGGTAGACGATGCCGAATCCGCCTTCGCCGAGCACGTCCGCGATGTCGAACTCGCCGAGGCGGGTACCGGCCGGCAGCGCATGCGCCCGGCCGTGGGTGTGCCCGGTCTGCGGCGCCGGCATGCCGGCGGTGGAAAGCACGGTACGGTCGTCTTCAGGAGGATGGCTCATGGCAGAGGTCGCTGGCTGGAGCGTTCATTATCATCCACCCGGCAGTGGCTTGCCATATTTTTATTGCGTCCCGGCCGATCGGAAGTGCGCGCGCGGAGGCTTGTCGCCGGCGCAAGGAAATGCGGGACAGGACGTTATCCCGGATGCATGCCCGCGTCCGCCAACCAAGGCGGGTAAGGCCACCCCTGGCGCGATCGCCTCTATGCACCACGAATGCGGCTGTGTCCTCGATTACAACTCTTTTACCGAAAAACGATAATTTTTGTATATTTCTTGTTGGTAGTTCGTTTAGTATTTGATCTGTCCAAGATCTCCCGGCTAACCTTTGATGGTAAGCCAGGCGCCGCTCAGATGGCGCACGCGTCGCTACGTGACGGGTGCGGGCAAAGCTTCACCGTTTCGTTCATGTATCGCTAACGCTGCATGTTGCCGGAGTACGGATGAGCACTATCGATGTCGATGCATGGTTGGCGGAAATCGATCCGGACGCCCCTTGTGGGCCCGACCTGGAATACGATCCCGCATTTCTCGCTCTCGAACAGGAAGCGCTCGGCAAGCCCGAAGTGCAGTATGGCGAGACCGTCACGCCCGCCGTCCCGCCCGACTGGAAAGTCGTGCGCCGCGTGGCCGGCGAGCTGCTCGAACGCAGCCGCGACCTGCGCCTTGCCATCCACCTGCTGCGCGCCAACCTGGCCCTCTCCGGCATCGAGGGCCTGGCCGACACCGTCACGCTGATCGAACGCCTGCTCGACCTGCGCTGGGACAGCGTGCATCCCGCCCTCGACGCCGACGACGACAACGACCCGACCCTGCGCATCAACTCCCTCGCCATCCTCGCCGACAGCGGCACCCTGGTGCGCGAACTGAAAGAGGCGACGCTGGTGGTGCTGCCGGGACTTGGCCCCCTCAGCATCAAGCTGCTGGAGGTCGCCAACGGCGAACTGCCGCCGCCTGCCGGCCAGGAGAAGATCGCGCTCGGCTCGATCGAAAGCGCCATCGCCGACCTCGATGCCGGCAAGCTGGCCGCCGCCGTCGAGGCGCTCGGGCGCGCGCTGGCGGCGGTGGTGAACATCGAAGTGATCCTGGTGCGCCAGGTCGGCAGCTCGCAGGCACTGAACCTCGATGCCCTGACCCGGCCTTTGCGCCGCGCCCACGAATTCCTCGCGCGCCAGCAGCAGGGCGAAGCCGGCGCCGCGCCGGCCGAGTCCTCCGAAAGTGGCGACAGCGCCGGCGACACCGCAGGCGCGCGATCGCAAGGCGCCCGCGTCGCCATCAACGGCGAGATCGCCAGCCGCGAAGACGTCCTGCGCACCCTGGAAAAGCTGGTCCAGTACTACGGCCGCCACGAGCCATCGAGCCCGATCCCGATCCTGCTGCAGCGGGCCAAGCGCCTGGTGCCGATGAACTTCTTCGAGATCATGCAGGACCTGGCGCCGGACGGCATCGCGCAGCTGACGGTTATCCGCGGCCCCGACGGCACGCAACAGGAGAGTGACTACTGAACAAGCGGTGACCGAACAAGCGATTACCGGGCAGTGCACAAGCAGTCAACCAGCAGTCGACAAGCAGTGAACAAGCAGTGAAGAAGCAAAAGCGGGCAAACGTGTCGTTCATACATGGGGGTGTCAATCGTGGGTAAAGAAAGTAGCCAGAAGTTCATCGCACGCAATCGCGCGCCGCGCGTGCATATCGAATACGACGTCGAGGTCTACGGCGCGGAAAAGAAGATCCAGCTGCCCTTCGTGATGGGCGTGATGGCCGATTTATCCGGCCAGCCGGCCGATCCGCTGGCGCCGGTCGCAGAGCGCAAGTTCCTGGAAATCGACGTCGACAACTTCGACGAGCGCCTGAAGGCCATGAAGCCGCGCGTGGCCGTGCAGGTGCCCAATACGCTCACCGGCGATGGCAACCTGTCGGTCGAGATGACCTTCGAAAGCATGGACGACTTCACCCCGGCGGCGATCGCGCGCAAGGTCGGCTCGCTCAACAAGCTGCTGGAAGCGCGCAGCCAGCTGTCGAACCTGATGACCTACATGGACGGCAAGACCGGCGCCGAAGACCTGATCGCCAAGCTGCTCGCCGAACCTGCGCTGATGCAGGCCCTGACCTCGGCTCCCAAGCCGCAGGACGCAAGCTAACCCGCGCGGAGACTACGATGGCTGAACTACAAGAACAGATGGAACAGGTGGGCGGCACGCTCGAACTGAGCGATTTCGGCAGCCTGCTGCAAAAGGAATTCAAGCCGCAATCCGACAAGGCCAAGGAGTCGGTCGAGAATGCGGTGCGCACGCTCGCCGAGCAGGCCCTGCAAGGCAGCAGCATGATCTCGGGCGACGTGCTGGCCACGATCGAGGGCCTGATCGCCGCGCTCGACAGGAAGCTCTCCGAGCAGATCAACCTGATCCTGCACACGCCCGAATTCCAGTCCGTGGAAAGCGCCTGGCGCGGCCTGCACCACCTGGTGAACAACACCGAGACCGACGAGACCCTGAAGATCCGGGTCATGAACATCTCGAAGAACGAGCTGGCCAAGTCGCTCAAGAAGTTCAAGGGCACGGCCTGGGACCAGAGCCCGATCTTCAAGAAGATGTACGAGGAAGAGTTCGGGCAGTTCGGCGGCGAGCCTTTCGGCGCCATCGTGGCCGACTACTATTTCGACAACAGCGCGCCCGACGTCGAGCTCTTGTCCGGCATGGCGAAAGTGGCGGCCGCAGCCCACGCGCCCTTCATCGCCGCCGCGGCGCCGTCGGTGATGCTGATGGAGTCGTGGCAGGAACTCGCCAATCCGCGCGACCTCACCAAGATCTTCCAGACCCCCGAACACGCCGCCTGGCGTTCGTTCCGCGAGTCCGAGGATTCGCGCTACGTCGGCCTCGCCATGCCGCGCTTCCTGGCGCGCCAGCCCTATGGCGCCCGGACCGACCCGGTCGAGGAATTCGACTTCGAGGAAGACACCTCCGCCGCCGGCAGCAAGAACTACACCTGGGCCAATGCGGCGTATGCGATGGCCGTGAACATCACCCGCTCGTTCAAGGAATACGGCTGGTGCTCGCGCATTCGCGGCATCGAGTCGGGCGGCGCGGTGGAGGGCTTGCCGGTGCACGCCTTCCCGACCGACGACGGCGGCGTCGACATGCAATGCCCGACCGAGATCGCGATCTCCGACCGGCGCGAAGCGGAACTTGCCGCCAACGGCTTCATGCCGCTCGTGCACAAGAAGAACACCGATTTCGCCGCCTTCATCGGCGCCCAGTCGCTGCACAAGCCGGCCGAATACGACGATCCGGACGCCACGGCGAACGCCAACCTGGGCGCCCGCCTGCCTTACCTGTTCGCCACCTGCCGCTTCGCCCACTACCTGAAGTGCATCGTGCGCGACAAGATCGGCTCGTTCAAGGAGCGCGACGAAATGCAGCGCTGGCTCACCAAATGGGTCATGCAGTACGTCGACGGCGATCCGATCAATTCGACCGAATCGACCAAGGCCCAAAAGCCGCTGGCGGCGGCCGAAGTGGTCATCGAGGAGGTCGAGGGCAACCCGGGGTACTACACCTCGAAGTTCTTCCTGCGCCCGCACTACCAGCTCGAAGGCTTGACCATCTCCTTGCGGCTGGTCTCGAAACTGCCGTCCGCAAAAGGCTGATCGCAGGTCCCATTCCGAAGTGGCGGGGCCGGGGAGCCCGGGCCCGCATCGTTGTGTTCATAAAAGGAGAATGAAAATGGCATTGGATATGTTCATCAACATGGGGAAATCGATCGAAGGCGAAACCCGCGACAGCGTGCGCGCCAAGACCAAGGATATCGACGTCCTGGCCTGGAGCTGGGGCATGAGCCAGTCGGGCAGCACGCATATGGGCGGCGGCGGCGGCGCCGGCAAGGCCAACTTCCAGGACCTGTCGTTCACCAAATACGTCGACAGCGCATCGAATGCGCTGATGGTCGCCCTGGCCAAGGGGACGCACATTCCCAAGTGCGAACTGCTGGTGCGCAAGGCCGGCGAGGGCCAGCACACCTACATCCAGATCACCATGGAAGAAGTGATCGTGACCTCGGTGTCGACCGGCGGCAGCGGCGGCGAAGACCGCCTCACCGAAAACATCACCCTCAACTTCGGGAAGGTGAACTTCGGCTACACGCCGCAGAAACTCGACGGCACGCTCGACGGCGTGAAACCGTTCAAGTGGAACATCGCCGAGAACGTGGCCTGGTAATCATCCCCAAGCCGACGCCTGCCTGCCAGCCCGCTGGCCGGCGGGCGCGGCGGCGTCGATCCCGTATTCCTTAACCACCGCAGTCATTGCGCCGCCTTCGCTTGCGGCGTGGAGCCCGGCATGCTTGCACAACAGTTGGTACGTGATGGCGATCTGGCATCGGCACTCAAGGAACTGCAGGGCCAGGTCCGTAAAGACCCGTCGAGCGCAAGGCTCCGGGTGTTCCTGTTCCAGCTGCTGTGCGTGATGGGCGAGTGGCCGCGCGCGCTGACGCAGCTGAACGTGGCGGCCGAACTCGATGCGGCCACCCTGCCCATGGCGCAGACCTACCGCGCGGCGATCCAGTGCGAAGCGCTGCGCGCCGACATTTTCAATGGCACGCGGGCGCCGCTGATCTTCGGCGAACCGCCGGCCTGGCTGGCGCCCCTGCTGCAGGCGCTGCAACACGACGAAGGCGATCCCGAGCTCGCCGCGGCCTTGCGCGGCCAGGCTTTCGATGCGGCGCCGGCGTCCGCCGGCAGCATCGACGGCCAGCGCTTTGAATGGCTGGCCGACGCCGACGGGCGCCTGGGGCCGGTGGTCGAGGCAATCGTCAACGGCCGCTATTTCTGGATCCCCATGCAGCGCATCGGCCGGATCGAGCTCGAACCGCCGGCCGACCTGCGCGACAGCGTGTGGACGCCGGCCTCGTTCACCTGGACGAATGGGGCGCAGTCGGTCGGCCTGATTCCGACCCGCTATAACGATACCGTCGGGCGCGGCGACGACGGCCTGCTGATGGGGCGCCGTACCGAGTGGATCGAAGACGGGCCGTTGGCAGGGCACGGCCTGGGCCAGCGCATGCTGGTGACCGATGCCGGTGAATTCGCGCTGATGGAAGTACGCAGTATCGAATTCGATGCCGTGCCGGAGCCGGAATCCGCGCCGGAATCTGCCCCGGATTTCGAGCCGGACACCGCGCGCCATGACTGAACTGGCGCCCCGCGAGCGGCTGCAGCCGTCCTTGCTCGACCGCCTGAGCGACGACGAACCGGCCAAGACGGTCGAACCGCGCGAGCGCCGCGTGCTGTCGCTGCGCACGCTGCGCGAAGGCGTGCTGCGCGACCTGGCCTGGCTGCTCAACACGACCAACCTGATGTCGCTGTCGTCGGTCGACACGGTCAAGCTCCCGCACCTGGCCAATTCCGTCATCAATTTCGGGGTGCCCGATATCTCCGGCAACGCGATCGCGAGCCTGAACGTGGGCCGGCTCGAGCGCGGTATCCGCCAGGCCATCTGGGATTTCGAGCCGCGACTGATTCGCAGCAGCGTGAGCGTCAGGGCGGCGGCGGGCGAGGTCGAGCACAACAAGCTGATCTTCGAAATCGAAGCCGACCTGTGGGCCCAGCCCTATCCGGAACGCCTCTACCTCAAGACCGAACTCGATCTCGACCGCGGCGCCATGGTGCTGTCCGAATCCGGCTCGCGGAGCGTCGCATGAACCCGCGTTTCCTCCGCTATTACAGCCAGGAGCTGCAGCACTTGCGCGAAGTCGGCGGCGAGTTCGCCCAGGACTATCCGAAAATCGCCGGCCGGCTCGGCCTCGACGGGTTCGAGTGCTCCGACCCGTATGTCGAACGGCTGCTGGAAGGCTTCAGCTTCCTGGCGGCGCGGGTGCAGATGAAAATCGACGCCGAATTCCCGCGCTTTACCCAGCACCTGTCGGAGCTGGTGTATCCCCACTTCCTGGCGCCGACGCCGTCGATGGCGGTGGTGCAGCTGCAGCCCGACCTCGCCAATCCCGCCCTCCAGCGCGGTTTCGTGGTCCCGCGCGGCAGCGCCATGCGCAGCGTGCTCGGGAAGGGCGACAACACGGCCTGCGAATACCGCAGCGCGCACGAAGTGACGCTGTGGCCGGTCGAGCTGGTCGAGGCGAAGTTCTTCACGCACAGCGGTACCCAGGCGGGGCTGAACCTTCAATTGCCGCCGGCGGTGAAGGCGGGCGTGCGCCTGCGCCTGCGCAGCCACGGCGCCGCCTTCAGGGACCTGCCGCTCGACCGCCTGGCCCTGCACCTGCGCGGCCCCGACGAGATGCCGGTGCGGATCTACGAAAAACTGCTCGGCAGCGTGGAAGGCGTGCTGGTGACGCCGGTCGGCCGCCCGGCGGCCTGGCACAGCCTGCTGCCAAAGAAAGCCTTGCAGCCGCTGGGTTTCGACGAGCGCGACGCGCTGCTCCCCAGCGGCAAACGCAGCTTCCAGGGCTATCGGCTGCTGCAGGAATATTTCGCCTTCCCCCAGCGCTACCAGTTCGTCGAGCTCAGTGGCCTGCAGGCCGGCCTGCGCCAATGCCTTGACAAGGAGCTCGAGGTCACGATCCTGCTCAACCGCGCCGACGTACAACTGGAAAAGACGCTCGACAGCGGCAACTTCGCGCTCAACTGCACGCCCGTGGCGAACCTGTTCCAGCGCCGCGCCGACCGGATCAACGTCACCGGCGAGCAGTTCGAATACCACGTGCTGGTGGACCGCACCCGGCCGCTCGACTACGAGGTGTACCAGGTCGAATCGGTAACCGGATACGGCAGCGGTCCCGGTTCCGAGCAGGCATTCCGGCCGTTCTACACGGCGCGCGACATCGGCGCGCTGCACCAGGACCAGGCCTTCTTCCAGGTCCGGCGCGAGCAGCGCGCGGTGTCGCAGCGCCAGCGCCGCGATGGCCCGCGTTCGAGCTACATCGGCAGCGAGGCATTCATCTCGATCGTCGACGCGGCCGAGGCGCCCTACAGCAGCGACCTGCGCCAGCTTGGCCTGTCGGTGTGGTGCACCAACCGCGACTTGCCGCTGTCGATGCCGATCGGGGCCGGCAAGACCGACTTCATCCTCGACGGCGGGGCGCCGGTCGCCGCGGTGCGCTGCGTGGCCGGTCCCAGCCAGCCGCACCCCTCGTTTGCCGAAGGCAGCGTCGCCTGGCGCCTGCTCAACCAGTTATCGCTGAACTACCTGTCGCTGCTCGATACCGATCCCGAACAAGGCGCCGTCGCCCTGCGCGAGATGCTGGCCCTGTACTGCCATCCGGCCGACCTGAACGGCCAGAGGCAGGTGGAGGGCGTGCGCTCGGTGTCGTCGCGGGCGGTGACGCGGCGGATGCCGTCGCCGGGGCCGATCACCGTCGGCCGCGGCATCGAGATCACCCTGACGCTGGACGACGCCGCCTTCGAGGGGACCGGCGCTTTCGTGCTGGGGGGCGTGCTGAGCGAGTTCTTCGCGCAATACGTGTCGATCAACTCCTTCACCGAAACGGTGGTGCGCACGCCCGCGCGCGGCGAGATCATGCGCTGGCCGGCGAAGGGAGGCACATGCGCGATCCTGTAGAACTCGACGCGCTGCTCGAAGGGCGCGCGGCGCGCATGGATTTCTTCCAGGTGCTGCGCCTGATCGAAAACGCGCACCCGCAGCTGCCGCGCATCGGCAGCTCGCTGCGCCCGCGCGACGATGCGGTGCGTTTCGGCCAGGACCCGGCGCTGGTCTTCCATCCGACGGCGCTGGGCCAGTACGTGCGCGCAGGCGCCGACGCGCGGGCGCGGCTCGCGGTGAATTTTTTCGGCCTGCTCGGCGCCAACGGACCGATGCCGACCCATATCACCGAGTATGTGCGCGACCGCCTGCGCCACGGCGGCGACCCCACCTTGCTGGCCTTCCTCGACGTGTTCCATCACCGCATGCTGTCGCTGTTCTACCGTGCGCGCGCCAGCGCCGAGCCGGCGATCAGCCTCGACCGGGCCGACGGCGACCGCTTCTCCGTCTTCGTCGGCAGCCTGTTCGGGATCGGCGCGCCGGCGCTGCGCGAGCGCGATGAGATCGGCGATTTCGCCAAGCTGCATTTTGCCGGCCTGCTGGCCAGCAAGGCGCGGCCGGCCTCCGGACTTGCGACCATCCTGCGCGAATATTTCAGGCTTCCTCTGCACATCGAACAGTTCGTGGGCCACTGGATGCCGCTGCCGGCCGAGATCCAGAGCCGCATCGGCCGCAGCGAGGACGGCAACCGCCTGGGCGCCTCGCTGCTGCTCGGGACAAAGGTCTGGGATTGCCAGAACAAGTTCCGCATCGTGATCGGCCCGCTGGCCTACGACGATTACCTCCGCTTCCTGCCGGGCGGCGACAGCCTGAAGCGGCTGCTGGCCTGGGTCCGGACCTATGCCGGCCTGGCGCTCGACTGGGACGTGCGCCTGATCCTGAAAAAAGAAGAAATGCCGCCCTTGCGGCTCGGCGGGCCCTTGCGGGTCGGCTGGAGCACCTGGCTGACGAGTGCGGAGCCGCGCCGCGATCCGGACCAGATGCTGATCAATCACCGCACCATCGAAGCACAGCCCGAAGGACGAACAGAACTACAACCCGCAGCACCAATTTAAGGGACGATCATGGCCGACATCAGTCGTGTTGCATTGTTTGGAAAGCTGAACAGCCTGTGCTACCGGGCGATCGAGAGCAGCACCGTGTTCTGCAAATTGCGCGGCAATCCGTATGTGGAGCTGGTGCACTGGATGCACCAGATCCTGCAACTGCAGGATTCCGACCTGGTACGCATCATCAAGCAATACGAGCTCGATCCGGCCGCCCTGGCGCGCGACCTGACAGCGGCGCTGGACCGTCTGCCGCGCGGCTCGACCTCGGTCACCGACCTGTCGTCGCAACTGGAAGAATCGGTCGAGCGCGCCTGGGTCTACGGCACCCTGATGTTCGGCGAATCGCAGGTGCGCTCCGGCCACCTGATCGTCGGCCTGCTGAAAACGACCAGCCTGCGCAACGCGCTGTACGGCATGTCGCGCCAGTTCGAGCGCATCAAGCTCGAACACCTGTCCGACAATTTCGCCAGGATGCTGGGCGACTCCCCGGAAGCGAAACTGGCCGCCACCGACGGCTTCAGCGGCGGCGGCGCCGTTCCCGGCGAAGCGGCCGGCGCCATCGCCCCGGCCGCGATGGGCAAGCAGGAGGCGCTAAAAAAATTCACGGTCGACCTGACGGAACAGGCACGCGGCGGCAAGATGGACCCGATCGTCGGGCGCGACGATGAGATCCGGCAGATGGTCGACATCCTCATGCGGCGGCGCCAGAACAACCCCATCATGATCGGCGAGGCCGGCGTCGGCAAGACCGCGGTGGTGGAGGGCTTTGCGCAACGGATTGCGCGCGGTGACGTACCGCCGTCGCTCAAGGAAGTCGAGCTGCGCACGCTCGACGTCGGCCTGCTGCAGGCCGGCGCCAGCATGAAGGGCGAGTTCGAGCAGCGCCTGCGCTCCGTGATCGACGAGGTCCAGGCCAGCGCCAAACCGATCATCCTGTTCATCGACGAGACCCACACGCTGGTGGGCGCGGGCGGCGCGGCCGGCACCGGCGACGCCGCCAACCTGCTGAAACCTGCGCTGGCGCGCGGCACCCTGCGCACCATCGGCGCCACCACGTTCGCGGAATACAAGAAGCACATCGAGAAAGACCCGGCGCTGACGCGCCGCTTCCAGAGCATCCAGGTCGACGAACCGAGCGAAGAACGGGCGATCCTCATGATGCGCGGCGTGGCCTCGACCATGGAAAAGCACCACAAGGTGCAGATCCTGGACGAGGCACTCGAAGCCGCGGTCAGGCTGAGCCACCGTTACATCCCGGCGCGCCAGCTGCCCGACAAATCCGTCAGCCTGATCGACACGGCCTGCGCGCGCGTGGCCGTCAGCCTGCACGCGACGCCGGCCGAGGTGGACGACAGCCGCAAGCGCATCGAAGCGCTCGAGACGGAGCTGGCGATCATCGGCCGCGAGAGCTCGATCGGCATCGAGACCGCCAGGCGCGCGGCCGATGCGCACGATTTGCTGGCCATCGAGCGCGACCGGCTCGCCGGCCTCGAGACCCGCTGGAACGACGAGCGCGCGCTGGTCGACCAGCTGCTGGCGCTGCGCGCCCGCCTGCGCGACGGCGCGCAGCCGGTGGAGGGAACCGGCAGCAAGCTGGAGGAGGCAGCCGAGGCCGCCGGGGTGGAAGGCGGCGGCGCCGCCCTGACGACCGACCAGCGCGCGGACCTGATGGCGCAGCTGCGCGCGGTGCAGGCGCAGCTGACTGATCTGCAGGGCGAGACCCCGCTGATCCTGCCGACCGTGGACTACCAGGCGGTGGCGGCGGTGGTGGGCGACTGGACCGGCATTCCGGTTGGCCGCATGGCGAAAAACGAGATGGAGACCATCCTGAATATCGCCACGACCCTGAGCCAGCGCGTGATCGGCCAGGACCATGCGATGGAGATGATCGCCAAGCGCATCCAGACCTCGCGCGCGGGCCTGGACAATCCAAGCAAGCCGATCGGCGTCTTCATGCTGGCCGGGACCTCGGGCGTCGGCAAGACGGAAACGGCGCTGGCGCTGGCCGAAGCCTTGTATGGCGGCGAACAGAACCTCATCACCATCAACATGAGCGAGTACCAGGAAGCGCACACGGTATCGACCCTGAAGGGCGCGCCGCCGGGTTATGTGGGCTACGGTGAAGGCGGCGTGCTGACCGAAGCCGTACGCCGCAAACCGTATTCGGTGGTGCTGCTCGATGAAGTCGAAAAGGCCCATCCGGACGTGCACGAGATCTTCTTCCAGGTCTTCGACAAGGGTTTCATGGAAGACGGGGAAGGGCGCTTCATCGATTTCAAGAACACGCTGATCATCCTGACGACCAATGCCGGCACCGAGCTGATTGCCGGCCTGTGCAAGGACCCGGACCTGATGCCCGACCCGGAGGGCATGGCCAAGGCGCTGCGCGAACCGCTGCTCAAGGTCTTCCCGCCGGCGCTGCTGGGGCGGCTGGTGGCGATTCCGTATTACCCGCTGTCGGACGACATGCTCGGCAAGATCGTCAAGCTCCAGCTGGACCGCATCAAGAAACGCGTCGAGGCGCGTTACAAGATTCCGTTCACGTACAGCGAGGACGTGGTCAAGCTGGTGGTGTCGAGGTGTACCGAAAGCGAATCGGGCGGGCGGATGATCGATGCGATTCTGACGAATACGATGCTGCCGGATATC
>Ga0308169_10004444_pt1 | contig 13117 bp, 11 predicted proteins | sample PhyBR1_2_FD_202139 | JGI IMG/M metagenome (GOLD analysis project Ga0308169, IMG submission 202139) | Phyllosphere microbial communities from UC Gill Tract Community Farm, Albany, California, United States - DLSLSB.R1 | ecosystem: Host-associated > Plants > Phyllosphere > Unclassified | place...
AGCGCCGACCGCAACGTCGGCGCTTTTTTCATGGTGGCCTGGGAATAGCATCACCAAGTACCTTGCGGACAGCACTAGCGAAGCCCACCTCCAACACGTGCCGTCCGCGCTCGTTGACGATTTCGCTGTGGCTGCCTTCCTTCCAGCCGCGTTCTTCAAGGTAGCTGGCCGACACGGCCTTCTGCAAGGCTTCGCGCTCGGACGGCGTCAGCTGCGCCGAGACGGCCAAGACCATTGCTGGCTGTGTTCCAGGAGCAGTGGAAACCATTGCGCCCTGCGGACGTCGGTCCACGGTCACGTGCGTGTTGGCTTTCAGCACGTTGAGCTGCGCTTTTAGCTTGTCGCGCTCCGCAATGGTGGCCTGCATGATGGAGCGGATGGCTGGGTCGTCAATGCGCATCAAGTAGTCGTGAGTCGCCATGGTTTTAGGCGTTTTGGGCAAAGCGGGGCCTGCATATGCTGCCCAGGCCACGATGAGCGCACGATAGTCGGCCGACGGGGCGTTGTAGAGCGCTCGGCCCCTCAGGATGCCTTCGGCTTCAGCCAAACGGCCAATCGCCGGCAGCGAGAAGTCGCGTGAGCCAGTTGCGTGCTGCTTGCGACAAAGCTCGTGGATCTTCGTCAGGTTTGCCCTCCGGTTCGAGCGAGCGCCCTTGTCAAGCAGCGATGCCAGCACGGCGTCCGGGTGGATGTCCGTCATGCCGTTCATGCTTCAGTTCCCGTCAGGGTGTGCCGTCCGATGGGGAACGCCTGAATGGGGCGGTCGGTGGGCAGCAGCAGCGCAAGGTCCATATCGAAGTGCTGGCTGAGGCGCGTGCCAGCGTCCATCAGGCGAATCACTTCCCTCTGGCCTAGAGCGGGATTAGAATGATCAATCTGCAATGCAAGCCTTCGCATGAAGGCGTTGCCGGCGAGAAGTTGTTCCTGTTCGCTCAGGAGCATGAACACGGGTGGCAGGTTGTCGCGGTAGAGAACGGCATCGAGGAGCTGACTACGGCGGAAGACCGCCTTGCCTGGCTCCAGGTCGGGATAGACCTCGACGCTGTCGCAGACACCAGCCAACTGGAGTAGCTCCGACTCTGTCTCTTCAAAGGCGACCTGCACATCGCCCACAGCACCAGGAGTGACCAACTTGGTACTGTCGCCCAGCGGGGCTTGGAACGCCGCCTTGCAACGCTCGATGAGACGCCAGCAGGCCACCAAGTCTTCGGCCAGGTCGCTGAAACGCTTCATCGCGCTTTCCCATACCCGCTCGGCCTGTCGGTAAGAGTCTTGGCGAGCGAACGGTTGCCCCGCGATCTCCGCGTCCAGCTTCTGCTTCTTCAGCTCCTGCAGTTCCCCTTCTCGCGTAAGGCAGACATTGCGTGCTTCGTCGAAGTGATAGGCCAGGGTGTTGAAGTGGGCTGCCAGCGCAGGCAGGTGGTGCGGTTCTGTCACGAACCAGCGACAACGCACGCAGTTGCGGCTCCCGCCTGGAACCGCTTGGTACTTCGGAATGGAAGGAGAGCCTATATTTACTCCACCGTTATAGCAGCCGCCCACCGAGCCGTTGTCCTCGCTCTCGCTGGTGTTGCCACCGACCAGGCACATTCCGTGGTGCATTGGCATCCATCCCACAGGATTACGCGCGGCCGGATGCTGCGGAACGGCGGCGGCAAGGCTAGGAACACTGTTGCATATTGCTTTTTGCAGCAGATCGTCGTGTGCGGTGTCCAGAAGGAAGTTCTGGATGCTCGCTTCTTTTTTCGCTTCCAGCCGCTCCGCCGCACCGAGCAGTACGCCGCGGATGTGGGTCGCGCCGGGCTTGGTGTAGTACAGGGTCATTAGCAGGCGGCTATGGCCGACGAGCTTCTGCAGGACAGGGAATGGCACCTGTCCTTCCAGGCCCAGCGCAGTGATGAGTGAGACGCGCAAGCTATGTAAGGGGAATAGAGTTGTCTGACCTGAATTCTGCTGTTCCAACGGTGGCAGGAAGCGAATCGGTGAGCCGTTGCCATGCGATTCACCTCGCTCAGCTAGCTGCACTTCCAGGGCTTCAAGCAATCGGAACCAGCCTGTGACCATCAGTCCATCCGATAGGGTGAGATGACGCTCGCCGTCGCGCGCCTCCGGCAACCTAAAGAGGAAGCAGACATCCGGATAGCTCGCGAGTTGCACCTCGCTCTTTGCGTTGAGGTGGCGGCCATCCAATTCCGTCCAAGACGTGCGTCGTGAGATGGGATTGTACTTTTCCTGCCAGTTCCGCAGCTTCTCCAGCCAATTGAAAACGTCCTGATACACTGGCCCTCCAGAGGACCAAGGCAGCACGTAGCCCTTGTCGGGACCTGACTTGGCAATGTCGGCAGTCTTGTTGGTGTTGACGTAGAGCACGGTCGGGACGGCCTCGCCATCATTGAGCAGGTTGCTGCGGCGCAGCACTCCCTGCTGGAGGGGGCGGCGTTCGCTGCCTTGCGCAAGCCGGCTCTGGTTCAACGCCCAAGCGCCCGCCGCATAGCGCCAGGTATCAGCTTCGCCCGAGTCGAGCATGCGGACTTGGAAGGTGCGCAGCGGCAGGATGAGCTTCACGAGCAGCGCAACCCAGCGCACCGGGCTCCACATCTGAAGAAGAATACCTTTGCTCGTTACGCGCCTGCGCCACACGCAATCCTGGTCGTTCAGGTCTATTTTCGCCTCGGTGACCTCGAACCAGTCGGGCCCGCCCTTGCCGAATTCCCTGCCCAAGGCGCTTTGCGCCCAGTGCCAATCCTGGAAGTTCGGGCCCGCGGCAAGCCTGCGCCGCAGTTCGTCGATATATCCGTATGGCAAGGGCGAATACACGCTCTCGTCACGCGTGGGTAGGCCATCGCTGGACATCCGTGGCACCGGGTTACCGAAGGCCGGCGATACCACCAGCTTGCCGTCATCGGCCGCTTCGCTGAACTCGCGCAGCAGCACGAATTGCAGGAAGGCGTGGATATGATTGTTGTAATAGGTGCCGTGCTTTGAATCCGGGCAGGCTGTGCGGTAGAAGTCGGGCACGACCGTGCTGCGTGCCAGGAACGCCGCCGGGTCTGTCGGCAGTCCCTGCTTGATGAGGTAGCGCTCGAAGAAGGCCACAAAGGCAAGGAGCCTCCCACCGACCCCACGTGTTTCCCCTTTGAGCCATTCCACGGCCAAGGCACGCCAGGCAGCCAGTTGCGGATGCTCACGCTCAACCCACCCGAGGGACGTGTCAGTATCTCGCTTCACCCCTTTCACCTTCGGGGCCGAAGCGGCAGAAGCCTTGGGCTTAGTCGTTGTTATCTCTTGAGTCATGCGGATTCTTTACTTGTTGAGTTCGATGCCCTGCATCAGTCGGCCAAGCACGGACTCCGTGCCGGCCTGCCTGTCTCGCAGTCGCTGCGCTGCCGCTTCAAGGGCAGCCAGGGCCTCGCGAGTGGTCGGCTGCGTGTAGACCTTCTGGCTCTCCTCGGAGGCGTGGTGCATGAAGCGACGGATGTCTGGGTTGTCAACGCCGGCACTGCGTAGCCGGCGGCCGTAGGCGTGACGATGGCCATGAGGAGTCGTTCCCAGTGCCTTGCCTACGGAGAGGCCAATACGCTCGCAAGCGGCGGCATGCGCCTTGTTGTATTTGGCCAGCTGGTACATCGCGCCCACGGGCTCGCGGCTCAGATTGATGAAGGCGAACGGATGGTCACGCTCGACACGTGCGACCTGTTCCAGGTAGCGGTGCCACAGATGAAGGAACCACTCGCCATACTCGGGCAAGAACCAGTACGCCTGCTTGTAGTACGGCGCATCGTGCATGCCGCCCTTCCAGCCGGCGTGGCGCCGGGCCATCACTTCAGTGCGGGGCACTAGGCCGAACTGCTGGGCGAGGTATGCCGCCCGGTTGCCCTTGCGCGGCTTGCCCCTTTCATCGCGCCAGTCGGCGGGGGCTGCACCGTGGCTTGGGTGATGGATGAGTACCTTAGCCTGGCGCGGATTGGCAGGGTCCGGGAACACGTCGGAGATGTAGAGGTGGAAGGGCTCCGACTCGCGGAAGCCCGCCCCGTGGAGCAGTAACGTGATGAGCATGCCGCGGTAGTCCTGTCGTTCTGCCGCTCTGAACCCCTTGGCAAGCAGTTCCTCGAAGCGTTCTTCTGGGAAGGCCGGCGGCTCGCCTTTCTCTACTTTTGGCAGGCGCTGCCCCCTGACACGGTGGCCGGTTTCGGCGGGGGATGAGTTTGCAGCCCAAGTGTGCCCGAGGAAGGCCTTGTTGCGCCGGAACTGATAGGCGGCCTCGTCGGTCTGCCGGTCGAAGGCACCGCCTGTGTAGCGGGGGTTGACTCGTTTAGCTTCAGGTCGCATCTCTCCGAGCCAGTCGAAGAAGTCCGTCAACTGGGTGATGATGTGTGAGGCATCCTCCGGCGAGCGTGGCATCCAGCACAGGCCGCTGGAGTCCAGTCCAGTTGAGCGGTCGAAGGTGCCCGTATAAAGCCGCTGAGCGAAGTTCTGGAACAGACGATAGGTGTCGCCCTCAGATGGGTTCGATTGGAGGTATTCGAGGAACATCCGGACCGAACGAGTCACTTTCGACATCCAGGCCAAGCTACGGTTGTGACTGCGATACAGGAAGTAGTCGAGCAAGGGCTCTAATAGGCCAGCGGGCGTCAGCAGCGCTGGTATCTCTGTTGGTACTCCAGTCGTATCCGTGAATACTTTGCTTCGGACGGTAACGAACATCAGCTGCCTATCGTGCGGAACAGTATGACAACTTTAGATTGGTGTAAGCGGACTGAATCCGCCAGGAATGGACGTGCCAACGCGAATCTCCTTGTGAGAGCAAACAATTTGAAAGGATTTGCCCGGCTTAATGATCGCCCGAGTTCGAGTTGCGGGCGTAAGGCAGTCTATTAGAGCAGGAGCAATGTGCTGTAAGTCAGGTGTCCCCCTCACTGCCCCTTTTCCTAGGTTAGAACAGTGCTGGTGTCATCGCAGACAATCAATCAGATATTACTTTAACACAAATATTTCCCAGGGAAAACTTAAGGCGTCTAACAAAACCACGCTAACTCGCCAACATAGCAACATGAGACGTACGCTGATCTTGACGAACTTCCCCAACCTGCCAAAAGCGGACCTTGCTCAAACTCCGCACTTCCTAACCTTACTTTATGAACCCACTGACTTGGAACGACCTATTTGTTGAAGCATCTCTACTCCACTTCAACGCACTACTGTCGGAATGGCCGGGTGTGGAGAACGGTGAGACCCGTCCTATTGGCGCTTCTGCCTTTGGCGATCTGTTCTATGAGCGTAGGTCAGGCGATGAGAATTGATCGGTTGAAGCCACGGCGAAACGCGTTTCTGTGGTAATCCTTCAGTCAAACGCACTTAATTAACTTCATCTGTGCACAATATTTATACAGCGACTGCATGCAGTCGTCTTCCACGACTCGACCCGAATGCTTAAATAGCTATCGAGTTTCGTCGAACTCGGCATATTGCAACATCTGCCATATTGCAAACAGTCTTGCGCCGTTGTTTACTGGACAATATTTAGAAAGTTTGGTCTTGAGCTGGCCGTCCGTCGCTTCAATCATTTGACAAATTAGCGCCGCATCGTCGTTGTTGACGATAGCGAGCGGATGGGCCCAGCGTGGCCGGCCTGGTTCACGGTCGAACAGCCAGACTAGGAGAATGCTGAGGAATAGTGGAAACACGACGGGTATTAAGTAGGTCCACCACGGCGACCAGAATGTACCAATCAGATAAGTCAACGCAAGACTTGCAATGGTCGTTACGCAATAGAGTTGCGAGCCGCGTCGCTCAAGCCAATCTGGCGGATATCTCCTTGCTATCCTGAAGACCACACCTCGCAAGTACATACGGTCGGCGCGCGACAGACCATTGCCGGGAGGGTCGAGCCTTGTCCGGTGCATGCTCATGGTTCTGCATTCTGCAACATTACGATCAGCGCAAGAACAATGACGCATGCGATCCAGATCGACCAAAGCGTATGCGTCATGAAATGGGCACCGCGCATCTGTTGCAAATAGCCTACCATGCCGCCGAACGCGATCGCCAGCAATGCAGCGCGGCGTGCATCCCTCGGGCGCGCTGGTAGCCACCACACGGCGAACGCCAGAAGCCAGAGTGCGCTCGAGGCATGCCCTGCAGGAAGGCACTGGCCAGGCGCCGTGTGAGCCGAGAACGCTCCGAATAGGCGCACGTAGGGATGCGCGCCGCCATAGCGTTGTAGATCCCAAGGGCAATGAGATGAGCTGATCTGTTTCAATGTGCTGGTCACGACCGGCACCAGGATGGCCGAGAGCGCGACGATGCGAAGCTGCAGGCGGCCGATGTCGCTTAGACCGGCATAGGGTCGGCAGGCGTCGATGCCTGCATAGCCGACGACGCACACTGCAAGCAGAATCAGCAGCCATTTCAGGATGACGTGATTGAGCGTGACGGTCAGCCACGTGTCGCGCCATGGAAATGCGCGGCTAGGCACGTCGAACACGGCATCGCCCAGCATCAGGTCGATATCGGTGAACCACCCGAGCCACAGGATCGCCAGCGCGCCGGCCGCCAGCATGACAGATAGGTGCCGAATGGTACGCGGTGGCAGCAGCGCCGAACTCAAGGCAGCTTCGACCCGCATCTTAGACTCCCCGGATGCAGGCATGGAACATGTCCAGGCGGGGATTTAACACCGCCGTGTTCACGTCAAGCATCCCAAGCACGGAGTGAAACACATTGTCATGCGAGAGCGGTTCGCTACTTCGCGCAGCCATGCAACGCCGGTCGATACGGAAGCGCTCGCTGAAACCTTCCGACATCCACAACATCATCGGCACCTCAGTCTGCTCACGCGGTGCGAACATGTAGGGCGTACCGTGTAGGTATACATTGTTCTCGCCGAGCGATTCGCCATGATCGGAAAAGTATAGCATCGCCGTATCGGCGTCTTGTCCGTCGGCCATCGCGCGCAGCGCCTCGATGGTTTTGTTGAGGAAATAGTCGGTGTACAAGATGGTGTTGTCGTAGGCAGCCTGGATCGATTCGCGCGAACATTTTTCGAAGTCATTGCCCGTGCACACGGGCCCGAAACGGCCGAAGCCACGTGGGTAGCGACTGGCATAGGCCGGACCGTGGCTGCCCTTCTGATGCAAAATCACGACGAGGTCCTTGCTGCTTTTTTTGAATAAATCCGGCAAGCCGTCGAGCAGTCGCTCATCGTAGCACTCGTCGCCACCGCAGTAGGGACTTTTGCCGTCGGGTCTGGACAGGTCCTCGTAGCCGACGCGGTCGCACACACCCTTGCAGCCCGAATTATTGTCCCGCCATAGTACGGCGAAGCCGGCGTGCGACAAGACGTCGAGCAATCCTTCTTGGCTCGCTCCCTTCGACTGGGTGTAGTCATTTCGACTTAAGACTGAAAACACGCAAGGCACCGATACAGCCGTCGCGGTTCCGCAAGAGCTAACGCGCGAGAAGTTGATCAACGCGCTCTGACGCGCCAGCAACGGGTTTGTGTCGCGACTATAACCGTTGAGCGAGAAATTTGCCGTCCGTGCGGTTTCGCCGACGACGATTACGGTCAAGGTCTTTCGGTGATGACCAGCCCATGCGGTACCCTTGACAGCGTCGCGACCGAGGGGCGCGACCACGACTGGGATTGCCCAACGGTTGCGCAAATAGCCAACCGTAGCTTGGATGAAGTTGGTAGGTGTGAGCAGAAAGCGTAATTCACGGTGCTCATGCAACGTCGGTGCTAAACTCTTGAACAGCAGTACCAGTAGTAGGAACGCCAAAAGAAGCGAGCCTCCGACAGTGCTGCTACGCTTGAGCAGTCCTCTCAAGCCGGTGGGGAACTGGATGTTGGAGCGGGCAATTAACAGCGATGGCAGCATGCCGAGCAAGCCGATCCTAGTTGCCATCTGCCAGCTAATCAGCTCAGCCGCTTCGCGGGTATCGGTTTCAAAGACGTTCTGGATCATCGCTTTATCGATCACGATACCGTAGGTCGCAATGAAGTGGCCTGTCGCGGACGCCACCACCACGAGGGAGATCAGCACCGGCTTAGCGACATAGCGGAAGCTAATCAGTGTTAAGCAGGCGTTAAAGAACAGGGCCACGATTAGAAATGTGCCCACCAGCATTGGAAGGCTGGCCAGCGAGACACCACCGGCAGCGCGGGCTAACACGGCCCAGAACGTTAGGTTGCCGAGGCTTGCTAGTAACAGCGCTACGACCAACACGAGCAGCGACGCATCGATACGTCTAGCAAACAATTTATCCATGTCACCTTCTTATCATCGGTGCAGCGGAGTACACTGCAGTGCGCCAAGGATAGAATGGACGGCATCAAGTCACTGTCAAAGCGACGTTAGGTTGGCGTGAAAGGCACAGGAAAGCAATCGTCAGGGCACTACCCCAAATGACCGGGTTTCGTGCACCCTCGAGGCGTCCAAATACTCGCAGATGTGTTTGGCAAGCGGAACTATCAGGCGGTGCAGACTAAAATCTTTAGCCGGGATTGGCGGTGCTCCGTCGATCGAGCTCCTTTGAATGTATGGACATTCGCCATGTTTATGTTCATTTGGTATATGAATTTCTACCAGTTCCCAAGGTAAATACTGATTTATTGTGTTGGATGGGATTGGCCATGTAAAAAAGCGGCCGGCACAGCCTTGGCAGCTGCACCTGAACCACAACCGCGGGGTACGGCGAGGATTTAGAACGAAGTAGGGAATTTCATTACAGGCAATAACCACCGCCATGAATAAATCATTGCTCCCATAGGGATGAGATGATCAGTAAAGTATCTAGGCAAATCAGGATTTTTAGTGGCACAATTAATGCCCAGTTTCGATCTCGTTTTCAAACGTCGAAACTGCGGCTCTTCTACTAATGTGGTCGCTGCCCCGTCGCTGCGCGGTGTTGTCCGAAGCGGTCAATGCCATGGTGCTATCACCGAATCGGCGCGCCGTTTACAGGATATCGTTTACGTTATTGACCGCTTCACCCCCAGACCAAATTCTAGCCCTGAATGCTGCTGTCTAAGCAGCCTAGGACGGCGAGCAGGCCTGCGGTTTCGCCGTAGTTGCCAGCCAAGTGCGAAATTTGATCCAGCGCTCGGCAGCTGTGGCCCGCGTGATCAGAGGATTTTGTTTCAGTCGAGAATACCGCTGGACCAATCAGGTAAACTGAGGTGCCCAAACAGAGTACAAATCGATATGCTCAGTTCTTAGAGATGATCTTTCGATGGATGTCATCTTGATCTGCACCCATTGGTATTCGTCCCACCCTTTTCTCATCGGCACATCGAAGAGATGATGGTAGAACTTGGCGTGCGGGCCGATCATTTATTGATCAACGAGTTAGCGATCCTCATCCATGCCGGCAGTCTATTCGCCTGGCCGGACATGCTAGACCACGACTTTTCGTCTTACAATGCACCAATGCTTATCCTGATCGTAGAAGACAATCCCGATATCCTCTTAAATTTGTATAGCTTTCTGGAACCAAAAGGGTACACGGTCGATTCTGCCCGTAATGGCTACGGCGGGCTCGCCCTCGCTTCGGAAAACCTGTATGACGTCATCATTTTGGACGTTATGCTTCCCGGGTTAAACGGCCTTGACCTGTGCAGGAAGCTGCGTTCCGAGCTCCGTGCATCGACACCGGTCTTGATGCTAACGGCGCGTGACAGTCTGCTCGACAAGGTTGCAGGCTTTGACAGTGGTGCAGACGACTACCTAGCCAAGCCTTATTCCTTAGTAGAGCTTGAAGTTCGGCTAAGAGCATTAGTGCGTCGTGCCAGCGGTTCTGTTACGTTCAACCGCGAGTTGCGCTTTAGCGGACTGGTCTTCGATCCAGATATGCTCGACGCTTCTCGAGATGGCAAGAAAATCGTGCTTACCAAGATAGGCTATGTCTTGCTACGCTGCCTGATGAGTGCTGCTCCGAGAATCGTGCTACGCGAATTTCTTGAGCACGCTATCTGGGGCGATAACCGCCCTGACAGCGATGCCTTGCGTAAACACATCCACACGCTACGACAAGCGCTGGACAAACCTTTTGCTTTCCCCATGGTCCATACTGTTCCCGGCGTCGGCTACAGGCTTGTTCTTCCCGATGCGCTAGGCTGACTGGTTAAGCAGGCTAGTTATCGCAATGCCATCGATATGTTGCGTGACATCGCTAGAAGCAGGGCTTCGATACGAATGTACTGCATTTCTCAGACCCTGGAGAGTCTCTCTGAGAAAACAACGTGTACCGGTGCCGGTGACGAGCAGATGGTGCTCGTCATTTCGTATCGAGTCAGTGGAGGATATCTTTCTTCACCGGTACGTATCGGTAGGGAGGCCGATCGGCAGCCGCATCGCAACTCTTATGTACCGACAAGTTGTCCAGTAGCACCCAGCTTCGCCGATGGGCTTCGCCGATAACACGTTTCTTCGTAACGTCGAAGCAGCGTAACGCTAGGTCGTCAGAGAGTAACAGCACGCGCGTCGGATCATCGCGCATCCAGCGCCAGGCGTTCCATTCCTGCTCCGGCACAGGCGCCAGATAGCTGAAATGGACCAGAGGCCGTTCTGCGAACAACAGGAACTGTTCCTTGAACTCGAGCATGCCCACTTCCGTTTCAGGGGCAACGCGCCGTTCGAGTTCTTGCATGATTGTACGCGGTGTCCGGTGTGTATTCAGGATGGGCCATAGCCAGAAAGAGACGAACAGCCAGGCCAGCATGCTGGCCAGGGCGAGCTGTTCGAACAATGGACGTTTGCGCAACAGCCAGACACTGCCGAACACCGCTAGTCCAAGTACTAACAAGCCCGGTGCTAGTACCGCGACGGCGTCAGCATAGTCATCCGCCCGGGAAGGCAGATGCTCTGGAGCAAAAAGCGCGACAGTCGCGATGAGGATCACGAGCAGCCCCATGAGCGCGAGCGCCGCACGCAACAGAACAGTCGCCGTGCGACGCCCTTCTGCGGGTACCTGTTCCCATACGTAGGCTAGCGCCAAAGCGAACATCGGCAGCGCGGGAAGGATGTATACCTCGCGCTTGCCGGGGCTGATGGAAAAGAAGAGCAATACTAGCGCAACCCAGCTCAGCATTACGCGCAGTGCAGCGCTGGACGGCCAAAGCCTCCTGATGCTGCTCAGCTGCAGCAGGAAGAGCACGGCCAGCGGAAACCACATGCTCGGCGCCGCAATCGTCAAGTAGTAGTGCCAAGGCTTGATGTGATGCCAAGCGTTTGCATAGCGTTCAGCTGTTTGCCTGAGCAGAATGTTGTCGCGGTAGGCCAGTAGTTCCGGACTCTGGATGCGTTCGACTGCCATCCACATCGGGACTAGCCAAAGTGCCAAAGTGCCCAGCAATAAGGCTGGCCCCCACCATGCGCGCCTACACCAAGCCCGCTGCCCTGACACAGTGACGGGGATGCGCCAGATCGCCAGCGGTATCAGCATCAGCACCGGTAGGAAACCAACGCCCTTCGTCACGATACCTAGTGCCATCGCCACCCAGCTGGCGGCATACCAGCCCCAGGCCGGACCGAGCTGGAAATGACGGAGCAGTCCGTAGCATCCGAGCGTGATCCAGAAGCAGACCATTGCGTCGATTTGCGCGCCCTTGGCCTGTAGCAGGAACTGCGGCGTGAACGCGAGGGCAAGCACTGCCGAACGTCCGACCTTTTCTCCCCACAAACGGCGGCCCAGGTCGAATACCAACCACAGTGTGCCCAGCCCCGCTAACGCACTAGGCACTAGAAAGGCGATTTTCAGCTGTCCGGTAAGTTGATAGAAGATCGCGATCAGCCACATGAAAACCGGCGGCTTATCTGGATAAAACTCGCCCCCGCGTGTGGGGAACAACCACTGGCCCGATTCCACCATTTCGCGGGCAACTTGCGCAAAGCGCGGCTCGTCGGCAGGCCAGGGGTCGCGCAGCCCAATTCCGGCGAACAGAACTACAACCAGTAGGGCAGCGATCCACGGCCACCAGCTTGTGTCTTGCCTAGCACTAAGATTGGATGGGACTTGCATGCGTTTGTCCTCGAATTTCTTGTAGCCGCTGCTTGAAGCCATGATGGTAGAGATAGAGTACGAGCGCCGTGGACAGCACCAGCATTAACAGGCTGATCCAGAGCTGCTGCTCGTCCTGCACAGCAAGGCCTGCGCCGACAAAACTGAACAGCAGCATTTGCGGAAGGTAGCCTAAAAGGCTGCCCCAGAACACTGCCGGTATGCTCAGCCTAGCCAAGGCCACTGCAATATTGGTTGCCAAGTTGCTGCCGATTGGCATCAGGCGCACCGTGCAAATCCATAGCCAAGTGTCTTGCGCTAGTAGCCGGCGGATGAAAACGACATGTTCGCCGTGGCGTTTGAGCATGCGCTCCATGCCGATATTTCGCACCCAGTAGATCGCGAGCAGCGCGCCGAATCCCGTGAGCGTGGTGCTCAGCAGCGCACCTACTAAGCCTCCCAACAGGTAACCGGAACTAAAGGCAAGCAGCTGGCGCGGGCCGCCGAGTGCAGTATAGACGACGCCGGTGATCACGAAGATAGGCCAGGCGACCGCCCAATGTCGCTCGAACAACCGGTTTAGTAAGTCCATTTCGGAGAATGATCCCCACCAATGGAAATGGAGCGAGGCAAAGCCCAGCGTTAGCAGGCAGGTCAGAGCCAGCGGCTTGAACAGTAGTTTTAGTTCGGTTTTCACTGTCGCACTTCCATGCGTTCGATCAGCGGCAGCTTGCTGCGCCGGATTAGCCAGCTCACTCCCCACATGTCGACGATGCCGACCCACAACCGGTTCCATGCAGTGTATTTCGATACACCAGCGATACGGTGCCGATGGTGTACCGGTACTACCGCAATCGCGCCGCCTAGGCGCTTGACCATCGCCGGCACAAACCGATGCATGTGGTCAAAATAGGGCAGGCCTAGCCAAGTTTCGCGCGGTACCAGTTTGAGGCCGCAGCCAGTATCCGGAACGCCGTCGTCGAGTATAAGGCGACGCACGGCATTGGCGATGCGGGACTGAATTATTTTCCAGCGCGTGTCACGCCGGTTCTTGCGAAAGCCAGCAATGCAGAAATGCCGGTGCTTCCCTTCCAATATCAGCGCCTTTGCCACCAATGCA
>Ga0308169_10004445_pt1 | contig 13116 bp, 5 predicted proteins | sample PhyBR1_2_FD_202139 | JGI IMG/M metagenome (GOLD analysis project Ga0308169, IMG submission 202139) | Phyllosphere microbial communities from UC Gill Tract Community Farm, Albany, California, United States - DLSLSB.R1 | ecosystem: Host-associated > Plants > Phyllosphere > Unclassified | place...
TCAACGCTTCGAGAGCATCTGTCGAGCGTGTAGGAGTCAGGAGTCAGTTCCTGCAGATAATGAGAATAGCGAGAGTGAGTACTCACAAGCTACGAGGACCTTGTTCGCAACGACGAGCAAGAAAGAGAAATCGGGTAGAACTGCACACTGGGTGATACCGCTCAAGTGAACGACTTGTTGCATCGATGAAGGTCGACCTCTCCATCCGATGAAGATTCCTTCCTGACATCCTGCGATGATCAACCATAAACCGTCGATAGTTTGTAGAGGAGTTGAGCAAGTAGGTTTCGCGAACTGCTTCGATCCTTGAGCTGAATTCGTATTGAGCGATCCAATCGTTGAGGTTGTACCGAAGGTAGCGTCGGCGAGTGCTTCCAACCTCACGACTCGATTCGCTTCTTGACGTTGAACTCGGAGCGAAACAGCTTCTTTCAGTTTCTTCTCCCATTCTAATCGTTGTGCTGGAGTATCGACGTAGACGTAGACGAGACCGTCGAATCGCCCCATCTGGAAGAAGGAGATCGGATAGAGGAGAGAGGAGTTTTGAGCGGGGTAAGTGGCAGAAGGAGCCGAAGGTTGAGGACTGCCGGCAGATCGATTCGAGCGCAGGTGGGAGCCGGAGGATCGAGGGACAGGAGGTTCGGAGAAGGAAGACGCTTTGAGCTGAATGAGATCGAGAGGTACCGGCTAAAAGCAAACGAGAACAAATCAGAACGACGTTGACGGAGGTGAGGAGAAGCTTCAGTACTCACTCGTCGACTGATCAAGTACCTCTGCTTCCCATCTCGATCAGGTCGAGGTGCTTTCGTCGTGACGACTGAGGAGAGATCGAACGATGTCAGCGGCACTTCAGCAGTTCGAGCAGTTCGAGCACTCACGATAGTTGTCGAGTAGAATGAGGTGTGCTTCTTGGAACTGATCTGTGAAGCCAGTTCCGTCCGGTCTTCGGTACACCTTACTCGACATGAAATGCCTTCTCGATTCATCGAGCAATTCGAGGTCCTTGTTTTTCCCGAATTCAGGATGTCAGTTCATGATCAGCAGTACGAATAGATTGAGTAACGTACATGTAGATCACCTTGTTTCCTCACGAGATTCTTCTCCCACTCCCTCAAACTAACCTTCCCCTTCATCTCTCCGACTCCGTTATCCGCTTCCTTCCCTTGTTGCCTGATAACCTTGATAGCTCCTTCCCGAGAGCGAAGAATGTCATCGACTCGACTTCGAATGATGAGAGGGTTGAATCGGATGCGAAGACATAGGCGAAAACGGCGGCGAGGTACGACATGCCTTGCACATACGAGATACCGGGGTTCAAGAAGGCGTACATGAAGAGTGGTCGAAGAAGAGCTTGTCGACGGGTTGAAGGTCGAGAGGGCGAATTAGAAGGGGAAGAATCGGGAAAGTGAGAAGCGGGTCTAGGTGTTGCGGGAGACTGTGGAGAGGTAGAGGGAGGTATATTTGTAGAGGTGGTTTCGACTTCTAGGGGTGTATCGAGCGTGAGAGTCGGATTTGAAGCATTGAGGGAATCTTTCGAGATATGAATTCGTTCGTTTTGCGACAACTCTTGCGAATCTGGATTCGCTAGCTTGTTCGCCGACTCTCGATCTGAGTTGTCGAGCACGCGGATCCTCCTCCATAGCGAGTCTTCTCCGTGTTCTCCTTCTGTATCGGGTTTCCCTCCAAACCATCCCATTTGTCCGAAAGTCCTCTCAACATCACGCTCTATTTCCCGCAGCAACTTGTCATAACAATGTAAAGGTTCTTTGTGGTCTGGCGGAGGCAGAGCGGTGATGCGAGTATCGACCTCGGAGAGAAAAGCGGAGTACTGAGAGGAAAGGGACGAAGGGGAAGCAAGGTTGAGGAGTCGACTGTAGGCGGCAGGACGGATTCGAGGAGGTTCGTCGGGGATACCTGATGATGCACGAGCAAAGTCAGCAACGCCCTCTGCTGCAGGAGTTCGATTGAAGGAGTGAGTAGTAAGTCCGGACGAACCTTCTTGCGCTAATCGTCTCAATTCTTGCTCTCTCCAGTCGTTCTCGTATCCTTGTTGATTTCCACCATTCAGAATCGATTCCTCTTTGTCGGATGAGGTTGATGAATCACGAGTTGTTGAAGGATCTTCAATCCTAGACGGCGATTGAAGGAGGAACTCGAATCGTTCTAGCCTATACCAGACAGTACATGTATGATTAGTAGAGCACCCTACAGCTTGCAGAGGCTATTAAAGGCGAGTTTAGTACGAACCTTTGTTGTCGGCTAACCATCTGATCTCAACCTTGAAGCTCGCTACGGAACGACTCGAGACGCCTCTGTATCGATCAAAGATATCTTGTAGTATGAACGGCAGCTTGAGGTGAAAGTCGAGCAGATTCGATGTTGTTGGTTGAAAGGAGAGAAGCGATTTCGCAAGGGGTGAGCGAATCGACTTATCTCACTCTGAGCAGATTGCACCCGCACTGTTCGACACACTTTCATCTGTATCAGAAAGGTCACAGTGCAAGAGACCGACGACGACCTATCTCGCACGAAAGGAGAAGGAAAGATTCGGAAAATGCACAAAAGGTTTCAGTTCGGATAGGGCACAACGACGACAAGGTATAGCTGCAAGAGAAGGCAAACGAATGAGGAGGAAGAGGAAGCGGGAAAGAGGAAGGGAAAAGCTTAAAGTGTCGGGGCAAGTCTAGTCTACTTCGGTTTCAATGCGTTCAAGCTCTTCCTTGACCTCGTCCATTGTTACATCCTTGGACTTCTTCTCCATCTTCTCCATCTCGAGGCCCTGTACTCTCTGCAAGTCTTTCTTCTCTCCCTCCACCTTCTTCAACTGGCCCTTCACCTTTCTAAACTGACCCTCGAGGTTACTCTGCTTTTTCCCGAGCTTCTCACTCTTCTCCCTCTCCCTCAACAACGCTTTCCCAAGCTCTTCAATCTTCTCCCTCTCCCTCAACAACTGAGCCTCCAATTCGGTTTTCTTTTCTTCCCATGCGGTTGCGGCATCGGAGACTGCCAGAGAATTCGAGAGAAATTCAGCGACTGGACGAGTGGGATCAGCAAATCAGGGAGAAGAGACGCACCGTTGTTGTTGTGGATATGGAAATGATTATCTGTTTCACCAAAGACGAGACGAAGGAGAAGAAGAAGGACCACCGAGCATAGCAGAAAGGAGAAGTAGAAAGGAGAAGTTTTGATCAGCAAAATTGACTTCAGCATGAGGAGAGATACTGAAGTTGGGCTCACAAATCGTTGTAGCATTGTTATTTACATTGCTTGTCATGTCGTGAGTAAGTTGAGGGAGGGAAAGGAAGAGGGAGGAAGAGAAAAATGAGAGAAGGGAGAGGGAGCGGAGAGGAGGAGGGTTGAGAGATTGTGAGGGATCGGAGGCGTTTATGTATCTACAGTAGCTCCAAGTAGAAGGTGCTGGATGAGGGCAGTGGCGTGTGAGAGTGAGAAGAAAGAGGGAAAGGGATTTGTTGATTCGACAACAGTTGGAAAAGCACCAACAACCAGTGAATTCTCCTTGATATAGACTCGTAGATTACTGTAACAGCGTTCCCGCCGTCCTACTCCCATCCCACGCGATCATTGTAAAGTTTTTCGACCCAAATTCTTTCTTTCGCATTCAACCAAGTCGTCGTCGAACTCCCCTCCCCTACTCGCGATCAAACTAGGACACGACTGACATGTATGCATGCAACCGAGTCAGATCGAACAGTACACGAGGTCGAGTAGAGTGAACATTCATCACTTACCTCCCTCTTTCGCTCCATCTTGCGAAATCATCAAAACCACGAATAAAAGTAGGTTAGACTGTACGATATCGAGGCGGAGGTCTACATCGAGACGTCTTCATCCACATCAACGTCGACATCCGAAACAAGAACGAGCACACGAGCAATGAAGCTAAAGCAGCGAACGAAGCGAGTCGAAAGAAAAAATCGTCAGTTGCGAGGAGAGTCGGAAGTAGAGTATTGACTGAAGGTGCTTCTCACAGTGGAAGCGACGCCTGATGCTGATTGGGAAGCAAAGGCATTGGTCAGTGGAATTATAGGAGAAGGATCGTTCGAAACTCACCTTCGGAGAATTCGCGAAATGAGTTGAGCAGTCTCTCTCGTGCGGTTCTACCCTCCCTGTTCCGTTCCAGGTTATAGCAATGTCGAAACACTACGGCAGAAGCTTCCTAAGCAGGGATAGAGCAGTCTCTTCAACGGTGAGATCGAGAAAACGAATCGTTTAATATTATCGTTTCGAGGGAACTTTCGGATCGACTACGTTCTGACTTCCGAGCTTCGGCTATCCCAGGTGTAGCCTCTTTGATGGCCAAGGTGATCGCCGGAAGATTTGAAGTGATTTTGTTGGGGGACTTGACTCGAGTGGACTGAGAAGTTGGGAAATCGAAAACTGATATCGTTCCATTTGCGGGAGGTCGGAGCAGGGAAAGGATCCACGATTGCGCGATCAAGTAAGAGAGCAGTGGGAAGTGCATAGGGAGCGTCGTGGGAGAAGGAAAGACCGACTTTCCAAACTTTTCAGATCTTCAGAGTTTTGGAGGCGACTTTCTACCAACAACAGTTCCGACGACCCTCGAGGCCAGCCTAGTAATCGATGAAAGAAATCTACACCCCAAACTCCACACTCTGAGGCATTCTCAACAGCTCCTCTCTTCGACTTCTTCGTTCTCCATTCGTCACCGATCTCACTCGCATAAATCAATCACCGAAATGCAGACGAACAGGACAGACTTGAAGCGACACCATCAAGCTAGCTACTGATTCAATTCACAGTACTAGGCTAGTCTCTGATAGGGCAGCGGGAAGGAGGAGAACACGAAATCATCCGAGATCCTCTGCACAGTGCGTAGACATAGATTTAGAAAGGGTATAGAGATAAGCAAGCAAGTAGTGTATGTTCCGAAACCAGCGGAGATGGAAAATAACGTAAAAAAAAAACGGTGCGAAAGAGTTGGGTGAATATAGGAAAGAAGGGAGTGAAGACATTGTACTGATAACCGAATAGTTGCTGTAGAAGGGTGCAAGGTTGAAAGATTGCGGATACATAGCTCGGTGGGAGGTGAGAGAGAGGTCGAAAGGGAAGAGATCGGTGAGAAGTGTCTGTGAAATAGGTCTTGATGGAAGGTCGTTGCGACGGGGTTTGCATAAGATGAATCGAGGGAGAAGAAGGGGGAATAGAGAGAGGTTGTAGCTAGCTACGCGACGATGATCAACTCGTAAAGAACATGATAAGCTCCTGTCCTCATCGAGACGTGCAGCCTCTTCTCGACGGGAGTCTCAGCTTCGATGCTCGACTGTGCGAGTGAAGCAGAGGATAGAGAAGAGCCGCTAGAAGGTCGAAGGTCGACTGGAGGAGTTTGCGAAGAGGAGATGGCGGAACCATCAAAGGTGAGGTGAAGGTGAGATCCCGTGATGAATTGAGCCTGTTGTCGTACACGCTCAGTCAGCGTGGCGATACTTGCGAAGGAAAACAGCCTGAACTCACGAGTCGACCCGAGAAAGCGTTGCGAATCTCGATGATCGTCGGGGAGATTGCGACTGTGTTCGAAAGAAACCTGGTCAGCTCACGTTATTTGCTACAGATGATTGAGGAAGCTTACAGATGTAGGGGAAGCAAGGTTTCGATTCCCACTCGATACAAGGTCCTTCGATGGGTTCTCCGTGTCGTCCGACGTGAAACGCAAAGTCTGTGGAATCGACCTGTCAGTCTGCGATAGCCGTGTGGGAAGGGAGAGAGATTGATATACCAGCGTAGACGAGTAGGAATTTGCTATCAGCTATCCGGAACATTCCGAGTGTCGGAACTTCTTCGCAACGTTTGGCGAGAGCGGCGAAGTTACGATTGTGTCGAACAGAGGGAAAGTCAGACACAGTCATCGTTCTAGACGAGATTGTCAATGTCAGTCAGTTTCAGCATACGTAAGACAGAGGAAGAGAGGAAAGGAGCAAACCTCATCGATTCGAGATCCATGATTTCGACACCTCTCGAACCAATCAAGGCGAGCTTGCTTCGTTGGAATTGCAGTGAAGTGACGAGTGAAGGCCTACAGCGATCCAATAATCAGTAAATGAGATAGAGGAGGATTGAGAAGATGCGACGTACTTGAAGAACTCCTTGTGAACTCGAAACCACTCAGGTCGTCCAGTTCCGAAGCCAAGAAACCGATGACCGCTCGAGCCAGCCTTCGCTCGGTCGTTCTGACTGACTGGCTCAAGCGCTTTGAAGACACTCTCCTTGACTCCAGACTTCTTTGCGTCTGTTCGTAGCAAAGTCGAAAAAATCAGTTTCGCTCTCAAAATTGATCCGAGAAAGATCTCGCTTACAGATGACGAGAGTGCGAGGATCTGTGTCTCCGACTTTGCCGATATGGAAGAACGAGACATCTTTCTGCCCACTGAGCCTTTGAGGAGCTTTATTCGCTTGATCGAGTCTGTTCGCAGTCTTTGTCGGGATCAACGCTTCGAGAGCATCTGTCGAGCGTGTAGGAGTCAGGAGTCAGTTCCTGCAGATAATGAGAACAGCGAGAGTGAGTACTCACAAGCTACGAGGACCTTGTTCGCAACGACGAGCAAGAAAGAGAAATCGGGTAGAACTGCACACTGGGTGATACCGCTCAAGTGAACGACTTGTTGCATCGATGAAGGTCGACCTCTCCATCCGATGAAGATTCCTTCCTGACATCCTGCGATGATCAACCATAAACCGTCGATAGTTTGTAGAGGAGTTGAGCAAGTAGGTTTCGCGAACTGCTTCGATCCTTGAGCTGAATTCGTATTGAGCGATCCAATCGTTGAGGTTGTACCGAAGGTAGCGTCGGCGAGTGCTTCCAACCTCACGACTCGATTCGCTTCTTGACGTTGAACTCGGAGCGAAACAGCTTCTTTCAGTTTCTTCTCCCATTCTAATCGTTGTGCTGGAGTATCGACGTAGACGTAGACGAGACCGTCGAATCGCCCCATCTGGAAGAAGGAGATCGGATAGAGGAGAGAGGAGTTTTGAGCGGGGTAAGTGGCAGAAGGAGCCGAAGGTTGAGGACTGCCGGCAGATCGATTCGAGCGCAGGTGGGAGCCGGAGGATCGAGGGACAGGAGGTTCGGAGAAGGAAGACGCTTTGAGCTGAATGAGATCGAGAGGTACCGGCTAAAAGCAAACGAGAACAAATCAGAACGACGTTGACGGAGGTGAGGAGAAGCTTCAGTACTCACTCGTCGACTGATCAAGTACCTCTGCTTCCCATCTCGATCAGGTCGAGGTGCTTTCGTCGTGACGACTGAGGAGAGATCGAACGATGTCAGCGGCACTTCAGCAGTTCGAGCAGTTCGAGCACTCACGATAGTTGTCGAGTAGAATGAGGTGTGCTTCTTGGAACTGATCTGTGAAGCCAGTTCCGTCCGGTCTTCGGTACACCTTACTCGACATGAAATGCCTTCTCGATTCATCGAGCAATTCGAGGTCCTTGTTTTTCCCGAATTCAGGATGTCAGTTCATGATCAGCAGTACGAATAGATTGAGTAACGTACATGTAGATCACCTTGTTTCCTCACGAGATTCTTCTCCCACTCCCTCAAACTAACCTTCCCCTTCATCTCTCCGACTCCGTTATCCGCTTCCTTCCCTTGTTGCCTGATAACCTTGATAGCTCCTTCCCGAGAGCGAAGAATGTCATCGACTCGACTTCGAATGATGAGAGGGTTGAATCGGATGCGAAGACATAGGCGAAAACGGCGGCGAGGTACGACATGCCTTGCACATACGAGATACCGGGGTTCAAGAAGGCGTACATGAAGAGTGGTCGAAGAAGAGCTTGTCGACGGGTTGAAGGTCGAGAGGGCGAATTAGAAGGGGAAGAATCGGGAAAGTGAGAAGCGGGTCTAGGTGTTGCGGGAGACTGTGGAGAGGTAGAGGGAGGTATATTTGTAGAGGTGGTTTCGACTTCTAGGGGTGTATCGAGCGTGAGAGTCGGATTTGAAGCATTGAGGGAATCTTTCGAGATATGAATTCGTTCGTTTTGCGACAACTCTTGCGAATCTGGATTCGCTAGCTTGTTCGCCGACTCTCGATCTGAGTTGTCGAGCACGCGGATCCTCCTCCATAGCGAGTCTTCTCCGTGTTCTCCTTCTGTATCGGGTTTCCCTCCAAACCATCCCATTTGTCCGAAAGTCCTCTCAACATCACGCTCTATTTCCCGCAGCAACTTGTCATAACAATGTAAAGGTTCTTTGTGGTCTGGCGGAGGCAGAGCGGTGATGCGAGTATCGACCTCGGAGAGAAAAGCGGAGTACTGAGAGGAAAGGGACGAAGGGGAAGCAAGGTTGAGGAGTCGACTGTAGGCGGCAGGACGGATTCGAGGAGGTTCGTCGGGGATACCTGATGATGCACGAGCAAAGTCAGCAACGCCCTCTGCTGCAGGAGTTCGATTGAAGGAGTGAGTAGTAAGTCCGGACGAACCTTCTTGCGCTAATCGTCTCAATTCTTGCTCTCTCCAGTCGTTCTCGTATCCTTGTTGATTTCCACCATTCAGAATCGATTCCTCTTTGTCGGATGAGGTTGATGAATCACGAGTTGTTGAAGGATCTTCAATCCTAGACGGCGATTGAAGGAGGAACTCGAATCGTTCTAGCCTATACCAGACAGTACATGTATGATTAGTAGAGCACCCTACAGCTTGCAGAGGCTATTAAAGGCGAGTTTAGTACGAACCTTTGTTGTCGGCTAACCATCTGATCTCAACCTTGAAGCTCGCTACGGAACGACTCGAGACGCCTCTGTATCGATCAAAGATATCTTGTAGTATGAACGGCAGCTTGAGGTGAAAGTCGAGCAGATTCGATGTTGTTGGTTGAAAGGAGAGAAGCGATTTCGCAAGGGGTGAGCGAATCGACTTATCTCACTCTGAGCAGATTGCACCCGCACTGTTCGACACACTTTCATCTGTATCAGAAAGGTCACAGTGCAAGAGACCGACGACGACCTATCTCGCACGAAAGGAGAAGGAAAGATTCGGAAAATGCACAAAAGGTTTCAGTTCGGATAGGGCACAACGACGACAAGGTATAGCTGCAAGAGAAGGCAAACGAATGAGGAGGAAGAGGAAGCGGGAAAGAGGAAGGGAAAAGCTTAAAGTGTCGGGGCAAGTCTAGTCTACTTCGGTTTCAATGCGTTCAAGCTCTTCCTTGACCTCGTCCATTGTTACATCCTTGGACTTCTTCTCCATCTTCTCCATCTCGAGGCCCTGTACTCTCTGCAAGTCTTTCTTCTCTCCCTCCACCTTCTTCAACTGGCCCTTCACCTTTCTAAACTGACCCTCGAGGTTACTCTGCTTTTTCCCGAGCTTCTCACTCTTCTCCCTCTCCCTCAACAACGCTTTCCCAAGCTCTTCAATCTTCTCCCTCTCCCTCAACAACTGAGCCTCCAATTCGGTTTTCTTTTCTTCCCATGCGGTTGCGGCATCGGAGACTGCCAGAGAATTCGAGAGAAATTCAGCGACTGGACGAGTGGGATCAGCAAATCAGGGAGAAGAGACGCACCGTTGTTGTTGTGGATATGGAAATGATTATCTGTTTCACCAAAGACGAGACGAAGGAGAAGAAGAAGGACCACCGAGCATAGCAGAAAGGAGAAGTAGAAAGGAGAAGTTTTGATCAGCAAAATTGACTTCAGCATGAGGAGAGATACTGAAGTTGGGCTCACAAATCGTTGTAGCATTGTTATTTACATTGCTTGTCATGTCGTGAGTAAGTTGAGGGAGGGAAAGGAAGAGGGAGGAAGAGAAAAATGAGAGAAGGGAGAGGGAGCGGAGAGGAGGAGGGTTGAGAGATTGTGAGGGATCGGAGGCGTTTATGTATCTACAGTAGCTCCAAGTAGAAGGTGCTGGATGAGGGCAGTGGCGTGTGAGAGTGAGAAGAAAGAGGGAAAGGGATTTGTTGATTCGACAACAGTTGGAAAAGCACCAACAACCAGTGAATTCTCCTTGATATAGACTCGTAGATTACTGTAACAGCGTTCCCGCCGTCCTACTCCCATCCCACGCGATCATTGTAAAGTTTTTCGACCCAAATTCTTTCTTTCGCATTCAACCAAGTCGTCGTCGAACTCCCCTCCCCTACTCGCGATCAAACTAGGACACGACTGACATGTATGCATGCAACCGAGTCAGATCGAACAGTACACGAGGTCGAGTAGAGTGAACATTCATCACTTACCTCCCTCTTTCGCTCCATCTTGCGAAATCATCAAAACCACGAATAAAAGTAGGTTAGACTGTACGATATCGAGGCGGAGGTCTACATCGAGACGTCTTCATCCACATCAACGTCGACATCCGAAACAAGAACGAGCACACGAGCAATGAAGCTAAAGCAGCGAACGAAGCGAGTCGAAAGAAAAAATCGTCAGTTGCGAGGAGAGTCGGAAGTAGAGTATTGACTGAAGGTGCTTCTCACAGTGGAAGCGACGCCTGATGCTGATTGGGAAGCAAAGGCATTGGTCAGTGGAATTATAGGAGAAGGATCGTTCGAAACTCACCTTCGGAGAATTCGCGAAATGAGTTGAGCAGTCTCTCTCGTGCGGTTCTACCCTCCCTGTTCCGTTCCAGGTTATAGCAATGTCGAAACACTACGGCAGAAGCTTCCTAAGCAGGGATAGAGCAGTCTCTTCAACGGTGAGATCGAGAAAACGAATCGTTTAATATTATCGTTTCGAGGGAACTTTCGGATCGACTACGTTCTGACTTCCGAGCTTCGGCTATCCCAGGTGTAGCCTCTTTGATGGCCAAGGTGATCGCCGGAAGATTTGAAGTGATTTTGTTGGGGGACTTGACTCGAGTGGACTGAGAAGTTGGGAAATCGAAAACTGATATCGTTCCATTTGCGGGAGGTCGGAGCAGGGAAAGGATCCACGATTGCGCGATCAAGTAAGAGAGCAGTGGGAAGTGCATAGGGAGCGTCGTGGGAGAAGGAAAGACCGACTTTCCAAACTTTTCAGATCTTCAGAGTTTTGGAGGCGACTTTCTACCAACAACAGTTCCGACGACCCTCGAGGCCAGCCTAGTAATCGATGAAAGAAATCTACACCCCAAACTCCACACTCTGAGGCATTCTCAACAGCTCCTCTCTTCGACTTCTTCGTTCTCCATTCGTCACCGATCTCACTCGCATAAATCAATCACCGAAATGCAGACGAACAGGACAGACTTGAAGCGACACCATCAAGCTAGCTACTGATTCAATTCACAGTACTAGGCTAGTCTCTGATAGGGCAGCGGGAAGGAGGAGAACACGAAATCATCCGAGATCCTCTGCACAGTGCGTAGACATAGATTTAGAAAGGGTATAGAGATAAGCAAGCAAGTAGTGTATGTTCCGAAACCAGCGGAGATGGAAAATAACGTAAAAAAAAAACGGTGCGAAAGAGTTGGGTGAATATAGGAAAGAAGGGAGTGAAGACATTGTACTGATAACCGAATAGTTGCTGTAGAAGGGTGCAAGGTTGAAAGATTGCGGATACATAGCTCGGTGGGAGGTGAGAGAGAGGTCGAAAGGGAAGAGATCGGTGAGAAGTGTCTGTGAAATAGGTCTTGATGGAAGGTCGTTGCGACGGGGTTTGCATAAGATGAATCGAGGGAGAAGAAGGGGGAATAGAGAGAGGTTGTAGCTAGCTACGCGACGATGATCAACTCGTAAAGAACATGATAAGCTCCTGTCCTCATCGAGACGTGCAGCCTCTTCTCGACGGGAGTCTCAGCTTCGATGCTCGACTGTGCGAGTGAAGCAGAGGATAGAGAAGAGCCGCTAGAAGGTCGAAGGTCGACTGGAGGAGTTTGCGAAGAGGAGATGGCGGAACCATCAAAGGTGAGGTGAAGGTGAGATCCCGTGATGAATTGAGCCTGTTGTCGTACACGCTCAGTCAGCGTGGCGATACTTGCGAAGGAAAACAGCCTGAACTCACGAGTCGACCCGAGAAAGCGTTGCGAATCTCGATGATCGTCGGGGAGATTGCGACTGTGTTCGAAAGAAACCTGGTCAGCTCACGTTATTTGCTACAGATGATTGAGGAAGCTTACAGATGTAGGGGAAGCAAGGTTTCGATTCCCACTCGATACAAGGTCCTTCGATGGGTTCTCCGTGTCGTCCGACGTGAAACGCAAAGTCTGTGGAATCGACCTGTCAGTCTGCGATAGCCGTGTGGGAAGGGAGAGAGATTGATATACCAGCGTAGACGAGTAGGAATTTGCTATCAGCTATCCGGAACATTCCGAGTGTCGGAACTTCTTCGCAACGTTTGGCGAGAGCGGCGAAGTTACGATTGTGTCGAACAGAGGGAAAGTCAGACACAGTCATCGTTCTAGACGAGATTGTCAATGTCAGTCAGTTTCAGCATACGTAAGACAGAGGAAGAGAGGAAAGGAGCAAACCTCATCGATTCGAGATCCATGATTTCGACACCTCTCGAACCAATCAAGGCGAGCTTGCTTCGTTGGAATTGCAGTGAAGTGACGAGTGAAGGCCTACAGCGATCCAATAATCAGTAAATGAGATAGAGGAGGATTGAGAAGATGCGACGTACTTGAAGAACTCCTTGTGAACTCGAAACCACTCAGGTCGTCCAGTTCCGAAGCCAAGAAACCGATGACCGCTCGAGCCAGCCTTCGCTCGGTCGTTCTGACTGACTGGCTCAAGCGCTTTGAAGACACTCTCCTTGACTCCAGACTTCTTTGCGTCTGTTCGTAGCAAAGTCGAAAAAATCAGTTTCGCTCTCAAAATTGATCCGAGAAAGATCTCGCTTACAGATGACGAGAGTGCGAGGATCTGTGTCTCCGACTTTGCCGATATGGAAGAACGAGACATCTTTCTGCCCACTGAGCCTTTGAGGAGCTTTATTCGCTTGATCGAGTCTGTTCGCAGTCTTTGTCGGGATCAACGCTTCGAGAGCATCTGTCGAGCGTGTAGGAGTCAGGAGTCAGTTCCTGCAGATAATGAGAATAGCGAGAGTGAGTACTCACAAGCTACGAGGACCTTGTTCGCAACGACGAGCAAGAAAGAGAAATCGGGTAGAACTGCACACTGGGTGATACCGCTCAAGTGAACGACTTGTTGCATCGATGAAGGTC
>Ga0308169_10004447_pt1 | contig 13113 bp, 13 predicted proteins | sample PhyBR1_2_FD_202139 | JGI IMG/M metagenome (GOLD analysis project Ga0308169, IMG submission 202139) | Phyllosphere microbial communities from UC Gill Tract Community Farm, Albany, California, United States - DLSLSB.R1 | ecosystem: Host-associated > Plants > Phyllosphere > Unclassified | place...
TAGGTCTCGCGGAGGTCGGCGGGCGTCCGCGTGCGGGTGCCGCCGACGTAGATGCCGTTGTCGATGAGTGCCATGGGCGGGTCTCCTGTCGGTGCAGGAAGCGGGTGGTCGCGAGTCCGGAGGACGGGGGCGGGCGAGCCGGGCGTCGACCCGCGGCGGGCCGATCCGGTCAGATCCGGAACGCTCCCGCGGGGTGGCGGGTGCGTCCCTGACGATCATGATCACCGGTCATGTCGCGACTCACCTGCCTCTCGGGTCGTGCGTTCGTCGTGCTGTCGTGCGGCCCCGGGCGGGGCCGGCCGGGGCCGGCCCGGTCGGGCCTCCCGCAGCCTACTGCGGCCCGGTGGCCGGGAGCGCGCCTCCTCACGGCATCCCTACGCCGGCCGCCGGAGGCGCAGGGCGCACGGCCCAGGGTGCACGGCGCGACGTGCGCCGCCGCCGTCAGCTCCGCCGTCAGCTCCGCCGGCAGAACGCCGCGACGAGGTCCACGGCCGCTCCGAACTCCGCCAGCTGGGGCCGGTCGAGGAACGCGTGCCGCGTCCCGGGCAGCACGTGCCGCTCGAGCGAGGCCCCGGAGGCGCGCAGCTCGTCGGCGAACACGTCGCCCGACGCGCGCATCGCGTCGTTCTCGGCGTCGACCATCAGCGTCGGCGGGAACCCGGCGAGGTCGTGCCCGCCGGCGAACGCGTGACGCTCGGCGAGCGCCGCGGCCGTGCCGGCGTAGTTGCGGTTCATCAGGTCGAGGCCCCGGCGCGAGTGCGACAGGCGCCGGTGCCCGCGCACCGACCGCTGCAGCTCCCGGTCGACCGGCAGCCGCGGGTGGAAGAACCCGTAGCCGAGCACGACGCCGCGGGGCGCTTCCCCGTCGTCGATCGCCCGCAGCGTCGCAGCCGCCGACAAGCAGGCCCCGGCGCTGGCTCCGCCGATCAGGGCGCCGCCGGGCGTCGACGCGGCGACCGCGCGCCACACCGCCGACACGTCGTCGGCCGGCCCGGGGTGGCGGGCCCGGCCCCGCACCTCCTTCGGGAGCACGCCCTGGCGAGCACCGGGGCGGGCACCGCGCCCGCCCCGCCCGACCCGCCCCACGAGCGGCCAGGGCGACAACCGGTAGTCGACCGTCACGACGCCGACCCCGCGGTGCGCGAGGGCGGACGCGACCTCGTGGGCCTCCGGCTGGTCGAGCCCGCCCCGGAAGAACCCTCCGCCGTGGGCCCAGACGAGCACGGGGGCGGGCCGCGACTCCTCGGGGCTCGACGCCCCGGCGGGGACGCTCGCGACGTACCGCCGCACGGGCACCCCCGCGACCACGCCGTCGACGGGTGCGTCGCGCCGCGTCACGAGATCACCGTCGCGTCACGGGAACGCGTGACGCGACGCAGGAGCCGTGACGCGACCCACCGCCTCCCACTCACTGCCCGCGCAGCACGGTGGCGCGGGCGGCGTCGCGCTCCGCATCGGTGATGACGCCGCGGCCGCGCAGGTCGTCGAGCCCGGCGAGGCGCGCCTCGACCGACTTCTCGGGCTGAAGCACCGACGAGTCGCGGAGCTTCGCGGCGAGCTCGGCGTCGAAGGTCAGCGGGTTGATGCCCCGCTTGCGGGCGGCCACGACCTTGACGACGAGGAGCACGACCATGCCCACGACGATCACGCCGATGACGAAGCCCGCGAGCGTGATGCCGGTGTCGAAGGCGCCGGGGCTGGATCCGGGGACGAGTGAGAGCGACATCGCCCCAGTCTCACAGAGGCAGACCGACCGGTCGAGCCTGCCTGGTCGAGCCCGCCTGGCCGGGTCGCCGCGATCTGCCGCCCCGGGGCGCGAGGCGGAGCCGGCGACCGCCCGGCGCAGGAGCAGGGCGCAGGAGGCGCGGCGCAGGTCGTTCATGGACTCCGCCCCTACGGTCGGCGTCGTCCACCGCCCCCGTCTCCCGAGGAGCCCCCATGACCGACGTCAGCGTCCCGCTCGGCGCCACCGCCCGCGTGCTCGAGCTCAGCTACACGACCCTCAACCCCGACAAGCCCTTCGTGGAGGCGACGCTCACCTTCCACGACAACGGCTCGTACCGGATCGTCTCGGCCGGCGAGGACCACTTCGGCTCGTGGGTCTCGCTCGACGAGCGTCGCGTCGTCTTCCTGTCGTGGCCCTCCCCCGACTGGGACGACGACGTCGCCATGCACACCCTCGCCTTCGGCGACGACGGCCGGTTCACGCAGGAACTCGTCCGCCAGGGCGGCGTCGTCAGCCACCAGGACGGCACCTGGTCGGAGGCGCCCCGCCCGTAGCCGCCCGGCCGCGGCCGCGGCCCGGGCCGGCCCGGGCACGCCGCACCGCGCCTCCTACCGGCCCGCCTCCCAGTGCACCCGCACCTGGTCGGCCGTCAGCACCACCGAGTACACCGCCGCGTAGCGCAGCCCGCCGGAGAAGGACGCGGACTCCGGAGGCACGGGCCAGCCCGAGGGGATCGTCCCGCTCCCGACGCGCCAGTACCCGTCGTAGTCCATCGCCGACTGCACCGTGGCGTCGTAGGCGACGCGGCGCCCGTCGAGGTACATCACCATGCCGCCCTTCGGCGTGTAGGTCACCGCGACGTGGTGCCAGGCGCCGTCGACGACCGAGGTGGTGGTGCGCACCGTCTGCACGTTCCGCGGCTTCTGCCCGTAGATGAGGCGACCCTCGGCGCTGACGTAGAGCAGCCGGTCGGCCTGCGTGGACGGGCCCGTCGCCGCGTCGCCGAAGCCGACGAGCACGCCCTGCGGCTTCGTCGTGCGGAACCAGGTCTCCATGCTGAACGTCTGCGGGTCCGACTGCTGCGTCGGGTAGGTGACGTAGCTCGTCGAGCCGTCGGGGTCGTACGCGAGCCCAGGGTCGCGGGGGCAGCTCGGCCGCGGGGCCCGGGCGCCCGTCCCGTGCCCGCCGATGTAGGCGCCGGTCGCCGAGTGGCCCGAGACGTCGGTCGCCCGCTGCGTGGGCTGCACGGCGAACGCGTCGAGCTGCAGGCCGGTGGCGTCCCGGGTCTCGTAGGCCGCGCCTCCGGGGGTGCCGATCGCGACGCCGGCCCGGCCGGTCTCGGTGATGCTCGTGTCGGTCACGGCGATGACCTGGGCGCCGCCGACCAGCACGCGGATCGTCGACCCCACGAGGTCGAGCGACAAGCGCGTCGTGCTGCCCTCGGCGAGCGTCGCCGCCGAGGTGCCGAGCAGGGTGCGCGTGCCGTCGACCATGGACCAGAGCGCCCAGCGCGCGTCGGCCTGCTCGTACCGGGCCGTGTAGTACGTGCCCGTCTTGAACGTCGCCGAACCCGTGTTCAGGCGGCCGACCACGCCCACGGCGTCGCCCGCGACCGTGGTGCGGACGTACACGTCGGCGCTCACCGTGTAGTTCGGGCTGCTCGAGGCCGGGTCGGAGCGGTGCAGCGAGAAGGCGGTGCTGCCCGCCTTCCGCAGGCGGCCCGCGCCCGTGACCACGGAGTCGGCGTCTCCCGCGGCCTGCTTGATCCAGGTGCCGCCGCTCTCGCCCGTGTGGGTCTGCAGGGTCGTCCCCGCCGGGTCGGTGAAGGAGTCGCGGGTGAGCTGCGCGATCGGGGCCTCGTCGAGCGGCCACTGGAAGACCGCGCCGTCGCGCACCGGGGCCCACGCGTCGGCGCAGCGGAAGTACGTCGCCGTCTGCAGCTGGTCGGCGGTGTTCGCGACGGAGGCGGTGAAGGCGGCGCTCGTGCCCTCCGTCGACCCGGTCGCGAGGCCCAGCCCGGCGACGAGGGCGACGGCGGCCGCGACCGCGAGGGGGCGGAGGACGCCGCGGCCGGACGGCCCGAGGAGGCGCGTGCCCCGTCGCCGAGGCAGCCCGAGGAGGCGCGGGTCGGGGGAGCGCGGGAGCCGCGGTCGCGAGCTCCGGTGCCGGGCCGTCACCGCGCCTCCCCCGGTCCTGCCGTCGACGCGGGCACCGCGGACGCGGAGGCGGTCGACGCGGCACGCCGCCGTCCGTGCGCGGGCCGCGGCAGCCCCGCCGGCAGCCCGACGGTCAGCACGCCGATCAGCGGCGACGCGCAGAGCAGCGCCACGACGAGCCAGCCGACGAGCGGCAGGTGGAGGGACGTGGTCAGGGCGACGACGTCCACGCCCGCAGGCACGGGGACGTGGCCGACCGCGCCGCTGACGAGGTCGGCGTGGCCGCCGTCGGGCGCCTGCACGCGCACGGGCGCGAGACCGGTCGAGACGACGTGCGCCACGCCCCGGCCCGCAGCGTCGACGGTCGTCGAGAGCAGCACGACCCCGACGAACGGGCGCAGCGCCGACACGATGCCGAGCACGACGGCGCAGCCGGCGACGAGCCGGAGCGCCGAGCGGGTCGACCCCGCGGGCAGGCGCGTGCCGACCAGCCAGACCACGGCCGCCCCGGCCGCGAGCCACGGCAGCGCGCGCACGAGCCAGCCGAGCCCGGGCAGCAGGGCGGTCGCGCGGCCGACGAGGTCGTCGTCGGCGAGCAGCCAGGGGTCGACGGCGCCCGTGGTGTCGCCGCTCGTGCGGACGCCCTCGGGGCCGACCGAGGCCACGCGGTGCGTGAAGACCTCGCCGGGCACGGCCGGCGGTCGGAAGCTCACGACGTCGCCGGGGCGGAGGTCGGCGCCGGGGCCGGAGGCGCGGGTCGGCTCCGTGAGCACGAGCGTCCCGACCGGCGCCGCCTCGCCCATCGACGAGGAGGTCACGACGAACCAGCGCCCTCCCCCCTGGTGGAACGCCAGCGCCGCGACGCCCAGCGTCGCGGCGCCGAGGAGCGCGACCCCGACGGCGACCGCGCCGAGGCGGCGGGCGAGCGTCCCGCCGCCCCGGCGTGCGGAGGGCTCGCCGCCCCCCGGCGCGGCGGCCTCGTCGCTCCCGCGCGCGGCAGGCGCGGCGGGCGCGGCGGGCGCGGCGGGCGCGGACGTCAGCTCGTGAAGGTCCACGTCAGCGGCATGGAGGCCGTGAGCGACTGGTAGCTGTTGTCGGCCGAGGAGTCGAGCGAGACCACGAACGTGTAGGGCACGGTCGCCTGCCCGCTCGGGGCCGCGAGGGCGATCGGGCCCTTGGCGGCGAGCTCCTTCGCGGTGCCGGAGAAGACGGAGGCCCCGTCGCTCGTCGAGATGCCGACGCGGATCTTGGCGCAGAGGTCGGTGGCCGTGCCGGTCGTGGCGGAGCCCGCCGTGGCGGACTGGCTGCAGGCGCCGGGGGTCAGCGCGGAGGCGCGGACCACCGAGGTGCCCGTGTTCTGCAGCGTGATCTGGGTCGTCGCGGCGGGCCCGCCCGGGGTCATCGCGGTGTCGCCGCCGAACTTGTTGATCGTCGAGCAGGTGGCCGACGACGAGCCGGAGCCGCCGTCGGTGCTGCTGCAGGTGGCGCCGCTCTGGGTGCCGGGCACGGACGACGAGACCAGCGCCTCCTTCATCACCAGCGAGCCCGTGCCGGCGGTGTCCGCGGAGTTCGTGATGCTCGCCGTGAACGACGAGAGCGTGCCCGTCATCGAGAGGCTGAGCACGACCGTGCCGATGATCCCGGCCGCGAGGGCGAGGGGCGTGGTGCGGATGCGCCGGCGGCGCACGGAGACGTGGGAGGACATGGGGATCACCTTCTGGTCGGGAACGCGTGTCGGGTCGTGGCCGCCTCGGGAGCAGGGCCACGCGGCGGATGCCGCACGCAGCGGAGTGGACGCTAAGCGCGGTCGCGACGACGCGTCTCGGGCGTCGTGGCCCCAGTTCGAGGTGCGTTGCGTGCGTGGAGGCGGCCTGCCGCGCCGTTCTGCGGATCGGGCGGGGCGGGCGCTCCGCGTGCCGTCGCGGGTCGTCCGCCCAGCGCGGCGCGATGCGCGGTGCCGGCGCTGCGGTGGGGTGGCGGGGTGCGCAGGGCACGCCGCCGCTCGGGCACGCGCGGGCACCGCGCGAGCAGACCACCTCGTTCGGATGACTTCCGCAGCCTCTGCCGGGGGTCTGCACATCGCCGCCCACGACGATGGGCGCATGCCCGACTTCTCCCGCCTCCTGGGTGCCGCCGCCAAGGCGCTCGGCACCCCCTCCTCGTCCTCCTCCGCCGGCTCGGCCGGGGGCCGCTCCTCCGGCACCGACTGGCGCGACCTGGTCCGCACCGCCGCCGACAAGCTGACCGGCGACGCCCCGCAGCAGGGCGCAGGAGGCGCGGGCCGCGCTCCCGAGCAGCACCCGCGCCCGGACGCGCGGCCGCAGGGCACCCCGGGGCAGGGTCGGGCGACCGGTGCGCCCCAGCCGCTCCGCGCCTCCGAGGCCGACCGGATCGCGCTGGGCAAGTACGACTACCTGCTGCGCACCGCCGAGCCCGAGCAGCTGGAGCAGGTGCACCGCGACGCGTTCGCGCGGCTCACGCCGCCGCAGCGCGAGCTCGTGCAGGCGCGCCTCGTCGACGAGCTGCCGGCGCACGAGCAGCCCCGCAGCGGCGGCACCGACGACCTCGCCCGGGCGGCGACCCGCGGCGAGACGGCGCACCCGGGGCTGATGCAGCGCGTGCTCGGCGGCGGTGCGGGCGCCGGTGCGGGTGCGGGCCGCGAGAGCGCGGGCGGCCCTGGCCGCTCCCGCTCCGGAGCAGGGACGTTCGCCGCGGGCGCGGCGGCCGGCGCCGGCGTCGCCGCGCTCGGCGGCATCGCCCTCACGGTCGCGGCGGGGGCCGCGGTCAGCAGCGTGGCCGCACCGCTCCTTTCCGGCGCCCTGGCGGAGGGCGTCGATTTCGGCGGCCTGGCCGAGGGCTTCGGCCTCGAGGGCGTCGAGGGCCTGGGCGGAAGCCTCGGCGGCCTCACCGAGGGCGTCGACGGCCTGGCGCAGGCCGGCGAGGAGGGCCTGACCGGCCTCGGCGAGCAGGTCGGCGGCCTCGGCGAGGGCTTCACGATCCCCGGGCTCGGCGACCTGTTCGACCGCTGACGCCGCGCCTCCTCAGCTCCTCTGCTCCCCGGCTCCCCGGCCGATCGAGACGCCCCTCACGCGCCGGCGTCCCCCCCGGTCCGCGCCCGGTCAGGGCAAGACGAGGCAGGGCGAGGCGGGATCAGCTCCGGCCGTCGGAGGCGACGCACACCGAGCGTCGGCGCCGAGCCGCGAGCACCAGCCGGAGGCCCGCAGCGGCCAGCAGGCCACCGGCGACGGCCGAGGCGACCGCCGTGTCCGAGCCGGTGGAGGCCAGGCCGGCCGTCGTGCCGCCGCCCGCCGTGCCCGAGGGGACGGCCGCGGCGGCAGCCACGGCGTAGCGGACCGGCGCCGAGCCGGGCGAGCTGGTCGTGACGGCGCCTCCCGCCGCGAGGAACTGCACGGCGACGGTCGTGTAGCGGCCAGGAGCGACGGCGACGGTGCGCGACCAGGTCCCGTCGGCGGCGACCACGATCGGGTCGGCCGACGCCGCGGCCGCCGCGACGGCGTCCTCGGCCGGGCCGGACGACTGCGGCAGCTGATCGCCCGCGGTGGTCACGAGGGCGACGGACGCGCCGGGCGTGCCGGTGCCGCGGTAGGTGACGTCGCTGCTCACGGTGGCGCCGTCGGCCGGGCTCGTGACGACGGGAGCCGGGAGGACGACGTCGGCCACGGCCACCGTGATCGGCGCGGTCGCCGCGGCGGGCCCGGACCCGTTGGACGCGGTGAGCGTGAACGTCGACGAGCCCGCGGTCGTCGGGACGCCCGCCAGGGTGCCGTCGGCGCTCAGGACGAGCCCGGCGGGCAGGCTCCCGCTCGAGACCGAGAACGTCGGGGCCGGCACGCCGGAGGCGGTGAAGACGTACGAGTAGGCCGTCCCGACCGTGGCCGACACGGGCGGTGCCGCCGCCGTGAAGACGGGCGGGGCGGGCGGCGCCGGGGCAACCGTGATCGTGAGCGCGGCCGCCGCGTCGGCGGGGTCGGTGCCGTTGACGGCCGACACGGTGAAGGTCGACGTGCCCTCCGACGTCGGCGTGCCGGAGAGGAGGCCGTCCCGTCCGAGCACGAGGCCCTCGGGGAGGGCGCCGGCGGTGACCGCGAAGGCCGGGGTCGGGGTGCCGGTCGCCGCGAAGGCGTACGAGTAGGCCGCGCCCACGGTGGCGGCGGGCGGAGCCGCGGCGGTGATCGTGGGGGCGGTCCAGCGGATGACGGAGAGCGTGTCGCTCGTGTAGTTCGGCACGTAGACCGCCGTGCCGCCGGGCGTCACGGCGATGTCGCTGGGGGTGACGCCGACGGGAGTGCGGTCGCGCATGGCGAAGGTCGTCGTGTCGACGGCGAGGACGGCACCGGGCTGGTCGGCGAGGAGGTAGAGGATCGAGCCGTCGGGGCTCACGCCGACGTCCCCAGGGCGGTCGGCGAAGGTCAGCGTCGCGGTCGTCACCGAGGTCGCCACGTCGACCACGGTCAGGGACCTGTCGACCTGTCGGAAGGGGTCGCCGTAGTCCACGACGTAGACGCGCGCGCCGTCCGGGCTGACCGCCAGACGACCCGGGGCTCGCCCACGGGGGTCAGCTCCTCGACGCTCAGGTCGCCCGCGTCGACGACCGCGAGGACGTCGTCGACGCTGATGGTGGCGAAGAGCGTCTGCCCGTCCGGGCCGAGGGCGAGGGCCGTCACGTTGTCGACTGAGACCGCGGCCGTGCGGACCACGGCCTGCTGATCGACGTCGATGGCGACGACCAGCCCGCGAGGGCCGGCCAGGTCGGGGGTCTGACCGGACGTGTAGAGGGTCCGGCCGTCAGGGCTGAGCAGGAGGCCGCCGGGCAGGTCGACCCCGATCGGCACCCTCGCCGTCACGGTCTGGGACGCCACGTCGTAGAAGGCCACGGTGCTCTCGACGAACTCGAGGAGGTAGAGCGTCGATCCGTCGGGCGACACCGCGACCTCCCCTGCGCGAACGACGCCCGGCACGGTCGACAGGATCTCGTCGGTCGACGTGTCGAGCGTCGTGAGCACGGCGTCGTCGCGGGACGAGACGTAGGCGCGGCTGCCGCCCGGGCTCACCGCGACCTGGGCCGGGCGCTCCGAGACGGGGGATCGTCGTCGTCTACCCGGCGGCCTGCGCGGCGGCGGGGAGCAGGAGGAGCCCGCCCAGGGCCAGGGCCGCGAGCGCTGCCGTCGTCGCCTTCGTCCTCGTCGTCATCTTCGTCTTCAGCGCCGCGGTGCGGCCATCCTCTCGCGGCGGCTGCGACCACCGCGTCCCCCGGTGAGGGAGCTTACCGTGAGGAGAGCTCATCCTCGGCCCTCGGCCCGCACGTCCTCGGCTCCGGCAGTTCGCATCCCGACGCATCCTCGGCGAACGCGGCGGCGCGGTCGCTACGGTCGGGCACGACGACGACACCTGTCGCCCAGAGCGACGCGTGCCGTCACCCGTGCAGCACAGGACATCGATGGCGAAGGAGCCACCTCATGGCCGCCGGCTCGCTGTATGCGTTGGTAGCCCCTTCGGCCCTGAAGCGAAAGCACGACTACTCATGCGCCCCCTTCACGTCAGCAGGGAAGAAACCGTAACGACCCAGCGGCGTGGCGGAGAATGCAGTATCTCCTGTGGCTGGTTGCAATCCACCGTCTGCCTCTGTGTTCTCCATAAGTATTATTTGCCCCTCGAAAGTTGACTCGAGGTCTTCGTACATGCGGGCAGCGACCGTCTTGGTGGATGCGTCAGGCCAATCTTGGAAATCTGGAGCCCTGTAGGTGATTAGCGGTGAATCGAGAATCACAAAACCCGGATGGGGCAAGCCACGTCGTATGCAGTAGTCCGCGAGACCCACGGAGAATGCTGCCTGAAGCAAGGAACGGACACCCTTTCCATGATCAGCCCGATATTGCCCGCTAGCCCAAACATCTTGACGCTCTCGGTCGTAGCGAACATCGTCAGCGGGATACCCCCAAGCAATTAATCGATCGGCGATGGCTCGGGAGAATTCATCGACGATAGGTAACGGAATAGCAGCGGCTCGGGCCTCGATCTCCGCTGCCTTCTCCTCCATTAGGTGGGCCCGGAGAGCAATGAGTTCGGCGCGCAAGGTATGCGCGGCGAGCTTCCTTTCTACCCGACTTTTTGCGTCCACCAAGAGCCTCAACTCAGACCGACCGGATGTTCGTTGTTGAATCCAGACTGACGTTTTTTCGCGCAGCTCCAGAGTTCGACGCTCAACCTCACCCGCCCGTATCGACACACGCGACTTGTGTGCGCCGAGGTCTTCGAGCGTTGCGTCCAATTCGCTAGTTAGGTTTTGTATTCTCGTCTGCTCAGCCCGCACGGCCTCCCGAAGAGCAATTGGATCAGAGTGAAAGTCGGAGCGGCGTTGATGCTCCTGCTCGGCACCGCAGAGTGCGCATACACCATCAGAGAAATAGCCAAGCAAAGAACCGCCCTCGAGAATTGCATCAAGCCGCTGCATATCCAGGTTGTACTGAGCGCGCAGTAGGCCAAAACGAGCTTGCAGCGCAGATATCTCAGTTTGACGCAGTTCGTAAGCACGCGCACGACGAGACTCCCTCTGAATCTCGTCCCGTAAACGCTGCTGACCCTCGAAGCTCTCGGCCTCAGCAAACCCCATGCTGTTGACACTCTCTTCGATGCGGGCCAGCTGCGCCTCAAGGTCATCGCGCGACGCATGAGTGTCGATTTGCTCTTCTGCGCGCTGCAAAAGTTCATCCAGAACTTCCACTCTTGCCGAGCGGAGCTTGCGCGCGTCCTTTGGCTGAGGCTCTGCAATCAGGTCCGAGTCATCCTCGCCCTCCAACAAGAGCTTGAGTGCCGAAGTTTCCTTAGTGCGGGTCGTGTATTGACCCGAGTGGGGAGGCGACTCTCGGGATTGCATCTTCGTCTCATCAATGAGTGTCAGGTGAGCCATGTCTCTGAAACTGAGGGCAACAGTTTCGTTGCGCGCATTCTTCTTGAGCTTCACGTCGGTAAGCCCACAAGCAGACAGAAGCCAAGCGGATATGTTCTCTGGGCCAGGCCCGTGCTTTGGCGTGAGCACATATCCAGGCTCATCAGGAATCCGCTTATGAAGGCCATGGTGGCGAATGAAAGATCCACCCCCGACGGGGCGACTGAGCGTGTGCTCTTCGCCATTGGCCCGAAGGGCTAGAAGAAGGTGCGAGTAGTTCTTGAGCTGCACCGGCTGAAGAGTCTTAGCGGCGCCGAGCATGAAATCGAGAGCACTGACAATGAAAGACTTCCCAGTATTCGATGGTCCGTGAATGAGCGTCAGACCTGATGCAAAATCGATTGAGGCCGGCTGGGCGTCGGGGCCCGTCGCAACCAGGTGCACGAGTTCAATATTCGTCATCAGCCGTCCCGTTGTTCAGTGACCAAGACGATACAATTGTCTTGAGTAAAGCTTCAGCCTGCTCCCGACTGCCCAGTATTTGCGAAGACCTGAGCCATTGAGCTCTCGCCTCATAGCCACGAAGGTACGACGATCGCAGAGATCGGACCACAACACTAGAATCCCTCCCTGGTCCGACGAGAATTGCCGCCCTCGTCACGTCCACCGTTGCAAGCCCACGATGGGCCAAGAGTTCAACCCCCGCACGCACCTGTGCTCGCCGGGCCCCTAGATCTGCCGCACGTAAAGGCAGTGCTGGATGCAACGATTCGGGGCCACCAAAGTCTAGCGAGTGCATGCAGACATGGTCGAAGACCATTAGTTCGTCGAGGCTATGCGCTTTCGGATGCATGACGTCGAGAGCAACTAATGCTCGGAGGCTAGCTTCAAGTGGCGAACCCAACAAACTCATGTTTGCACCCACGTTAGTAGTTCTCGATTCGCAAGCTGATGACAGACGCCCTTAATGTCGTCTTGCTCCGCCCGCGTAGCAAGAAGGTGGCTGGCAAGGTTGATCTGCCCGGCAGCGCTCAAGACCTTGGACAGGCGTGCATAGCCAGAGTCATGATCATCTAATGCGACATCAATAACCCCGTTGTATATATCCTCCTTGAATGCTTGGTACGTTCCCGCGGGAACGCTGTCGCGGGCATATTTCTCCAACGACTCGGCTCGAAAGAAGCGGATGCGTTGCTTTCGGAAGTGGGTAGATGTTAGTTCGTCATCAGCCGCACTCTCGGCAGAGTAACTAGCACTGTGCCGTTCACTATATACAGCAAGGAGCTGACGAATATAGATACTCTCGTTTGCCTGGAGGTCCACGGGAGGCAACTCGGGTTCATCGCGGGCCGGCAAGGCAGTGCCGAATCGAAATGAATGATGCGGAGTCGAACGATGGTCATCGAGCACCTCATCCATTTGAGCTGAGCGAAAAATATTGAAGTTTGCGGCTGCTGCCACATCATATATTTTTTGATAGTTGGCGCGCCCCGCATAGCCTTCCGTAAGGGTCGCTAGGAACTTATCTCGCATTTGCGTAGCCGTGTTCAGTAACTGCTGCAGCGAAGTTGTTACCTCGCGAGGAGCAACAATGACGTATTTGCTCGGTAGAACGTAGTCAGCTTCAGCGACATGATGAAAAATTTTTAGCAGTTCCGGAAATATGTCCGACCAACCAACAGCACCGGCGTAATGCTTACATTGAAAACAATCCCATTCGCCTTCGAACCCGTCTTCCGATAGGAACCCGGCAATATCGACCCCCTGGTCCCCGGCCCCTGCGAATTTCTTTACGGACTTGTAATTGCCGGCTACCCCCGAAAGCCACTCATAAGTAAACTCTTCCCACTCATCCGGGGAATAGAACATTATGAGTTGCCTAGGCGACAGTGCAACGTGGCCAGCACCGACCTGACGTGAAGCAGCGGCCGGCGCCGGGATATCCATTAGGTCCAAGTCGAGCTCTTCCTTCGAGTGTCTTAGGAAGATATCCGAACAGGTCTCACCATCAGCGACACATTGGGGGCGTGTTACATGGTTGGCCGTGACGAAACAAGCGGTCAGAGTCTCCTAGCAGTCGGGGTCCACGAAGAGCGTGGACGACGCGTGCGGCCTACGCCAGACTTTGCCAATGGGGCGGTGGTGAGGGGTCGTGCTCGCCTACGCCCCCAGCGCCTCGATCCGCGCCTGCACCGCCACCGCCGCCGCCCCGCGTGCCCACGCCCCGAAGTCCGCGGCGCCGGTCAGCACCCGCACCTCCGACGCGTCCGGGTCGCGGTCGGCGGCGATGCCCGCGCGCAGCTCCGTCGCGGCGACGGGCACGT